>JAABUQ010000682.1_pt1 | contig 78753 bp, 71 predicted proteins | sample 5560001 | NCBI WGS metagenome assembly JAABUQ01 (sample SAMN10711888, study PRJNA513371) | rock metagenome | isolation source: Antarctica rocks | place: Antarctica: Victoria Land, Finger Mt nord | collected 2015-12-18 | reverse complement strand
GCGTCCTGCGCACGCTCTCTCGGACCACGTCGGGCCCCGCCTTGATCGATGCCGTCGTCCAGCTCGCACATCCCGCCGTCCCCATCCCCGGCTGAGTCCCCCTCCGGGGCGCTAATCAGTTACGTTTATTGTAATCGAGGGGGATGAGATTCATGCTCTCGTAACCGGCAATGAGATGCTCCCCATCGTCGGTGAGGGCGGCGACACGGAACCAGCCGTACATCGACCAGACCTTCTCCTCGCGCTTCCCCGGCGACGTTCGATAGATCGTGGTGATCTGCTTGTCGGGCTCCATGACGGCGAGAAATTTCCGATTCGCCGACCGGATCGTTTCCCTTCCGGGAGGCGGTAGCGGCCCGTCCGCATGACAGACCTCAACGAGCGGCATCGTCGCAAAGAATGCCGTCAGAGTCGCTCTCACGATGTCCGATCGCTTCATGGCAGTTCACCCGGGGGTTGGTCCAGGGGCCATCGGCTCGCCCCGCGATGAGTGGGTCATTCCATCGTCGCCCGGCCCGGGTCACCTCTTCTTGGACCAGGCCAGCGCGAGGTCCTCGGAGAACTGCTGGCGGACCGAGTTGTCCGAGAGGATCTCCTCGGTCGCCGCGAGGATCTCCTTGCGGTCGAAGACGACCGTCTCGGAGTTCTTGTCGTCGAAGTCGATGGTGATGAATTTCTCCTCGGAGTCGCGGAGGGTCTCGACCAGGTGGCGGAGGTTCTTGATCCGCGCGCCGTTGACCGCCCGGACCACCTTGGTGAACGGGTTCGAGTACCCCTTGCCCGTCCGGTGCGGGAACATCGGCGAGCAGACGACGACGAGCTCCTCGCCGGGGAACTTGACCTTGTCGGCGCGTCGGGTGACGATCGGGCTGCCGATGTAGCTGAACAGCGAGAAATACCGCTCGCCGGCGCGTTCGAAGCCGGCGAGGTACTCGATTGTGACCGTCGAGAAGACGAGCGGCCCGTAGATGAAATAGCTGGGGGACTTGCCGAGGAGCGACCGGATCAGCTCGTCGTGCCGGGGCTCGACGGGGACCTCGACGACCTGCTCCTTGCCGTCGCGGACGATCGTGAGCGGGACCTTGCCCCCCTTGGCCAGGCGCTGGGCCATGTACTGGAAGCGGAGGCGGAGGTTGTCCTTGGCCTGGACCATCCCGACGTTGTCGATCTCCTTGTCGCCGATCTTGAGGATCACGTCCCACTTCTTGAGCGGGTAGTCGGGGGTTTCTCGGCCGGGCTCGTGGACGATCATCCCGGCGGCCTTCTTCAGGCCGAGCTTCCCCCTCAGGGCGTCGTTCTCGAAGGTCTGGAGGTTGTCGGTGAGGGTCGGCTTGCCGTCGTACCTGCCGTCGGCGACGTCCCTGAGGAAGAGGTCGATCTCCTCGCTGGGGATGATGTAGCCGATGTTGTCGCCGCCGCCGAGCCGGCTGTTGACCAGCCCGATCATCTTGTCGTCGACGAGCGCGGGGCCGCCCGAGTTGCCCGGGTTGATCGCGGCGTCGATCTGGATCCGCAGGCCCTGGGTCCCGTAGGCGTAGGGGACGAACTCGATCCGCGAGACGATCCCCTTGGTGAGCGACTGGCTGGTCCCCCCGGTCGGATAGCCGTAGACGAGGACGGATTCCTTAATCTCCGGGAGCCCCTCGGTCCGGGCCAGGGGCGGGCGATTGGCGAAGAAGGCGTCGTCCTCGAGCTTGAGGACGGCCAGGTCGATCTCGGGCGAGATCGCCTCGACGGTGGCGGCGACCTTGTCGCCCGAGCCGTTGGGCTGGACGAAGACCTGGCTCGCGTACAGGACGACGTGGGCGTTGGTGAGGACCCGCTTGTTCTCGATCACGGCGCCCGAGCCGGTGGCCTCCTGCGGGCTCCCCTTCTGCCAGGGCTGGATCGGGTTGGGGGGCCGCATCGTGGCGAAGACCTTCACGACCGAATCGCGGATCGCGTCCGCCTTGGGCGGCTCCTGGGCGCGGGCGGGGGCGGCGAGCAGCCCGGCCAGGGCGGCCGACGTGATCAGGGGGCGCAGGGGCATCGAGGGGTCCTTTCCGTTCGTCGCGGGGCCCGGCGGTCCGGGCGGGGTGCGGCGCGACGCGGTTCCACGCGGGCGGGGAGGGGCGGGCCCCGACGCGCCGGCTCGGGCCGATGGCGCGGCCCCCGGCCGTCGGGCCGGATCGCCCCATTGTAGCCGCCTCCGACCGGCGGGGCGAAGGGGGCGCGGCCCCGGGTCGCGAATCGCGCCCGACGGCCCGATCGTGCCGGCGTCGAGGCCCGTCCCCGGCCGATCCTCTCGCCCATCTCCGGGGATCGTCCGGCCCGCGGGCGGGCAGAGCCGGGGTGATTCGGAATCGTGAGCACGCGATGAAGATGATGTGTCATTTGACCGGATCGATGCGTAATTGCGGAACAATGCTTGTCCGCGGGGGGCCGCGCGTTTAGAATTTCCGAATCGAGCGCGTGCGGGATCGAGGGCGATCCCCGGCGGACGGTCCGGTCGTGGCGGACGGAGGGGCGGCGATGGATGATCGGATCGGTCGTTCCGAATGGGATGCGGAGCGGGTCTCGCTCGGCCGGCATTTCCTCCGCGACATGGAGGGCCTCTGGACGCAGGTGCTCCGGCTCGCGGCGGTCGTCGAGGAGGCGCTGAACGCGAGCGTCCGCGCCCTGTGCGACGGCCGTGCCGACCTCGCCGCGGGGGTCAAGCTCGGCGAGCAGGCGATCGACCGCTGGGAGGTCCAGCTCGAGCGGGACTGCCTGCGGATGCTGGCGCTGCACCAGCCGGTCGCCTCGGACCTGCGGCGGATCGCGGTCGTCTTGCGGATCAACGGCGACCTCGAGCGGATGGCCGACCTGGCCCGGCACATCGCCAAGCGCGCCAAGAAGCTCGCCGCGACCCCCGAGCCCCGCGCCATCCCCGAGGAGCTGGAGTCGATGGCCGTCGAGGCGCTGGCCCAGGTCCGCGACAGCCTCGACGCCCTGGTGAAGGGGGACGTCGACCTCGCCCGCCGGGTGATCCACGGGGACCGTCGGATCGACCGCCACCACCGGATGGTCCGCAAGGGCCTGAAGTCGGCGATCCGCGACGATCCCGACCGCCTGAACACCTGGCTCCGCCTGATCAACACGGCGAGGAACCTCGAGCGGGTCGCCGACCACGCCACGAACATCGCCGAGGCGGTCCTCTACCTCAAGGAAGGCGACCTCGTCCGCCACTCCCCCCGGAAGCACCCGGGCGACGCGAAGCTCAAGCCGGCGAACGGGCCGACCTGAACGAGGCCGACCGAGGCGGTCCCGGCGACGGTCGCCGTCTTCGAGGAGGCCTCCGGCAACCCGATCCCGCTCGATCTCAACGGACCCCGGGGCAGCCCATGCGGGAGGAGCTCCTCGGCCTGCTGTCCGCCCGGAGGGGGCACTTCCGGTACGAGTCCGGCCACCACGGCGACCTCTGGCTCGAGATCCCGCGGCTGTATCTCCGCCCCGGGCGAGTCCGGCCCCTCGCCGCGGCGCTGGCCCGGCGGCTCGCTGCGTACGGGGTCGAGGCCGTGTGCGGCCCCCTGGTCGAGGGGGCATTGCTGGCGCAGATGGTGGCCGAAGAGCTGGCCGCGGAATTCAGCTTCGCGGAGGGGTTCGCCCGGCCGAAGGGCGAGGGCGGATACCCGGTCGGCTACCGGATCCCGGTCGCCGTCCGCGCCTTCGTCCGCGATAAGAGGGTCGCGGTCGTGGACGATGTCATCAACGCGGGCTCGGCGGCCCGCGGGGCCCTCGCGGACCTCCGTGCCTGCGGCGCGAGGCCGGTGGCGATCGCCGCGTTGATGGTCCTGGGCTCGGCGGCCCCGACCTTCGCCGCGAGCGAGGGCCTGCCGCTGGAGCGGCTCGCGGACCTGCCCAACACCCTCTGGGAGCCGTCGGCATGCCCGCTCTGTGCCTCGGGGGAGCCCCTGGGAGGCGTGCCCGAGGGGCCCGCCTGACGGTTTCGCCGACCCCCCGACCCGCCGCGACCGCCCTCGTGTTACGATCGACGTTCTTGGGGTGCCGATCTGTGCAACCTTAACAACAGGCTTTGCGGAGATTTACGATGGGCGCATGGGGTACGGTGGTGTCCCACTTCGATTGCAAGCCGGTCGGAAGGCCCGCGTAAGCCGCCGTGGCGATGGGAGTCAAGGCCCGAATCGCGTGCCACCGTCGGTCGGACGCAATCCGTTATCCGAACGCGACTTACGGCCGTGTTGCAATCAGGCCGGACACCACCCCCTCGGGGACGACATGCGGTGCCGGGCGCCGATCGGCTTCGCGCCCGCCGTCGCCGACCCGTCGAGGACGTCGCCCAAGGTCCCGTGCTCCGCGACCAACCGGGTCGGCGTGAGGCTGAGCACGAGGAAGAAGACGAGGTTGATCGGCATGGAGGCGAAGAAGCAGGCCGCGAGCCAGAGAGGCCAGCCCGCGTCGCGGAGCCGACGGACCGTCAGCACCAGGCCGGCCGCGAGGAAGGGCAAGGCCAGCGCGAGCATGGTCGCGAAGAAGGCCTGGTCGTCGCGGTCGAGCGAGAGCAGGCCGCCGATCTCGCCCGTGATCGCATAACCCAGCGGCGACCACGGCCTCCCGAACGCGCGTGTCGCCACGAGATGGTCGAGGGCCAGCTTGACCGTGGAAAGCGCGCAGCCGATCGCGAAATAGCTCCCGGTCGAGGTCGTCCCATCGAAGCGCCATGGGTTGCCGCGTGGTCCGGTCATGGGCGTCTCCCTCGAGTTATCGAAGACGTTCGCGGGCCTCGTCCGACGGCCGCCGACGGCCGCGGGGCACCGCGATCTCCGAGGAGAACCGATGCGATGCACCGCGGGTTAACCGCGATTTCCCCGATTATCGTCCGGCCTCGCCGGAGGAGAGTCGTCCGACCGGGTTGTCCGCCCCCTCCGGTCCATCCCGATGCGGATCGGAGTCGAGCCGGTGACGTCGCCCGGGAGGACTCCGGCCCGGGTCACGCCCGGAGCCGCCAAAGACCGACGCCGCGGCCGGACTCGACCCCTCCCTTCGCCGGGATCTGGTCCCGTCCGGCCCGGGTCCCCGGCGGGGTCCGATCGTCGTCGCCCTACGGCGCCGGCCGGGTGACGGTGAAGGAGTCGACGACGGCGCCGTCGCCGTCGCGCTGGCGGATGACGAGGCGGTCGCGGTCGACGTCCATCTCGGTGAACGAGTGGACGGACGAGACGACCCGCTCGGTGAAGCCGAGCCAGGAGTCGGGGTCGGCCTCGCGGCCGACGTCGTGGAGGCTGGCGCCGCCGGCCCCGGTGATCACGTAGATGACGCCGCGGGGGCTCGTCCGCCCGACGCCGTCGAAGTCCTCGTCCAGGGTCCACCCGCCGTCGACGTGGCCGTCGGCGCCCTGGGCGGGGCGGCCGGGGTGGGGGCCGAGGGCGAACGTCATCGGCTTGGTTCGCTGGTAGTTATGCACATGCCCGGCGAAGGCGACGGCGACGCCCCCACGTTCGAAGACGTCGGCCAGGAGCCGCATCTGCTGCTCGTGGAAGTGGGCGGAGGACGAGTTGAACCCGGGCTGGTGGAAGGCGACCAGCCGCCAGGCCCCGGGCCGGGCCGAGTCGAGGTCGCGCGCGACCCAGTCGCGGAGCGCGGGGTCGGTCCAGTCGACGTGCGGGTTGGCGTCGAGGACGGTCCAGTGGACGTCGCCGAAGTCGAGCGAGAAGTTCATCATCCGGGGATAGGTCGGCCCCGCCGCCGCGAGGAAGGCCGCGCGGCGGTCGGCCGCGCCTTCAAGCTCGGGCGTGCTCGGGGCGCCGACGGCCCCGAGCGGGCCGTTCAGGGGCTGCGACCAGGCGAGGAAGTAGGCGAGGGCGTCGGGGACGGAGTCGAAGTCGCGGTTGGCGACGTCGTGGTTGCCCGCCGCGGCGACGGCCAGGGTCGAGCGGAGCAGGGGGGCCCCCTGGCCGGCCGAGGGGACGTCGGCGTTGTAGACGGGGAAGAACCGGGTGGCGTACTCGGAGATCCGGCCCCGGCTGTAGACGATGTCGCCGGTGACGACCAGCAGGTCGGGCCGGGCCTTGTCGATCTGCCAGGCGATCCGCGAGGCCGCCGACGTGCCGGCGGCGATGTCGCCGACGATCACCGCCCGGTAGGGCCGGCCCGCGGGGACCCGCGCCCGGGCCTCGGCCTCGAACAGCGTCGCGCGGCCGAGGCCGACCCGGTAGCCGAACCGCTCGCCCGGCGCGAGGCCGACGATCGGGGCGTGGTAGACCCGGTGCGGCTCGACCTTCGGCAGCCGGACCCGGCGCGAGGTCGGCTTCGCGGCGCGCGACCAGGGCGCGGCGGGGGACGGGCGGACCTCGACCCACCAGTCGGCGTCGCGGTCCTCGGCGTGCCAGAGGACCTCGGCGCGCTCGGGGTCGGAGAGGGCCGGGGCGTCGCCGAGCTGGAGGTAGGGCTTGAACAGGAACGTCCGGTCGGCCGTCGCCCAGGAGAACGAGACCCCGAGGAAGGCCGCGACCGGCCCGGACGCCAGCCACCCCAGGGCGGCCACGGCGGGCGCCAGCAGGAGGGCCCGCCGGAGGATGCGTCGGCGGCGATGGGTCATCGGTCGGTCCCGGTCGGGGGAGCGGCGGTCATCGGCATCGTCCCTGGGAGACGGGGCGTGGGGTGGAGGGGCGCGGGACGGTCACGACGCCCGTCGGCCGACGACGTTCACGCCGCTGCCGATCACCAGGTCGTTCCGGTAGGCCCAGTCGTAGAGCCGTCCCGACCGCGCGGGGGATAGCTCGCGGAGGTCGGTGTAGCCTTCCTCGGCGAACCAGCGCTTCAGCTCGTCGACGGTGTGGTGGGATTGATAGGTGGGGGCGTACCAATCGAAGTTGTCGCAGACCCGGAGCGTCCAGTCGGGGTGGTTCGAGAAGTTGGCGACCTTGTTCAGCGACCGGTTCAGGACCGGCACGCCGCCGACCACGCCGAGCCCGGCGCAGAGGGTTTCGAGCGCGCGGGCGGGGAGCCGCCTCGTGACGGCCCGGAGCGAGGCGTTGAGCCACTCCTGCGGCGGGGTGTTCCGCCGGTAGAGCCAGACGGCGAACTGGCCCCCGGGCCTGATCCGGCGCGCGACCTCGGCGAACGCCCCGCGCGGGTCGGGCCCGTGGTGGAGGACCCCGATCGAGAAGGCCAGGTCGAAGGCCCCCTCGGCGAGCGGGAGCCGCGCGAGGTCGCCCTGGAGGATCGTCACCCCGGGCAGGTCGGCGCAGAGGGCATGGGCCTTCTCGACGGCCGAGCTGAGGTCGACCCCGACGACCGTCGCGCCGCAGCGGCCGGCCAGCCGCGCGTAGCGTCCCCCGCCGCAGCCGGCGTCGAGGACGAGCCGGCCGGCGAGGTCGCGCGGGGCGACCCCGGTCTTGACCGCGAAGACGGCCTCGTCCTCGTCGTCGCGGGCCACGTCGTAGCGGTTCCACTGCCGGCCGAAGCTCGCGACGTACGACCCGGCCGCGAACCTCGGCACCCCGCCGACCTCGGGATATTCCCCCGCGCAGGCCGGGCACCGGAAGCCCGCGGGCTCCGTCGTCGGCGCGAGGGCCCCCCGGCACCGGGGGCATCGCAGCAGGTCGAGGGTCTCGCGTCTCATGGTCGACGGCATTGTATCTCGCCGGCCGTCCCGCTCCCATCCCACCGGGCCTGGGTGATGGAACAATTTGGAATGCCGAACGATTCCTGGTCTCAATGGATCCGAAGTTTACTAAAGGCTCAAGTGGTCCGACGTCTCCTGAAAGGGACGGGCCCCTTGCTCAGCGATGGTGTCCAGCGGATAATACCCATGCCCTTGTTGGGGACGCGTGTGCACCAGATGCGCCGGACTTGTTCATCTTGAAGGCTAACGGCCCAAAGTAAACCGCGAGATCCGTTCCACGCTCGAAGAGTGCAGATCTCGCCGCCACACGGACGAGAGAGGCCGGTGGAGTTTGAACATGAATATTCTAGGTAGGGGTGTATACAGCCTGAGCGAGGCCGCAAGACTGACGCGACTGCGGCCTGCCCGAGTCCGTGATTGGTTCCGACCCGTTGAAGGGGACCGACCGGGGGGCCCCGTATTCTTAAGCGACTATTCTGCCGTGGGGGACGATTGCGCGATCAGTTTTCTGGATCTCATTGAAGTGTATATCGCGGGCAGGTTGAGGGAGGCCACTCCTGCGGTTTCGCTCCAACACATTCGCGCGGTGCATCGCAAAATGTCTCTCGAGACGGGGGCTAATCACCCGTTCTGCACCCGCGAGATCTACCACAGCGGGGGGAAGATTTTTGCTCGGCGCTTGGATGGTAATGCCCCAGATTCTGTGATCGAACCTCTAACAAATCAAGCATATATAAATGCTGTCCTCGTACCTTTTTTGCAAAACATTGAGTATGACCATGTCTCAAAATTGGCCAAGCTTTGGCACATTGCAGAGGGGGTCGTCATCGATCCGGGGCGATGCTTTGGAAAGCCCATCGTCAATGCGGCGGGGATCGCAACGAGGGTCTTGGCCGCCGCCTACGAGGCGAATGGACGCGATACGATCCGGGTTGCGGACTGGTACGAGATCGATCCGTCCGACGTTGAGGCGGCCGTAAGCTTCGAAACTCGGCTCGTTGCGTGAAGTTCTTCTTTGATCGAAATGCCTGCGTGCGTACAGCCAGGATGCTCGCCATCTACGAAGGCCCGTCTGGACATCTGATTCGCCATCATAATCAGGATGACAGATTCAATCAAAAAAGTGATGATGTAGATATTATTCAGACATTACAGCAAGAAGATCCGGCGTGGGTTTTCGTGGGTGGCGACGGCAAAATACTGAAGAACAAGGTGGAGCTTGCCGCGCTCGCTGAATGCGACTTGACTTATTTGATTTTTAATCACGTTTGGTGTAACAAGAGAATCGAGGAGACCTGCTGGATGATGATCAAGGGTTGGCCGCGGATAGCTTTAGAGATAGAGCGGCTGAAGACACATTCGATCGTAGAATTAAAGTACGGCAGCAGAGGAGACGTGGAGGTGAAGGGGGCTACGGCTAGTTTTCGCACACGAACACGTTAGAGGCTAATTGCTCCTCGCATCGCATCGCATCGTTTCGCCCCCGGCACATCCCTTTTTCTTGACCGCGCCTCTGGCGTCAGTCCAGGGGGGCGGAGATCCGTGTGCCGGAGTCAGCCGGCCCCATGAACCCCACCCCCGCCTGGCTCGATGGCGTCGCGAGGCGGGCCCGCCGGCTCCGCGACCGGCTCGGGCCGAGGTGGGTGGTCGCGGTCTCGGGCGGGGGCGACAGCGTGGCCCTGCTCCGGGCCCTGCACGGGGCCGCGGCGGGGGCGGGCCTGGACCTCTCGGTGGCGCACCTCGACCACGGGACCCGGGGGGACGCGGCCGCCGAGGACGCCCGGTTCGTCGCGGGGCTCGCCGCGGACCTGGGCCTGCCGGCCGACCTCGGACGGTGGGGGCCGACTCGTCGCGGCCACTTCGAGGCTGACGCCCGACGCGCCCGGTATGCCTGGCTCGTCGAGGTCGCCCGGGGGCGCGGGGCCTCGGTCGTGGCGGCCGGGCACACGCGGGACGACCAGGCCGAGACGGTCCTCCACCGGATCCTCCGCGGCACCGGCCCGCGCGGGCTGGCGGGCATCCCGGGGCTCCGCCGACTGGACGAGGGGGTGACGCTCGCCCGCCCCCTGCTCGACGTCGGCCGCGACGGCCTCCGCGCCTACCTCGTCGGGCTCGGCCAGGGCTGGTCCGAGGACGCCTCGAACCTCGACCGCGCCCGGTCTCGCGCCCGGCTCCGCCACGACCTCCTGCCCGCGCTGGCCCGGGAGTTCAACCCCGCGGTCGCCGAGGCCCTCGCCCGCCTGGGCGGCCTGACGCGGGCCGCGGTCGCCGCGATGGACGCGTACGTCGAGGCCATCGCGCGCGGGGCCGCCCGGCCGGCCGACGGGGGCCGCCGGGCCCTCGACCGCTCCGCCCTCGTCGGGCTCTCTCCGTACCTCCGCGCCGAGGTCCTCCGGTCCGTCTGGAGGGCGGCCGGCTGGCCCGAGTCGGCGATGGACGCCCGGCGCTGGCGGAGGCTCGCCGCGCTGGTCGCCCGCGGCGAGGGCCGGTCCGACGTCGGGGCGGGCGTCGGGCTCGAGCTGACGGCCGGCCTCGTCGTCCTGTCGCGGCCGGTCGGCGCCGGGATCGTGATCGGGACCGAGCCCACGCCCGACCCGGTCCCGCTGCCGATCCCGGGCTCGGCCGGGTGGCGGGGCGGCCGGGTCGTGGCGACGCTCGGGGGCGATCCGCCCGGGGCGGCGGTCGCGGTCGCGGACCGGCTCGACCTCGACCGGATCGCGTTGCCGCTGGTCGTCGACGCCCCCCGGCCCGGCGACCGGTTCGACCCGCTCGGCCTCGACGGCCGGACGATGCCCCTGGCCGACTTCCTCCGGGGCCGCAAGGTCCCGCGGGCCGACCGACCGCGCGTCCCCCTGGTCCGGGACGCGATCGGGATCGTCTGGGTCGTCGGCCACCGCCTCGGCCACCGCGCCCGGCTCACCGAGGGCACCCGGGCCGTGGTCGGGCTGGGATGGATCGAAGGCGAATCATCCGCAGATGACGCAGATGAACGCAGATAAAATCAAAATATATTGAATTTGCATTTATCTGCGAAAATCTGCGTCATCTGCGGATGGTTTCCCGACCTCGATCCCGCGGTTCAGAGGGCCAGGGGGTCGCGGGCGGCCTCGGGCTTGGCGAGGTCGGCCGGGGCGTGGATCTGCTTGATGGCGCGGCGGCGGGCGACGGTGACGAGGTTGTTGAACAGGAAGGCGAAGACCACCGCGGGGCCGAGCGCCGCGGCCTGGATGAGCTGGGTGCCGGTGTCGTCGCTCATCCTGGCCGACAGGGCGATCCCGGCGACGGGGCTCAGGGAGACGATGAACAGGGCGGCGTCGCGACCGGAGCTCGCCGCGCCCGCGATCGTGCCGACGACCAGCGGGACGAGCCAGGCGACGAAGAGGAAGAGACCGAACCAGGCGGCGCCGCGGCGGGCCGAGGTCATCTGGAAGAACTGCGCGGCCAGCCCGAAGTAGGCGACGACCAGGACGCCGATGGCGATCGTCACCGAGTACGACGCCGTCCGGGCGATCGTCACCGAGTACGACGCCATCCGGTAGAAAGGGTCGAACGCCATCCCGGGGGCGTGCCCGCCGGACGGGGCCTCGAGGAAATGCCAGGCCACGGTCGCCGCGGCGAGGACGATCCCGCAGAGGGCGACCAGGGCCACCCGGTTCGGCGCCAGGTCGTCCCAGTAGCCCGCGTGCGCCCGACCGCGGCGCTCGGCCCGGCGGAACCCCTTGGTGAACTCGCCGAGGTTCGGCGTGATCGTCATCGTCACCACGCATCCGACGGCCACGAGCGTGTAGAGCACCACCAGCGTGTATGGGAAGCCACGGACGTCGTCGATGTCCCAGATCTTGCCGAGGACCAGGACGGCCACGGTCGCCAGCAAGGCCACCGCCTGCGGCTTCGAGAGCGCATGGGCCCGCTCCGACCGCATCTTGCGGACCGAGGACAGGAGCAGGAAGAAGAGCGTGGGCACCCCGTAGATCAGGACCGTCGCGAGCCAGGGCAGCGCGATCCCGAAGAAGCTCAGGGTCGGCGAATCGCCGACGTACGACGACGCCCGCGACAGGGCGAGGAAGCCGAACTGGCCGCCGAAGATGAAGAAGAACACGACGAGGCCGATGATCCCCCTGGCCCCCGCCTTCGGCTTCTTGGACGAGAGCGCCGTCACCAGGCCGATCCCTTGCAGGAGCCAGGCCGACAGGAAGAGGACGACCATCGTCTGGAGGGCGCCGGCGGGCCCGGGCGCGCCGTTGGCGACGCAGACCAGGGTGAACGGCAGGGTCATCGCGAAGAGCAGGTACTCGCGGGCCGGGGCCCCGAAGAAGAAGCCGAGCGTCACCGCCGTCGGCGTCAGCGGCGAGACCCGGTGGAAGTCGAGGATGCCGGACTCCCGCGCCCCTCCCACCGCGGCCGAGACCTGCGACGCCCCGACGATCGCCAGGATGATCGCCTGGAGGCCCAGCAGCACGCCGAAGGTGCCGCCGGAGGCGAAGCCGCCCAGCGTCCAGCCGCCCCAGGAGATGAGGATGCAGATCGCGCCGACGACCGCCGCCGCCGGCAGGAACTGCGACCGCCGGAGCCTCGACCTCAGGTGCTTGATCAACAGCGGGTTCTCGAACCAGCCCCCGGTCAGGCTCGACAGGGCCCGGATCGGGGTCAACCCCGGGCGGGGGGCACGGCCGGGGGGCGGGGGGATCCGATCGGGCGGGGCCTGGGCCGGGGTCGGCATCGGCGTCGGGTTCGTCGTCATCGGGGGTGCCTCGCGCGGTCGGGGGGGCTGCGGCCCGGGCTCAGGAGACTTCGTTGGCGCCGACCTTGAGGAACAGGTCTTCGAGCCCCTCGCGCCTCGGGGCGAACGCGGCGACGCGGACCCCCTCGCGGACGAGGCTCGCCAGCAGGTCGCTCGCGGCTTCGGGGCCGCCGTCATACCGGAACTCGTAGGTGGTGCCGCCGGTCCCGTGCTTCCGCTCGACCAGGCCGGCCCGGCCGTCGGACTCGACGATCCGCAGGAAGGTCTCCAGGCCGTCGAGGATGTCGACCGCGAGGACCGCCGCCCCCATCACGCGGGCGGTCACCTCGTCGATCTTGCCGCTGATGACCATCCGGCCCTTCTGCATGATCGCGACCGACGTGCAGAACTCCTGCATCTCGGTCAGGATGTGCGACGAGATCAGCACCGCCTTGCCGGCGGCGGCCTGCGCCTTGAGGATATTCTTGAGGTCGATCCGCCCCTGCGGGTCGACGCCGCTGGCGGGCTCGTCGAGGATCAGGATCCGGGGGTCGGGGATCAGGGTCTTGGCCAGCATCAGCCGCTGCCTCATCCCGCGCGAGAGCTCGACGATCATCGCGTCGTGCTTCTCGGCCAGGCCGACCACGCCCATCAGCCGCTCGATCGCCGCCGGTCGGGCCGGTCGGGGCATCCCGTAGCTCGCGGCGAAGAGGTCGAGGAACTCCCAGCACATCAGGTCGTCGTACATCGGCGGGAAGTCGGGCATGAAGCCGACGAGCTTGTTGGCGTCGCGCGGGTGCTCGCGCATGTCGACGCCGGCCATGGCGATCTCGCCGTAGGTCGGCTCGATCAGGCCGAGCATGGCCCGCATCGTCGTCGTCTTGCCCGCGCCGTTGGGCCCGATCAGGCCGCAGACCTCGCCGGGCCCGACCTCGAGCGAGAGGTCCCGGACCGCGCAGACGTTGTCGTAATCGACGCGGAGGTCCTTCACGCGGATCATGGCGGGACGTCCCCTTGGGCCTGCGATCGGGACGTACCGTCTTCGCCCGTCCCTCCCCGGAGGCCCCCACAGGGTAGGTCCCCCCTCCGGTCGACGCAAGGGGACACCCCGCGACATCCGTCGTTCGTCGGACGCCCGAGAGGTCCCGGCCCGGCCCGGGCGATCCGCGCCGAGGCCGGGGCGAGGATCGCGGGTTCGGGCGGCCCCCACCTCACTCCCCCGCCCGCGCGGGGGCGGGTAAGGTGGGAGGACGGCCCGCGATGGTCGGCGAGTCCCCCCGCACGTCGAGGAGCCCCCGCGATGCCCGAGCCGACGACGCCGAGCCCGCCGCGACGACGGCCGAGGGGCCCGAGCCTGCGGGCCCTGATGGCCCTGGTCCTGGTCCTCGGCGGCGGCCTCGGCTGGCTCGCCTACCGGGCCCGGGTCCAGCGGCTCGCCGTCGCGGCGATCGAGGCGGCCGGGGGGAAGGTCTATTACGACTGGCAATGGGGCAACGGCCTGCCCGACCCGACGAAGCCCAGGCCAAACCGGCCGAAGTGGATCGTGGACGCCCTCGGGGTCGACTCGTTCGACACGGTCGTCGGCGTCTACCTCGGCGGCCCCGGGATCAAGGCCGACGACGCGCTGATGACCCAGGTCGGCCGCCTCGATTACCTCACGTTCCTCGGCCTCAACGGGAACCCCGCCATCACCGACGCCGGGCTGGCGCACCTGCGCGGGCTCGTCCGGCTCCGGGACCTGGACCTCGACTCGGCCGGGGTCCGGGGTCCGGGCCTGGCCCACCTGACGGGGATGACCCGGCTCGAATCCCTCGACCTGTCCCGCTGCACCGTCGCCGACGCCGATCTGGCCCACCTCGCGAGGTTGAAATCGCTGAAGGCCCTCGACCTCGACGGCCGGGGGATCACCGACGCGGGGCTGGCCCATCTGGCCGGGCTGACGCGCCTGGAGCGGCTCCGGATCTGGGAGGGGCCCGTCACCGCCGGGGGGCTGGCGCACCTCCGGGGGCTCGTCCGGCTCCGGTCCCTGGCGCTCAACGGGACGAAGGTCGAGAGCCTGGAGCCGATCCGGCACCTGGACCTCGCCTCGCTCGACCTGTTCTCGACCCCGATCGACGACGCCGGCCTCGCCCCGGTCGCGGCCTTCCGCTCGCTGCAACGTCTGGACCTGGGCGACACCCGGGTCGGCGACGCGGGGCTAGCCCACCTGGCGGGCCTGACCGACCTCGACTCGCTCGAGCTGGCCGGGTCCCGGGTCGGCGACGCGGGCCTGGCCCACCTCGCGAGGCTCCCCGGGCTGAGGCACCTCCACCTCGGCCGGACGGCGATCACCGACGCGGGCCTGGCCCACCTCGCCGGGCTGCACGGGCTCGTCCGGCTGGCGCTGAACGACACGAAGGTCACCGACGCCGGGCTGGCCCACCTGGCGGGCCTGGCCCGGTTCGCCGAGCTGGACGTCCGGCGGACGGCGGTCTCGCAGGCCGGGGCCACCTCGGCGACGAGGGAGCACCCCGGGATGCGGGTCGTTCGCTGATCGGGGCGCGAGGGGATCGCGTCAGGCGACCGGGGCCTCGCGGGCGGCCGAGCCGAGGCAGGTCCCGGCGAACTCCCCCACGACCTCGTCGAACCGATCGTGGCGCTCGACCAGGCCCATGTGCCTCGCGGGGGCGAGGACGACGAGGGTCGACCCCGGGATGCCGCGGTTGATGAACTCGCTGGCCTCGGGCAGCGTGGTGATGTCGCGATCGGCGGCGACGATCAGGGTCGGCACGGTGATCGTGCCGAGGGTGGCCGTGGCGTCGTAGGCGAGCATGCCGAACATCCCCCGGGCCAGGACGTCGGGGCGGTCGTGCGGGAGGAACTGCGCGGCGAAGTCGAGCTGGCCGCGGGTCTCGGTCCCGGCGAAGGCGCTCCGGTGCGTCGACTGGTGGAACGACCCGCGGAGGTAGTTCAGCCAGTTCATCAGCCAGACCAGCGGCCAGAGCGCGATCGTCAGGTGGAGGACCGGGACGAGGACCGGCTTCTCCAGGGCCGACTTGATCCCGGCCATCTGCGTCGTCCGGACGGGGTTGGTGTACGTGGTGTGCACGAGGACGAGCCCGGCGACGCGCGAGGCCAGGGCCTCGGGGAAGAGGCGGCAGTAGGTCAGGGTGATCATCCCGCCGATGCTGTGGCCGAGCAGGACGGCCGGGCGTCCGCCGGCCAGCTCGAGCACGGCGTCGAGGTCGCGGGCGAGCTTCTCCAGGCTGAAGTCGCCGTCATCGGGCGGCTTCGAGAGCCCGAGGCCGGGCAGGTCCCAGACGATCAGCCGGAATCGGCCGGCGAGCCGCTTCTTCTCGTAATACCACTCGGTCGCGTTCGCCCCCCAGCCGTGCGTCATGACGATCGGCGGGGCGTCGGGCGGGCCGTAGATCTCGACGTGCAGCTCGGTCCCGTCGGGGCGACGGAGCCGGCGGATGTCGCCGCCGCGCCCGGTGTCGGGCTCGTCGTCCCCCGGCTTCAGCCAGATCTTCGCCAGCGACTTCGCGATCGGCCGACCGGCCAGGGCCCAGGCGAGCAGGGCCAGCGCCCCGGCCAGCTCGGCGGTCTCGCGGTTCATGCCGGGCCGGAAGCTCCACTCCCACCGGCCGGGGCCGTCCCCCGCCGCGACGGCCCGGGCCGGCTCGCGGCCCGTCGCGGCGGGATCGGCCCGATTCTCGGGGGCGGGATCGGCCCGATCGGGCGCGCCCGGCCTCGCCTCGGCGACCGCCGGCCGATCGGGCACCCAGGTATAAGAATGCTCGCGCCAGGACCGCAGGAGGGTGACCGCGCCGGCGAGGATCGCGATCGACAGCAGCCCCCGGAGCCAGATCCCCAGGATATCGAACGGCATGAACGGCATGGGCGGGACCTCACGAGGGCGCGGGCCGGGAATCGGCGCGGACATAGATCGTGGTCACCAGGCCGCAATCGCGATGCCGCGCAACATATTCTCAATCGAGCGAGCACATCCCCGACCCGCAGCCCCCGCCGCCGCAGCCCCCCATCGGGACGGGGGAGGGCCCGCAGACGGGCAGGGGGCCGGGCCGGCCGCCGGACTGGGCGGCGGCCGGGACGCTGAACTGCTTGACCACGTCGAGGCTGCGGCACTCGGGGCAGTGGGTGACGTCGCCGTCGCCGCGGACCAGGGTCTCGAACGTGTGCTCGCACGGCTCGCAGCGATATTCGTAGATCGGCAAGGGAGGCCTCCGGGGCTGGCATCGGCGGGCGCTCGACCTGGGCGTCGCGATCGTCGACAATCTTCGCCGGCCGGCCCGCCCGCGATCAAGGCCATCCGCCCCCGCCGGCCGTCGCGAAGGGCCCGACCCATGCCGCTCCGCCCGCTGAGCCGCGCCGAGGTCCGATCGATCGACGCGACCGCCGCCGACGAGCTCGGCCTGCCGACGCTCGTCCTGATGGAGAACGCCGGCCGGGGCGCCGCCGAGCGGCTCCGGCCCCGGCTCGGCCCCGGGGCGCGGGTGGCGATCGCGTGCGGCCCGGGCAACAACGGCGGCGACGGCGGCGTGGTCGCCCGCCACCTCGACTCCTGGGGCGTCGCCGTCCGCGTCCTCTGGTTCGTCACCCCCGACCGCCTCCGGGGGGACGCCGCGACCCAGCACGAGATCCTCGCGCGCTCCGGGATCGACCAGCGGGTCGTCGCGGACGGGGACGACCTGGATTCCCTCTGGCGCGACGCCGACTGGGTCGTCGACGCCCTGCTCGGCACCGGCCTGGACCGGGAGGTCGGGGGCCCGATCGCGGCGGCGATCGCCAGCCTCAACGGCTCGGGCCGGCCGGTCCTGGCGCTCGACCTGCCCTCCGGCCTCGACGCCGACTCGGGCCGGCCCCGGGGCGCCGCCGTCGTGGCGACCCTCACGGCCACGTTCGTCGCCCCCAAGCTCGGATTCTCCGCCCCCGGGGCGTCGCGGTTCACCGGAGAAGTCCAGGTCGTCGAGATCGGGGTCCCCGCGCGGGCCCTGGCCGCGTTCGAGGCCCGCCCCGGAGCCATCAATCCGCCTTGACACGATTTTTGACCTCCGCTAATGTCCGCGGGCCCTGGATACCGACGGGCGGGCGAAGGACGTGAGGTCGGGGACGGCGCCGGTCCCTCGGATCGGCCGCGAAGGCCGACGGGACGGCGTCCGTCGCGCCCTTCGCCGGGGCGGAGAGGGCGGTTCGAGATCGGATCGGGCGCCGGGGGACCCCCGGCGATCCCGGCCGGGCCGCCCGTGCCACATCGACGAGTCTTCACTGGGCATCGATCGAGACTACATTCTGTAAAAGGAGTTACGCATGAGGCTCTCCGTCCGCGTCGCCTGCCTGGCCGCCGCCCTCGCCCTCGGGGCCGGCCCCCCCGCGCAGGCGGGGCCCACCTTCAACTTCCTCTTCGACAACTCGTCCGGCGCGAAGATCGACCTCGGCGCCCTGACCGGGGTGGGGACCTTCACCTTCGCCAACGACCCGGGCAACGGGACGTTCGCGCTCAGCTCGCTCGGCCCCTACCACATGTCGTTCACGTTCGGCGGCACCACCTACACCGAGGCCCAGATCGCCACCCCCCTCGGCGAGATCCAGGTCGTCCTGTCCTCGGCGGGCCCGGCCCGGCAGGTCCAGTTCAGCAACACGGCCAACTACGGCACCGGGCCGATCGGCGGGTCGATCGACTTCACCAAGGGCACCTCGTCGCTCTCGTTCGCCCCGCCGGGCTTCGAGGCGGGCCTGGTCAAGTACCAGGAGTCGAGCGGGCTGTTCGGCACCTATCTCGGCCTCCAGTCCGCGCTCCAGGCCGTGCCCGAGCCCTCGTCGCTGGCCCTGATCGGCACCGGGATGGCGGGGCTCCTCGTCCACGCCCGGCGGCGGCGGTCCCGGGCGTCGCGGTCGTCCGGGGCGTGAGCCCGGATGTCCCCCGCGGGCCGGGGCATCGGCGCCCGATGGCCGCCCGTCCCGCATCGCCGGCCTCGACGACCGTCCTCCCCCGGCCGGGCCTCGTGCGCGGCGGGCCGGTCGGCTAGACTCGGGCCGGTCGTCGGGCCGCCCCGAGAGCGACGGCCCGAGCCGGGGGACTCCCGCCCATGCCCGCCCTGAACATCGCCGTGATCCTCGGCACCGTCCGGACCGCGCGGGTCGGCCCCCGCGTCGCCACCTACCTCCTCCGGGCGCTCGAGGGCCGCGGGCACGCCGCCACGCTCGTCGACCCCGTCGACTACGCCCTCCCTCTGCTCGACAAGATGTACAAGGAATATCCGCCGGGCCAGGCCCCCGCCGGGCTCGAGCGGCTGGCCGGCGTCGTCAAGGCGGCCGACGCCTACCTGATCGTCTCGGCCGAGTACAACCACTCGATCCCCCCGGCGCTCTCGAACCTGCTCGACCACTTCCTCGAGGAATATCGCTTCAAGCCGTCGGCCATCGCCTGCTACTCACCGAGCACCTTCGGCGGGGTCCGGGCGGCGATGCAGCTCCGGGCGATGCTGCCCGAGATGGGGATGGCGAGCATCCCCTCGCTCCTGCCCTTCCCCAAGGTCCTCGACGCGCTCGACCCCGACGGCCATCCGACCGACGATCGCCTCGCCAAGTCGACCGGCCGGTTCCTCGACGAGTTCGAGTGGTACGCCCACGCCCTCAAGACAGCGCGGGCGACCGGGACCCCGTACTGAACCGACGCGACGACTCTTCGCGGCCCGGGCCACCCGCGGACCTCTTCGCCCCGATGGCCCCTCGACCGCCGCAGGGCGGAGATCATCTCGACGCCCATCGATGGTCCGGGGCGACGCGCCGGGGTAAAATCGGGCCGGTGCCGGGTTCGACCAACTCCAGGCCCGAGGGGGCATCTCATGGCGTCCGCGCCCGAGCGAGCGGCCACGATCGCAGACCTCTACCTCGTCGACGGCAAGGCCGAGCTGATCGGCGGGAGGATCGTCCATGACATGGCGACGGGCCGACGGCCGAACCGGATTGCCGGACGGATCGTCCGCAGCCTCGACGATCACGCCGAGGCGACGGGGCGGGGCGAGGTCTACACCGACAGCATCGGGTTCGTCGTGCCGGAGCTCTCCTCCGGCCGGCGGTCGTTCTCGCCCGACGCGTCGTATTACGTCGGCCCGTTCCCCGACAACGCCATGCGGTTCCTCGAGGGCCCGCCGACGTTCGCCGTCGAGGTCCGCAGCGAGGGCGACTACGGCCCATCGGCCGAGATCGAGATGGCCGCCAAGCGGGCCGACTACTTCGAGGCCGGCACCCTCGTCGTCTGGGACGTCGACCCGATCGCCGAGGTCGTCCGCATCTACCGCCCGGGGAGTCCCGACGTCGTCCCCGCGATCGGACGCGGCGACGTCGCGGACGCCGAACCGGCCGTGCCCGGCTGGCGGATGCCGGTCGATCGGATCTTCCCCCGGCCCGACGCGTGATCCATCGGCCCGATCGGGTCATGCGTCCGGAGGCAACCCGCTCGGAGTGTCTCGTCGACGGACCGGGGTGGGCCTGGCCCTCGATCCGCGTGATGGCGACCCCGTCGTCGCCCCGGGCGGCGGAGGTCGCCGTCCCCGACCTCCTCGCGTCACTGCGCCTCGCGCGGTTTGGCGGAGGTGACGGGCTTAGGGGCGAGGTCGAGGCTGAGGCGCGTCTCGGCCTTGGGCGCGGCCGAGATGTCCTGGGTCGGCCGATCGGGGGGGAGGGCCGGGCGGGGCCGGTAGGCCTCGGCATACGCCCCGGGGATCGAGCGGACGGCGGCGGTCTTGCCGAGGTGCCAGCCGCCGGTCAGGCCGATCACCCCGCCGACGACCAGGAAGCCCGCCGCCAGGCCGAGGGCCGCGCCGAGGTCCAGGCCGGGCCAGGCGAGGTGCCGGGGATGCCGCTCGGCGCGGATCCGGCGGGCCAGGGCTGGCCAGATCGAGGGGGCGGCGGGGTCGGGCACAACCGCCGGGGCCGCCGACCGCCGGAGGGCGGACAGGGCCGAGTCGAGCGCGGCACGTTCGCGGCGACACGAGGCACACCCGATCAGGTGCCGCTCGACACGGCGGCGGTCGTCCCACCCGAGGTCCCGGCCGCCAGCGTCGTCCGCCAGGAGGGCCAGGCGGGGTCGGACCCATCGGCATCGATGAATTTGCAGCATCATTTCAATCTCCCGCCGCCGCTCCCTGGCGGCGCTCCCATAGTTCGCGGAACCCCTCGCGGGCCTTGGCCAGCCTCCACCGGACCGTGGCCTCGCGACGATTGACGATCGCCGCGACTTCCGCCGTCGAGAACCCTTCCAGGTCCTTCAGGACGAGGATCGCCCGGTACGCCGCGGGCAGCCGTTCCAGGACGAACCGGACCTCCTGCGCCAGCTCGTCGCGGGTTCGGGGGTCGGGGTCGGCCAGCTCGAAGGCCCGGCGGCCGTCGGCGGCGGGCCCGTCGATCGACGACGTCGGCGGCGGGCCCTGGCGTCGCAGGCCGTCCAGGCCGAGGTTCACCCCCACGCGGAACAGCCAGGGGCCGAACCGCCGCGAGGTGTCGAACCGGTCGAGCCGCTTGTACACCCGCCAGAACGTCTCCTGCGCCAGGTCCCGCGCCAGGTCCTCGTCGTGGACGAGCCGCGCCAGGACCCGGATCAAGGCCCGCTCGTACCGGAGCACGAGCGTCGCGAACGCGCCGTCGTCCCCGTCCCGGGCGCGCTCGACCAGTCGGGCGTCGCCCACCTCGTCGGGCCGGTCGGGGCCCGGCGAGGTGGCCCGGCGCGGGGCGGAGACGGCCGGGGGATGGGGGGCGGGGCCGGCCGGGTCGATGTCGGCCCCCGATTCGTCAGACTGGCGCATCGCGTGACCTCTCTCCGTGCCTTATGATACGTCGGAATGCGGGCCTGCTGTTGGACAATTTTCCCGCGACGCGACGGCCGGATCGACGGGCGTGCCCTGGGCCCCGACCCCGTCGGATCCCGTCCCCATCCCTCGGCCCCGCCCGCGATGCCCGGATCGTCGACGCCGGAGCCCGTCCAGCTGTGCCCCCCCGAGCGGCGACGCGAGGCGCTCGGGCTGCTCTATCGTCGCGCCGATCGTCGGCTCCGCGACCGCCTGGTGGCCGACGCCCTGGCCGAGGCCGACGACGGCCTGATCGACCTGACGGGCCTCTGGGTAGCCTTACGACGCGGGAGGCTCGTCGGTTCGCTCCTGACCCAGGTCCTCGCCGGCCGCGCCGCGGCGGTCTGGGCGCCCGAGGTCGTCGAGGGCTGGGGCCGGTCGGCGACCGCCCGCCGGCTCCTGGCCGGGGCGCTGGGCCACCTCCGCGACGGCGGGGTGGTCGTCGCCCAGGCGCTGCTGGACGACTCGGCGACGGCCCGGGCGGCGGCCGACCTCACCCGCGGCGGGCTCCCGAGGGTCACGGTCCTGGACTACCTCGAGCGCGACGCGGCCCGGCCGATCGAGGCCGCGCCGGCCGGGCCGACCTTCGCCTGGCGGCCGTTCGGCCCCGCCACCGAGGCCGACTTCCGCGACGTCCTCCAGGCGACCTACGCCGGGAGCCTGGACATGCCCGAGCTCGAGGGGGTCCGCTCGCTCGACGACGTCATGGCCGGCCACCGCGCCGCGGGCCGGTTCGACCCGTCGCGATGGCTGGTCGGCCGGCTCGCCGGCGAGCCCGCGGCGGCGGCGGTGGTCCTGCTCTCGGAGCTGCCCGACCGCGACGCCTGGGAGGTCGCCTACCTCGGCCTGACCCCCGCCGCCCGCGGCCGAGGCCTCGGCCTCGCCGCGCTCGAGAACGCCCGGCTCCTGGCCGGGACCCACGCGGGCCGCCTCGAGCTGGCCGTCGACCGCCGCAACATCCCCGCCGTCCGCCTCTACCGGGCCGCCGGCTTCCGAGCGTTCGACCGCCGGGCCGTCCACCTGACGCTCCTGGCGCGCGCCTGACCCGCCGAGGAGGCCGGCCGTGATCCCGTTCCACCCCCTCGCCCTCCTGGCCGCGACCCTCGCCGCAGGCCCGTCGCCGGCCGACGCCCCGTTCGTCGTCACCGAGGACGACCGGCGGATCCGGATCGTCGGCCCGGCGCTCGAGGCCTCGATCCGCAAGGACGGCTACGTCACCGGCGTCGAGGGCCGGTCGCTCCTGGACGTCGCCTCCGGGTTCCGCGACGCCGGCTTCGGGCTCGACGTCGTCGACTGGCTGATGGAGCCCGGCAGCGACGAGGCGTATCGCGACACCCTCCCGGGCGACTTGCCCTATCTCTTCAACAACGCCGTGCACGGCAAGCGGCCGAAGCGCTGCCTCGAAGGGCCGCAGATCTGCTCGCGGGCCGGGGCGCTCGCCCCCCGGGCCGTCGCCGGGCCGGGCTTCGTCGCGGTCCGGCAGGACTACACCTACACGACCCACGCGCCGGGCAAGCGGGCCGGGTCGCGGTGGGAGCAGACGATCGTCTTCCCGGCCGGCAAGCGGTACTTCCTCTCGGCCGACCGGGCCACGACGGTCAACCCGAGCGACGCCCTGTTCCTCCGGATCGACATGCCGGGGCACATCCGCCACCGCGCCGGCGACACCTTCAGCGAGGTCTACCTCAGCTATCGCGGGACGATCCCGGCCGCCGAGTTCCTCAAGGACTTCGCCCCGGACGAGAGGTTCCTCTATGTCCGCGAGGCAGGCCAGGTCCCGCGTCGGTTCATCCGGGCCTACCACCTCCGCGACCCCGCGACCGGCAAGGACGGCCCCTGGCTCGCCGGGATGACGCTCGACCCGGCCTCCGTCTCCGAGGCCTGGTGCCACCAGCGCGGATATGTCTGCATGATCGAGGAGATCGGCGGCCGGCCGATCCGGGCCGGGCAGGCCCTCGGCGCGGCCTACATCGTCGGCTTCTTCGACTCGATCGCCGAGATGGAGCGGGTCTACGACCAGCACGCCGGCCACGACGCCCTCGAGGCCGACGCCCGCGGCTGGAGGCTGTCCAGGCTCCCTTGAGCCCGTCGTCGGGTAGGCGGGCCGGCCCCCTCGGGGTAGGATGGGCCGGGACTCTTCCGAAGGAGGACGCGATGTCGATCACCGCCGTCGAGGTGCGTTACACGCCCGCACAATACCTCGCGCTCGAGCGTGCGGCCGAGACCCGGAGCGAATATCTCGATGGGTGCATCTACCCGATGGCCGGGACCAGCCGCATCCATAGCACCATCGTCGGCAATCTCCATCTGGTGATCGGGACGCACCTCCGACACAGGTCTGGCGAAGTGCATATGATTGATCTACGCCTCCGCGTTTCGTCAACCGGGTTGTACACCTATCCCGACGTCGTGGTCGTCGCGGGCGCGCCGGAACTCGAGGACGAGGTGTTCGACACGCTGCTCAACCCGTCGGCGATCATCGAGGTGCTCTCGCCCTCGACCGAGGCGATCGACCGGGGCCGCAAGGTCGCGAGCTATCGCCGGCTCGACTCGCTCCGGGAGTTCGCCCTCGTCGCGCAGGACCGGGCCCGCGTCGAGCTCTACACGCGACAGGGCGACGACTGGACGCTGACCGAGCTGGACGGCCTGGACGGCTCGTTCCGCCTCGCGTCGATCGACTGCGACGTGCCGATGGCCGAGGTCTACCGGAGGACCCCGCTGGCCGGCGGGCCGGTGGCGGCCGGCGACTGATCCGAGGCCGGGCGTCGACCCCATGCGAGCGGCATCCGGGGGGCTTTCCGGGCGGTGTCTGCCCGCGGCGACGGGGAGCGTCGTCGGCTCGCTCCTCTGCGGGTCGATCGGCACTCATTCGGGTCAGACGGCCTTGGGCGCGATCGCGGGCCTGATCCTCGGCGGGATCGTCGGGCACGGTGCGGGCGCGGGATGGATCGGCCGGGCCACCGTCGGGGCCGCCCTGATGGCTGCGGCGGCCTGCGCCGTCGGCCCGGCCGTCGACGACTACGGCGGGAACACCGCCATCCCCGCGGCGATCCTGGGCGGCCTGCTCGCGCGACTCGGGTGGCTGCCCCTGCTGGCCATCGTCGGGGCGATCGTCGGCCTCTCCGCGGCGGCGGCCGTCTCGCTCCTGGTGCCGGGCCTCGCGACGGGCCCGGTCTACCTCGGCGGCCTGGCCCTCGGCGCGGCGATCGGGTCGTCGGCCCGGGGCCGTCGCGATGCTTGACATCCACGCATCGGCGCGTCAGGCTGAAGCTCCGCCGACCGACCCGACGCGACGCCCGAGGCCCGAGCCGATGAGCGCAGCACGCAGCCCCGAGCCGACCCGCGACGAGGTCGCCGCCGTCGCCGCGCTGGCCGACGGCCATCGCCGGCTCCGCCGCGAGATCGCCAAGGTGATCATCGGCCAGGACGAGGTCGTCGAGCAGCTCCTCACGAGCCTCTTCGCGCGCGGGCATGCCCTGCTCGTCGGCGTGCCGGGGCTGGCCAAGACCCTGCTGGTCAGCACCGTCGCGCGGATCCTCAGCCTCTCGTTCCGCCGGATCCAGTTCACGCCCGACATGATGCCGTCGGACATCACCGGCACCGACATCCTCCAGGACGACCCCGAGACCGGCCGTCGCCAGTTCGCGTTCATCGCCGGGCCGCTGTTTGCCAACATCATCCTCGCCGACGAGATCAACCGGACCCCGCCCAAGACCCAGGCCGCGCTGCTCGAGGCGATGCAGGAGCGGCACGTCACCGCGGGGAACCGGACCTACGGCCTGCCCGACCCGTTCTTCGTCCTGGCGACGCAGAACCCGATCGAGCAGGAGGGGACGTACCCGCTGCCCGAGGCCCAGCTCGACCGGTTCATGCTCAACATCCGGGTGCCGTACCCGACGGCCGACGAGGAGCTGGAGATCCTCCGCCAGACGACCGGCGACTCCGCCCCCGCGCCGGAGGTGACGCTCTCGGCCGACCAGATCCTGGCGATCCAGGGGCTGGTCCGCCGGGTCCCGGTGCCGGAGCATGTGTTCGTCCACGCCCGGGACCTCGTCCGGGCGAGCCGGCCGCATCAGCCCGAGGCGACCGCGCTGGTCAAGCGGTGCGTCTCGTGGGGCGCGGGGCCCCGGGCCGGGCAGTCGCTGATCCTCGCGGCCAAGACCCGCGCCGTGCTCGACGGCCGGTTCGCCGCCACCCTGGCCGACGTCCGGCAGGTCGCCGGGCCGGTCCTGCGGCACCGGATCGTCACGACCTTCCACGCCGAGGCGGAGGGGATCGACCCCGACCGGGTGATCGCCCACCTGCTCGAGACGATCGCCGCCCCGCCCGAGCGGGCCGCGGCCCGGCTGGTCGGGGCGGGCTCGGGCACCCTCGGGATCGGGGCCTGACCCGTGGCCCGACCCGGCGACGACCCCCCGGCATCCCCGCCCGTGACCGCGACGGCCGCCGCCTCCACGCCCGACGCCCTCGCCCGCTACGGCCGCCTCGAATTGCTCGCCCGGCTGGTGGTCGAGGGGGTGATGTCCGGCCTGCACCGGAGCCCGTTCAAGGGCTTCTCGGTCGAGTTCGCCGAGCACCGCCAGTACGGCCCCGGCGACGAGATCCGCCACATCGACTGGCGCGCCTTCGGCAAGACCGACCGCTACTTCGTCAAGGAATATGAAGAGGAGACCAACCTCAAGGCGTACCTCGTCCTCGACGCGTCGGGGAGCATGGGGTACGCCGGGTCGAGGGCGTCGGCGTCGAAGCTCGAGCACGCCCGGGGGCTCGCCGCGGCGCTGGCGTACCTGATGATCAGCCAGCGCGACGCCGTGGGTCTGGTCACCTTCGACGCCGAGGTCCGCGCGATGATCCCGCCCCGGTCGGCCCCGGGGCACTTCGCGGTCCTCTGCCGGGCGATGGAGGAGACGGCCGTCGGCGGCGAGACCCCCGTGAGCCGGGTCCTCCACGGCCTGGCCGACCGGATCAAGCGGCGAGGGCTGGTGATCGTCGTCTCGGACGGATTCGACCGCGCCGAGGACCTGCTGGACGCGCTGAGGCACCTCCGCCACCGCCGCCACGAGGTCCTCTTCTTCCAGATGCTCGACCCCGACGAGGAGACCTTCCCGTTCCGCCGCCCCGCCCGGTTCCGCGACCTCGAACGGCCGGCTCGCGACCTCCGGGTCAACCCGTCGGCGCTCCGGTCGGCCTACCTCGAACGCTTCGACGAGCACCGCCGCACCCTCCGCGAGGGGGTGATCGCCATGAATGCCGACTACCACAAGGTCTCGACGTCCGACCCGCACGAGCGGACCCTGCTCGACTACCTGGCGGCCCGGTCGGCCCGCGGCCGGTCGGGGGCGCGGGGATGAGGGGCGGGCCGCGGCACGCCGGCGCTGTCGAGAATCGGGTGATCCGATGACCTGGGGCGTCCTGAACGTCGCGATGCTCGCCGGGCTGGCCGCGGTGGCGGTGCCGGTGGTCGTCCACCTGCTGAACCGGCGGCGCGACCCGGTGGTCGACTGGGGGGCGATGCAGTTCCTCGACGTCGGACCCTGGTCGCGGCGGCGGGTCAACCTGGCCGAGATCCTGCTGATGCTGGCGCGGATGGCGATGCTCGGCCTGGTCGCCCTGGCCCTGGCGCGGCCGTTCCTGGCCCCGAAGGCGGGCACCGGGACGGCGGTCCCGGGGGCGGGCGCGGGGGTCCGTCGCGACGTGGTGCTGATCCTCGACGGGTCGAGCAGCATGGGGCGTCGCGCGGGGGACTCGACCCCGCGCGACCGGGCCGTCGCGTGGGCCCGGGGGTTCGTGGCCGGGCTGTCGCCGGGGGACTCGGTCGCGGTCCTGCTCGCCAGGGACCGGGTCCGGCCGCTGGTCGAGCCGCCGAGCTTCGACCGCGACCGGGTCGCGCGGGCGATCGCCGAGAGCCCGGCCCCGCGGGGGGCGAGCGACCTGTCGGCGGCCGTCGGCGAGGCGTTCCGGATCCTCGAGCGCCCGGGGAACCCGGCGCGCGAGGTGATCGTCCTGACCGACGGCCAGCGGGTCGCCTGGCGGCCCGGCGAGCCGGCGCGCTGGTCGCTCCTCCGCGACCTCCGCGACCGCCTGCCGATCCCCCCGAGGCTCTGGGCCGTCGACTTCGGCCGGGGCGGGCCGGGTCTGGAGTCGGCCTCGGCGCCGGGCGCGGACGGATCGGTCGTCGGGCTCGACGTCTCGCGGGGGGTGATCGTGCCGGGGCTGCCGCTGGACGTGACCGCGACCGTCGCCAACGCCGGCCCGGGGCCGCTCACCCGCCCGATCGAGCTGCGGGTCGACGGACGCGCCGCGCCGGGGACGGGCCAGGTCGTCGGGCCGATCCCGGCCGGGGGGCGGGCCTCGGTCGCCTTCCGGCTCGCGACGGAGGAGCCCGGCAGCCACCTGCTGACCGCCCGGCTCGCGCCGGCCGACGACCCGACCCCCGCCGACGACGAGGCGAGCCGGCCCGTCGAGGTCACCCCGGCCCTGCCCGCCCTGCTCGTCGACGGCGAGCCCGGGACCGAGCCGCTCGCGGGCGAGACCGACTTCCTCCGCGCCGCGCTGGCGCCGACCGGCGACGACGCGCCGCAGGTCCGGGCCACCGTCGTCGCCGCCGACCGATTGACGCCCGATGCGCTCCGGGGCCAGCGGGTGGTCGTGCTGGCGAACGTCGATCGGTTATCGCCCGCGATGGCCGCGGCGATCGACGGCTTCGTCGCGGCGGGCGGCGGGCTCCTGGTCGCGCCCGGCGACCGTTCCGGCTTGGGAGCCGGCGACGAGGCCGGGTGGCTGCCGGCCGCCCTCGGCGAGACCCGGGGCGACCCGTCGCGGCGGGTGGCGGTCGCCCGCCCGGCCCCGTCGACGTTCGCCGGCGCGGCCCTCGGCCCGCTGGGGCAGGGGGAGGCCCCGCCGCTGGCCGGGGCCGGCCTGTTCGCCTATCGCGTCCTCGTCCCGAGGGCCGGGGCGTCGGTGCTGGCCCGGCTCGACTCGGGCGACCCGTGGATCGTCGAGCGCCCGCACGGCCGGGGCCGGGCGATCGTCGTCGCGTCGGCCCTCGACGCCGAGGCGGGGACCCTGCCGGTCAACCCCGACTTCGTCCCCCTGATGCACGAGCTGATCCTCCGCCTCGGCGCGGGACCGCCGGCCCCGGCGGGGGTCCGCCCCGGCACCCCGATCGAGTTCGAGCTGACGGGGGTCTCCGTCCCCGCCGGGACGACGCTGCCGCTGCTCACCCCCGACGGCACGACGGTCCGGGTCCCGGCCGTCGGGTCGGGCGAGTCGACCCGCGTCCGTTACGCCGAGACGGCCGACCCCGGCGTCTACCGGCTCTCGAAGCCGAACCCGCCGGGGGGCTACGCCTACGCCCTGGTCGAGTCCGACCCGGCCGAGGGGGACGCCGCCCCGCTCGACCCGGCCGAGGCCGAGGCCCTGGCCCAGGGCTGGCCGCTCGCCTTCGAGTCCGACCCGGCCCGCCTCGCCGCGCGGATCATCTCGGCCGACCTCGCACCCCGCCGCGAGGTCTGGCGCGTCCTGGTCCTCGCCGCCCTCGGCGGCCTCTGCCTCGAGGTCTGGATGACCCGGCGGATGGCCCGCGCCGGCGGCCTGGCCTGAGGTCGGGCCGGTCGCCCGGGTGCGTCCGGTGGACCCCATCGTTCGGCGCATGCGACGATCGGGGCCTGGCCGAACGGGGTGAACCACGGCACGAGCGACTCGGGCTCTGGGGCGGGAATCGTGCCGGCGAATGGTCCCGCCGCGGTGTATGCTCGATGATACAAACGTCAGCAGGCTTGACATCGATCGAGTGGCTACGGCTTGCCCTCGTCGCCGAGCGCCTGTTCCGCGGCCTGCCGGACCTCGATGTCCGGGTCCTCGCGCAGGGCGCGGAGCCTGGGGATGCAGACCGCGGCCTTGGGCCCGAACTGCCGGAGCGCCTCGATCGCCGCGACGCGGGACGATGCCCGATCCGACCGGAGGATGTCCGCCAGGGCCGCGACCACCTCGTCGGCCGCCGGCGTGCCCGGGGCGATCCGTCCGAGGGCCCAGGCCGCCGCCTGCACGTTGTCGGAGGCGTGGTCCGGGCCGGCCTCCCTCGCCATCCGGATGAGGGCGGGGATGGCCGGCGCGGCGTCCGGTCCGAATTCACCCAGACTCCGGATCGCCTGGAGCTGCCTGAAGCCGGTGCCCGAGCGCGCCATCTCGGAGAGGGTGGCGATGACCTCCCCTGCCGACGCCGTCCCGGGTGCGATGCACCCCAACGCCTCAGCGGCCCCCAACGCCTCAGGGATCCGGCCATCGATCACGAAGCCGTCTCCCTCTCCGTCGATCGGCCCCGTGAGGATACGCAGCAGCGCGGGTATGGCGGCTTCGGCATCGGTCCCCATCCGGGAGAGAAGACCGGCGGCCAGCATCCGAACCTCTCGATCGCCGCTCCCCAACCCCGCGATCAGGGCCGGGACGGCTGCCGCCGTGATCGCGGGCGGCCCGCCCGGCCCCCTCAGCCCGCTCAGGACGCTGACGGTCGCCTCGCGGACCGATCGGTCGTCGTCGTGCTCCGCGATCCGGAGCAGGGGCGTGATCCAGGGGTCGAGGCCGCGCGGAAAGTGGGCCAGGGCCCTGACGGTCGCCTCCCGGTTCTCGGCCGATTCATCCGCCAGGCCCGCGGCGAGCGCCTTGGGCGGGTCGGACATCGACGTGTCGGCGGCCAGGGCGAAGATGGCGGCGCCGCGGACCTTGGCGTCCCGATCGCCGAGCGCCTCGGTGAGTGCGGCGATCACCGCCCCGCGATCGACCGGGGTCGGGACCGCCGCCCCGGGCACGGGCGACGGGCCGTTTCCCCCGGACGGGGGAGGTCCCCCCCGGGTGCCTGTGCCGGCCCGAGGCTTCGCGAGGGTCATGATCCCGAGGGCGCTCGCCGCCGCCGTCCTCATGACGGGCTGCGGGTCCTTCAGCAAGCCGATCAGCGCCGTGACGGCGTCGCGGACGGCGGCATCATCCGAGCCGTTCGGGACCGCACGGGCGCCGATCCTGCCCAGCGCCTCGACCGACGCGACGCGGACGCCGGGATCCTCATCCCCGAGCATCGCGGTCAGGGGGCGGATCGCGACCGCACCGTCGGCGAAACTCAGCCGATCGAGGGCCTGGATCGCACCCAACCGCTCGGTCGCCCTCCGCGACCGGAGCGCGCGGACCGCGCGGGCCTCGATCGCTCGTTCCTCGGCGAGGGCAGGGTCGGGGGACTCCCGCATGACCCGCGCCGCCCACACGATCAAGGCGCAACACGCGACGAAGGCCATCATCGCACGCATGCCGGTCATGTGGCGGCGGGCGCGTTTGACCTCGGCCGCCGCAGGCTCCGAAGGGCGTCTACCGATGGGATTCAAATCACCCTCCCCCGACGACCCGCGCGTGCCCACCGGGGACGCGCACGGTCATCGACCACTCACCGCCGGCGGATCCCCCCTCGGCCCCGACCGGCCCTCATCCATGCAACAACGGCATCAGCAGATTCGCGTCCCTTGGGGGTGTCCGTCAAGGCCCAACCCATCCGCGACGACCGCCCACCAGGCTCCGCACCATCGCATCCAGCCCGCGATCCGGGCTCCACCGGACGCACACGGATGCCTCGGGTCGGCCCTCGATCGATCCATCGGCCGGCCGGCGGGATTGACCGATCGGGCGGGCCGGCGTACCATCCGGTCCCCATCCGAGCCGTCACCCGGTTCCGACTCCCATCGACCCGCCCCGAACCGAGGGCCGCGCCCGTGGCGAGCCTCCCCCAGCGCGACGGATCGACGGCCGATGATCCGGCCTGGCCGACGCTCGCGACGATCCTCGCGGCGGGGCTCGGCCTCCGGGTCGTCGCGGCGTTCGTGGTCCGCTGGTATGCCGCCCGGGTCGGCAAGGCCTGCCTGTTCGACGACACGCTCATCTACTGGAGCCTGGCGGGGACGATCGTCGACGGCACCCCGTTCGTCGTCGACCAGTCGGGCATCCCGCATTACGCACTCCGGACGCCCGGGTATCCGCTCTTCCTCGCGGCCTGCCGGGCCGCGTTCGGCGACCGGTACCTGCCGGTCCGGCTGGTGCAGGCGGCGCTCGGGACGGCCGGGATCTATTTCCTCTACCGGCTGGTGGCGCGGGCGGTGCCGGGCCGGTCGGCCCGCGAGGTCGCGATCGCGGCCGCGGCGCTGGCGGCGGTCGAGCCGTACGGGATCGGCCTCGGGGCCCTGATCCTTTCCGAAGGGGTGTTCGTCCCCCTGATGCTCGCGGGCCTCTGGGGCCTGGCCGTCCTCTGGCCGGGACGCGGCGAGGGCGAGGCTGGGGAGGGGACCCGGCCGGGGCGGGCGGCGGCCGTCGCCGTGGCGACCGGGGTTGTGCACGGCGTGGCGATCCTGGTCCGGCCCTCGTGGGCGTTGATCGTCCCGGCCCTGCTCGCGGCCTGGGTGGCGGGGGCCGGGCGGGGGCGGAGGGGCGCCGCGGCCCGGGGCGCGATCCTCGTGGCGATGGCGACGGCCGCGGTCATGGCCCCGTGGTGGGCCCGGAATGGCCGGGTCTTCGGCCGGTTCGTCCCGACGGCCCTCTGGGTCGGCGCGAGCCTGTACGACGGCGTCTCCCCGGAGGCGACCGGGGCGAGCGACATGCGGTTCCTCGCGCGGCCGGGGATCGTCGACCTCGACGAGCCGACCCAGGACGCCGCGCTCCGGGCGCGGGCCCTCGCGTTCGCGGCCGAGCAACCGGGGCGGGTCGCGTCGCTGGCGGTCGTCAAGGCCTCGCGGTTCTGGAGCCCCTGGCCGAACGCCGAGACCCTGCGGTCGCCGGCCGTCGCCTGGGCCTCGGCGGCCGTCACGATCCCCCTGTTCGCGCTCGCCGCGGCCGGTGCCCGGGACCGCCGCCGCGACCCTCGGGCGCTCATCCTGCTGGCCGGGCCGCTCGTCTATTTCCTGGCGCTGCACCTGGTCTTCGTCAGCTCGATCCGCTACCGGATCCCCGGCTTCTTCCCCGCCCTCGGGCTGGCGGCGGTCGGGTGGCGGAGGCTGGTCGCGCGGGGGGCCGGAGGGCGGCCGACGGGTTGACCGATCGGGACGGAATCCATCCATGCGAACCGATGGCCGCGATGGACTCGCGGCGGGGCGACGCCCAGGGAGGGGCCGATGCGACTGCGACGCCGATTGAGGAAGCTGTTCGGCTGGGGGGCGGTGCTGCTCGTCGCCGTCCTGGTCGGCGCCGGGTGGTTCGCCTGGACCTACGCGACCGACAACGAGACGCTCCGGGCGGCGATCCGCGAGGGCACCCCGAGGTTCCTCCCCGGTTGCCTGGTCGACGTCCAGCGCGTCCGGGTCCGGCCGATCGCGGGGGAGGTCGTCCTGACGACGCTGTCGATCCGCAAGGTCGAGGACAAGGCCCCGCTCCTGGTGGCGAGCTCGCCCTGGGTGCAGATCTCGTACGACCCCTGGGCGATGCTCGACGGCAAGCTGACGATCCGCGAGGTGGTCGTGGCGCAGCCGAGGCTGCGGCTCCGCCGCCGGAAGGACGGGACGTGGAACGTCGCCGGCCTGCTCGCCGACCCGTGGCCGCTGCCCCGGTCGGAGACCTCGCCGCCGGTCCGGATCGAGAACGGGACGATCGAGCTGGTCGACGACGCCGACGGCCCCGACGCGACGCCGACGGCGATCCTCCGCGACGTCTCGATCCACGTCGGCGCCGGCGACCTCGGCGGGACGCCGATCCGGTTCGACGGCACGGCCAAGGGGGACCTCTGCGACGGCCTGAAGCTCGTCGGCACCGTCGACCGCGCCACCGGGCGGGTCGCCCTGGCCGGCGACCTCGGCCGGCTGTCGATCTCGAAGTCGCTGGGCGACCGGCTCCCGGCGGGGTTCCGCCCGGCCTTCCGCCGCCTGGGGCTCTCCGGCGGCGAGCTCGACCTGACGCTCCGCTCGCTCCTGTACGACCCCAAGGCCAAAATCCCGCTCCGCTACGACGCGACGGCCAGGCTCCGCTCGGGGTCGTGGACGTGCCCGAGCCTGCCGTTCGCGCTCAGCGAGCTGGCGGCGACCGTGGCGCTCCGCGACGGGGTGGCGACCGTCGAGAACGCGGTCGGGCGCAACGGGGCGACCGCCGTCCACGCCGCCGGGACCGTCGCGATCGCCGCGGCCGACCCGTCGCGCTCGGCCTTCCGGATCGAGGTCCGGATCGACGACCTCGAGCTCGACGACCGGCTCCGCGACTGGTCGATCCGGTCCTTCGCCCGGGACGCGAGCGACTTCTGGGCCGACTTCCGGCCGGGCGGCCGCGTCGGGCTCGTCGCCGACCTCCGCCGCGACGCCGAGGGGGGGCCGGTCGACTGGGGCGTCGTCGTCGGCTGCCGGGACGTCTCGCTCGCCTACCGGGACTTCCCCTACCCGCTCGAGCACATCGACGGCGAGATGGTCTGCCGGCCCGACCGGATCGCGCTCGACCTCCGCACGATCGTCGGGTCCAGGCCGGTCTCGGCGCGGGGGACGATCGACCGGCCCGGGCCGCTCTCGACGGTCGACCTCGACTTCGCCGCCGAGTCGCTGCCGATCGACGCGGCGCTGCTGAAGGCGATGCCGCCGGACGTCCGCCAGGTGGTCGGGTCGTTCAAGCCCGCCGGGACCGTCCGCGGGACGGCGCACCTCCGCCGGACCCCGCCGGTCCGGCCCGGCGACGACCCCATGGGGGACATCGCCATCGACGCCGCGCTCGACGTGAACCCCGGCTCCGAGATCACGTGGGAGGGCCTGCAATACCCGATCCGCGACCTGACCGGCCACCTGGAGATCCACCCGACCTCCTGGATCTTCAAGGACATGAAGGGGGTCCACGGCCAGGCCAAGGTCGTCGGCGACGGCCGGGTCGACCGGGTCGGCGGCAAGGACCAGTTCAAGGTCGGCATCCACGTCAACGCCGACAACATCCTGTTCGAGAGCCAGCTCCGCGACGCGCTGCAGCCCGCCTGGCAGCGGGCGTGGGACACGCTCAACCCGACGGGGGCGAGCGACGTCGACGTCGTCATCGAGCTCGAGCCGGGCAGGCCCGACCACTACCACCTCGAGATCGTGCCGAGGCCGCAGACGAACCTCCGGCTCCGGTTCGACCGGGTCGCCGTCGAGGGGGAGGGCGACGGCGGCCCGCGCCGGGTCGAGATGCCGATGGAGGACGTCACCGGCCGGTTCGTCTTCGACAACGGCAAGGTCACGATGACCGACGGCGGCTTCCTCTTCCGCAACGCGCCGGTCCGGTTCACCTCGGGGGAGGTCCGGGTCTACGACTCGGGCCAGTTCTCGCTCCGCGTGGCCGACCTCGCCGTCGACGACTTCCGCCTCGACGCCGGGCTCCGCAAGCTGATGCCGCCCCTGATGGCCCAGTTCGCCCGGAAGCTCGACGACGGCAAGACGTTCCGGTTCCGGACCGACCTGGACCTCGCCTGGTCGGGCAGGCCCGGCGACCTCGCGACCTGCGGCTGGCAGAACGCGACGGTCGTCTTCCTCGACAACGCGATCCTCGCGGGCACCCCGCTGCGGCACATCCAGGGGCAGCTCGACCACCTCTCCGGCCGGTTCGACGGCCGCGAGTTCGCGGTCAAGGGGGCGCTCGACCTGGGGAGCATCAACCTGCTCGGCCTCCAGATCACGAACCTGACGACGCCGATCGAGCTCGTCGGCGGCAGGCTCCGGCTCGGGAACATCGAGGGCACGCTGATCAAGGGGAAGCTCACCGGCGACCTGGAGGTCGGCCTCGACGCGACCCCGCGGTTCTCGGCGAACCTCGCCATCGACGGGGCCGACCTGGAGAGCTACGCCAAGACCCTGCCCGGCCGCCAGACGTTCCGCGGCCTGGTCTCGGCCAAGCTCCACCTCGACGGCTTCGGCCAGGACCCGCACAGCCTCCAGGGCGGGGGCGAGGCGCACGTGACCCGCGGCGACCTCGGCAAGCTCCCCGCCTTCCTCCGCGTGGTCAACCTGCTGAACCTCGCGCCGACGACCAAGACCGCCTTCGACAAGGCCGACGTCTGGTTCACCGTCCGCAACGGCGAGACCACGTTCGACCCGATCCAGTTCTTCGGCTACGCCTTCAGCCTCCACGGCCGGGGCAAGCTCGACGTCCAGGGGGACCTCGACGTGAAGCTCCGGGTCCTCTACGGCCGCGACGCCTGGCACATCTTCCTCGTGAGCGACGCCATCCGCGAGGTGAGCGGGCAGATCTTCGTGATCCGGGTCCTGGGGACCCCCTCCGCCCCGGTCTTCAAGCCCGAGCCGCTCCCCCAGGCCGTCGAGTTCGCCCGGTCCTTCGGCGACCGCGAGCGCAAGGCGGCCCGGCAGGCCCGCGACCGCCCCCGGAAGTGAGCCGCCCCCGGCCCGGGGAAATCGCGCCCGCCGGCGGACTCGACTTCCCCGACGTCGTCGGCTGACATATGTTACTCCGTACCGGCCGGTTCGGGACGTGCGGCGACGGGGCCGGGCGCCGCGACGGCGGCCCGGGCGGGGGGCGGGGTCGCCCCCCGGGAAACCGCGGCGGGCCTGGCGGCGGCGGGCCGGGAGTGGTAGCCTGCCCTCCCCCCGGCGTGTGGGGCCGTCGCCGGGCCGCATCCCTCGCGCCCGGGCCCCGGGATCGCGCCGGTATCCCCCCCGGCCCGACGGGCCGACCCGCGCCGAAATCGGACGTGACGAGAGAGGCGGCCCCCGTGACCCCGACCGCGCTGACCCGGGCGACGATCCACCTCCTGGAGGTGGCCTGCGGGGCCGCCGAGCGGGTCGCGGCCGTCGGCGTCCTGGTCATCCCCGAGGGCCCGATGGACTGGGAGGGGATGAAGGGCCTGGCCGAGGCGGTCCCGCTCTACGTCGCCGTCGACTCCGAGCGCGACGCCGAGTCCGTCCGCGAGGCCGGCCTCCTCGCCGTCGAGGTCGAGCCGACCGACGCCGCGATCATCGAGCGGATCACCCTGGCCCTGATCGAGGCCGTCGCCAACGACCAGCTCCGCGCCGGGGCGCGGGTCGTGGTCGTCTACTCCGGCTTCGAGGCCGACGAGCTCGACTCGATGACCGTCGTCCGCCTCGGCGAGCACCTCGAGCGCCTGACCGCCCGCGACCTCCGGGCGCTGGAGACCTCCGTCCCGTTCGAGACGCTCAAGGCCGTCGTCGACGTCGCCGTCGAGATCGGCCGCGAGGGCCGGGAGGGCAAGGCGGTGGGCACCCTGATCGTCGTCGGCGACGTCCGGAACGTCCTGGCCCGGTCGCGGACCCTGGGCTTCGACCCGTTCCGCGGCTACCGCCGCAAGGAGCGCAACCTCCGCGACCTCCGCGTCCGCGAGGCGATCAAGGAGATCGCCCAGCTCGACGGGGCGTTCATCGTCGCGCGCGACGGGACGGTCGAGGCCGCCTGCCGGATCATCGACGCGCCCAACACCGACCTGACCCTGCCCCGCGGGCTCGGGACCCGCCACTGGGCCGCCGCGGCGATCACCCACGCCACCGCGGCGCTGGCGATCGTCGTCAGCCAGTCGACCGGGACGGTCCGCCTCTTCCAGGGGGGCGAGATCATCCTCCGGATCGCCCCGATGCGCCACGCCCGCGCCATGAAGTGGACCGACACCGAGACCGAGCCCTCCCCCGCCCCCCGCGGCGAGAAGGGGGCCTGAGCCGCCCGAGCCCCGCCGACGCGGACGGACGCCGGGCGGGCCGATCGCATCGGCATGCGGCCGCGAGCGACAGGGCCCGCGATCCGGCCCCGGCCGACCGGCCCCTCCCGGCCTCGCGCCCCGTCGGCGACGGGCCCCGGCCGGAGGTCCCTCCGGGGGCGGGCCGGCGGCCTCTCGCGGCCGTGACCGGGACGACCGACGGGCCCCCGTCGTTGCCGTGTCGACGTGCTTGACAAGGCTTGCAGCGATCGGGTCTAATCCCGTCTTCGCGACGGTCCCGTCCTCGGGAGATCCCCCCGGGGCCCGGCCCGGGGCCGATCCGGACCGGACGTCCTGCCCTCCCCGCGAGACCTCCCGCCGATGGTCGCCCCTCCGGCCCGCCTCCAGCACGATCGCGCCGGGCCGTCGGCCCGGGGAGGCCCCGGCGGACGGGCCGAACCCGCCCCCCCGGCCCGGCGGGGGCGACGGGGGAGCGACCGGGTCGACAGAGATCGCATCGAGAGATGATCTCCCCCTTCGGGTCGGGCCGCCGGGCGGGACGGTGCCCGCGCCGGGCCCCCTCCCGGCCCCGGCGGGCCGTCCGTCCCGCGGTCGCCCCGGCCCAGGCCAGCGAGCGAGTATCGAAGCATGAGCGTGTCTACTGCGAGCGAAGCGTCCCGCCCTCGCGACGTCGCCGGGGTCGAGCTGTCGGTGGTCATGCCCTGCCTGAACGAGGCGGAGACGCTGGCGACCTGCATCGACAAGGCGATCGCCACCTTCCAGGAGCACGGGATCGCCGGCGAGGTGATCATCGCCGACAACGGCAGCACCGACGGCTCGCAGCAGATCGCCGTCGAGCACGGCGCCCGGGTCGAGAACGTCCCCTTCCGCGGCTACGGCAACGCCCTGATGGGCGGGATCGCCGCATCGCGGGCCCGTTATGTGATCATGGGCGACTCGGACGACAGCTACGACTTCCGCGAGGCCCCCAAGTTCCTCGCCAAGCTCCGCGAGGGCTACGACCTCGTCCTGGGCAATCGGTTCAAGGGGGGGATCGAGCCGGGCGCGATGCCCCCCTTGCATCAATACTTCGGCAACCCGCTCCTGACGGCGCTGGGCCGGTTCTTCTTCCGGACCCCCACCGGCGACATCTATTGCGGCCTTCGCGGGTTCGACCGCGAGGCGATCCAGCGGCTCGACCTCCGCTCGACGGGCATGGAATACGCCTGCGAGATGATCATCAAGGCGACCCTCCGCGGCCTGAAGATCGCCGAGGTCCCGACGACCCTCTCGCCCGACGGCCGGAACCGCCCGCCGCACCTCCGGAGCTGGCGCGACGGCTGGCGGACCCTGCGGTTCATGCTCCTGTACAGCCCGCGCTGGCTGTTCCTCTACCCCGGCATCTTCCTGATGCTGGTCGGCACCCTGTTCGGCCTCCGCCTGGTGCTCGCCCCGCTGGTGATCCACGGCGTGACGCTCGACATCCACACCCTCGTCTACGCGGCGCTGCTGGTCCCGCTCGGGTTCCAGATGGCCTCGTTCGCGGTCTTCGCCAAGCTCTTCGCGATCACCGAGGGGCTGCTCCCGCCCGACCCCCGGCTCGACCGGCTGTTCCAGGTCATCACGCTCGAGACGGGCCTGGTCGCCGGCGCGGCGCTGCTGGCGCTGGGGCTCGGGGGGTCGGTGCTCGGCCTGTTCGTCTGGGGCCGCAGCGGCTTCGGCGTCCTGGACTACGCCTCGACCCTGCGGATCGTCATCCCGTCGGCCACGGCGCTGCTGCTCGGGGCGCAGGTGGTCTTCTCCAGCTTCTTCCTCAGCATCCTCGGCCTCGGCCGGCGCTAGGGCCGGCCCGGCCCGGGCCCGGCGACCGTCGGCGACACCGATCCTCGCCCGACTCGGCTCCATCTCCGGACGGGGAACGGGTAGGATCGGGGGATGATCTATACGACGCTGCTCTCCTCGGTCTTCCGGCTCCGCTACGGCGAGCCGGCGGAGGTCGAGCCCGGTCCCGGGTCGGGCCTGGTCCTGGTGGCCGACGGGGTGGGGGGGCTGCACCTCTGCGGCGTCGGCCTGAAGTACGTGATGGGGTCGACCGGCGGCCCGCACGCGGTCCGGCTCCACGCCTGGGGGCACGGCTTCGGCCGCTGGCACGCCGACCTCACCGACGTCGCCAACCACCGCGACCAGGCCGCCCGGCTCGCCGACGAGGTCCTCGCCTGGAAGGCCGAGCGGCCGGGCTCGCCCGTGTATCTCGTGGGGAAGTCCGGCGGGACCGGCGTCGTCGTCCGGGCGCTGGAGCGGCTCGATGCCGGCGCGGTCGAGGCCGCCGTCCTGCTCGCCCCCGCGCTCTCGCCCGCCTACGACCTCTCCCGGGCCCTGGAGTCGGTCCGCCGCGAGATGGTCGTCTTCTGGTCCCCCCTGGATGTCATCATCCTCGGCCTGGGGACGCGGGTCTTCGGCACGATCGACCGGGTCCGGTCCGTCAGCGCGGGGCTCGTCGGCTTCCGCGCCGGGGGGGGGCGGGGGGCGAAGCTCCGCCAGGTCCGCTGGCGGCCGGCGATGATGACCTCGGGCTATTTCGGCGGCCACGTCGGGCCGGATAGTCCGGCCTTTCTGAGGAGGTACGTCGTGCCGCTCCTGACGGCGGAACCGACGGCCGATGTTGGTTTTCCGGCCGGAGTGAAGCCCGCCGGGGATCGCGCCGATAACCCTATGGCACGGGGGTGACGGACCCCCCGACGTCCCCGACCCCCGGCCCCTCGCGAGCCCGACGGATGCCCCGATTCCTCCCCGACACCCGTCCGCCCGCCCCCCCTCGACGCCGAGCCCGGGGCTCTCGAATCGCGTCGCACGCCCCTGGGTCGGTCGCGTAACCGGCCCCGACCCCGACGCCTCCCGTCTGCCGGCCAGCCTCGACCCCGGTCGAGCGTGCCGGCTGCCGCCCGGCCTTGATCTCCCCCGACCCCGGCGCGAGCCGAGCCGGGGGATCGATCGGCCGGACGTCGGCCCGCACGCTCGTCCTCGGCCGGGTCGCCCCTCGACCCGTCGCCGGTCCTCCCGTGCCCCAGAACCGGCACCGTGAGTCCTCAACGCGTGGCGGTCTCCGCCGGGCTCCGCCGGAGCCTCATCCCCCCTCGCGCCTCCTCCATGATCGTGCGGCGACCGCCACGCGACGGACTCCCCCCGTCCCCCCCCGCCCATCGACCAGGCCCGACCCCGTCCCTCGACCGGAATTGGGTTCGTTCCGTCGGGCAGCCGACCCGACCCCTCGGGAACAACCCGATGTCGTGAAATTGGGTTCGTTCCGTCGAGGTCCCGCCGCCCGACGCCTTGGTCGTTGGCTTCGTTCGGCGCGACGGCCCTTCGACCCGTGGATGCCCCGGCTCGCCGCGCCCGGCCGGCCGGGCCGGATTGGCTTTGTTCGGCGCCGACGGCCCTCGACGGCCGCGATCCCTCCCCATTCGACGCTCGAAGCCGACCGATGCCGCACGCAACCTGTCCGATTGGCTTCGTTCCGTCGCGGCCACGCGCCCGGTCGCCCGATCCGGCGTGACCCCTCGGCCGATCGACCGGGCGGGCTCGCGGCCCGGCAGGTCGTCGCGATCCTCCCGTCCGTCGACCGGTCGACGACCCGCGAGCCGGCGACCTCCTTGGTTTGAGCCCCCGACGGCACTACCCCCCAGGCCGTTCGCGGCGATCTCAACGCCCGAAGTTGGGTTCGCTCGGCGCATCCCGGCCGAGGCCCCGGCGGGATGGCTTCGCCCGGCGCGGCCGAGGTCGGGCGTGATTGGGTTCGCTCGGTCGTCGGGACAGACGGAACACATCGTAGGCCCTCGCGGCAACCCCGGAGTCGGTCGACGCACCCGCCGACGCCCCCGGAGTCATGCCCGGTATCATCGGGCCGGCGATGACTTCCGTTCTCCCCGGACAGACTGGATCTAGTGGAGCCGCTTGCGACGGGCCCGAGGTGCGATCTCCCGCGACGCGGCGGGCCATCAGGGCCGGGCTGCGACCCCCTCGGATCTTGGCGAAGCCTCGCGGCGGGCTTGACCCCTCCCGACAGGCTCAGGAGTCGGCCGGGGAGCGTCCCCAACCGTCGGTCGTGGCCGATCGAGTCACGGTGTCTCTGACCTTCACGAGCATCTCGCGGGCCTGCGAATACTCGATCTCGCCCCGGCGCTGGAGCTGCCCGATGATGATGCCGGGGTGGACGTGGATCCGATCGGCGAATTGATGGATCCTGACCCGGGAATACGACGGACGGACCCGGGCGATGAACGAGTCGATCTCCGGCCCGGGGACCAGATGATCGCGAGCGAACTCGTTGGCGATCCTCTCCGGATCGGGCAAGTCTCCCGGGGGGGGTGGGCCGTCCCGGTCGATGCCGCTGTCGATCCGCGGCCGATGGCGATGGCGGATATGCCCGAGCTCGTGGAAGAGTGTGAACCAGAAGGAATCGATCCGATCACGCCGGATCGAAAGGGCCACGACGGGCGAGCCCTGGTCCAGCCAGAGGGCCGCGCCGTCGATGAGGGTCCGGGGCAGGTGCTCGACGACCACGAACCTGACCCCGAATTCCGCCAGCACTCGCGGGACACGGCGGACCTCCTGCTCGCCGGCGGTCAATCGGAGGAGTTCCGCGATCAGCTGGTCGAATTCGCCCTCCCGATAGGGCGGCACCTCGAGCGTCGACGCGACCTGCCTTGCTCGGAAGGACCAGGCCCTCTGGGGAGCGGTCGTCTCCTCGTCGCTCGTGGATTTCCGGGCCAACGCCTCCGCGGAGAGAGAGACGATCATCTCGACGGAATCGACCGCGAAGAACCTCAGGACTTCCGCCTCGAGGCCCGCGACATCGTCGGCCTCGTTGATCCAATTCCGACGGATCATGTCCTTGACGGGCGCAGCCGCGTAGAGCTTCGCGCGACGGGCCACCTCGCCGCCTTCCTCTTTCACCCGCGAGAGCCGGTAGACGCTCTCCAGGTTCATCCAGAATTGCGGGTCGACCCCGAACGCTTCCCCCAGGCCCTTGGCGGTCTCGGGGGTGATGGCCCGCTTCCCCATCAGGATCTCGCTGACGGCCTTGAGCGGACGGCCGAGGATCTCGGCCAGGTCCGTCTGGGTCCAGCCCCGCGCCTCGAGCTCGTCTCGGATGAACTCTCCGGGGGGGAAGACTTCGGCCGGGACGCGATTCGGCATGCCTTGCCCCCTGGTCAGTGGTAGTCCTCAATCCCGATCACAACGACGACATTCTTGGGCTGCGATGGTCGGATCTCGACGATCAGGCGCCATTGAAGGTTGAGGCGCATCGAGCGTTGATGATCCCGGTTGCCTTTCAGCTTCTCGAAGTGAAGGGACTTCAACGCGTAAAACGTCCTCTCGTCCGGAGCGCCGCGGATGATCTGGATGAGCTTTCGATAAGACCGGACGATTTCACGGGCGAAACCCGCATTGAAATCCCGCTCGGTCTCGAGCCGATCCCAACGTTCGTCACCGAACTCAACATCCATGCAATCGGATCCGCCTGATCAAATGACGGTCGGCATATTGAAAGTCTAGCCGGAGCTACTTAGGTCGTCAATAGTCGTTTAGTCGCAAAGCGTCAAAATCGCATATTGGACATGCCGGCCGACAGTTGGACTCGTCGAGCAGCTGGGCAAGCCGATCGGAACGGCGTCGCTGGCGATCGTCTCGCAACGAGTTGGTCGCGTCGCGCCTCGTCGGGGCCTGCCAGGTAGCCCAAGCTCAGGGCTTTGTCGCCGGCTTGTCACCTCGGCCCCATCGTCTCCAATACCGACCGACTCCTCTGGACCCGACTCCAGATTGCCTCTGTCGTCAAATCCAGGGCACGACCGGCGAACTCGCCGGGATGGTGATCCGCGTTTGGGTCCGTGGTAGGATCGGGCGGTCAGCCGGGGCCTGCCCGGCGGGGTCTTGCCGATCGATCGAAGAGTCGAAGGATGGGGGAATTCGCATGAAGGCCAAGTTCTTGCTGGTGGCGCTGGCGGTCGCGCTGGTGCCCGTGACGTCGCGTCCGGCCCGGGGGCATGACGGGCCGGGGGGGCATGACCCGGCGGTGGCGAAGGCGGCGCGGGAGATGGCCGAGGCCGCCGATCACCTCTGGGCGTCGCTCTCGGCCGAGCAGAAGGCCAAGGCCGGGTATGACTTCAAGGACGACCAGCGGCTCGACTGGCACTTCATCCCCAGGCCGCGCAAGGGGCTCTCCTACAAGGAGATGACCCCGTCGCAGCGGGCCCTCGCCCAGGGACTGCTCGCCAGCGGGCTCAGCTCGCGCGGATATATCAAGGCCCAGACGATCATGAGCCTGGAGGAGATCCTCCGCGACCTCGAAGGCGGCAAGGGGCCGGTCCGCGACCCCGAACTGTACTTCTTCACCGTCTTCGGCCGGACCGGCACCGGAGCCGGGGTCGCGCCCGCCGCGGGCGTTAATGGTTCGGCCAACGGGTCGGCGGGGGTGGGCGAGCCCTGGGGCTGGCGGGTCGAGGGGCACCACATCTCGCTGAACGTCACGGTCGTCGTCGGGCACGGCGTCGTCGGCGGGCCGACCTTCCTCGGGGCCAACCCCGCCGAGGTCCGCCAGGGGCCGCGCAAGGGGCTCCGGGCCCTCGGCGAGGAGGAGGACCTGGGTCGACAACTGGTCAAGGCGCTCGACGAGTCGCGACGGTCCAAGGCGACCCTCTCGGCCGACGCCCCCAAGGACATCCTCTCGTTCAACCTCCGCAAGGCGAAGCCGGTCGAGCCGGCCGGGCTGCTCGCCTCGGAGATGGACGCCGACCAGAAGGCGATCCTGACGAAGCTGATCGCGGCCTACGCCGAGCGGCTCCGGCCCGAGGTCTCGTCGCAGGACCTGGCCAAGGTCTTCAAGGCGGGCTTCGACAAGGTCGGCTTCGCGTGGGCCGGCGGGACCGAGCCCGGCCAGCCCCACTATTACCGGGTCCAGGGCCCGACCTTCCTGCTCGAATACGACAACACCCAGAACAACGCCAACCACGTCCACACCGTCTGGCGCGACTTCGCCGACGACTTCGGCGAGGACCTGCTCCGCCGCCACTACGAGCAGCACTCGCACGTCAACGGCGAGCACAAGGACTGATCGCGGGTTCTTCCCTCGGGACGACCCACGCTACAATGTTATCGGTGGGGAAAATCCGTAGAGACCTGTCGCCGATCGCGTCGGCCTCGGCGACAGGTATTATTTCCTACGCTGTCCGATCGGTTCCACTCGGTTGCCATCTGCCGCTAGATGCGATTCAGGATATCTGTGAATCAAGTTAGAATGAAAAGTATAAGTAACAAATATGGATTTATTCGTTCTCGTCAGCTGGAGGGGACCTATCCTGGGCCTTCTTGGTTGGGGTGCTGGAACATCAGCGTGAAACGAGTGTTCTTCGGATGGGGAGCCATCCCGAAGGAGGCATGGGACTTCCAGGACGGCACCGGTGGGGATTTCCTGTCGCCAGAGCCGCCCGGACTCGATCAAATGGCCAAGAGTCGGCGGATTTGCCGCTATCTGCGGGTGAGGACGTCTCGTGAATGTCGCAAGATCTTGCGAGCTACGGGCGGTGTGATGAAAAAGTCTTTTGAAATTGTGCGAGAACAAGTCCTGGGTATTAGCGGAGGATTCGAGATCACAAGGGAGTTCGTGGAGGCCCCTCTTGGGGAACTCGGAGACCCGGATCTCACGTCTTCCGTGGTCGGATCTCACGCCTTTGATATCAGAGGCGATTCAAGCTCACGGCAGGGATTCTCTGTCGGCAGTGGTTGGAAGGGCTGGGGACACAATGGCATCGGTTTTATGCCCTATCCTCTATTCGATCGATGGGTTGTAGAGGCGTGGGCTATTGGCGTCGATTTCGCCAAATTCCCAGGGGGTCGCGGGTTGACGACCATTCGGCGGGAGTACCCTGATCCTCTCGGTGGCGTCCAACACGTCCACGAGATTTACGACGCCGACGCCGATGATCGGGTCGGCTGGGCTCTGGCCGTGGTCCGAGATGATTTCCTGGACATCGAAGATCTTTTCGTCAAGCCGATGCATCGGGGCAGGGGGCACGGTCGCACCTTGGCCGCCTCGATGAGCGAACTCGCGCAGGGCTTTGGCCGGCCACTCCGTCTCTGGATTCCCTTTGCCGACATAGAACAGACCAATCGTGGTCCGCTCAAGGCCATTGTTCGCCTGCTCGGACTGGGCATCGCGAGGAGCGGGGTCCGGTGGGCACCCTATCTCGCTACGGCCGAATTTTCTCCGTCGTTGGACTTTTATCCCGTTCGAATCCCTAATCGTCCCGCCGCTGCGAAGGACGCCGCAACATCTTCTCCACTTCTGGCAAACCTCCAAGGCACCGTCCTCAAATACGAGAACCCGTACGAGCCGGTGGACGAGCCCTGGGAGTCATAATGCTCATTGACACTTGTATCTGGATTTGGTGGGCTGAGGGTTCGGGCAAATTGGATACTTGGCAAAAAACAGCACTCGAGAATGCGATCCTGGCGAATGGTTTTGCCATAAGCTCGATCTCGTGCTGGGAAGTGGCACTGAAGGCAAGAAAGGGAGATCTGGCCCTGTCCGCCGATATCGATTCCTGGATCAGAACCGCACTGGCCCTGCCCGGCCTCTATTGTATCAACCTCGACCCGAACGTCCTTGTTGAGTCGACCCGTCTCCCCGATCGATTTCACAAAGACCCGGCCGACCGGATGATCGCGGCGACTTCGCGTATCTGGGATCTTCCACTCCTCACAACGGATGGGAGGATTCTGGCTTATGGAGACTATGTCAGACTCGTAGAACCTTGAGTCGCATCGCGTTCACCAAGGCTTCGATCAAGCGGGTCCATGGTGATGGATCCCAATCTTGGGCGGACTTGACCCCGGCGGGGTCCAGGCTGTACGGTGCGAGGATGCGCCGGGGTGTCGCCCGGCCGAGGGCCCGGGGCCGAGCGTCCCGGGCCGTCCGACCGTTCCCCGGGAGTCTCCTGCCACCGATGAGCACGTCAACCGCCCCGATCGAGGCCGTCCGCGGCCGCGAGATCCTGGACAGCCGAGGCAACCCGACGGTCGAGGTCGACGTGATGCTGCTCGACGGCACGGTCGGCCGGGCCGCCGTCCCCTCGGGGGCGAGCACGGGGGCTCACGAGGCGGTCGAGCTCCGCGACGGCGACAAGAAGCGCTACCTGGGCAAGGGGGTGACCCAGGCCGTCGGCCACGTCAACGAGACGCTGGCCCGGGTGGCGATCGGCCGCGACCCGACCGACCAGGCGGGCCTCGACGCCGCGCTGATCGCCGCCGACGGGACGCCGAACAAGGGGAAGGTCGGGGCCAACGCGATCCTCGGCGTCAGCCTCGCCGCCGCCAAGGCCGCCGCCATCGCCTCCGGACTGCCGCTCTACCGGTACCTCGGCGGGGTCAACGCCAGGGTCCTCCCCGTCCCGATGATGAACATCCTCAACGGCGGTGCCCACGCCGACAACAACGTCGATGTCCAGGAATTCATGGTCATGCCCTTCGGGGCGACGAGCTTCCGCGAGGGGCTCCGCTGCGGCGCGGAGATCTTCCACAGCCTCAAGGCCGTCCTCAAGGGCAAGGGGCTGAACACGGCCGTCGGCGACGAGGGGGGGTTCGCCCCCAACCTCAAGAGCAACGAGGAGGCGATCGAGGTCATCCTCCAGGCGATCGAGAAGGCCGGATACAGGCCCGGTCATGACGTCTTCCTCGCGCTCGACGTCGCCTCGACCGAGTTCTTCAAGGACGGCGTGTACACCCTGGAGAACGAGTCGCACTCGCGGAAGACCCCCGAGCAGATGGTCGAGTTCCTCACGAAGTGGGCCGACGCCTACCCGATCCGCTCGATCGAGGACGGCTGCGCCGAGGACGACTGGACCGGGTGGTCGCTGCTCACCCAGGCGATCGGCGCCAGGGTCCAGCTCGTCGGCGACGACCTGTTCGTCACCAACACGACGCGGCTGGCCAGGGGGATCGCCGACGGGATCGCCAACAGCATCCTGGTGAAGGTCAACCAGATCGGCAGCCTGACCGAGACGCTCGACGCCGTCGGGATGGCCCAGCGGAACAAATACACGGCCGTCCTCTCGCACCGGTCGGGCGAGACTGAGGACACGACGATCGCCGACATCGCCGTGGCGACGAACTGCGGCCAGATCAAGACCGGCAGCGCCTCGCGGTCGGACCGGATCGCCAAGTACAACCAGCTCCTCCGGATCGAGGAAGAGCTCGGCCCGGACGCCGTCTACGGGGCCACCATCTGGCCGACCCGCTGAGCTGAGCCATCGATCTCCGGGACGCGACCCCACGCCCCCGTCGGCCGTCGCCGTCGGCGGCGCGTGGGGACGGATCGAGCGAGGGCGATATGGCGATGCACGGGACCAGTCCCCGTCGGTTCCTGCTCTCGGATGCCGTCGTCCTGGTCGCGGCCACGGCCGCCGGGCTCGCGGCGGTCCGGCCGTATTATGCGGGGCTCGTCGACTACGCCGGGCCCCCGTATTCCATCATGCCGTCGACGTGTCTCCTGGAATGGTGCATGACCGGCTGGGTCTGCCTGCTCGTCGCGGCGCCGATGGCGATCTTCTGGACTCTGGCGATCCTCGGCCTGAGGCTGCGCCGCCCCCGGGAGAGGTGGCGTCGGCTCCTCCGGCAGCCGGGGCTGGTCGCCTGCCTGGCGCCCCTCTTCGTCGTCCTCGCCCGATTGCCCGGCTACGCGACGATGCGGCTGCGGATCGTCCTCCTCAACACAAATATCAATATCCGCAGTCCTTTTTTCGTGATCGGCGAACGCTGGAGCGAGCGCGTCCCGTGGTCTACCGATCCTGTTGTGTTCGGCTTCGATCAGGCCCTGAACACGCTCGCCATGATCGGCGTCGCGGTGGCGGCGAGCTGGCTGCTCCTGGCCGCGAGCGGGCGGTGGCGGGCCGAGCCGAGCTGGATCGACCGGGCAGGGCGGGCGCTGGGCGTCTACTGGATCGCGACCCTGCCGCTGACGGGTTGGTGGGACTTCCATGCCTGGTATTGATGATGGCCGACGGCCGACGGACGACCTCGCGGACCCGCCGGGCGAGGCGACCGGGTGGCGGGGCGAGTGGGCGGCGGCGGGGCTCGGGCTGCTGGCGCTGGGGCTGGCGGGGCTGCCGATCGCGGTGTTCTTGCTCGCGGCGGACGACGGCCTGCGCGGGGCCTGGACGTTCGCCGACGCGAAGAACTGGGTCGGGCTCCGCCGGTTCTGCCTGGCCAGCACGATCGCGATCGTCCCGGCGCTGGTGCTGGTGAAGCGGGCCCGCGACCGCGCCCGGAGGTGGCCGGCCCGGCTGATCGCGGCCGTCGCGCTGACGGTCGCCCTGCCCCTGATCCCGGGCGTCGTGATGCAGGCCGCCTGGTGGATGGCGGGTTGACCCGGCCGGTCACTTGGGCTCGAACCGCTTGATGAGGGTGACCTCGTTGCCCTTGTCGTTGTACTTGAACTCGTCGACGAGCCCCTTGGCGAGCATGATGCCGAAGCCGCCCTCGCGGATGCCGAGCTCGTTGCGGATGTCGAGGTGGCCGATCGGGTCCTCGTCGCTGGCGGCGTGGGGGACCTGCTTCGGGTTGAAGCCGGGCCCTTGGTCGCGGATCACCAGGGTGATCTTCTCCTGGTCGATCCGGTAGGTGATCCGCAGGACCAGGTCGGCGTTCTTGCGGTGGCCCCACTCGATCGCGTTGCCGCCCATCTCCAGGACGACCTGCTTGAGGTCCTTGACCTGGCGCTCGGTCAGCGGGCTGTGGGCATAGAGGTCGGCCAGCAGGTCATTCGTCTGGGCGAGGTAGGTGGGCTCGGACCGGATGTCGAAGTTGATCTCGCCCATCGTCCCGTAGTCGAAATGCTCGGAGCGCCAGGCGAGGGCCTGGTCCATCGCGGCGAAGAGCTGGTCGGGGGTGAAGGGCTTGGTCAGGTAGCCGTTGGCGCCGACCCGGACGCCGGAGAGCCGGTGGTGGGCGTCGTTCAGGGCGGTGACGAGGATGATCGGGATCAGGTTGGTCTCGCGGTCGCGCTTGAGCCGCTCGCAGATGGCGAACCCGTCGACGTCGGGGAGCATCAGGTCGAGCAGGATCAGGTCGGGCCTGTGCTCGCGGACGGCGTCGGGGACCGACTCGCCCGAGAAGAGCTGCACCGGCGTGAAGTCGCGGGCCTGGACCAGGCTCGCGAGGATATCGTTGGTGTCGCGCTCGTCGTCGACGATCAGCACGTTGCGCGGCATGGGCAGCAACCCTGCGTGATGGCGGTTGGTTTCCGTCGGCCATTGTCCCGCGCCACGGACCGGACGGCAAGCCGTTGCCCGGACGCCGGGCCCTGGCCATTGCACCCTTGCGAGGGAGCGTGCGGGCCGGCCACAATACGAGAGGATACGGGCCCGGACGCCGATCGGGGACTCGCCCGGCACCGGCCGCCCCGCACCCTTCCTTTTCCGACCGCGGGACGCCCCATGCAAGTCACCAAGATCATCGACGCCTTCGGTTATGTCGTCTACGCCGCGCTCGCCCTCCTGGCGGTCTGGGGGGTGTACAACGCGATCCTCCTCTATCGGACCCTCGCCAAGAAGTCGATCGGCGACGACGCGGGGCCGATGCTCAAGGCGGTCTCCGAGCTGTCCAGGGCCGGCAAGTTCGATGCCGCGTACGCCGCGACCCAGGGGCCGCCGTACTGGCACACGGCGCTGGCGCAGCTGGTGGCCGTGGCGCTGAAGCATCGGGACAAGGGATTGGCCAAGGTCAAGCAGGTCCTGGTGATGGAGTTCCACACCGAGGTGATCGCCGGGATGGAGAACCGGCTGGCGTCGATCTCGACGATCGTCCGGATGGGCCCGCTGCTCGGGCTGCTCGGGACGGTCGCGTCGATGATCGGGGCGTTCGGCCGGATCGGCGGGTCGGAGAAGGTCGACCCGACCTCGCTGGCGTCGGACATCTCGCTGGCGCTCTGGGCGACCGGCTCGGGTCTCCTGATCGCCACGCCGATGATGATCCTGGGCAACGACATCCACGCCAAGCTCCGCCGGCTCCGCGACCGGACCGAGCGGCAGCTCCAGGACTTCCTCGAGGTCCTCGAACAGGTCGAGGCCCACACCGCCGGCGACCGCCGGGGCTCGCGGTCGGGGACGGTCCGGGCGGTCCTGCCGCGGTGAGGCGGCCCTCGCGCGACCCGACCCGAACCAGGCTGATCCGTTCGAGACATTTCTCTGAAGCCGGGGCCCCCGCATGCTCCTCCGTCGCCAGGTGAGCGAGGAACGCGACGAGCACATCGACATGACGCCAATGGTCGACGTCGTCTTCCAGCTGATGACGTTCATGCTCTTCTCGATGCAGCTGACGACGGGCGACGTCGTGAAGGTGCCCGAGGCGAGGCACGGGGTCGGCGTCGACGAGAACGCGGCGACCTTCCTGATGCTCGCCCCGGGGGCCACCCCCGGCTCCCGGCCGAAGATCCTGATCGGGCCGAAGGGGGACGAGGCCGTCAGCCTCGACCAGGCGTGCGCGGCGGTGTCGAAGGGGGTGACGCAGGGGCGTCGGAAGGTCGTCCTCCAGGCCGACGGCGGCGTCCCCCACGGCGAGGTCCTCGCCCTGATCGGCGAGATCACCCGCCGCGAGAGCGGGGCGTCGATCCACATCGGCGTCCAGGAGCCGCAGTAGGCCCGTGAGTCGACCCGTCCCCGTCCCCGTCCGACCCGAAGCGAGGCCCGACCTTGGCGACCTGGGACGTCTTCCACACCGACCGGCTCGAGGTCGAGCGCGGGCTCGACGATCAAGGGGTCCGCGCGGCGGTCGCCCGCGGCGACCTGACCGAGGACGACCTGATCCGCCCGGCCGGCTCGGCCTCCCCCTGGGGACGCCTCGACGACCACCCCGACCTCCTCGCCCCCCCCGCCCCGCCTCCCGCCCCGCCGCCTCCGATGCCCCCACCGTCGACGCCCCCCGAGGCGACCGAGTGGGACACCGAGGCGGATCGTCGATTCGAGTGGGCGGACCCGGACGACCGCGAGCCCGACGGGCCGGCGGCCGGCGACGAGGCCGAGCACGACGTCCGCGCCCTGGAAGCCCTCGACGAGCCCGACTACGAGCAGGCCGACGCCGAGGCGAGCTCCGAGTCGCTGATCGCCCTGGTCGAGGACAACGATCCCGGGCCCGGACCCGGTCCCGTCGAGGCCGCCCCGGCCGCCCCGCGCGGGGCGGCCGGGCCGATCCTGCCGCCGCTGGAGGCCTCGGCGGCGATCCCGGTCCCGGGCTCGGCCCCGATGCCGTGGAACGAGGAGGAGATCGAGGTCGAGTTCGACGGCGAGGACGAATACGACCCGCTTGAGGAGGATGAGGCCGTCGCCGAGTTCACCCTGGCGCGCGGGGCGGCCGAGACGGTCGAGGAGCTGGACCTGGCCGCGATGGTCGACGTCGCCTTCCAGCTCGTCCTGTTCTTCCTCGTCACCGCGACCACGATCCTGTACAAGTCGCTGGAGGTCCCCAAGCCGAACAACGACGCCCCGCCCGAGGCCGCGGCGCAGGGGCGGTCGAAGTCGCTCGACGACCTCAAGGCCGACTTCATCCTCGTCGAGATCGACCCGTCGGGCACCCTCAAGATCGACCGCCAGCCGGTCCCCGGCGACCTGACGATGACGGGCCTCGCCGCCAAGCTCCGGTCGCTCCGCGACGACACGGGGCGGAAGTCGATGCTCCTCTCGGCCGACTTCGCCACGCCGCACCGGCTGGCCGTGCTCGCCTACGACGCCGCCAACGAGATCGGCCTGGGGATCGCCATCGCCAGGCCCGCCCCCCCCGCCGGCGCCGCCGGCGCACCGCCTCCCGCGGCGAAGAAGGGGTGAGCGCGGGGCCGTCCCGTCGCGGGGCCGCCCGATCGGGTGGCGACCTTGGCCGAGTTTCCCGAGTCGCAGATCCACTTCATGAATCCTGAGGATCTGGGTGGCCCGGACAGCTTGTCGTCCGGGTCGTGAAGCGAGAGGCGACGAGACGTCAAGCCGGTCATCGTCCTGAAGTGGGAATGATCACGCTGCACGATGACGGCAACGGAAAATTCAACGTATATAACATTGATCCATTAATATTTAATTATTGTGCTTGACTTCAACGGATAGATCCATAAAACAACTACAACACTTCGGTTAAAGTCCACTTCATTCGCTCCCGCCTGCGGCCCCTCCATTGGCCTCCCGGACCTCGGTCCCGGTGGGGATCACCGTTTTTTCTCCGTCAACATCGGAACCCTCTATCGCCGGGGCGGTCGGGCCCCAAACAATAGAAGCCTCCAAAAGAGCCATTCCCTCGATCTCTTGAAAGGGGCATTGGACAATGAGGACGCGAAAAACCCTTGCCGCCCTGATGGCGTGCGGGCTGGCCGTGCTCGTCGTGGCGGTGGTCCCCGCACTGGTCTGGGCCGAAGATGTCCTGGGAACCGTGAAGTCGGTGGACGTCCGGGGCCGGCGATTCGTGTTATCCACGAACACGGGCGACAAGGACATCGTCGTACGCGTGAACGAGGGGACACCACTGGGGGGCGACGGGAAGAAGCTCAGCGATCTCGCCGCGCTCAAGCCCGGCACTCGGGTCCGGGTCACGAACGCGGTCGTCGCATCGGAGGTGACGATCAACCCGGAGGAAACGAGCGTTTTGGCCGCGAAGCCCGAACGGTCGGTGCTGGGCGAGTTCTGGTACAACTTCAGTCACAACCTGTTCAAACCGCTCCTGCTGTTCTTCTACCTCGGCTTCGTCATCGTCATGCTGAAGGTGCAATACGAGATACCCTACGTGGTCTACCAGGCCTTGACGATGTACTTGCTCCTCGCCATCGGCTGGCACGGCGGCGAGGAGCTCGCCGGCATCAAGTTGAACATGCTCGGCCCGGTCCTCGGGTTCATGCTGATGGGCTTCGCCCTCAACTTCGTGATCGGCATGCTCGCCTTCGGGACCCTGCGGGCGGCGACGCATCTGCGGGAGGTCGATCAGGCGACGGTGGCGGGCTACTACGGCTCGGACTCCGCCGGTACGTTCGTCACCTGCCTGGGCGTCCTCGCGGCCACGCACATCAGGTATAACGCCTTCATGCCCGTGATGCTCGCCGTGATGGAAATCCCCGGCTGCCTGGTGGCGCTCTATCTCGTCTCGCGGCTCCGACACAGAGGGATGGATGCGCTGGGAAACATGCCCCACGAGCCGGGTCATGATCCCCAGGCCCGACGACCCGTGACCGACGAGAACTCGGGCGGCTCGCACGGTCACAGCCGGTCGGCGACCGAGGCGGAAAAAGCGTTGGCCCTGGAAAAGATGGAGCACGAGCTCATCGATGACTCGACTTCTCGGCCCACGAAGCGGAATAACCTCATGCTCCTCCACGAGGTCTTCCTCAACCCCGGGCTCGTCCTGCTCTTCGGGGGCATCTTCGTCGGCTTCGCGAGCGGCCTCCAGGGGGCCGAAGTCACCCGCGCGGACGACAGCTTCTTCGTCACGCTGTTCCAGGGCATCCTCTGCCTGTTCCTCCTCGAGATGGGGATGACCGCGGCTCGCAAGCTCAAGGATCTCAAGAAGGCCGGCCTCGGCTTCATCCTCTTCTGCGTGCTGGCACCGAACCTGTTCGCGACGCTGGGCATCTTGTGCGCACACGCCTACAGCTCGATGACGCACACGCCTTTCGAGCTGGGGACTTATGTCCTCTTCTCGGTGCTCTGCGCCTCGGCCTCGTACATCGCGGTGCCGGCCGTCCAGCGGCTGGCGATCCCCGAGGCCAGTCCCACCCTCCCCCTGGCGGCCTCGCTCGGCCTGACCTTCACCTACAATGTGACGGTCGGTATCCCGGTTTATCTCGAGATCGCCAAGCAGGTCATGCGGTTCTGGCCCATCTGAGGCACGAGGCCGCCGGCCGGAGACCTGAGGCGGACGCGGTGAACGCCCGGCCGGCCAGGAGGGTCGAGTGCTCGATGGCGGTGTTGCCGTGGAGGATCTGGATCGGGAGCCGGTGGATCAGGGCGGGCGAAGGGGGTCGGCAGGCACGGCCTCCAGGGGTGCCCGGCGTCCCGGCGGGCGCGACGGCGTCGCATTCCCCGAGGCGGCGACCCGCTGGCCGTGACGTTCGCCGACCCTGACCGCTCCGACGAGGACCGATTCCTGACGCTCGGCCACTCGGCCGAGGGGCATCTGCTCATCGTTTCGCACACCGACCGCGCGTACGCGCCCCGCCAACGCGGCCGGCGCCGCGCCTCCCGCGGCCAAGAAGGGGTGAGCGCGGGCCCGTCCCTCATGGACACTCCGATCCGGTCGCGACCTACTCGGATGAGGTCGGCCTCGATACAATCGGGATCATGGAGCCTATCACCACCCCGCGGTCGGCCCTCAGCCGCCTCCTCGAACCGCTCGCCCGGTCGCTCAGCCCGGAGGCGGCCCGGGCCCTCGCCGACCTGACCATCGACCCCGCATCCCAGGATCGAATCGACGTGCTGGCCGAACGGTGCAACGAGGGCCTGCTCACCGACGACGAGCGCCTCGAGTACGAGAGCTTCGTCGAGGGGGCCGAGATCCTGACACTCATCCGCCTCAAGGCTCGACATTCGCTCGCCGCGCACGGGACCGCCTGACCCCGATGGCGATCGACGCGACGACGAAGGATCTCGTCCGGCGTCGGGCCGGCATGAGGTGCGAATACTGCCTGCTCCATCAGGAGCATGCGATGACCCGCCATCACGTCGAGCACGTCATCGCGCGGAAGCACGGCGGGAGCGACGAGGAGGCGAACCTCGCCCTGGTCTGCCAGCACTGCAACTGCCACAAGGGGACGAACCTGAGCGGGATCGACCCCGACACCGGATCGGCCGCCCCCCTCTTTCATCCGAGGCGGGACGGATGGGACGAGCACTTCGAACTCCGAGGGCCCTTGATCCTCGGGCGCACTCCGATCGGCCGGACCACCGTCGCGGTCCTCGCGATGAACATGGGACGACGGCTGGAGGTCCGCCGCGAACTGATCGAGCGGGGCCTCTATCCTTGAGGGACGACGATTGTTGATCGGGGAGTCCCCGCGATCGACGGCCCGTCCCCTACCGGACTTCGAGGACTTCCCGGGGGGCGTCCCCCGCGGCTTCGACCCGGACCTCGACGCGCTCGACCTCGGCGCGGTCGACCGCCAGGGCCAGGCAGCGGTAGGACATCACCGTCAGGCCGATCCCGGCGGGCTCGCGGGCGATCCGGCAGACGAGGGTCTTGTCCCGACCCGGCTTCGTGTCGAAGGTGACGCCGGTCGTGGCCGAGCCCTCGTCGTGGCGGATCAGGACGATCGCCGACGTCCGGAAGTCGACCCGGGCGTCGCGGAGGGCCGACTCGAGGCCGGCGAAGTCGTTCCAGCCGGGCTTCGGGCCGACCCGGGCTAGCAAGGCGTCCAGGTCGGACGCCGAGCCGATGACCACGGACGAAACGTGCTGATATCCATTGTCCTGGAGGGGGACGGCGATCGTCCGCGCTCCCTCGACGGCCTCGGGGCCTGACATGGCGAATCCCCTCATGGTGGTCTCGACGCGATAGAGGCCGCGGCCGGCCATGATGTAGAGGGTCGACCGGTCGGGGCCGCCGAACTCGACGTTGGCGGGGACCTCGGGGACCGGGATCACCCCGAGGGGCCTCCCGACCGGGTCGAAGACGCGGACGCCGGCCGAGGGGCCGCCGACCGTGGCGACGATCTTGCCGTCGGTCGTGACGGTCAGGCCGTCGACCCCGACGCCGTCGACCAGGACCCGGGGCCGCGAGACGTCGCCGGCGCGGTCGAGGTCGACGGCGAGCAGGGCCCGGCGCCCGGGGCCGTTGTCGGCGACGTAGAGCGTCCGGCCGTCGGACGCGACGGCCAGCCCGTTCGGCTTCTTCGCCGAGGTCTCGACCCGATGGACCGAGCCGTCGGGGTCGATCCGGAAGACCCCTTCGAAGTCGAGCTCGCGGGGCTCGTCGCCGACGTAGCGCGGGTCGGAGACGTAGGCCCGGCCGGCGCGGTCGATCGCCAGGTCGTTCGGGCTGTTGAATCGCCGCCCCCCGAACCTGTCGGCGAGGGTCCGGACCTTGCCGTCCCGGCCGGTGATCGAGACCCGCCGCCCGCCCCCGGTGTTGGCCCCCTCGGCGACGACGAGCCGGCCTTCGCGGTCGAAGAGCATCCCGTTGGCCCGGCCCGACGGCTCGCGCCAGGTGGTGACGCGCCTCGTCGCCGGGTCGAACCGCATGATCCGGTCGCCGATGTCGGAGAAGAGCAGGGCCCGGCCGTCCCAGGCCCCCCCCTCGGTGAAGGAGCCCTCGCCCCAGAGCCGCTCGACGGCCGCCCCCGGCTTGACGAGCCCGCCCGACGGGTCGGCCTGCCCGACTGCGAAGGCGGCGAGGATCAGGGCGATCGGCGGCATCGGCATGGGCCCCGGGGGGTCGACTTGGAGAAGACAAGGCTGCGACGACCGATTATGCTCGGGCGGTCGCGGTTTGTCTCGCCCCCAGGCCCGTCGCGGCCGGGGGTCGCGGCCCGATCGGGCGAGTATCCCCCGGAAGGAGTCGGACATGAAGATGCGAATCATCGCGGCATCGGTCGTCGCGCTGGCGGCGCTCGGCCCGGGCGTCGCGGCCCGAGGCCGGGCCCAGGGGCCGGGGCTCCCGCGACCCGCCGATGCCAACCAGATCGAGGGGGAACGCCGGGCCGTGCGCGTGAAGCTGCGGGCCAGGGTGGCGAGCCTCCGGGCCGAGGTCGAATGGCTCCAGCTCGAGCACGACCTCGACCGGGCCGTCGCCAAGGCCGTGATCAACGGCTCGGGGAGGGCGGATGCCGACTCGAAGAAGGCCGAGTTCATCCGCCGGACGGCCGAGCTGAACGAGAAGAAGCTCGAGCTCGATGACCTCGAGGCGGAGTACCGCGAGGCCGGGAGCCCGGCCCGGCCCAAGGACCGGCTGACCGCGGCCGGCGTCGACCCGGCGATCACGCGCGTCTCGACAGTCCCGGCGCTCCCGGCGGGCTCGTGCGTCGATCCGGATCGACAGGGCTGTGTCCCGATCCTCGACCCGCTCGCCGACGCCGGGACGGCCCCGTGCTGCGTCGACCCGCCGACCGAGGCCGAACTCTGGCGGGAACTGTGCGGATCGAAGCGGTACGGGGCGTCATCCGCGTCCCGTCGGCCGCTCTGGATGATGGCGACCGCCTTGAAGGTCGGCGACAAGGTCGATGCCTGCAAGGTCTACCCGCTGGCCGGCCCCTGCCGGCTCGTCCACTGCCACTACAAGGGGGTCGTCTCGTTCCACCAGGTCTCCTTGTGGGGCTCCCCAATCCCATCCTGCCGCCTGGAGCCCCGCGTCGAGGTCGTCTCTCTCGACAAGAGTCACCTCGTCCGTTGCGGCGGCCCGGCCGACGGGCACCCGTCGCATCGAGGCCGGGGCGACGGACCCGCTGTCGAGGCCGACACGGGTGGGGTGCCCTGATGCCCGGCCGTGAGGACTTGCTGCCGGTGGCGGCGACCCTGTTCGACCTCGACGCCGGGATCAGCACCGTCTCCGAGCTGACGGCGCGGATCAAGTCGACCCTGGAGCGCGGGTTCGTCGACGTCGTCGTCCGCGGCGAGGTCTCCGGGCTCTCGCGGCCGAGGTCCGGGCACGTCTACCTGAACCTCAAGGACGACGCGGCCTGCCTCCGCGCCGTGTTGTGGAAGGGCACGGCCCAGAAGCTCGTCTTCGACATGCACGACGGCCTGGCCGTCCGCGCCTGGGGGAGCGTGACCGTCTACGCCCCGCGGGGCGACTATCAGCTCACGATCCGACGGGTCGAGCCCGAGGGGATCGGGGCGCTGGAGCTGGCCTTCCGCCAGATGTTCGCCCGGCTCCAGGCCGAGGGGCTGTTCGACCCCGAGCGGAAGCGGCCCCTGCCCGAATTCCCCCGGCGGATCGCGGTCGTGACCAGCCCGACCGGCGCGGCGGTCCGCGACTTCCTCCAGGTCGTCGGCCGTCGCTGGGCGGCGACCGAGGTCCTGATCGTCGCGGCCAAGGTCCAGGGGGCCGGCGCGGCCGAGGAGGTCGCGGCGGGGATCGCGCTGGCCAACCGCGTGAAGGATGTGGATCTCGTGGTCGTGACCCGGGGCGGGGGCAGCCTCGAAGACCTCTGGGCGTTCAACGAGGAGGTCGTCGCCCGCGCGATCGTCGCGTCGACGGCGCCGGTGGTGTCGGCCATCGGGCACGAGGTCGACGTGACGATCGCCGACCACGCGGCCGACTTCCGCGCCCTGACGCCGAGCGAGGCCGGCGAGCGGTGCGTGCCCGACGCCCGCGAGGTCCGCGTCCGGATCGACGGCCTCAAGGAGTCCCTCGCCCGCGCCCTGCGCGACCGGGCGACCGACGCCCGCTACCGCCTCGAAGACCTCTCCGACCGGGCCGACCGGGCGATCCGCCGGGCCGTCGAGGGCCGGCGTCACCGGCTGGGCCGCCTGGCCGCGGGGCTCGAGGCGCTCAGCCCCCTGGGCGTCCTGGCCCGCGGCTACAGCCTCACCACCCGGCCCGACGGCGCGACCCTCGTCCGTCGCGCCAGTGACCTCCGGCCCGGCGACCGGATCGTCACCCGGCTGGGACAGGGACGGGTCGTCAGCCTCGTGGAAGATGTGGAGGACTGATCGATGGACGATCAAGGGGAAGGGCCGCCGTTCGAGGCGGCGCTGGAAGCCCTGGAGCGGATCGTCGAGGGGCTGGAGCGGGGCGACCTCGACCTCTCGGCCTCGCTGGCCAGCTACGAGCGGGGCGTCGGCCTGCTGGCGCGGTGCCAGGCCCTGCTCGACGGCGTCGACCGCTCGGTGTCGCTCCTGACCGGGGTCGAGGCCGACGGGACGCCGATCCTCGCCCCCTTCGACGCCGCGGCGACCGCGCCGGCTCCGCCCCCGTCGGCCGTCGCCCCGAAGCCGAGGCGCACCCGCGCGGCCCGGCCCGCCCCGGCGGCCGATTCCGACGTCGACCTCGACGCCGACGAGGCCGACCTGCCGTTCTGATCGGACGCCGCCGGGGGGCGTCTCGCGGGCGGCCTCGGGTCGGGTTGACGACCCCCGGTCGATCGGTTATACCCCGATCCGTCATCGAGGGAACGAGACATCGGGTCGGCCGAGCGAGGCCGGTCCGGAGGCCGAAGGATCGGCGCCCCCGGCGACGGGTCGGCGTCATCAAACCGCCCGATCGGTCGTCCTCCGTCCGGCAGCGAACCGAGCCCCACCCGCCCGACGTCTCGCCCCTCCGCCCGCCCGCCGGCCCCCGCACGGGGATGCCCGCCGGACGGGCCCGTACAAGGTCCGTCGCGTCGCGACGGGCGAGCGACCCAAGGACGGCGCGGCCGCGGCGGGGGGACCAACCGACTCAAGGATGAGCCGGTCCCCCGCGTCTCATCGCGCCACGATCCGATCGATGGGTCCGGCGAGTCGAGTCGAGTCGAGTCGAGTCAAGTCGGCGGCCGGGGCCGGCAACGGAATGGACGGGGGGTCGGCACGCATGGGGCCCGAGATCCGACGACCGCAGGCCGCGCGGCTGGCGCCCCATCGCCGGTACGTCCCGATCCCGCGCGGCGACTCGGGCGACGGCCCTTCGCCCGCCCGCGGCCTCTATCCGGGCGAGCCCGAGGCCTGCCGTCGCGACCTCCGCCGGTTCCTGCCGATCCTCGGCCACCTCGCCGCGATGACGGCGCTCTTCGCCGTCTACCGGCTCGAAGGGCGGGCCTTCGGCCTGCTCGCGGGGCTGGTCCTGGCGGCGCTGCCGGTCCACTACGCGCTGCCGATGCGGGCCAAGAAGCCGTTCTTCGTCGCCGCGTCGATCGCCGGCCTGTTCGCGATCTTCGGCGCCGCGGCGGGCGGGGTCGTGCTCGGGGTCTCCGCGGCCCTGATCGGCATCTGCTACCTGCCCGTCCCCTGGGTCGTCCGCGCGGGGCTGGTCGCCGCGGCGGGGGTCGGCCTCGGCCTCGCCCGGGCCGGCCGGATCGCGCCGGGGGTCCCCGAGACGGCCTGGGCCGTCCTCGGCATGATGTTCATGTTCCGGATGATCCTGTATCTGTATGAGTTGAAGCACGCCGAGCGTCCCGAGCCGCTGGCCGACACGCTCGGCTACTTCTTCCTGCTGCCGAACTACTGCTTCACGGTCTTCCCCGTGATCGACTACCGGACCCTCCGGCGCGGGTACTTCGCGCGGGACGTCCACGAGACGCAGCAGGCGGGCCTGCGGATGATGTTCCGCGGGGCCGTGCACCTGCTGCTCTACCGGGTGGTCGACCACACCCTGGCGATCGGCCCCGACGGGGTCGCCGGCCCGTGGTCGCTGGCGCACTTCGTCGTCGCGAACGCGTTCCTGTATCTGCACGTCTCGGGCCAGTTCCACCTGGCCTGCGGGATGCTGCACCTGTTCGGCTTCTCGCTGCCCGAGACGCACCACAACTACTTCCTGGCGACGAGCTTCACCGACTACTGGCGACGGATCAACATATACTGGAAAGACTTTATGGTCCGGGTCGTGTTCAACCCGGTGGCGTTCCGGCTCAAGCGGCGGCCCGAGTGGCAGGCGCTGGCGGCGGCGACGACGGCGGTCTTCCTCGCGACCTGGCTGCTGCACGCCTACCAGTCGTTCTGGATCCGGGGGACGTGGGGCTTCTCGTGGCCCGACGCGATCTTCTGGGGGGCCCTCGGCGTGCTCGTCCTGGTCAACGTCCAGGTCGACGCACGGTCGCCGAGGCGGAAGACGCTGGGGACGAGGTCGGCCGAGGAGGCCCGCCGCCCGCGTGCCCTGATCGCCCGCTTCGCGAGGACGGCGGCCACGTTCACGACGATCTCCCTGCTCTGGTCGCTCTGGACGAGCCCGAGCGTCGGGGCCTGGCTGGCGATGCTCCAGCGGGCCCTGCCGACGGGGTAGGGGAGGGCGATCGCGATGGACGGACCCGCACGCCCGATCCGGCCGATCCTCGGCACCGCCGCGCTCTTGGCCTGGGGCCTCGTCCCGCCCGACGCGATCCCGGGCTGGCCCGCCCGCGTCTGCGTCGCCCTCCGCGACGACGCACCGCCCGCGCGCGACGATCGGTCCGGGCGCGGTTATTATGAGAAATTGATCGAGCCGGCCCGGGGACAGCCGTCGCCGCCCGACCCGGGCGTCCTGGCGACCCCGGTGGCCGACATCCGCGAGTACGTCCTCAAGCCCAACTTCGTCGCGACCGCCGGCGGGGCCCGGTGGACGACCAACAGCCTCGGGATGCGCGACGCCTCTTATGCCCGGATCAAGCCCGATGGGACGTGCCGGGTCGGCCTCGCGGGCGACTCGATCGCCTGCGGCTGGGGCGTCGACGACGGGCTCGGCTTCGAGCCGCTCCTGGAGCGATCCTGGGGCAGGGGGGGGGAGGTCGAGGTCCTCAACTTCGCCGTCCCCGGCCACGCCCCGGGCCAGCGGTGGGAGCACTTCGGGCGGGTCGGCTGGTCGACCGGCCCGGACCTCGTGATCTTCGAGGGGACGACCGCCGACCTCGGCTGGGACGAGCGCCGGCTCCGGGCCCTGATCCCGCGCGGGCTCGGCCCCGAGGCGCCGTCGTATCGCGAGGCGCTGGCGGCGGCGGGCGTGGTCGCGGGGCTCTCGCCGGCCGAGGTGAAGGCCCGGCTCCGGCCGCACCGCGAGGCGATCCTGGCCGGCGTCTACCGGCGGGTCGTGGCCGACTGCCGGGCGCGGGGCGTCCCGGTCGCGTGGGTCCTCCTGCCCCGGGTGGGCAAGGTCGCGAGCCAAGCGGACCGGGCGGCGATGGTCGACCTGGCGCGGGCGTCGGGGTTCGACCGGACCGTCGACCTGTCCGACGCCTTCGACGGCCGCCCTGCCCCATCCCTGGCGATCGCCCCCGGCGACTTCCACCCGAACGCCCAGGGTCACGCCCTGCTGGCGAGTCGGCTCGTCGCGGCGCTCGGGGATTACGTGTCGTCCGCGATGTACGCGTCTCGAACCAATGGGGGGGACCCCCTCGCGTCGGCCGGCCCGGCGAGGGGCGGGGCGTCCCCGGTCTCCCGGCTCCCTGGGGTCGTCCCGCGATGAGATCCGACCGAGGCTTCCGGCCGTCCCCCGCCCACTTCGCCCTGACGCTCGCCGTGCTGGCCCTGGGGGTCGTCCCCCTGCCCGCCGGCCCGGGCGCCGTGAGGCAGGCGGCGAGGTCGCTCGAGCCCAACCTCGCCGACCGCGAGGCGGGCGCGGGGGGATATTACGAGGGGCTGATCGAGGGGGTCGACGGCCCGAAGGGGACCCGGTCCGAGCTGGCGCTGCGGCTCCTGGGCAAGCCGACCGAGTGGGTCCGGTTCCAGGCCGCCAACGTCTCGCGGCCGACCCTCCGCGACTTCCTCCAGTTCGACCTCCGCCCCGACATCGACCGCGAGCTGTTCGGCCGCCGGTTCACGACCAACCGCCACGGGATGCGCGACCGCGACTATCCGGTCGCCAAGCCCGCCGGGACCTACCGGATCGCGCTGCTCGGCTCGTCGATCGACATGGGCTGGGGCATCGGCGACGGCGAGACGTATGAAAGCCTGCTGGAAGACTGGCTCAACGACCATGCCCGGAGGCGGGGCGTCGGCCGTCGGTTCGAGGTGCTCAACTTCGCCGTCGCCGCCTACGGCCCGGCGCAGCGGTATGCCTCGCTCTCGCGCCGGGCGATGGCATTCGAGCCCGACCTGGTGATCTACTCGGCCACGATGCTCGACGCCCGACTCCTGGAGCTGCACCTGGCCGGCCTCCTGATGCGGAAGGTCGACCCGACGTACCCGTTCCTCCGCCGGGCGCTGGCCGACGCGGGGATCACCGACGAGGACACCCGGACCGGGCCCGATCGCCAGTTCGTCCACAAGGACGCGGCCAAGCTCAAGGTCCGCGCGCACTACTGGCCGATCCTCGACGGGATCCTCGGGGCCCTGGCGGCGGATTGCCGGTCGTCGGGCCTGCCGCTGGTGATCGTGGCCATCCCCCGCGCCGGCGGGCTCGACAGCCCCGAGGCGTGCGCGGGGGCCGTGGCCCGGCTCGAAGGGATCGCCGCCCGCCAGGCGGTCCCGGTGATCGACCTGACCGCCGCGTTCGGGAACCAAAACGCGTCGAAGTTCGAGGTCGCCGCCTGGGACGACCACCCCAACGCCCTCGGCCACCGACGGATCTTCCTCGGCCTGGCGCGCGGGATCGCCGACCGCCCCGACCTCTACCGCGAGCTCTTCGGCGAGTCGCCCCCCGCGGCTGCTCCCAACCCCTGATATGAGAATTACCGCGATGAGCAAGGATCGATGGATCGGGTTCGCCGCGGGGCTGGCCCTCGGCCTGTCGACCGCGGCCGTCTCGCTCGGAATCCGGCCCCTGCCCAGGGCCGAGGCCCAGGCGTCCCGGGCCGAGCCTCGGTATCGGATCGAGACGTGGGCGACCCCGGGCCTGGTCACGACCAGCGCCGGGGTGGCCCGAGAGCCGATGGCCGGTGCCTATATCCTCGACACCGTGGGGGGCGAGGTCTGGTACATCCGCGACCAGTCGAAGCCGACGTCGCTGGGCAAGGTCGGCGAGGCCCGGCCATGATCCTGTTCGAACAGTGCGAGCCCGATCGAGACGATCCGAGGCGGACATGGGCCTGATCGCCAAGGACCTGCCCACCCTCGTCTTCATGCTCCTGCCGGGCTTCATCGCCGCCGGGGTGTTCTTCACCCTGACCGCCCATCCCAAATCGTCGGAGTTCGAGCGGCTGATCCAGGCGTTGATCTTCACCGCCATCCTCCGGGTGCTGACGACCATCGTCAGGGGCTTCTTCCTGTTGCTCGGGAGACTCTTCACCTTCGGATCTTGGAGCGACGACATCGACCTGGTTTGGTCGGTGTTCCTCTCGCTGCCGGTGGGACTCCTCTTCGCCTTCATGGCTAACAGAGACATATTCCACCGATACTTGCGTTCGAGAAAGGTCACCACTCGAACATCTTACCCGTCGGAGTGGTACGGTGCTTTCGTCCGCGAGCGACGATGGGTGATCCTGCACCTGACGGACAGGCGTCGGCTCTATGGGTGGCCCGGGGAGTGGCCTGAGCAGCCCGACAAGGGACACTTTCTCATCGACGAGCCCGAATGGATACTCGATGACAACACCCGCGCGCCGCTCTATCAGGTAGAGAGATTCCTGGTTCCGGCCAGCGACGTGAAGATGGTAGAGTTTATGAGAGAGGATCAGGAAGTGCCGCAGGCCCTCGCGGAGGTCGAGCGGGTCGAGCGCCTGCTGATCGAAACTCAGAAGGAGGAGGCCGATGGGAGCGAAGGCACCGCAGCCGGCACCGAACCGCCCGCAGGATCCACGGGGGGAGACCCGCCCCGGTAAACCTCCGGTCATCGAAAGGGGCGCCAACGGTCCGGCTCCCTTGACCCCGAAGCCGCGGCCCTCGCCGCCGCCGCCCCCGCCCAAGAAGTAGTCTCGGAGCGACGACCCCGGGAAGGACCCCGACCATGAGGACCGGCACGGACGCCGCGACCACGCACCTGAGTCTCCTCCTCGACGGGGCCGCGGCCCGTCGGCCCGAGGGGGTCGCCGTCGAGGACGACGACGGCCGCTCGGCCACGTTTGCGGGGCTCGGCCGGATGGCGGACCGGCTCGCGACCCGGCTCGCCCGCTGGGGCGTCGGCCGGGGGGACCGGGTCGGGCTGTTCCTGCCCAAATCCATCGAGGCCGTCGCCGCGATCCACGGCGTCCTCCGCGCCGGGGCGGCGTATGTGCCGGTCGACCCGACGGCCCCCGCGAGCCGGGGGGCGGGCATCCTCGCCGACGCCGGAGTCAAGGCGGCGATCGTCGCCGGCCCGCTCGCTCGCCCCCTCCGCGCGGCCTGGCCCGGCCCCGGCCCCGCACCCCGGCTGATCGTCGTCGGCGACGAGCCCGAGCCCGGTGACGCCCCGCCCGACGACGCGGCCTGGGCCGACGTCCTCGACGACGACGCCCCCACGCCCCTGGCCCCGCCCCGGGCCGCCGACGACCTGGCTTACATCCTCTACACGTCGGGCTCGACCGGCCGACCCAAGGGCGTCGCGCTCTCGCACGCGAATGCGTTCGCCTTCCTCGACTGGTGCGAGGCCGAACTCGGCCTGAGGGACGCCGACCGGTTCGCCTCGCACGCGCCCTTTCATTTCGACCTCTCGATCTTCGACCTGTTCGCGTCCGCCCGCCGGGCCGCGACGCTGGTCCTGGTCGGCGAGTCGCTGGCGAAGGATCCGGCCCGGCTCGGCGCGTTCGTCACCGATCGCCGGGTCGACGTCTGGTACTCGGCGCCGTCGGTCCTGGCGCTGATGGCGGACCGCGGTGGGCTGGAGGAGGCGGGCCGGCATGCCCCCCGGCTCGTCCTGTTCGCGGGGGAGGTCTTCCCGGTCGCGGGCCTGAGGCGGCTGCGGAACCTCTGGCCCGGGTCCGACCTCTGGAACCTCTACGGTCCGACCGAGACGAACGTCTGCACCGCGCACCAGGTCCCCGCGACGATCCCCGCCGATCGCGCCGAGCCGATGCCGATCGGTCGTCCGTGCACCCCGCACCGGGCCCGGGTGGTCGGGCCGGGGGGCGAGGATGTCGCGACGGGGTCCGTCGGCGAACTCTGGGTCGCCGGGCCCGGGGTGATGCAGGGGTACTTCGGCCGCCCCGACCTGACCGACGCGGCGATCGTCCGCGACGGCGAGGGGACCGCCTGGTATCGGACCGGCGACCTCGTCGCCGACGACGGGGGCGGCGTCTATCGGTTCCACGGCCGTCGCGACCGAATGGTCAAGAAGCGGGGCTACCGGATCGAGCTGGGGGAGGTCGAGTCGGCGCTGCATCGCCACGACGGGGTCGACCGCGCCGCGGTCGTGGCCCGGGTCGACGACGCCTCGGGCGTCTCGATCGCGGCGTTCGTCGCGCTGAAGCCCGACCGCAAGGGCTCGATCCTGGCGATGAAGCGGCACTGCACGCTGTACCTGCCCCATTACATGATCCCCGACTCGATCACCTTCCTCCCCGCGCTGCCGACGACCTCGACCGACAAGGTGGATTACCAGGGCCTGGCGGGCCTGGCCCCGGAGTAAATCCAGGGGCCCGACGACGGGGCCGGGCCGGGCCGGGCCGGGAGAGGGATCGCGACCGAGACGTGACATTACGCCACCTGTTCTCCTGGAAATCCCTCTTCTACGACGCGGCCCTGCCGCTGCTTCGATGGCTCGGGCCGGCGCGCGGCGACGCGGCCCTCGGGCGGATCGGCCGGGCGGTCGCGGCCGTTCGTCCCGGGATGGCCCGTCGGGTCGCCCCGAGGCTGGCCGAGGCGAGGGCGGCGCTCGGGGCCGACTGGGACCTCGCCGCGATCGGCCCGGCGGTCGTGGCCAACATCCCGCGCTACCTCGCGCGCGACTACCCGCTCGACTCGGACGACGACGCGCGGGCGCTGGCCCGGTTCGACGTCGACGGGGCGTCGCACCTCGACGACGCGCTGGCGAGGGGCCGGGGGGTCGTGCTGGTGGGCAGCCACCTGGGGGCGCACGTCGCGGGGCTGCACTGGCTGCACCGGCGGGGGGTGCCGGTCCGGATGCTGGTCCAGCGGCCGGGCCACGTCTCGCGGTCGCTCCGGGCCCGGTTCGACGGCGAGGCTGAGGGCCCGCACCCGCAGGCCAAGATGTCGCTCCGCCGCGGCCTGCCGACCCGCGAGGCCGCCGACCGGCTCTTGCGCGCCCACGCGGCGCTCCGCGACGGGTACGCGGTCTACCTCAACGGCGACATCCCGTGGCCGGGCCGGAACGCCCGCCCCGGCCGGCTCCTCGGCCCGACCCGGCCGTTCCTCTCGGTCTGGGCCGATCTCGCCGTCCTCTCGCGGTCGCCTGCGGTCTTCGTCTCCTGCACCCATGCCCCCGGCGGCCGGTACGCCCTGGAGTTCGCGCCTCCGATCGACCTCGCCCCCGGCGACGAGCCCCGCGCCGTGGCCGCCTACTTCGCCAACCTCGAGGCCGCGATCGCCCGCGACCCGGCCGAGGCCGTCGCCCACCTGACCTGGCCCTGCTTCGGCCCGGGAACCCCGACCATGCCCTGCGACCGCGCCCGGTCGCGCCGCGGAACATCGCACACGCTTCCCTCTCGGGCGACTAGGGACCGACCTTCGAGCTGGTCGGCCTTGGACTCTTGACGATGAGAGGTTTGTTTGGAGATGAGTCGCTGGGGCTCGCTCATCAGCCCCTTGGCGAAGTACTTCTTCAACGTCTCCCAACAATCGATCGTCACGAACGAGGTCTGAGTCGAGGCGTACCGATTGAGGTCTCCCGGGTCGTCCGATCGAAAGACGACCATCCAGCCCGCGGGATTGTCGCGGAGGTTGTCATCCTGGTAATAAGTAATATAACGAACTCTTTCTCCGACCCGAAATTGACGTCTCGACCTGGGACCGACCCTCTCGTGAGGACTCACGGAGAACGTCTCGATGCAGACGAGTTCCCCTCCCGGCTCGGTTTCGAGAATGGCGCTCACCTAGGCTCCTCCTGGAAAATGGTCGTCGCCGTGGTCAATCTCGCCGTCGGGCCGACATTCGTATGGCGGCCGTCCGAGTGCTGCACGTCCCAGTGAAAGTCCTGCTCGCGGCCGTTCGGGTCGGGGTGAGGAACCCATTCGTCCCCGCGATCGTCCAGGTAACCATTCTGACCGCCGCGCGGGGGGGTCCTCAACCAATTCTTCCCCTTCGGCGGGACATAAGGCCTCTTCCCGCCCGAGGTAGGAGCCTCCAAGGGTACTTCGACGGCCACGGTGTCGGGCCCGCCGGGCCAGCATTCGATCGTGCCATCAGGAGTCCCTGTCGACGCCTTTGCCGTCCGGCCGGGGCGCTCAGGGCTTGGGGGCGGCCGAGGCCCCGCGCTCGCCGGGGAGGGCGGCGCCCCAGCCGAGCTTGTCGCGGAGGGTCCGGTAGAAGCTGTGGCCGCGGAGGCGGACCATCGGCAGGGCGGAGGCGCCCCGGCGGATCGCGACCCGGTCCCCCTCGGCGAGCGGGACCTGCACCTGGCCGTCGACGACGAGGACCGTCGCCGCCGGGCCGCGCGGGATCAGCTCGAACACCTTGTGGCAGGCGTCGACCAGGGGGCGCTGGGTGAGCGTGTGGGCGCAGATCGGGGTCACGACGAACATGTGCGCGTCGGGCGGCAGGATCGGCCCGCCGGCCGAGAGGCTGTGCGCCGTCGACCCGACCGGGGTCGCCACGATCAGGCCGTCGCCCCGGTAGGTCATCACCCCCTCGCCGTCGATCGACAGGCCGATCTCCAGGAGATGGAACTCGGGCCCGGCGCGGAGGACCACGTCGTTCAGGCCGCGGAACGACTCCGTCGAGCCGTCGCGACGGGTCAGGGTGCAGGCGATCGACATCAGGTTGTCGACCGAGAAGTGTCGGGCGGCGAGGTCGGGCAGGCGGTCGAGGAAGGCGACGGGGGTGAGGTCGGCGAGGAAGCCGAGCCGGCCGAGGTTGATCCCGAGCACGGGGGTGGGGCGGTCGCCCATCCGCCGGGCCGCGTGCAGGACCGTGCCGTCGCCGCCGAGGACGACGGCGATCTCGGCGTCGAGGCCCGAGAGGTCGGTGTCGGGGGCGAGGTCGACCCCCACGAGCCGGACCCCCTCGGCGCCCTCGATCGCCCGAGCCAGCCTCTCGGCCTCGGCGACGACCTCGGGCTTCGTCCCGTTGCCGAGCAGCGCCAGGTCGAGCGGGGGGGGCGGGTCCGGGCGGGGCCGGGCCGGGTCGTGGGCTTGCACGGGTGGCCTCGCGTCGTCGGTCCGGGGTGCCGGTCGCCCCGGCCCCCGGATTGTCGCCGGGCCGCGCGCGATCGACAAGCCCCGGGGCCGTCGCGGCGTCCGCGGACGGGCCGCGACCGGCACGGATCAGGGGCGACCGAGGCCGCCTCGTCGTCGCCGAGACCCGGGCCCCGGGAGCCGGGCGGCTCCGGGCGGGTCAGCCGGCGCGGGAGCCGGCGGCGAAGGTGCCGTGGTCGGTCTCGATCAGGCCGAGCGAGCGGGCGAGGTCGGCGGCGGCGGCGGCGATCCCGTCGACGTCGAGGCCGACCTCGGCGAGCTGCTCGTCGCGCTCGGCGTGCAGGACGAAGGCGTCGGGCAGGCCGAGCCGGCGGACGTGCGCCGTGGGGAGCCCGGCGTCGTTGGCGGCCTCGAGCACGGCCGAGCCGAAGCCGCCCATCAGGCAGCCCTCCTCGACCGTCAGGACGAAGCCGCACTCCTCGATCGCCTTGAGCATCGTCACGCCGTCCAGCGGCTTGACGAACCGGGCGTTGACCACGCCGACCCGCAGCCCGTGCTCCAGCCGGAGCCGCTCGGCGGCCCGGAGGCACGAGCCGACGAGCGTCCCGCAGGCGAGGAACATCCCGTCGGTCTCCCACTCGAGGATCTCGGCCTGGCCCAGCTCGATCGGCTGGACCTCGCGGTCGATCGACTCGAGGTTGGCCTTCGGGTAGCGGATCGACGTCGGCCCGTCGCGGTGCAGCGCGAAGTCGAGCATCGGCGCCACGTCCTTCTCGTCCCCCGGCGCCAGGACGGCCATGTGGGGGAACATCCGCATGTAGGCCAGGTCGTACGTCCCGTGGTGCGTCGGCCCGTCGGCCCCGACCAGGCCGCCGCGGTCGACGGCGAAGACGACCGGGAGGTTCTGGAGCGAGACCTCCTGGAAGATCTGGTCGAAGGAGCGCTGGAGGAACGTGCTGTAGATGTCGACCACGGGGCGGGCCCCGGCCTTGGCCATCCCGGCGGCGAAGGCGACGGCGTGGCTCTCGCAGATCCCGGTGTCGAAGAACTGGTCGGGGAAGGTCTGGCGGATCTTCTGGAGCTTGTTGCCCTCGCACATCGCCGCGGTGATGACCGCGACCTTCGGGTCGCGCTGCATCGCCGCGAACAGCGCGACGCTGACGGCGTCGGTGTAGGCGCGGGAGGCCGAGGTCTTGAGCGGGATGATCCCGCCCTCGTTCGACTCGAACGGGGCGGGGGCGTGGAACCGGACGGGGTCGGCCTCCGCCGGGGCGAACCCGCGGCCCTTGTCGGTCAGGACGTGGAGCAGGACCGGGCCCTCCATCGCCTTGACCTTCTCCAGGTAGCGGCGGAGGGTCTTGAGGTCGTGGCCGTCGATCGGGCCGATGTAGGCGAAGCCCAGGTCCTCGAAGAGCATCCCGCCGTGGACCGACGCCTTGATGGCGTCCTTGAACTGCTGGAACCACTTCTCGGACTGGGCGCCGACGAGCGGGATGGCGGGCAGGAGCCGCTTGAGCCGCTTGTTCCACTGGTCGTAGGCCGGGGTCATCCGGGCCTTGTCCAGGTAGTAGGCCATGCCGCCGACGCGGGGGCAGATCGACATCTTGTTGTCGTTCAGGACGATCGTGAAGTTCTCGCCGATCGGCCCGGAGGCGTTGTTCATCGCCTCGAAGACGATCCCGGAGGGGAAGGCGCCGTCGCCGATGACGGCGACGGAGTGCCGCTCGGGGTGGCCGATCAGGTTGTCGCCCGCCTTCAGCCCCAGCGCCGTGGAGGGGGCGCAGCCGGCGTGGCCGGTCATGAACAGGTCGAAGTCGCTCTCGGCCGGGTTGGGGTAGCCCATCAGGCCCCCCTTGGTCCGGATCGTGTGGAGCGACCCGGCGCGGCCGGTGATGAGCTTGTGGGGGTAGATCTGGTGGCCGGTGTCCCAGATCAGGCGGTCGGCGGTGAAGTCGTAGGTCAGGTGCAGGGCCAGGCAGAGCTCGACGACGCCGAGGTTGCTGGCGAAGTGCGCCGGGCGACGGTTGACGACGCGGACCAGCTGCTGGCGCATCTCGGCGGCGAGCCGCTCGAGCTGCGCGTCGTCGAGCCCCTTGAGGTCGGCCGGCGACTGGATCCCGGCCAGCAAGTCGCGACTCATCAGCGGTCCCTTTCCAGTAAGTCCATCGCCAGGGCGCGGAGCGTCGAGCCCCGCTCCCCGAAGGGGGCGAGGGCGGCGACCGCCTCGTCGGCCAGCGACCGGGCCCGCGCCCGGCTCCCGGCGACGCCGAGCAGGCCGGGATAGGTCCATTTGCCCAGCCCCTTGTCCTTCTGCACCCGCTTGCCCAGCTTCGCCTCGTCCCCCTCGACGTCGAGCAGGTCGTCGACGATCTGGAAGGCGAGGCCGACGGCGTGGCCGTAGGCGTCGAGCGCCCGGAGCCGCGCCGGGTCGGCCCCGGCGACGATCCCGCCGATCCGGAGCGAGGCGCGGAGCAGGGCCCCGGTCTTGCGGCGGTGGATCGCCTCGAGCGCCTCGACCGTCGGGTCGTGCCGGCCCTGGGCCTCGAGGTCGGCCATCTGGCCGGCGACCATCCCGGCGGGGCCGGCCCCCTCGGCCAGCGCCCGGACGCACTCGGCGGCGGCCTCGGGCGGGCGGACGTGGCGGGCGAGGACCTCGAAGGCCAGGGTCAGCAGGCCGTCGCCGGCGAGGATGGCGGTCGCCTCGCCATACCGCTTGTGGCAGGTCGGCCGGCCCCGGCGGAGGTCGTCGTCGTCCATGCTCGGCAGGTCGTCGTGGATCAGCGAATAGGTATGGACCATCTCGACCGCGACGGCGGCGGGCAGGGCCGGCGCGGGGTCGGCCCCGCACGCCTCGGCCGCCAGGAGGCAGAGCACCGGCCGGGTCCGCTTGCCGCCGCCGAGCAGGCTGTACCGCATCGCCTCGGCCAGGCGGGGCGGGCAGCCCGCGGAGGGCTCGCCGGCCTCGGGTTCGGGGACGGACCGGGCGAGGGCCTCGTCGACCCGGCGGCGGGCGTCGCGGAGGGTGTCGGCGAGGCGGGTCGCCTCGGTGGGCAGGGGCGTCGTCATGGGCGGGAACGGGACCCATCGGCGTGGACATTCCGTGTCACGGGCCGCAGGCCGGAATCCCGGGGCCACGGACTCGGGCCACCGCCGGCTGGAGGCTATTGTGGACATCCGGGGCCGGATTGTCCATCCGGGTTCGCGCGAAACCCGCCCTCGACTTAACACCTTAGGGCGAGACGCACGGGGGCCGGGACGCCTCGGCGCCCGGCCGGGCCTCACCGGCCGGCGAAGATGTTCACGTCGAGGTAGAGGATCGCCACGCAGAGCCCGGCCCAGGCCGCGACGATCACCAGCGACACCCGGTCGGTGACCAGCCGCTCGGGCTCGTCCCCCTGGCCGTGGACGGTGATCATCAGCAGGTAGCGGAGCATCGCGTGCACCACCAGCGGCACGGTCACCACCAGCGTCGCGTTGTTCGGCCGGCCGATCACCGTGTAGATCGCGTAGCAGAGGATCGCCATCACCGCCGTCATCGCCAGGAGCTGGTCGAGCAGCGAGACCCGGTACTTGCGCAGGACCGGACGGCGGTTCAGGTCGTCGGCCTCGGACTGGTCGAGCTCGCCGCGTCGCTTGGCGAACCCGAGGAACAGCGCGAGGAAGAACATGCACAGCGCGATCCAGGCCGAGGGCCGGACCTCGACGGCGTAGACGCCGTGCAGGACCCGCAGGACGAACCCCAGCGCGATGACCATCACGTCGAGCAGGACCGTGTGCTTCAGCCGCCACGAGTAGGCCAGGTTCATCGCGATGTAGGCCGCCAGCACCGCCGAGCACGCCGGCGCGAGCACGAGGGTCGTGGCCATCGCCAGGGCGAACAGGGCCGCCGCCGCCGCCACCGCCAGGCCGGGGGGGACGACCCCGGAGGCGATCGGCCGGTGCCGCTTCTTGGGGTTGCGCCGGTCGGCCTCGGCGTCGAAGACGTCGTTGATCAGGTACGACCCCGACGCCGCGAGCGAGAACCCGGCGAACGCGATCAGGGCCGCGAGGTCGGCCCGGGCCACGAAGAGCAGGTGCCGCTCCGAGAAGATCAGGCCGGCGAAGCAGGCGAGGTTCTTCACCCACTGCCCCGGCCGCGCCGCCCGGACCAGGCCGACGAGGCGATCGAGCCCGGCCGGCGGGGCGGCGATCGCGGTCAGAGGTTCCCGGGCCTGATTCATGGGGATGGGGCGACAGGGAGGGCCCGTTCCGCTCGATTCGGGCCGGGGGCCGGAGGGTTCGCACGACCCGGCGACGTCGCCACGGCCTGGTATCCCCTACCATCATAAGGCCAGCCCGCCCGGATTGTCGAGACGGCCGCGTCGCCGCCCGTCATCGCGCCGGGGGGCGGGGCCCCGGCCGGCGTCGGCCCCGATCCGGATTCGGTGCCCGAAAATCGGCGGCCGGGGCCCGGACCCGTCGGGTAGGCTTGGTCGTCTTGCCCGACCGTCCGCCCGACCGACCGGAGGGGACCGACCGATGGCCATGACCGCGCTGCCGCCCCGTCCCCAGATGCTCCGGGCCTTCCTCGACGGCGACCCGGCGGCCGAGGGGATCTTCATCGTCGCCGTGCGGACGACCGGGATCTTCTGCCGCCCGACCTGCCCGGCGCGGAAGCCCCGGCCCGAGAACGTCGAGTTCTTCCCCGACCCGAAGGCGGCCCTCTTCGGCGGCTATCGCCCGTGCAAGCGGTGCCGGCCGATGGAGCCGGCCGGCCGGGCCCCCGCGCTCGTCGACCGGCTCCGCGCGGCGGTCGAGGACGACCCGGCCGGCCGGCTGACCGACCAGGAGTTGATCGCGCTGGGGATCGACCCGTCCACCGCCCGCCGCCAGTTCCGGAGATATCTCGGCATGACCTTCCACGCCTACCACCGGGCCCGACGGATGGGCCTGGCCCTGCGCGAGGTCCGCTCCGGCCGGGGCCTCCTCGCCGTCGGGCTCGACCGCGGCTACGAGTCGCCCGGCGGCTTCCGCGAGGCCTTCGCCAAGGTCTTCGGCGTCCCCCCCCGCGACGCCCGGGGGGCCGGCTGCCTACTCGCCCGCCGGGTCGAGACCCCGCTCGGGTCGATGCTCGCGCTGGCCGACGACGAGGGCCTGCACGTCCTGGACTTCGTCGACCGCCGCGGCCTGGAGGCGAAGCTCGTCGCCACCCGCGAGGCGACCGGCCGGGCCGTCGTCCCGGGGGACCACCCCCACCTCGATGCGATCGCCGACGGACTCGCCGCCTACTTCGCCGGCGACCGGCTGACGTTCGACGTCCCGCTCGTCCCCCGGGGCTCCCCCTGGCAGCGACGGGTCTGGGACCGGCTGCGCGCGATCCCGCCGGGCGAGACGAGGTCGTACTCGCAGCTGGCCCGCGACCTGGAGTGCCCGACGTCCCGGCGCGCCGTCGGCCACGCCAACGGCCTGAACTACCTGTCGATCGTGATCCCCTGCCACCGGGTGATCCGGTCCGACGGGACCCTCTGCGGCTACGGCGGCGGCCTCTGGCGGAAGCAGTGGCTCCTCGACCACGAGCGGTCGCACACCGGCCGGGCCGGGCCGGGCCGGGTCCGGGGCCCGCGGGGGACGACCCCGCGCCGTTCACGCTCTCGGGCGGCGGCTGAGCGACCGGCCCCGTCGCGGGCCGGTCCGGGGGCGGCGCGTGGGCCCGCCCCCGGACCGGTGGGCCCGGTTACTTGGGGGTGTCCTTCGGGGCCGGCTTCGGGTCGGCGGGCTGGTCCTTGGGGGCGTCGGTGGCCTTGGCCGGCGAGGGGGCCTCCTTGGGGGTGTCCTTCGGGACATCCTTGAGGGCATCCTTCGGGGCGTTGTCGAGCACCTCTTTCGCGGCGCCCTTGGGCGTCTCCTTGGGGGCGTCCTTCGACGCGTCTTTCTGCTTCTTGTCCATGCCGGGATAGTTGCTCGGCAGGTCGTCCGTCAGGCCCTTGGGGGAGGCACCCGACCCCGATGAGGGCTGGCCGGCGGGCGCGGGGACCGAGGAGCCCGGGGCGCCGGGGAACTTGGCCTCGTTGGGGTTCTCGCCGGACCCGGAGCAGCCTGCGGCGGCGACGAGCGACGCGGCGATCCACCGATGGGTGCGCCTCATGGATGAGACCTCTCGAGGAAGGATGAGGATTGGCCGGCCGGGATGGCCGTAGGGGCATTGTAAGGGGGCCCGATCGGCCCGCCAAGCGCCCTCCGGCCCGACGCTCGACCCATCCCGCCCCGTCGCACAGGTCGACCGGCGGCGCCGCGACCGCAGCGGCCGGCCGGTTCCGGTTGCCGGATCGGGGAGGCCGGGGTATCCTGCCCCGCCCTCGGGATCGCGGGCGACGGACGGCCCGGCCCGGCCCGGCCCGGCCCGGCCCGGCCCGGCCCGACTCGGCGAGGCGAGGCGTGGAGGCGGAGCCGATGACGGTCGCGGAGCGGGGGGGCGGCGGGCGAGGGCCGGAGGCGATCCTGGCGATCCTGGCGGGCCTGGCCTTCCTCGGGGCGCTCGGCTCGGTCGACCTCTGGGGCAAGCGCGAGCAGCGGGCCGCCGCCGAGGCGCTCGACACCCTCCGCGAGGGGCACTGGCTGATCGCGCAGGTCCAGGCGAGGCCCCGGCTGGAGAAGCCGCCCCTGCCCCGGTGGGCGATCGCCGCCACGATGGCGCTGACCGGCCGTCGCGACGAGTGGGCCCTCCGGCTCCCGGGGGCGCTCGCCGCGCTCGGGACGGTCGCCCTGGTCTACGGCCTGGGCCGACGGGTCGGCGGGCGCGAGGCCGGGCGGGCCGCCGGCCTGGCGCTGGCGTCGTCGGCCTTCTTCGTCTCCGAGCTCCGCCAGGCCGGCAACGACGGCCCGCTCGCCTTCTTCGTCACGCTCGCCCTCTACGCCGCCTGGCGTCGGCTCGAGCCCGAAACCGCGGGGACGTCGTCGGGCCGTCGCGGCTGGGCCCTCCTCTTCTCTGCGGCGACGGGCCTCGGGTTCCTCACCAAGGGGCCGATCGTCGTCTTGATCGTCGGCCTGACGGTCGTGCCCTACCTCGCCGTCACCCGGTCGCTCGGGGCCGGGCTCCGCCGGCTGGCCGACCCGTGGGGGGCGCTCCTGTTCCTCGGCCTGGCGGCGTCGTGGCCGGCGGCGGTCCTGCTGGCCGAGCCGAGGGCGTGGGAGGTCTGGTGGCTGGAGATGGCCCAGAAGGCCGGCGCGGCGGGGGTCCACCGGGGCCGGCCGAGGCTCCCGCTGGCGGCCGACTGGCCGTGGATGGTCGCCCCCTGGGGGGTCGTCGCGGCGATGTCCCTGGCCCTCCCGTTCGCCAGGCCGGGGCGGCCGGCCCGCCCGTCGACGTGGTTCCCCTGGTGCTGGGCGGTGGCGAACCTGGCGATGCTCTGCACCTGGCGGGTGGCCAAGCCGAACTACTACGTCCCGTGCCTGCCCGCGACGGCGATCCTCGTCGGCGTCGAGTGGGTCCGGATCGCCCGGGCGGCGCGGGGGGGCATGTCGTGGCCGGCGATCCACGCACGCCGGGTCCTCCAGGCGCACTGGGTCGCCTTCCTCATGGCCGCCCTGATCGCGCCGGCGGTCGCGGCGCGGGCCTGGCCGGAGATGCTCGGCTGGACCCTCGTCGGGTCGGCGTGCCTGGCCTCGGGGGTGGTCGCCGGCATGCGGGCCTGGCGGCGCGGGGCCGACTCCGGGGCGCTGGCGCCGATCGCGGCGGGCCTGGTCGCGGCCGTCGCGATCGGCTACGGCGCGATCGCCCCGGCGATGGACGGGCTCCGCGGCCATCGGGACCTCGCGGCGCGGATCGACCGGGCCGTCCCGCGCGACTCCGGGCCGATCCGCTTCTTCGTCGAGCTGGACGAGGGCCTCTGGTTCCGCCTGCCCGGCCGCGACCTCGCCCCGGTCCCCGGGACCCAGCCGCGGTTCAACAAGGGGTTCGACCTCGTCGAGGACGCCCGCGCCAACCGGCTCCTCGACGACGAGGCGCGGATCGAGCTGGAGAAGCAGACCCTCCTCGGCTGGATCGCCGAGCACGGGCGCGAGTCGCCCTACCTCCTGATCCGCGACAAGATGCTGGCGCAGGTCGCCGGCGACCTCGCCCCGCTCGCCGACGAGGTGATCCGCGAGCATGGCCTGAGGCGCAACGCCCTGGTCCTGCTCCGGCTCAAGGCCCCCGAGGCCGCGACGGCCGGGCGGGCCGGCCGCCCGGCCCGCCGCTGAGGCCCCCGGGGGCCGTCCGGCGCGCCGTCGACCCGACCGATCGGGCGATGCCTCCGCCCTGGGTGGACCGGGACGGGGCGGTGATGCGGGCTGTCCCGATTAGTCCGTCGATCCATCTTGACTGGATTGCCGGGACGACCTGACCGCGCCAAGCGTCAGCGTCAACCGACGTAAGTCCTTGGCATAAAACACGAAGGGCGTTCAAGGCCGCGGCCGGGCCGGACGATAGATTGGTTAGCTCGCCTGGGTTCGGCCGAGGCGAGGAATCGGGAGCACCGAATGGGTGGGGTCGCCCCCCGCACGGGCCATGCGACGGTCGGACCGACCGCCGCGGGCCTGGGGCTCGGGAAAGCCTGCCGGGGGACGGCACCAGGTCTGACCTTACACGGGGCGTCGCGGATCGTTCCGGCCGGCTACGGGCGGAGTCCTCGCGAGCCTTGAACGAACGTTTGCCAAGGAGAACCTTCTCCCATGTTGAAGCCCGTCACGTTGAGCGTCGCCCTCGCCCTCGCCCTCTGCGCCTCCGGCGTGAGCCTGGCCGGTCACGGTTGCAGCACCTGCGGGCTCGCCTCGCCGCAGGGCACGGTCGTCAGCCCGCAGTCGGTCGTCGCCGAGTCGTGCGACACCTGCGCCCCGAAGAAGAAGTGCTCCTTTAAGATGCCCCACATCAAGTTCCCCAAGCACGCCGTCACCTACGAGTGGGTCTTGAAGAAGAAGCACAGCTTCCACCACAACAAGGGCTGCGACACCTGCGGCACCGCCGTCGCCGGCGAGGCCGTCTACCCGACGAGCCAGGTCGCCCCCAGCTCGCAGTACGCCGCCCCCAGCTCGCAGTACTCGGCCCCCTACGGCGCCCCCCAGGCGCCGGCCGTGTCGCCCGCCGGGCAGACCACCCGTTACTCCGCCCCCGGCGAGATGAAGCCCGCCCTGGCCGCCGACGAGGTCCCCCCGGCCCCGACGATCGCCAACGGCAGCAGCCTGCTCCAGCTCACCCCCTCGGGTAACTGAGCCGGCCCCATCCGATCCGGTCCTGAACCGTTTGGCCTACCCCGCCCCGTGGGTTCCCACCCCGACCGAACTCGCCGACGGCCCGCTCTTCCCGCGAGGGGAGGGCGGGCCGTTCGGCGTTCGAAGGGCATGGCACGGGGCAAGGCAGGGCAGAGCACACAGCAGGAAGCACGGCTCGCAGAGGAGGGCAGGTTAGAGCCGCGTGAGGGCGGAGGGCGGTGGGTGATGGCAAGGGTAAGGAACGGGCGGGTCGCGGCGATCCTCACCACCGCGACGGTCGCCCCCGCGGCCTCGGATGGCCCCGACGTCCCCTTCGTCCTCGCGTTCTCCCTTTGTGCTCTGCCTTCAGGCCTCCGGCTCTTACTGTTCCCGATCTCCCGCCCGGCGGGCGATGTCTAGGATTTCAGCGGGACGACGAGCATAGTAGGGCGGTCCCCGAGGAAATTCGGTCCCGACCGGGAGGTGTCGATGTCCGCGAGCATCTCGGAGAATCGTCGGAGGTTCGGCCTGTTCGACACCATGATCGTGATCGCCGGAATCGCCTCAGCGTTCGGCATCTGTCGTGCTTTGCGGCCGGCTTGGCCGGAGTTCCTGGCCTACCCCTCGACTCCGCGGAGCTTGGTCTATCTTCATCGGATTCGCTACGGCGAGGCCTATCTGATCCCGTTCCTTGTTTCTGCAACGATAGCCCATGTCCTGATGCGTTTCCGCCATCCTCGCCCCCCCCGAGAGCAATGGATGAGCTATGCGGGTTCGGTGGCCAGCGTGGCGGCGGCATCCGTCATCGCCCTCCAATTGGTGGGATCGCTCCTTCTCTGGCTGATCGGAACGCGAGCGGATTTTCTCCCCAATCCGTAACCCTTCAGCCGAATTCAGCGGATCTCGTGGTCCGCCGTGGCGGCGAAGCGGATGGATTGGACAATCATCTCTGCCTGTGGGGTCTCCTGTCCT
>JAABUQ010000641.1_pt1 | contig 78834 bp, 73 predicted proteins | sample 5560001 | NCBI WGS metagenome assembly JAABUQ01 (sample SAMN10711888, study PRJNA513371) | rock metagenome | isolation source: Antarctica rocks | place: Antarctica: Victoria Land, Finger Mt nord | collected 2015-12-18 | reverse complement strand
CTCCCCGTTCCGGGGAGGAACAGGCCGAACCCTACCGCCCCGCCTTCACCCCCAGCAATGCCGCGACCCGCGCCTTGAACCCCGCCATCGCCTCGCCGGACAGCCGGGTCACGCTGGTGAAGGCGATGCTCTGCGGGTTGATGGCGGTGCCGTTCCTCCACACTTCCCAATGCAGGTGCGGGCCGGTCGACATACCGGTCGAGCCGACATAGCCGATCACTTGCCCGCGCCGGACCTGCTCGCCGCCGCGCACCGCGATGCGGCTGAGATGGCCATAGCCGGTCATCAATGCGTCGCCGTGACTGAGCTTGATGAAATTGCCATAGCCGCCCGCCCATCCCGCCGAGGCGACCAGCCCGTCGACCACCGCGTAAACCGGCGTGCCGACCGCCGCGCCGATGTCGATACCCTTGTGCATGCGGCTGAATCCCAGGATCGGGTGGAACCGCATCCCGAAGCCGGAGGTGATGTGCCCGGCGACGGGCATGCCGATCGCGCCCGGCCGTTCGATCTGCCCTGCCCCGTCGAACCAATCCTCATGTCCGCTTTGCGTCCAGCGAATAAGGTTGAGCGTGCGCGCGCCATGCGCGATGCCCGCCAGCAACAGCCGACCGGTCTGCACCTCGCCGGTGGCGGCGCGCGCTTGTTCGACGACCAGATCGAAGCGATCGGCGGCGGCGACGTCCTGCCCGATCGAGATCTTGGTCGCCATCGCCTTGAGATACTCTTCCACCGCGCGCGCGGGCGCGCCGGCGGCGCGGGCGGAGCGATAGAGGCTGGGACCGACCAGCCCCGCGATGCGGAGCGGCGTGTGGTCGATCGCGATCGGCTGGCGCGTTATGGCGAGGTGGTCGCCCGCCCTAGCCAGCGACAGATTGAGGTCGAAGCGCGCGCGGAACGCCAGCTTCTCCAGCGGACGCGCGACCGTGCGATCGGCGCGGCGGCCGAGCGTCAGGTCGATACGCGTGCCCGGGCGGATGTCGCCGAGCGCGACCGCCTGCGCCACCATCGCCGACACCGCCGCCGCATCGCGCCCGCCGACGCCGGCACGCGACAACACCGCGGTGAACGCGTCGCCCTCGCCCAGCGTGGCGGTGAGTTGCTGGATCGGGCGCTCGGGCGCTTCGGCCAGCGGCACCACCAAATCGTTGGGGGCCATCCGCCGGCCAGTGTCAGCCCCCTGCCCCAACGGCGCGATGGCGAGCGCGCGCGCGTCGTCCGCTTCGTCGCCGGTCAGCGCGGGAGGCGCGAAGCCGGGCAACGCGCGCAGGCCGGGGGACAGCGTCCACGCGGCGGCGCACAGTGCGCACAACGTAACCGCACCACGCCACCATTCACGCGTCCCGATCGCGGAGCCGAGATCGGGCGTCCAGTCGGCGCGCGCCGCCGCGTCGCGCCAGCCTTCGCGCGGCGCGGGCACGGGGGCGGCGCGCCCGAACGATCGCCCGCCCGCGCCCGCCCATTCCAGCCCGTCCGGCGCGCGCAGGTACATGGGCGGCGTGGCTCCTCGATGCTCGCCGACCATTCCGGCGTCCGTCGCGGCTGGTTGTGGGGCGCATCCGTTAAAGTCAAACTAACCAGCGGCACGCGCGCGACTGGCGGAGGCGCGCGCGCGACGGGGAGATGTGCTTGCATCGCGAGGGCTTAGCCCCGATGTTTGTCCCATGAGCGCGCCGCCGTTCCGGGCCGTCACCGCGGTGCTGGGGCCGACCAACACCGGCAAGACCCACCTCGCGGTGGAGCGGATGTGCGGGCATTCGTCGGGCGCGATCGGCTTTCCGCTCCGGTTGCTCGCGCGCGAGGTCTATGAGCGCGTCGTCAAGCTGAAGGGTGAGCAGCATGTCGCGCTGCTCACCGGCGAGGAGCGCATCTGCCCGCCGACCGCGCGGTACTTCTTGTGCACCGCCGAGAGCATGCCGACCGACCGCGACACGTCCTTCGTCGCGCTCGACGAAGCGCAGCTCGGAGTCGACGCGGAGCGCGGGCATGTGTTCACCGACCGCCTGTTGCGCGCGCGCGGGCGCGAGGAGACGATGATCCTGGGCGCGGAGTCGCTCCGCCCGATGCTGCGCGCGCTGGTGCCGGAGGCGGAGATCGTCACCCGGCCGCGCTTCTCCACCTTGTCCTATGCGGGCGCGAAGAAGATCAGCCGGCTGCCCAAACGCTCCGCGATCGTCGCGTTCAGCGCGGAGGAGGTGTACGCCACTGCCGAGATGCTGCGGCGCTTGCGCGGCGGCGCGGCGGTGGTGATGGGGGCGCTGAGCCCGCGCACCCGCAACGCGCAGGTGGCGATGTTCCAGGCGGGCGAGGTCGATTACCTCGTCGCCACCGACGCGATCGGCATGGGGCTGAACATGGACGTCGCGCATGTCGCGTTCGCGTCGCTGCACAAATTCGACGGCAAGCGGCAACGGCGGCTGACCGTGCCGGAGATGGCGCAGATCGCGGGGCGCGCGGGGCGGCATCAGCGCGACGGCACCTTTGGCGCGCTGATGGAGGAAGGACCGGGCGCGTTCACCGCCGAGGAGGTGTTCGCGATCGAGGAACACCGGTTTCAGCCGCTCGACTGGCTGTACTGGCGCGAGGGCCAGCCCGACCTTTCGAGCATCGACGCGCTGGTCGCCAGCCTGGAGCGGCGGCCCGCGCACGAGGCGTTGCGCGCGGCACCGCCCTCGGTCGACCTGCTGGTGCTCAAGCGGCTGGCCGAAGAGACCTGGGTGCGCGACCGCACGCGCTCGGCGGCGGGGGTGCGGCGGCTGTGGGCGGCGTGCGGCATTCCCGATTTCCGCAAGCTCGGCGCGGATCACTACCAGCGCTTCGTGTCGCGCGTGTTCGGCTATCTGTCGGAGGGCAACGGCCACGTCCCGCACCAATGGTTCGCGGACGAGGTCGCGCGGCTCGACCGCGCGGACGGCGATGTCGAAGTACTGGCGGGGCGGATCGCGGCGGCGCGCAGCTGGGCGTACATCGCGCACCGCTCGGACTGGCTCGCCGATCCGCTCCACTGGGCGGAGCGCACGCGGGAAGTCGAGGAGCGATTGTCCGACGCACTCCACGCCAGCCTGACGCAGCGGTTCGTCGACAAGCGCACCACCGCGCTGATGCGGCAGATCGGTGCGGATGCGGCTTCGCTGCCCGTGACGGTGGCGGACGACGGCGAAGTTACGGTAGAGGAACACCGGCTGGGGCGGCTCGACGGCTTTCGCTTCACGGTCGCACCCGAGGCGCGCGCGGCGGACAAGCGGCTGCTGCTGGGGGCGGCGGAGAAGCGGCTGGCGGGGGAGCGCGCTGCGCGCGGGGCGGCGCTGGCGGCGGCGGCGGATGGCGAGATCGCGCTGGTGGCTGAGCCGGGGGCCGCGCCCGCGTTGGCGTGGCGGGGGCATGAGGTCGCGCGTCTCGCGCCCGGGGCCGGGCTGGCCAGCCCCCGCGTGGTGCTCGACCGCGCGCTCGACTGCCTCGATCGCGCGCTCGACTGCCTCGATCGCGCGCTCAAGGCGAAGGCGGCGGCGCGGCTGGAGGCGTGGGTCGTGGCGCAGGTCGAGCGATGGACGCCGGGGCTGATGGCGCTGGCCGAGGCGGTGCGCGATCCCGCCGCGACGGCGGCGCTGCGCGCGGTGGCGGCGGCGCTGTTGGCGGAAGGCGGCGTGGTCGCGCGGGCGGCGCTCCGCGAACCGGTGGCGCGGCTCGACGCGAGTGAGCGCAAGCGGCTGCGGCAGGCGGGGGTGACGATCGGCGCGCTCGACCTGTTCGACGCGCGACTGCTACGGCCCGCACCGGGACGCTGGCGGCGCGCGCTGCTCGCGGCGCAGACGGGCGAGCCGGTCGCCTCGGCCGCTCCCGACGGCGCGACGGTGCTGCCGCGCGAGCACGCGCCCGCCGGCTTCCGCGCGCTGGGCGTGCAGGCGGTGCGCGTCGACCTGGTCGAGCGGGTCGCCAAGGCGGCGCATGAGGCACGCGAAGGACGGCAAGCGTTCGTGCCCGACGCAGGGTTGGCGACCTCGATGGGGCTGCACGCCGCGACGGTCGAGCGGTTGATGGCCGAGCTCGGCTTTCGCGCGACGAAGGCGACCGATGGGGTCGAAGCGGGCTGGGCCTGGCGCGGGCGGCCACCGGTTCGCGCGGTGCCCGTCGCCGAGCCGCGCGGTGCGTTCGCGGCGCTGGCGGCGTTGACGCTTGGCTGACGAAACGATGCGCGTCGACCTGTTCCTGTGGTTCGCGCGGGTGGTCAAGAAACGCGAAGGCGCGCAGGCGATCGCGGAAGCGGGCCACCTGCGCATCGACGGCCGCGCGATCAGCCGCGCGCATTGCCCGGTCCGGGTCGGCAACGTGCTGACCTTCGCGCAGGGCACGCAGGTGCGCGTGCTCCGGGTGGAGGCGCTGCCCGCGCGGCGCGGCCCGGCGGCGGAGGCGCGAGGCTGTTATGTCGATCTGACCGAAACCGCGCGCCTTGCGAACGTCTCGCAGGAGCGCCGCGCCGATTGACCCTCTCCGGCGGTCGGCATAGCAGGCGGCGACGCCCCAGAGGATTACGCCATGACCTACCTCGTCACCGATGCCTGCATCCGCTGCAAGTACATGGACTGCGTGGAAGTGTGCCCGGTGGATTGCTTCTACGAGGGCGAGACGATGCTGGTGATCAACCCCAGCGAGTGCATCGACTGTGGCGTGTGCGAGCCGGAATGCCCGGCCGAGGCGATCCTGCCCGATACCGAGGCAGGCCAGGAGCGTTGGCTGGAGCTGAACGCGACCTTCTCCTCGCAATGGCCCAACGTGACGCGCAACGCGGGCCAGACCCCCGCCGACGCGGACGAGCACAAGGGCGAGGCGGGCAAGTTTGAACTCTACTTTACGCCGGAGGGTGGGAAGGGGGACTGAGAGGCTTAGGCGCGGCTACGTCCGGGCCGATGCGCGCAGCGCAAAGCCTCGATCGGCTGGCGAGGCCGCGAAGCGGAACTCGTCCAACGTTCAAGCGGCGGCTTTGCCGTCGCTCGCTTGCTTGGGAAGTGCCGCGCCCTCACCGCGACGCTGGCAATTTTATTTCAATCATGTTAGGGAATTCGTGACGGGCGATCCGGCCCACCAGTAACCACTTGCGCACCGCCGACCGGCCGGGCCCTGCCCGCCCCGCGATGCGCGTGAGAAAGGTCCCTCATGGCTACCAAGGCGCTTTCCTTCGTCGTCGGCGATTACGTGGTCTATCCCAAGCATGGCGTCGGCCGCGTCGTGGAGCTGTTGAAGCAGGAGATCGCGGGCATGAGCCTCGAGCTCTATGTGCTCCGCTTCGAGAAGGAAAAGATGACGCTGCGCGTGCCGACCAACAAGGCCGAGTCGGTGGGGATGCGCAAGCTGTCGAGCGACAAGACCATGCGCGAGGCAATGGAGTGCCTGACCGGCAAGCCCAAGGTCAAGCGCACTATGTGGTCGCGCCGCGCGCAGGAATATGAGGCCAAGATCAACTCGGGCGACCTGGTGTCGATCGCCGAAGTGGTCCGCGACCTGTTCCGCGCCGAGGATCAGCCCGAGCAGAGCTATTCGGAACGCCAGATCTTCGAAGGCGCGACCAGTCGCCTAGCCCGCGAACTCGCGGCGATGGAACAGCTCGACGAAGCGGGCGCGGTCGCCAAGATCCTCGACATCCTGCGCAAGGCCGCCGCGATCTATAACAAGGACAAGGCGGCGGCTGCTTAGATGCACGCCGCCTGATCTTGCTTATGCAAGGGCGCGACTGTCACGGCAGGCAGCGGGTCGGCGTAGCCGATCCCGCGTGATGGGTGTGGCGCGATCCCGCGTGGCCCCCCTTTTCATCGCTGGGGAAGGTGATGGGCGGGATTGGTAGCCCAGAGTGATGAGCGGTCCGACTGGTTTCAGTGTCGCCCGTGATGGAACCCGGCCTTCCACAACAGCCTTTTGCATCAGCTAAGGCATTGTTCCGGCAGTAAGTCCGTTAGCGTTGCGGAAGGGAACCTTTTTGCAACAAGGTAGGCCCGGCGACTGTCGTCAGGGCGAAGCGTTACCCGTAGGCCAACTTCGTATCGCGCAGGAACAGCCTGTGATCCGATGTAACGATTTCTTCCTCAAGTAAGCGTGTTTAATACGAGTCAAAGTTGTATCATAGCCTATGAAATCAAGAATTTGAGACTGGCGAAATGAGGAGTGTTGGAATGCCTTGGACTGTGCTCCAGTCTGCGGTTCTTTCTCTTGCGCTAGGCCTTTTCGAGGGTTGCACCACAAAGACGGTTGCTCGTCAGGGTTGCGAGAATAGCACACCCGTCGCGATCCCCTCTCCGAACGGAAGTCACGTCCTTGTCGAGAGTTATGCTCTGTGCGGTCTTGATTTTGCGCCGTATGGTAGTGATTTGGTCTATATTTTAGACGCTGCTGAATATGAAAGAATGCTACAATCAGAGAAAAGAAAAGAGGTACTCGATCTGAATGATGCTTCTGTGGTTGTGGTATTTAGTAGCTCGTATGACGCGGGCAGTAGTGTAGCTTGGAACTCAGAAGATGAGGTGGCGCTTTTGCAGCGCCCGGGTTTGGGCATCTTGTTCAAGCAGCCATCAAAGTACGGGATAAAACTAAAATTCAGTCATCCAGATGGTGGACAGGTAACAGCGCTTTAGGTTGTGCATCGTAATCAATGCACTGCTGGGATTGGCTGCACAGAGGCAGGCTACTTGTCAGTACGTTGTGAAAAAGACCCCTTTTGCGACCTCGGCCTTGGCTGGTTTCTGAACCAGCGCCGACGGTGGATGATCGTCCGATAGTCAGGCGCAAGCAGGTCGCCTGCCCCCTACGCCACCTGCGCGCGCGCGATCTTGCCCGGCTGGCGGGGCGGCTCGCCCTTGGGGAGCGCGTCGACATGGTCCATGCCCTCCGTCACCTCGCCCCACACGGTATATTGTTTGTCGAGAAAGCGCGCGTCGTCGAGGCAGATGAAGAACTGGCTGTTGGCGGTGTCGGGCTGGTTGGTGCGCGCCATCGAGCAGGTGCCGCGCTTGTGCGGCTCGGCGGAGAACTCCGCCTTGAGGTTGGGCAGCTTGGAGCCGCTGGTTCCGGTTCCCGTCGGATCGCCACCCTGCGCCATGAAGCCCGCGATCACGCGGTGGAACACCACGCCGTCGTAGAAGCCGTCATTGGCCAGCGTCGTGATCCGCTCGACATGCCCGGGCGCGAGGTCGGGGCGCAGGCGGATGGTGACGTCGCCGGTGTCGAGCGTGAGGGTAAGGTCGGCCATGAATGCTCCTGAACGTTGGGCGCGCCGTCGGGCGCGAAGCAAAAGGGATCAGACGTCGCAACGAGCGGACGCGCGCGAGGGTCCCTAGGCCACTCGCCGCGTGGCTGGCAAACGCCCGGCCCGCGCGCTAGGGCGACCCGGCACCCGCGGCGAAGGAGGCGCTCCATGCAAGAGACCCAACTCACCGCCCCCCATGCCGACGGAAACGAGACGCAGCTCGACGAGGACGACCGGCTGAAACCCGCGTTCGTGCGCGCCGTGCTCGACGCGGTCGAGGCGGGCGACATCGCCGCCGCGCACGCGCTGGTCGACCCGCTCCACCCCGCCGATCTTGCCGACCTGTTCGAGCTGACCCCGCGCGACGAGCGCGCCGACCTCGCCGCCGTGCTCGCCGACCGGCTCGACGCGGACGTGTTCGCGGAGATGAACGATTACGTCCGCGAGGACCTGATCGATGCGCTGTCCGCGCGGCAGGTCGCGGACATCGCGAGCGAGCTCGACACCGACGACGCGGTGGCCATCATCGAGGATCTCGACGCGGACGACCGGCGCGAGGTGCTGCGCGCGATGGACGCGGAGGACCGCGCCGACATCGAGGAAGCGCTGTCCTACCCGGAGGAGTCCGCCGGGCGATTGATGCAGCGCGAGCTTGCTGCGGTGCCCGAGCATTGGACGGTCGGCGACACGATCGACCACCTCCGCGGAGCCGAAGATCTAACGACCGACTTCTGGGAAGTGTACGTGGTCGATGCAGCCAACCACCCGGTCGGCACCTGCGCGCTGTCGTGGCTGCTGCGCCGGCCCCGCACCGCGATGATCGCCGAGGTGATGAAGCGCGAACAAACGCTGATCCCGGTCGACATGGACCAGGAAGAGGTGGCGCTCCGATTTCAGAAATACGCGCTGATCTCCGCCGCCGTGATCGACGACGCGGGGCGGCTGGTCGGCATGATCACCGTCGACGACATCGTCCACATCATCCAGCAGGAAGCGGGCGAGGACGCGCTCAAGCTGTCGGGCGCGGGCGACGGCGACATCAACGAACCGCTGCTGTCCACCATTCGCAGCCGGATGTGGTGGCTGTTCATCAACCTGTGGACCGCGATTCTCGCGGCGGGCGTCGTCGCGCTGTTCCAAGGCATCATCGAGCGACTGGTGACGCTGGCGGTGCTGATGGGCATCGTCAACGGCATGGGCGGCAACGCGGCGACGCAGACCATGGCGGTGACGGTGCGCGCGCTGGCGACCAACCAGCTGACCTCGTCGAACACGTGGCGGATGATCGCGCGCGAATGGTGGATCGCGAGCGCCAACGGATTCGGCCTCGGCGTGTTGATGGCGCTGGGGTGCCAGCTCGTCTATCATGATTTTTGGCTGAGCGTGGTGCTGTTCCTGGCGATGGTGCTCAACAGTCTCAACGCCGGGCTGTCGGGGGTGCTGATCCCGATCACGCTCGACCGGTTCCGCATCGACCCGGCGGTGACGTCGACCGTGTTCGTGACGACGATGACGGACGTGGTGGGGTTTTTCGTGTTCCTGGGGTTGGCGACGCTGTTTCATCTGCATTGAGGGAGCAGGGAGCAGGGAGCAGGAAGGGACGCTCCCTCAGACCTGTTCCCTCCTTCCCCGCTTGACCTCGCGCGCCCGAACGCCACATCGCTCCCCGTGCTGCACCTCACCAAAGTCGCGTTCGGAGCCACCTCGCTGGAGCTGCTCGACGAGCGTCTGCGCGCGCGGGCGCTGGAAGGCGCGCTGTTCCTGACCACGCGCTATCTGCCCAAGCGGCACGAGGAGGTGGCGGGGCGCGGCTCGCTGTACTGGATCGTCAAGCACCGGCTGGTGGCGCGATCGGCGATCCTGTCGTTCGGCGAGGCGGAGGGCGGGCGCGTGGCGATCCACCTCGCCCCCGGGCTGGTGCTGGTCGAGGCGCGGCCCAAGCGCGCGCATCAGGGCTGGCGCTATCTGGAGGCCGCGGACGCGCCCGGCGACCTGGGCGACGGCGCGAGCGGGATGGAGGCGATGCCCGCCGAGCTGGTGGGCAGACTGTCGGAGCTGGCGCTGATCTAGGGTGTGGGCTCTAAAGCGCTTTCCCACATTCGACCGGGCCGCCGGCGGGCGCGACGACCGTGCATTTTGCCTCGCCCGTCACCTCGACATGGCCTAGTCCAGTGTCGACCACCTGCGCCGTGTAGCGAGCGCGTGCGCGCGTCTCGCCCGGGCCGTCGAGGCGCACGGTCAGGTCGTTCGCGACCAGCGCACCCGCGTCGATCGTGCCGGGTCCGTTGGTGAGCAGCCGCGCGCGCCCTGCCCGACCCGCCAGCGTCATGGTGCCCGTGCCGACCACGGTTGCTTGTAACTGGTCCGCGTCCACCGCCGCGACGTCGATCGCGCCGGTGCCGGTGACGGACAAGGCGACCTGCTGCCCCCGCATCCGCGACACGCGGACGCGGGCGCCCGTGCTCACCGCCACCGAACGGAGCACGGTGGTCGACAGCGTCACCACGGCGGGGCCGGACGCGCGCGCCGCGCCGCCGTGCTCGCCCGCGCCGCCCCCGCCGACGCGAACCGCCAGCGTTTCGCCCTGCTGTGTCACGGTAATGCGGTCGAGCAGCGCCGCGTCCGCCTCAACGCTCGCGCGCGGCGAAGTGCCGGTTTCCACCCGTACCTCGACCGCGCCATCGACGCGCAGCCGCTCGAAACTCGCGACCGAATAGGTCTTGGTCGCTGCCGTCGCGACCCCCGGCCAAGCCAGCGCGAGCGCGAGGATCAGCGGCCGCAGCGGACCGACCCCGACCCGACTTTCGCGATCGTACAGCGCGCCGCGTCGCCCAGGTCGACATCGCCCGACCCGACCAGATTGACCTGCGCCGAACCCGTCACGTCCGCGCGCGCGCTGCCCGAGCCCGCGACATCGACGCTCGCCGACCCCGCGCGAACGTGTCGCGCGTCGACATCGCCCGACCCCGCCAACGAGATCTTGAGCGATCGCGCCTCGCCTGCGACCGCGATATCGCCCGACGCCGCGTCGGCCAGCGACAACGCGCCGACCTTCAGCGCGCGGATCGTCAGGTCGCCCGACCCGCCGACCGCGCCGTCGAACCGGTCGCCGTCGACGTGATCGATCGCGATGTCGCCCGACCCGCCGACCTGCGCGCCCACGATGCGCGGCATTGTCACGAACACCTTGGTCGCGCGTCCGATTCCGAAGCTGACTCCCCGCGCGCGCTCGATCTTAAGCGTCGTGCCCTGCTTGGCGATGCGCAGCTTGTCGAGTTCGCCCGGATCACCCTCCGCGCGGACAGAAAAGCCGGTGCCGGTCGCCACCTCGACGCTGTCCGACGTAGCCGAGGCGACCTGGGTGAAGTCGGCCACCGCGAAGCTGCGCGCGGGACCCGAGCCGCTGCCCGGCACGCCCGGGGCATCCGCCGATCCGGTGCCGCAGGCGGCGAGTGGTAGCAGCATCAGGATCAGCAAGCGGCGCATCGGCGGACTCTCCCGTGTGCTGGCGTAATACAACACCGGGTGCCGCGCCAAGTCAAGCGTGCCCAAAGGTGGCGAGCAGCCAGTCGTGGAACAGCTTTACCGGCCGCATCTGCAGCGCGCGCGGGCGACAAGCGAACCAATAGCTGTACGGGCTCTCGACCTCCACGCCGAACAACTCGGCCAGACGATCGTCATGCGCGTCCTCGAAATGCGACTTCTGCATGAACGCGACGCCCAATCCCTGCGCCGCCGCTTCCAGCATCAGCGCGCCCGAATCGAGATAATCGATCGCCAGCGGCTCGATATCCGGCACGCCCGCCGCGATCTTCCAGCTGTTGAAGGTGTCCGGCATCTCGCGGTGGAGCAGCGCGGTCAGCGTCGCCAGCTGTTCGGGGCGGGTGATCGGGTCCGGGCCGGTGAGCAGCGTCCGCGCGCCGATCACATACACCGAATTACGGTCGAGCCGCGTCGCCTCCAGCGCCGGGTCGACGTCGCGCGCGAGCACGATCGCGGCGTCGAGTCCGTCGCCAAGCCGCGCCAGCCCGTGACTGCCGGTGTCGATGTCGAGGTGGAGTTCGGGATGCGCGGCGCGCAGCTCCGGCAGGCGCGGGAACAATCGCTGCGAGGCGAACAGCGGCAGCACGCCGAGCCGCAGCCGCAGTACCTCCGTGCCGCTGGTCATCCCCTCCACCGCGTCCGCCATCGAATCGAGCGCGGGCGACAGGCCGGCGAGCAGTCGCTCGCCGTCGCCGTTGAGCCCCAGCGCCTGATGCCGCCGCTCGAACAGCGGCTTGCCGATGAACCGCTCCAACGCCTGCACCCGGCGGCTGAGCGCGGGCGCGGACAAGCTCAATTCCTGCGCGGCGGCCTTGATCGAGCCGAGCCGGGCGACCTGGACGAAGGCCTCGATCGCGGTAAGCGGGGGAAGACGGCGCATTCGTTCTGTTTCACGGCGGCGGGTGTGGAACTCCGGTGTTGCCGCGCCGCCGCATCCTCCACAATAATTAATATGCTCTCGCGCATCCAGAGATTGCGCGAATTGCATTCGTAACATTGCTTTTCGCACTTGCGGAATATCATGCTGCACTGCACATAGAGGTTGCCTTTCAGGCATCCTCTCCTAAAAACTTTCATGGGTCGGCTCGCGAGAGCCGGCCCTTTTTTTACGCTCGTCGCGGCGGCGTGACGGCTTGCGACGTGGGAACCGCCCGGCCTTCTCGGTCGCTTGTCGGCGGTTGGTCGCGCAGGGAATGAAAAGATGGCAGACGTCGACGCGTCCACACGCAAGATCCAGGTGGCGAACGCTCGCCCCGAAGATTCGGGCCGTGGTCTCGCGCACGTCCCGCGCACGCTGATCCAGGCGCTCGGGCTGGCCGAGGGCGACGTGATCGAGATCGTCGGCAAGCAGACCACGCCCGCGCGCGCGGTGCTTCCTTACGCCGAGGACGAAGGGCTGGAGATTATCCGCCTCGACGGACTCCAGCGCGCCAATGCGGGGGTCGGCTCGGGCGATTTCGTCGAGGTGCGCCGCGCGGAATCGAAGTCCGCCACCCGTGTCGTGTTCGCGCCGGCGCAGCAGAACCTGCGGCTGCAGGGGTCGACCGCCGCGCTCCAGCGCACCTTCTACGGCCGCCCGCTGACGCAGGGGGACATCATCGCCACCGCCGGGCAACAGCGGGTCGGGCCGCAGGGCCTGCCGCCCAACGTCCGCCAGATGCTCAACGCGCCCGCTTACGCCTTGCAGGAAGTGCGGCTGCTGGTGGTGTCGACCACGCCCAAGGGCGTCGTCCATGTCGACGAGCATACCGAGATCGAGCTGCGCCCCGAATATGAACAGCCGCTACAGGCGCGGCGCGCGGACGTCACCTATGACGACATCGGCGGCATGGGCGCGACGATCGACCAGCTGCGCGAAATGGTCGAGCTGCCGCTCCGATATCCCGAGCTGTTCCAGCGATTGGGTGTCGAGCCGCCCAAGGGGCTGCTCCTCTACGGACCGCCCGGCACCGGCAAGACGCGGCTGGCGCGCGCGGTCGCGAACGAAAGCGACGCGCAGTTTTTTCTGATCAACGGCCCCGAGATCATGGGGTCGGCCTATGGCGAATCCGAGAAACGCCTGCGCGACGTGTTCGAGGAGGCGACCAAGAACGCGCCGTCGATCGTGTTCATCGACGAGATCGACTCGATCGCTCCAAAGCGCGGTCAGGTGTCGGGCGAGGCGGAGAAGCGGCTGGTCGCGCAGTTGCTGACGCTGATGGACGGGCTGGAGTCGCGCGCCAATCTGGTGGTGATCGCGGCGACCAACCGACCGGAGGCGATCGACGAGGCGCTGCGCCGTCCGGGCCGGTTCGACCGCGAGATCGTCGTCGGCGTGCCCGACGAGCGCGGGCGGCGCGAAATCCTCGGCATCCACACGCGCGGCATGCCGCTGACGGAGGATGTCGATCTGGAGGAGCTGTCGCGCACCACTTACGGCTTCGTCGGCGCGGACCTGGCGGCGTTGACTCGCGAGGCGGCGATCGAGGCGGTGCGGCGGATCATGCCCAAGCTCAACCTGGAAGAGCGGACGATCCCGCCCGAGGTGCTCGATCAGCTGTCGGTGACGCGCGACGACTTCCTGGGCGCGTTGAAGCGCGTCCAGCCGAGCGCGATGCGCGAGGTTATGGTCGAGGCACCGCGCGTCCGCTGGGAAGATGTTGGCGGACTCGACGACGCACAGGCGCGGCTGAAGGAGGGCGTCGAACTGCCGCTCAAGGACCCGGATGCGTTCCGGCGGCTGGGCATCCGCCCCGCCAAGGGGTTCCTGCTCTACGGCCCGCCGGGGACGGGCAAGACGCTGCTCGCGAAAGCGGTCGCGCGCGAGGCGGAGGCGAATTTCATCGCCACCAAGTCGAGCGACCTGCTGAGCAAATGGTATGGCGAAAGCGAGCAGCAGATCGCGCGCCTGTTCGCGCGCGCGCGCCAGGTCGCGCCGACGGTGATCTTCATCGACGAACTCGACAGTCTTGTTCCCGCGCGCGGCGGCGGCATGGGCGAGCCGCAAGTGACCGAACGCGTGGTCAACACCATCCTCGCCGAGATGGACGGGTTGGAGGAGCTGCAATCGGTAGTGGTGATCGGCGCGACCAACCGCCCCAACCTGGTCGACCCTGCGCTGCTCCGCCCGGGGCGGTTCGACGAGCTGATCTATGTCGGCGTGCCGTCGCTCGAGGGACGGCGGCGCATCCTCGGCATCCAAACGGAAAAGATGCCGCTGGCGAGCGATGTCGACCTCGACGCCGTGGCGGCGCGAACGGACCGATATACCGGCGCCGACCTGGGCGATGTGGTCCGCCGCGCGGGGCTGATCGCGCTGCGCCGGTCGCTCAAGGCGGCGGAGGTATGGATGATCGACTTCACCGAAGCGCTCGCCGAGTCCCGCGCCAGCGTGACGCCCGAGACCGAGCGCGACTACGAACAGATCGGCGATCGTTTGAAGCAGAATGCCAGCGCGCTGCAATCGATCGGCTTCGCCCTCCCGAGCGCGGCGGCGCGGGAAGGGTAGGCGCGCGCACACAGCCGGGAACCAATCAGGATGCGCTTTCCCGGAAGGCTCCTCTCAACGCGCGCCAGCAATATGCCAGTAACCCCGCGTACGCCGCCGCCGCGACCAGATAGGGGAGCGCGTGCGATACCTGGTACAGCCCCACCCCCAAGCTCGGCCCCAGCACGAAGCTCGCGCCGTTGACGCTGGTGACCTTGCCTGCGACCGAGCCTTGCGCGTCCGGCCCCACCGCCAGCGACGATCCCGCCGTGTAGCCGGGCCGTGTAAACCCCCATCCCAGGCTGGCGAGCGCATTGGCGGTGGCGAGCGCGTAAAGCGAATGGCCCAGCCCCGTCGCCGCGCACCCCGCCGCCGCCAGCACCAGCCCCCACAGGATCAGCGCGCGCGGGGACAGGTTAAGCAGCGGGATGACGCCCCATTGCGCCAGCAGGCTCGCGCCCGCGCCCATCATCAGGATGATCGCGGTCGGCTCCAGCGCGGCGGCGGGGGCGAGGTGGAGCCGGTCGATCACCAGAAATCCGATCGCCTGCCCCGTCATGGTCTGCGCGTGCCCGCTCACCAGCCCCGCCACCAGCCACGCACGCACGCGAAGGTCGAAATAGCCGACCGCCTCCGCATGGCTTTCCGTCGCGGCGCGGACGCTCGACCCGGTCGGAACGCCGCCGATCGAGGGATAGGCGGACGCCTTGCCAGCCCCCCGCGCCAACCCGTCGGCGGGCAGCAGCACGCGCACGACCAGTAGCATCGCCAGCCCGAACAGCGAAAAGATGAACGCAGGCCCCGCCAGCCCGATCTCGACCCCGCCGACCGACCCCAGGATCAGATACGGCGCGATCGCGGGGCCAAGGATCGTGCCCAGCCCGAACGCGGAGGCGAGCAAGGTCAGCGCGCGGGTGCGCTCCTCCGCGCCGGTCTCGCCCGCGACGATCGCCTGCACCGCGGGCGGGGCGGCCGCGCCCAACCCGCCATAGATCATCCGCCCGCCGACGAACGCCGCGAACGCCGCCGGGCCGGTGATCCAGCGGTTGATTCCTGCCGCCAGGAACAAGCCGCACAGCCCCAGCGAGACGGTCAGCCCGCCCAACCCCAGCAGAATCATCGCTCGCCGCCCATATCGCTCCGACCGGTTGGCCCAGAACGGCGCGGCGATCACCCACAGCAGCGCGGATACGGAGAACGCGACAGCGACCGCGTTGTCCGCGACATGCAGTTCTCGCCCCAAGGCGGGCAGCACCGACTGGAGCGCGGTGTTGGCGGCGGCGATGGTCAGCATCACCGCGAACAGCAGCGGGAAGTCGCGCGCCCGCGTCACCCGCGCGTCCACCCGTGCGCGCGCTCCACCGTCGCGACCGCGACCTCATAGCTGTCGTACCATAGCGCGCGCCCGGCCTCACGGATGGCGGTGTGGTCCAGGTCGCGACGCCAGGCGACCGCGCTCGCCTCGTCCGCCCACCAGCTGACGGTGATACCCGCGCCATCCGCGCCGCGCACACTGTCGATGCCGCGATAGCCGGGCTGCAGCGCGGCGCGTGCGTCCATCGCGGCGGCGGCGGCGGCGTACCCGGCCTCGTCCGCGCCGTTGCGGCGGTTCGTGAAGATGACGGCGGTCTGCCCGGTGCGGTCGTGCATGGGAGAGGATCATAGGCGGTGGCGCGGGATGTGTAACCTTGGGCAGAGCCCGACGCGGGAGTAAATCCCGCGTCGTCGAACGGGTTCGGCTGCGCCGACCCGTCGGCCGGGCTGAGCGCTGCGCGGCTTCGCTCGCGCATCGGCGCGGGCGTGGCCGCGCCTGCGCTCAGCCCCAGTTCAACCGCTTCGTCACGCTCGGATCCACCACCGCGATCAGCCCGTACGCCACCGCTTGCTTGACCCGCCGCCACGGCCCCGTTCGCGCGCGGTACAGTTCGGGCGTGATCTCCTCCGACTGCGCGATCTCGCCCTCGACATAGGCGCGGCAATGCGCGGCGAAGTCGCGGTCCTCCACCCGCAGCATGATCTCCATGTTAAGAAACATGCTGCGCACGTCGAAATTGGCCGAGCCGATGAACACCGTGTCGTCGATCACATACAGCTTGGTGTGCATCTTGGTCGGCTGATATTCGAATATCCGCACCCGCTTGCGCAGCAGCCCCGCATAGGTAAAGCGCGCTGCGTCTACCGCGTTCTGATGGTCCATCTTGGCGGCGGTGACGACGCGCACCCGGTGCCCGCGCTTGCCCGCATGGTCGAGTCGGCGGAGCATGGTCGGGGTCGGCGCGAAATAGGCGGCGATCACGTCGATCTGGCGCGCGCGCCGCATCGCCGCGCGCAACGCGTGCGCCCAGGGCGACAGCCGCCGGCTCGGGCCGCCGAGCAGCCACTGCACCCGGCCCTCATTCTCCGCTGGATGCGCGAGCAGGTGCCGCAAGTGGCGGATGGTCGAGCCGGGCCTGCCGGTCCAGCGCGCGAGGTCGTCGAAATAAGCGGTTATCCGCCCCGCGCACGCGCCCTCGAACAACAAGCCCAGGTCGCGCCACGCCTGCTCCGCGATCGTGCCGAAATAATCGTCCTCGACGTTGAACCCGCCGATGATCGCGCGCGCGTCACCGGTCTCGCCGTCCGCCAGTGCCAGCTTCTGGTGGTTGCGCAACAGATAGCGCCGTCCCCAACGCGGCTCGAAGCTCCACACAGTCACGCCCGCCTCGGTCAACGGCGCGAAGAAATGGTCGTGCGTTGCCTTCTCGCTCCCGAACCCGTCGACGATCAGCGTCACCGCGACCCCGCGCTGCGCCGCCGCCAGCAGCGCGTCCCGCACCGCCGCGCCCGCGCGGTCGTCCGCGTAGATGTAGTACAGCATTCGCAATGTGCCGCGCGCGCCCGCGATCAGGTCAAGCAGCGCTTCCATCCGCCGCGGCCCGGTGTCGAGCAGCGTGAGCCGGTTGCCCGCGACGGTGATAGGAAGGTCGAATCGTTCACCCATGTTATCGGCATGGCCCGGCCCGCGCGGGAGGGCAAGCAGCGGCGGCGCCGGCGGTTTCCTTGACTTTGCGCTCCGCCCAGGCCTAGGCACAGTGCTTAGTTTATCGCGAAGAACTGAAGGAAGCGGCATGGCGCGCGTCACCGTTGAGGATTGCGTCGACAAGATACCCAACCGGTTCGACCTGGTGCTGTTCGCCGCCCAGCGCGCGCGGCAGGTGTCGGGCGGCGCGGAATTGCTAGTCGAGCGCGACCGCGACAAGAACCCGGTCGTCGCATTGCGAGAGATCGCCGAGGAGCGCGTCCGCCCCGCCGACTTGAAGGAGTCGGTGATCAACGGCCTGCAGCGCGTGCTGATCGACGACGAGGAAGCGCCCGACGCGATCGGCAGCCTGTCGGGGGCGGCCGAAGCGCTGCGACTCACCGCCGCCGCGCCGCCGCGCAACCAGAACCTCGGCGGCGATTACGAGTAAGGCGCGTTCAGCGGGCGTCGTGCGCGGCGCAGGTTTCGGCTGTCGCCACTGTCCGGCGCGCTTGCGCCAAGTGCAGCCGTTCTACCATCGCGCTATTGACACGGACCGCGCCCTTGTTCGCGTTGGCGGGCGCGCCGAACGCATCGATAATCGCGTGCGCCTGCGCGAGTTCGGCGGCGGTTGGGGTAAAGGCGGCGTTGCACGCGGCGATCTGCGCGGGATGGATCAGCGTGCGACCGTCAAAGCCGAACGCCACGCTTTGCGCGCAGGCGGCGGCGAGGCAATCCGGGTCGTCCAACTCGTTGAACACGCCGTCGAGCGCGATCAGCCCCGCCGCCCGCGCGGCGGCTACGGCGAACGACAGGAACGGCAGAAACGGCGTGCGCGCGGCGTCGGGGCGCACGCGCATCTCCTTTGCCAGGTCGTTGGTGCCCATCACCAGCCCCGACAATGGCGTGTCGCGCGCGGTCGCGGCGATCGTGTCGAGCGCGAACACGCTTGCGCAGGTCTCGATCATCGCCCATAGTTGCGCGCGGCAGCCGAGGGCTGCTGCGTAGCGGCGGATGTCGTCGGCGCTGGAGACCTTGGGGACAAGCACCGCGTCGAACCCGGCCGTAGCCACCGCGCGCAGATCGTCCGCGCCCCACGGCGTGTCGTGCCCGTTGACGCGCGCGACCAGCAGCCGGTCGCCGAACCCGCCCTCCCCCGCCGCCGCGACCGCCGCCAACCGTGCCGCGACCTTTTCCTCGGGCGCGACCGCGTCCTCCAGGTCGAGGATCACCACGTCGCAGGCCAGCGTTCGCGCCTTGGCGATCGCGCGCGCGTTGCTCGCGGGCAGGTATAGCGCGCTGCGGCGCAAACTGGTCGTCACGGGAACACCGGCTTTCGCTTGGCGACGAACGCGCTCACCCCTTCCGCGAAGTCGGGCAGCGTGAACGCATCGGCGAACAGCGCGCGTGTTCCGGCATCGTCGTCTGCTTGGCCGTCGAGGATGCGCCGGACTATCGCCTTGGTCTCGCGCGCGGTATGCGCGGACGTGGCTGCAATGCGCTCGGCAAGTTCAGTCGCATCCGCATTGAGCAGGTCGACCAGGCCGATCCGGTGCGCTTCCACGGCCGGGATCAGCGCGGCGGTGAACAGGATGCGCTTCGCCTGCGCGGGGCCGACCAGATCGACGAGCAGCTTGGTGTCGTGGAGCGAATAAACCAGCCCCAGCTTGGCGGGGGTGATGCCGAACCGCGCCGCCGACGTCGCGACGCGCAGGTCGCAGGCGATGGCGAGTCCGCACCCGCCGCCGACGCAATCGCCCTCGATCAGCGCGATCGTCGGCTTCGCGGCGCGGGCAAGGGCGATCTGCGCCCCCGCGATCGCCGTTTGGTTCGCGGCGCGCCACGCCGGATCGCGAGCACCGGCCGCGAGCTCGGCGATGTCCGCGCCGGCGCAGAACGCGCCCGGTTCCGCCGCGCGCAGGATCAGCACGCGCACGCGGTCTTCCGCCATCGCCTCCCCGATCAGCGCGGGGAAACGCTCCCACATCGCCTGCGTGATCGCGTTGCGCTTGGCGGCGCGGTCGATTACCAGATGCGCGACCCGGCCGTGCCGCGCCAGCCGCAACGTCACGCCGCAGGCCGCAGCCGGTCGTAGTTACGGCGGAACAGCGCCACGGCGGCGTCGACGCCGCCGTGGCGCGTGTCCGCCATCGTCCACCCCCGCGCCCACGGAAACGGTCGGGCGAGGCCTTGCGCGATCAACTCCGCCCCAAGGTCGGGCGTGGTCGCCAGGTGCATGGATCCGTCGAGGTGGAGGTGGCCGAGCTCGTCGGGGCCAACGTAGAAGTCGATGCCGTCGACCCGGCGCTGGTCGGCGAAATGCCAATGCGTCGTCGCCTCGACGCCCGGCCATGCGGCGACCGCGTCGGCCACCGCCTGAAGCGCGCCGCCGAGCACCGGCGTTGGCGCGAGCGGCCCTTTGGCTTCGCGCGGGAGGGTGAACAATGCTTGTTCGCTCATCGTGATCTCCTCGGGTCATTGGTCTGCTACGCGCAATCCGCCTGGAGGTCGACGACTTCGATCGCCGCGTCGCTCTACAGCCCCGCCGCGACCAGCGCCTCGCGCATCGTGCGTAGCGAGCGACCGAGTAGCGTTTCCAGTGTCGGATCGGTGGCGGCGAAGTCGCCCCGCCGGCTGGCGCGGAATGTCCCCAGCAGCATCTCGGCGACGAAAGCGGGCATCCCCGCCGCGATCTTCGCGTCGCGCCATTCGTCTTCGCGCACGGTCACATGCCGCACCTCGCGCCCGGTCACCTCCGACGCCAGCGCCGCGACCTCGGCCATCGTCAACGCCCTCGCGGCGGTCAGCGGCGGCGTGGGGCCGTCCCAGAGTGCCTCCCCGGCGAGGATCGCGGCGTCCGCCTCCACCAGGTCCCCGCGCGCGGTCCAGCTGACCGGGCCGTCCTCCGGCACACGCAGCTCGCCCGCGCGCAGGCCGTCGCCGATCATGTGCAGACAGCTCTCCGAATAGAAGCCGTGGCGAAGCGCCGTGTACGCAAGGCCGCTATCCGCGAGGTTCGCCTCCGTGCCCGCATGCTGCGCCGCCGGTGCGAAGGGCGAGTCCGCACGCGCGCCCATGTGGCTGGTGTAAAGGACGCGCGCGACCCCCGCCTCCCGCGCGGCCGCGATCGCGCCGCGATGCAATCGCAGCGCCTCCTCGCCGAGCTTGTCGGCCGAGACGATCAGGACCCGGTCCGAACCCGCGAACACGCGCGCCAGCCCGGTCGGGTCGGCGAAATCACCTGCTCGCACCTCCACGCCGCGCGCGGCGCGCAAGGACCCGCCGATCGCCGCCGCGCGGCATGAACCCGCGTCAGTTCCTGTCGGCAGCATGGGGGCGCTGCGTGCACTCACGACACCAGCTCGGCCGGATCGTCGCGCAACCAAGTTTGGCGGTGAAAGTTATTGCGGACACGTCGATCGGTAAGGGATGGGTTTCATGGCGAGCAAGGCAATCACCTTCATCGGCAACACGCTATCGCCCTTGGGCGGCGACCGACAAACCCCGGTTCGCGGGCTGCCGAGCACCGCCGCGATCGCGGGGCATCCGATTCACCCGATGGTGATCCCCTATCCGGTCGCGTTCCTCACCAGCGCGGTGGCGAGCGACATCGCGGCGCGGCGCACGGGCGACCCGTTCTGGGCGCGCGCGTCCAAGCTGTTGCTGGGCGCGGGTCTCGTCGGCGGCGTGGGCGCGGCGGTGTCGGGTATTACCGATTACCTTACCATCAAGCGCGCGCGGGAAAAGGCGACGGGCAAGCTCCACGCTTACGGCAACCCGGTCGCGCTGGCGCTGGCGGGAGCCAGCCTGGCGATGCGACGCGGTAAGGACGCCAAGCCGGGCACGGTCGCCACCGTGCTGGCCGGGTTAACCGCCGGGCTAGTATTCGTAACCGGCTGGGCGGGCGCGGAGCTGTCCTACCGGCACATGGTGGGCGTGGTCGGGCATGACGACCAGCACGATCACGCGGAGAAGCAGACGGTCAGCTGAGCCGGGGCGCGTCAGGCGACCCGGCGTACCCGGTCCTCATCGGCCCGGATGAACACTTCGGGCACCGCGTCCCGAAGCTGGCTCATCCGATCGATCACGCGCTCCGCGCCCGCGTCGAGCAAGCGCGCGCCGTGGCCGTCGTCGCAATGCTGGCCGCCGACGAACCCGACCACCCGCATTCCCGCCGCGCGCGCCGCGCGCACGCCGGGAATGCTGTCCTCGACCACCAGACAATGCGCGACGGGTGTGCGCATCCAGCCGGCCGCGAACACGAACACGTCCGGGGCAGGCTTGCCGTTGGCGACCAGCGAGGCGCTGATCACGTCGCCGCCGAACCGGTCGAGCAGCCCGGTCGCGCGCAGCCCCAGGCGCAGCTTGTCGGGATAGCTGCTCGACGCCACGCAGATCGCGCACCGGATCAGGTCGAGCGTGTCGCGCACCTCCGGGATCGCCCGCAGGTCGCCCGCGTAGGACTCGGTGATCCGCGACCTGATCCGGGTGAAATACTCGGTCGGCACGGGCCGCCCCCAATCGCGCTCGATCTCCGCGACCATTGACGCCTCCGCCCGCCCGGCGAACCGCGCGATCACGTCGTCCAGCGCGATCGGATAGCCCAGTCGGGTCAGCTCCTCCGCGGTCAGGCGGCAGACAAGGATCTCGCTGTTGATCAGGACGCCGTCGCAATCGAACAGGATCAGCGTGATGTCATGGGCCACCCGGAACCTCCTCTCACCGGGCATCACGCCGCCGCCGCCGTGATGAAGGTGCGGCTCGCGACCAGGCGATCGAGGCTGCGAACGCCGCGGGTGGCGGCGGGCGGGCGGACACCGCGTGCGGCCTCATAGGCGCGCATCGGTTCGCGCGCCCGGTCGGCGAAGCGTTCGCTGAAGCTCGCCACGGTGTCCATCGACCCCGGCGTCGGCGCGCGGAACCGCGCCAGGATGCGCGTGATCGGGTCCTCCGTGGCGCAAAAGCGCGCCAAGATCGCGCTCGCCGCGCCGTTCAGATACGCCTCGACGTCGGTGTCGGCGACGAAGCCCCGGAACCGGTCGTCGCCGCGCAGCAGGATGGCGACACCCTCCTTCATCTCCTCCATCGCGGTCCGCGCGAACGCCAGCTGACGCGGGTCGGCGATCAGGAACTCGTTGAGCTTCATGTCCCGGCCGCCGCGACTTTCCTGAAACGCGTTGAGCGCGATCAGCCAATGCGTCCCGTTGAGCAGCCAGGACTTGATCTGCTTTTCGGTATCGACGTGCCGGCTGAACTCGACCTCTAGTGCGTTGCGGCGCGCGGACGACACCGCCGTATCGCCGGTCGCCTTGACGCCCGACACCGCGCGGTTGAGCAGATATAATTCGGAATCACCGCCCCGGAACACAGGGGCGACCAGGCCCAGGCCGAGGCGACCCGCACCAAAGTGGATATGCGACATGAGTCAGGTTTCCCGCTGATCGAGTCCGCGACAGAACGGACGACGAGGTCAGCGAAGTCTCACCGCTGGTTCGACCGTGGACCGATAGTCCCCGTACGAACCGGGCCAGCTCCGCCGTACCTTCAGGAATAAGGACCTGCGCGCGACGATTAGGTTTCGATTATTGTCCGGAGTCGATGTTTATCAAGACGATGTTCGGCTATACCTATCTGGATCGGGCCGGGCTCTACCAGCCCATCGCCCGGCCAACCGCTCGCGTCACCAGCTTCATGTTGACGGGCTTTCCACACCGCGGGAGCGTGCGGAACCGCTCGGGGATCTCCGCCTCGTCATAGCCGGTGGTCAGCACGGTCGGCACCCCGCGCACCACCAGCGCCTCGATCGCGGGAAAGATCTTCTCGCCGCGCAGGTTGACGTCCATCACCGCCGCGTGGATTTGGGATTCGGCCGCGATCAGATCGAGCGCCTGCGCGACGGTCGCCGCCGGTCCCAGCACCACCGCGCCGTCGCTCTCCAGTTCCTCGCGCATCTCTTCGGCGAGCATGTACTCGTCTTCCGCAACCAGCACACGGCAGTTGCGCAGCGACCGTTCAGTCATGCGGGGCGTCCTGAATGTGCGAATGAGACGAAATCGGAATTAAGATAGAGCACTCGACACCATCGCTCGCAAACACATAGGTTGTCTTGGCATCAAGTTGGTAGGGTAGCGCCCGCTCGATCAGCTCGCGCCCTTGCCCCGTCCCCTGCGGCGGCGAACCGGCCGGCGGCATCGCCACCCCCGCCTCGCGCCATTCGATCAACAGCCTGGGCTGCGCCGCGCCGTTGGGGGGCAGCACCCGCCAGCTGATCCGCAGCCGTGCGTCCGACTGCCCGAGCGCGCCGTATTTGACCGCGTTGGTCGCGAGCTCATGGATCGCCAGCGCCAGCGTCTGCACCATGCCCGAGCGGAGCGCCACATCGCCCGGCCCGTCCAGTTCCACCCGGGGGTCGCCCGCCGCGTCCATCGCCGCCAGCTCGGCCGTCACCAGCATATCGAAGGTGACCCGCTCGCCTTCGTTGAGTCGCGACAACAGCCCCTGCACCCGCGACAAGGCCTGCATCCGGTGCCCAAACCGGTCGCGAAAGTCGCGCAGGTCGGTGCTGGCGCGAAGCGACTTGTCCGCCATCGATCGCACCACCCCGATCAGGTTGCGCGTGCGGTGCTGAAGCTCGGCGACCAGCACGCTTTGGCGCGCTTGCAGCTCGCGCAGCCCCTGGATGTCGGTCGAGGTGCCCAGCCATTCGACGATCCGCCCGTCGGCATCGTGGACCGGCACCGACCGGGTGTGGTGCCAGACCCAGGCCTCGTCACGCTGGCGGAACACGCGATATTCCGTGTCCAGCATCCCGGTCGGCCGCGCGGCCATCCAGTCCGCCATAGTGCGCGCGCGGTCGTCGGGGTGAATCACGTTCAGCCAGCCCCAATCATGCGTCTGCTCCTGCGTCTGGCCGGTGAAGTCCAGCCATTGCGGGCTCGCCCAGGTCCATTTGCCCATGTCGCACGAGCGCCAGACAAGTTGCGGTATCCCCTCCATCAGGATGCGCAGCCGCTCCTCGCTTTCGACGGTGGCCGCCTCCGCGCGCTTGAGGTCGGTCACGTCCTCGCCGATGCCCGCGATCCGTTGCACCCGGCCGGCCCCATCGAGCAGCGGAAAATCGGTATCCCTGATCCAGCGTTCCGCGCCATCGGGCTGTTGAATGCGGAATTCATGCGTCACCCGCTCGCCGGCGCGCACCCGGCGGAACGAGTCGAGCGCGTGCGCGCGGTCTTCAGAGCGGAGGATTTCCGCCCATGCCTTCGGGTCGTTGTGGCGGTGGGTGAACTCCTCGGCCGCGACGCCGTAGATGGTTCTGATCGCGGGGCTGACATATTCGAACTGGAGCGTCTCGGCGTTCCGGATCCAGATCAGGTCGGATGAGCATTCCGCGAATTGCCGGAACCGCTCCTCGCTTTCACGCAGCAGTTCCTGCGCGCCGCGACGCTCGGAGACGTCGATGTTCATGCCGACCCATTTTGTGACCCGGCCGTCGGTGTCGAACAGCGGCGCGGCGCGCGCGTTGGTCCAACGCCATCCCCCTTCCGCATCGTTGACCCGGTATTCGACGTCGATCACGCGGCGCGAGACGAGCGACTCCCGCCACCGCCGCTCGACCTCCGCGCGGTCGTCGGCGTGGACGGCATCTAGCCAGCCGAAATCGGTCGACTGCCCGGGTTCCTGCCCGGTCAGCGTCAGCCAGCTCGGGCTTTCCGCGACCACGCGCCCATCTGCGTCGGTTTCCCACACCGCCTGCGCGAAGCCTTCGACCAGCCCCCGGAATCGATCCTCGCCCTCGCGGATGCGCGCCTCCGCCGCGATGTCGCGCAGCTGCATCATCTCCGCATGCGCGCGCTTCCATTCGGTGATGTCCTTGGTGGTGGTCGCCACGCCATCGTCCATTTTGACCACCGATTGCAGGAACCAGCCGTCGAACTGCTCGTGCGCGTAATGGCGTTCGGCCTGCACCGGCTCGCCCGTCTCGACCGCGTGCTTGAAGTCGGCGAAAATGCCTTCGGGCACCACTCCGGGGTTGAGTTCGAGCAAACTCTCGCCCCGCACCTCGCCGAGCACGATTTCGGCCGCGTGATTGTTCAGCAACCAAACGAAATCGACGATCGCGCCCCCCTCGTCGCGGATCGCCTTGAACACCTGGATCATGTCGATGGACGCGTCCATCGTCCCGCGAAGCAGCTCGGTGCTGTCCTGCACCTCGGCCGTGCGCACGAACACTTGTTGCTCCAACTCGCGGCGCTGGCGCTCGTCCGCCTCGCGCGACGCCGCTTCGGCCAGCTTGCGCGCGGTCACATCCGTGCCGGTCCCCAGCCATTCCGCGATCGCGCCGTCCGCGTCGAGGATCGGCACCGCGCGCGACAGCATCCATCCCGGCGCGCCATCGACCTGTCGCACGCGATGTTCGAGCTCGAACACGCCGCGGGTGGCGATGGCCTGCGCGATGGCCGCCTCCACCATCGGCAGGTCGTCGGCGTGGATGTACCGTTCGCGCCAGCCCGTGCTCGGTTCCGCCGTGTCGGCCGGCATGCCTTGCGCGTCGAGCTGGTGCATCTCCGACCAGTCCGGACTCATCCGGTACACCATGTCCGCGCTGGCGGTCACGAACGCGCGGAACCGCTGCTCGCTATCCGCCAGCGCGCCGCGCCCGATCGCGTGATTTGCGGCGGGGCCGGGCATGGCGAGCGTCAGCTCGACCGCTTGCCTCAGCTGCTCCGGCCACGCCTCGACCGGGCCCAGCGGTGTCGCCGCCCAGTCATGCATGCGGATACGCGCCGCCAACTCGTCGTCGCCGACGGGCCAGACGCGATCGAGGCCGGCGTGGTAGTTCACGTCACCGCTGCGGCAGGTCGGCCAGCAGCGCGTCCATGTCGAACGGCTTTTCCCAGCGTTTCACCTCGTGGTGCCGTTCCGGAATCACCGTTTCGTCATAGCCGGTGGCGAACACGAACGGCACGTTGCGCTCCGCCAGCGCATCCGCGACCGGAAAGCCGTGGTCGCCTTTCAGGTTCAGATCGAGCACCGCGAAGTCGATCGGCTCCGAACAGGCGGCGGCGAGCGCGCGCTCGAGGCTGGGCACCGGCCCCACCACATCCGCGCCGCGCGCGCGCAACGCCCGGGCAAGATCGTCCGCCAGATAATATTCGTCCTCCACCACCAGGACGCGTCGCCCGGACAGCGCTGTCACTTGTTCGCCGTTCATCGCCACTCTCCGCCACCCATGCCCGTCTCGGCATATCATGCCATGACGACGAAGGTGGTGCACAACATAGGTGAAGTAAGTCCGACAACGTGCGCGCTAGTCAATCCGTTGCAGGAGGACGGCCTTGGTGAACCCATTGACGCGCAAGCTGGAGCATTTCGTCAAGCTATCGGAAGAAGAACGGCGTGCGCTCGACGTGTTGGCATCTCAGCATGTGCGCGAGCGCCGCGCCCGGGTCGATATCATCGGCGAAGGCGAAAAGCCCGACAATCTGAAGCTGATGCTGAAAGGCTGGGCGTGCCGTTACAAGGTAATGGAAGACGGTCGCCGCCAGATCGTCGACTTCCTCGTGCCCGGCGATCTTTGCGACCTCAACATCTATATTCTGCGCGAAATGGATCATTCGATCGGCGCGATTACCCCCGTCGTCTACGCGCAGATCTCGCGGGAGGCGTTCGAGGCCGCGACGGAGGGGCGAACCAGGCTGATGCAGGCGCTGTGGTGGGATACGTTGGTGTCGTCCGCGATCCAGCGCGAATGGATCGCCAATATCGGCCAGCGCAGCGCGCTGGAACGCGTCGCTCACCTCCTGCTCGAGCTGTTTCACCGCATGGAAGCGGTGGGCCTGACCGACGGCGACCGGTGCGCGATGCCGATCACCCAAACCGAGCTCGCCGACGCGCTGGGGCTGACGGCGGTTCACATCAACCGCATGGTGCAGGAATTGCGGGGCACGGGGCTGATCGAGCTGTCGGGCAAGACGTTGACCATCCTCGACCGCGACGGGCTGACGCGCACCGCCCAGTTCAACCCGCATTACCTGCACCTCCAGCGCGAGGGTCGTCACCTGGACGCGAACAGCTGAGCGACGGGGCTTCCCGAAACCCGACCGATGTTCCAGGCGTATCTTGGGCGGAGCGGATCATGAGCGACCAACGAGCGATGACGGATACCGGGGTGAGCGACGTGATCGACGAAGGCCTGCGCCAGAGCGAGGCGCGGTTCCGGCAGTTCGGCGAACACGCGATCGATGCGTTGTGGATCATCGACGCGCAATCGCGGCGGCTGGAATATCTCAGCCCCGCGTTTGAGCGTATCTGGGGCGAGGAGCGCGGCCCGGTGCTGGCCGACCTGTCGCGCTGGCGCGACCTCGTCCATCCCGACGACCGCGACCGGGCGGGTGCCGCGCTGCCCCGGCTGTTGGGCGGCGAGCCCGTCACCGCCGAGTATCGCATCGTCCGGGCGGACGGCACGGTACGCTGGATCCGCGATGTCGGGTTCGCGATCCGCGACGATGCCGGCCGGATCGTCCGCGTCGCGGGGATCGCGCACGACTTCACCGAACAGCGCGAAATCGAGCAAGCGTTGCGCGACAGCGAGCAACGCCAGCGAACGCTGCTGCAGGAGCTGCAACACCGGGTCCGCAACAACCTGGCGACGATCCGCTCGGTCGCGCGGCGGACGGCGGAAGCCAGCGAGACGGCGGAGGAGTTCGCCGCGCATCTCGACGGGCGGCTGGGCGCGCTGGGCCGGGCGCAAGGGGCGGCCACGCGCGACGTGGCGCGGGGCATGGACCTGCGCGAGCTGATCGACGACGAGCTGATCGCGGTGGCGGCGGGTCACGACCAGAATGTCTATGTCGACGGCCCCGATCTTCGGCTGCGGAGCAAGGTGGGCGAGACGCTCACCCTCGCGCTGCATGAACTGGTGACCAATTCCGTCAAGTTCGGCGCGCTGGCGGAGGGCGGCGAACTGTCGATCATCTGGCGCGTGGACGGAACCGCGTTGGCGCTGACCTGGGCCGAGCGATTGTTCCACGTGGCACGATCCCGACCGACACGCCGCGGCTTCGGCACCGAATTGCTCGAACAGACGCTTCCCTACGAGCTTGGGGCGGAAGTGGCGTTCGACGTGCAACCGTCCGACGTCACCTGCGTCATCCGCCTGCCGCAAGGGTTTGCGTCCGACACCTGATCGCGCGCGCGTCGGCGTTGCGCGGCGATCGGCAACCGGAGCCGGCCGACGCGCGATGTGGCTCATCGGCAACGCTCCGCCGGTCTTTGCCGCAGTGCGACAAATTTCCAACGTTTTCGGGTTGTGATATATTACATCATCGCTTACGCACCGCCGCTCGATCGTGCAGGAGTTGATATGCGTAAGTTTTTCGGACTCGCGGTGAGCGTCCTCGCGCTTCAGGCAAGCGGCGCGTTGGCGCAAGTCAACACCACCGGCAACACGCCGGAGGCGACCAACGGCGCGGATTCGGGTCAGACGCGCGCCGACGCGGCCCCCGACCGGGTCGCGCAAAAGGCGCCCCGTGACATCGTGGTCACGGCGAAGCGCCTCGACGATGCGCGCGCCGCCATCCAGCCCTCGCTCGGCGCGACCAGCTACACCATCACCAACGCGACGATCCAGGCGTTGCCCGGCGGCGACAATCAGCAGTTCAACCAGGTGATCCTGCAGTTGCCGGGTGTCGTGCAGGACGGCTTGGGCCAGTTCCATGTCCGCGACGATCACAACAACCTGCAATACCGCATCAACGGCGTCATCCTTCCCGAAGGCATCGCGGTGTTCGGGCAGACGCTGAGCCCCCGCATCGTCGAACGGTTCAGCCTGCTGACCGGCGCGCTGCCCGCGCAATACGGCCTGCGCTCGGCGGGGATCATCGATATCACCACCAAGAGCGGGTTGTTCAACAACGGCGGCGCGGCGTCGATCTATGGCGGCAGCTTCAACACCGTCGAGCCGAGCGTCGAATATGGCGGGCATAGCGGCGCGACCAACTTCTTCGTCACCGGCGACTATCGCCGCAACGATCGCGGGATCGAGGGCGTCGACCCGTCGAGGTTGCCGCTCCATGACCACAGCGATCAGTACCAGGCGTTCGCTTATGCCGACCACATCATCGACGACGCCAACCGCGTGTCGTTCGTCGGCGGATACGCCAACCAGTATTTCCAGATCCCCAACCCGCGCGGGCTGCAGCCCGACGGCACCTATTCGGTGGGCGGGCGCAGCGACTTCCTGTCGGACAACCTCAACGAGCGCCAGCTGGAGAAGACCGCGTTCGGCCAGTTCGCGTTCCTGCACAACAGCGGCGCGCTGACCTATCAGGCATCGCTGTTCGCGCGCTATTCGTCGCTGCGATACCGGCCCGACCTGCTCGGCGAGCTGCTGTTCAACGGTCAGGCGCAGAACGCCACCAAGCGCGACTTCACCTTCGGCGGGCAGGTCGACGCGGCCTACAAGCTCGGCACCGCGAACACGGTGCGTGGCGGCGTGATCGTCACCCGCGACCGCGGCACCACCCGCACCAACACCGCCGTGTTCGCGCTCGACCCGGACACGGGCGCGCAGGTCGGTGAACCATTCAACGTCGCGGACGATAGCGCCACGACCGAGACGACGGAAAGCGTGTATCTGCAGGACGAACTCCGGCTGTCGCGCGTGCTGACGCTCAACGTCGGCGGCCGGTTCGACCATTATAGCGGCTTTCGCGCCGAGAGCGGGTTCAGCCCGCGCGCCAACCTCGTCTTCCAATCGGGCGGCACCACCATCCACGGCGGCTATGCGCGCTATTTCTCGCCGCCGCCGTTCGAGCTGGTCGCGTCGAACTCGATCGCCAAGTTCAACGGCACCAGCGCGGGCGCGGCGGCGGACGCCAACGGCAACGTCCTCAACACCACGCCGTTCGCCGAGCGGCAGGACTATTTCGACCTCGGCGTCCAGCAAAAGCTGGGCGCGCTGACGGTCGGGGTGGACGGCTATCACCGCCGTTCGCGCAACCTGATCGACGAGGGCCAGTTCGGCGCGCCGATCGTGCTGACCCCGTTCAACTATGCCAACGGGCGGATCGACGGGGTGGAGCTCAACTCCAGCTATGCCGCCCACGGCCTGCTCGTGTACGGCAACTTCGCCTACGCCAAGGCGCAGGGGCAGCGGATCACCTCGAGCCAGTTCAACATCGACCCGGTCGACCTCGCTTATATCCAGAACCACTATATCTACCTCGATCACGACCAGACCTACACCGCGTCGGGCGGGCTATCGTACAGCTTCGAGGGCGGGCTAAAGGGCTTGAAGCTGAGTGCGGACGCGCTTTACGGCTCGGGACTGCGCACCACCACAGACGACGGCGTGCCCAATGGCCACCATCTGCCGGGCTATGCGCAGGTCAACCTCTCCGCATCCTACCTCGTGGCGCGCCCGGGAATCACCGTCCGGTTCGACGTCATCAACGTCGGCGACCATGTCTACGAGATCCGCGACGGCTCCGGCGTCGGTGTCGGCGCACCCCAATACGGCCCGCGCCGGGGGTTCTTCGGCGGTATCTCCAAGGCGTTCTAAGCCGCGCGCGCGATTGCTGGCGACCGCGCGATCGCCTAGATAGGATCGACATGGCCGCTTCTTCCCATCAGCACCACGAGCCGCGCGGCGAAGCGTTGCCGCTTGCCGCGCAGGGCGCGCTGGAACGATCGGGCGAGCAGTGGACGCCGATGCGCGCCAGCGTGTTCGGCGTACTGGCGCGCGCCGAACAACCGCTGTCCGCCTATGACATCGCCGAGGCGATCGGCAAGGCGGAGGAGCGGCGCGTCGCCGCCAACAGCGTGTATCGTATCCTCGACCTGTTCGTCGGCACCAACCTCGCGCGCCGCATCGAAAGCGAAAACGCCTATATCGTCAATGCGCACCCGGAATGCCTGCACGATTGCATCTTTCTGATCTGTGATCGGTGCCACCGGACCGCGCATCTCGACGACGATCGCATCACCGCAGGCGTGCGCCGGGCGGCCGAGGCGACCGGCTTCACGCCCGCGCGTCCGGTGGTGGAAGTGCGTGGCCTGTGCGGCGCGTGCGAGCGGGTCGGCTGATCGGGCCGACGAACTGGCCAGCCACGCCGGTTCGTCGCTGCGGGACGGCCACCGGGTTGTGCCTGCGCAACCATGCACGGTCAGCGACGCACGAGCCGCGTCGGTCGCCGCCGTTCCCAGCCCGCGCGCTCGAGTTCGGGAACGTCGCTCTCCCGGTCGGGATAGCCGAGGCAGAGATAGGCGATCAGTCGCCACGACGAAGGCACGTCGAGGATCGCGGTCACGGCGGGCGGATCGAGGATCGATACCCAGCCGACGCCGACGCCCAGTGATCGGGCGGCCAGCCACAGCGTGTGGATCGCCATGACCGTGGAGTAGGCGGGAGTTTCCGGCATGGTCCGGCGACCCAGACCGTGACCCTGCACGGGGTCGTCGTCGACGAACACCACCAGGTGACACGGTGCCTGATCGAGACCCGCCAGCTTCAGGCCCGCATAGGTCGCCGCGCGGTCGCCATCCTGACACGCCAGCGCTTCGCGGTTGCAGCGTTCGAACACCGCCTTGACCCCCGCGCGTCGTTCGCTGTCGTCGACCAGGACGAAACGCCACGGCTGGCTGAGGCCCACCGACGGCGCGAGGTCGGCCGCGGCGATCAGCGCGTCGAGCACCGCCGGGGCCAGCGGCGTCACCGCGAACTGCCGGACGTCGCGCCGCCACCGCAGCAATCGGAGCAGCTCCGGGTCGATCATCGACGTCCGCCGTAGGGTGATCGCGGCAGGGTAGTGTTCACGGTCCCTCCGATCGGATCGGCTCGGGACTTGTTCCCGCCAGCGGCCCTTAGCTCGTCTAACCGATCCAGCGCCAATCGGCGGCGCTGGCGCGACAGCCGCCGCCGGGCGCGCCGGTCCAGGCGCGGCCGCGCACCACGCGCCCCGTCGCCGCACCGGTCGGCTTGCCGGCGCGCAGCGCGAAGCGGCCGTTTACGAGCACGTCGGCGACTCCCGTCGCCAACTGGTCGGGCCGCTCATAGGTGGAATGGTCGCCGACCGTCGCGGGGTCGAAGACAACCACGTCGGCGTAGGCACCGACCTTCAGCCGTCCGCGATCAGCGAGCGACAGATTGTCGGCGGGCAAGCTGGTCAGTCGCCGGATCGCGTCGGGCAATGTCACGTCGCCAGTCTCGCGGACATAATGCCCCAGCACCCGCGCGAAATTGCCGTACGCGCGCGGATGCTCCTTGCTTTGCAGGAACACGCCCTCCGGCGCGGGCGCGCCGGCGTCCGATCCGAAACTCATCCAGGGCAGCTTGACCGCGCGGCGCACGTTCGCCTCGTCCATCAGGAAATAGGCGACCCCGACGCGGCTGCCGTCCTCCACCACCAGGTCCATCGCGGTGTCCTCGGGGCTGGTGCCCCGCTCGCGCGCGACCTGCGCCAGCGTCTTGCCCGCGAGCGGCTTGAGCCTGGGGTTCTTGAACCCGAGCAACAGCAGCCCGGCCGGACCCGCGCCCGCGTACAGGTTCTCCCACGTCGCGGGATGCGGCGTCAGCATCTCCGCCTTGACCCGCGCCCGCGTCGCGGGATCCTTCAGCCGCGCGATCCACGCCTCCAGCCCGCCGTCCTGCACCCAGGACGGCATCGACGCATCAAGCCCGGTCGCGCCCGCCGTATAGACGTACATATCCGACGTGATGCGGACACCGCGCGCGCGGGCGGCATCGATGGCGGCGATCTCGGCGCCGATCTTGCGCCAGTTGTCGCGGCCCGCTTGCTTGAAATGATAGATCTCGGCGGGCGCGCCCGACGCGCGGGCGATGTCGATCGTCTCCTGTACGCCCGCCTCCAGCCGGTCGCCTTCGCTACGCATGTGGACGGTGTAGATGCCGCCGCACGCCGCCGACGCCTTGGCCAGCGCGATCAGCTCGGGCGTCTTCGCGTAGGTGTTGGGCGCATAGATCAGCGCGTCGGTGACGCCCAGTGCGCCTTCCTCCATCGCCTGCCTGACCAGCGCCTGCATCGCCGCGAGTTGCGCGGGCGTCGGCTGCACATCCGCCTCGCCGAGCAGGTTCTCGCGCACGGTGCCCGCGCCGACGAACGAGGCGATGTTGGGGGCGATGCCGCGCCGCTCCAGCATCGCCAGATACTCGCCCAACGTAGTCCAGTTAATCGGGTATTTGATGTCGCCCTGACGCTTGGCCGCCAGCGCCTTCATCGCGGGCGTCATCGGCCCCATCGATACCTCGCCCATCACTTCCAGCGTCACGCCCTGCGTCAGGTCGGAGACCGCGCGTCCGTCCGCGATCAGGCTCTCCTCGGGATGAGCGAGCATGTTGATGAAGCCGGGCGACACCGCCTTGCCGTGCGCGTCCAGCTCGGCGCGGCCGCGCCCGGGCAGATGCGCGCCGATCGCGGCGATCCGGTCGCCCGCGATCGCCACATCGGCGAGGAAGGGCGCGCCGCCCGATCCGTCGTACACCGTCCCGCCCCGGATGACGACGTCGTAGCGCGGCGGCACGGGCGCGGCGGACGCGAGCAACAGCGCGGCCGGCAGCGCGAGAAGACGGGCAAGGCGCATGGGAACTCCTATTTAAGCGGGGTCAGCGACAAATCCTAAAGGTCGAGCGAAAAGTCGGCGGTCGGCGAGATGGGCTTCATCGCCACCCGCTCCACCTCGCCGTCGGCGTCGAGCGGTGCGCGGCGGTGGGCGGTGGGCGGTGACGATCATATCCTCCGATCGGCCGGTCCTCGTCAGCGAGCCGCCGCCGGGTTGGTCGGTTACGGGCCGCGTCGCCTCCTGTCGCGCCATCGACGGCTGCGCGACCACGCACGGCAAAAGCGCGCTCGACAGCAAGGCGGCGGTGCGAATCGTACGCATATCGTGACCTCCCTCCATCGATCTGCGCGGACGTTTTCCCCGCTTTCTCCATTACGGCATCGTTAACTCCTATGAGAGACAGTTGTCCTGATCAGAGAATCATCAAGCAGGTCCTGCGTTTGTCTCTCTTCGGCGTTGCACTTGCTGCTCCAGCGTATCACTAAACCGCAGCATCACCGCCGCGACGACGGCGATCCCCGCCAGCAGCGCGAAGAACCCGGCATGGCTCATCGCGCTCCACAACGTCCCTACCGCGCCGCCGAGCAGGCTGCCGGTGAAGGTTGCAAGGAACCAGGCCGCCACCGTGGTCGCGCCCAACCCGGCGGGTGCCAGCCGCGCGAACAGGCCCAGGCCAGTCGGCAAAATGAACAGCTCGCCAAAGGTCAGCACCGCGAAAAACAGCACGAACCACGGCCATCCGGTCCGCCCGCCGCCGCTGGACGCCGCCAGCACGGCCAGCAGCAGATACGCGCCCGCGACGATCAGCGCCCCGGTCGCCATCCGCCGCGCGGGCGCTTCGACGCGCCCCGCCTCCGCTCGGCCACGCCACCAGCGCAGCAACGGCGGCGTCATCAGCATCACGAATAGCGGGTTGAGCGAGATGAACCAGCTCATCGGGATAGTCCGCGCGCCCATATGCTTGTCGACGCCGGTGTCGGCCCATAGCGCGACCGTATTGCCGAGCTGTTCGTACGCGCCGCGAAATATCGTGACCGACGCCGCGATCGCGACCAGCAGCACGACCGTGTTCCGATCGAACGTCCCGCGCGGTGCCGATCCGCTCACCGTGCGCGGTGCCTGCGCGGGCAAGTAACGCTGTCCCCATATGTAGATGGCCAGCCCGACGCACATGCCGATGCCCGCGAGGCCGAACCCCCAATGCCAGCCGTACAACTCGCCCACCGCGCCGCAGGCGAGCGGAGCGAGGAAGCCGCCGATGTTGATGCCGACATAATAGACGTTGTACGCCCAGCCGACGCGCGGGTCACCCGGCTGGTACAGATCGTCGATCTGGCTCGGCAGGCTGGGCAGGAACAAGCCGTTGCCGAGCGCGATGGTGGCGAGCGCGGGATAGAATAGCGGCTGGAACGTCATCATGAAATGACCCGCCGCCATGATCGAGCCACCCAGGATGATCGCGCGCCGCTTGCCCAGCGCCCGATCGGCGATCACCCCGCCGATGATCGGCGTGAAATAGGCGGTGGCGGTGTAGAAGCCGTAGATCAGCGACGCATGCGGCTGGCTGAACAACAGCGACTTGGTCATGTAGTACATGAGCAGCGCGCGCATGCCGTAGTAGGAGAACTGTTCCCACATGTTGGTGAGGAACAGCACGGTCAACCCGCGCGGCTGGCCGAACCAGGGCGACGGCTCGGGTCGGGGCGGCGGCGCGACGGTCATGCGGGAACGGCGGACGATCCCCAGACCTCCGGCCCGGCGTAGAGCGTGCCGTCGGCATAGGTGACGCTCGGCGTCCGGTCGCTGGCGAGAAAGGTCGGGCCGTCGAGGTCGACCAGGTCGCACAGCTGCCCCAGCACGAACCCCGGCGCGGTCGCGAGGCTGGTGCCCACCATCGTCCCGACCATCACGCCCAGCCCGAGCCGGCGCGCCTCCGCGACCATCAACAGCCCCTCGGTCAGCCCGCCGCATTTGTCGAGCTTGATGTTGACCACGTCGAACCGGCCCGGCGCGGCGGCGAGGTCGGCCAGCGACAACAGGCTTTCGTCGCCCGCGATCGGCACCGCCGAGGAGAAGCCTTCGAGGTCCGCTTCCCGCCCGCGCGCGAGCGGTTGTTCGAGCAACGCCACCCGCGCTTCGACCAGCGCATCGATCAGGCGCGGCAGGTCGGCAATCGCGAACCCCTGATTGCCGTCGACGCCCAGCCACACGTCCGGGCGCGCCGCGCGCACCGCGCGGATCCGCTCGATATCGAGGACGAGCTCGCCGGTCAGCTTCATCTTGATCGACTTTGCCTCGGCGTAGCCGCGCGCTTTTGCGGCCATTGCATCGGGCGTGTCGGCGCTGACCGTAAAGGTGGTCACGATCGGCTTGGGCTCGGGCACCCCCGCCAGCCGCCAGACGGGTTCGCCCGCGCGCTTCGCTTCCAGGTCCCACAAGGCGGCGTCGACCGCGTTGCGCGCGCCGCCCGGCGGCAGGATCGCGCGCAGCTCCTCGCGGGTCGGCCCCGCCTCGATCGCGGCGCGGGTCCGCTCCAGTTCGCCCAGCATGTGCGGCAGGTCGTCGCCGAGGTAATACACCCCGCCACCCTCGCCGAGGCCGCGATGCGTGCCGTCGGACAAGGTGACGGTCAGCACGTCCGCCGTCTCGAACACATGGCCCGAGATGCGGAACGGCTCGGCGAGGCGCAGCGTCTCCGCCGCCACGTCCAGCGTCAGCCGCGCCATCAATAGCCCGCCGACAAGGTGGTGAGGTGGAACCCGACCGCGACGTACAACAGCATCAGCGTCGCGAGCAGGATCAGCGCGCTCCACAGCTTGCGCGTCCAGCGCCGCCCGTCGCGCCACGTCAGCCAGGCGTTCCACGCCGCCATCCCGACCGCGCCCGGGAAGATCACGACGCTGAGGATCTTGAGCAGCCACAGCCACCCGTCGGAGACGGACGTGAGCAACGTCGCGGACGACCCGGCGATCGACACGAACGCCACCCAGGCGATCACCATGCCAAGGTCGAGTCCGGCCATGATCCGGGTGCCGCGATAGACGTGGAGCGCCTCGCCCGCCACGCTCGCGCGGGCCGCGTAGCGCCGCCGCACGAACCAGGCGGTCGGCCAGTAGAGCAGGCTCAACGCCAGCACCGCGAGGCTGAGGTACAGAATCGGCAACAGCCACGCACCCGACCGGCTCGCGGGAACGCGGTCGAACATAACGAACGGCGACTCGCCGTCGACGCTCCAGCGCACCGCCTTGCCGTCCACCACTTGCGCGGCCAGCCGCTCATGCCCGTTGACGTCGCGCCACAGGAACGGCGCGATCTCCACCCAACGTCGCGGCGCGCCGCCAGCACCTTTCAGGTCGGGGATGTCGAGCGCGCCATGCTCGTCCACGGACACCTTAGCCTGGCCGAGCAGACTCAGCGCGCTGAGCCAACTCGACGAGGCGCGGCGGCTGCTTTCCCACAAGCCGGTCATCATCCGCGCGTGATCGAGCGCCGTCTTCGCGTCGACGCGGCCATCGCGCGCGTCCGACGGGTAATAGCGGTCCATGAAATCCTGAAACAGGTTGACGCGCAGCGGATGCGCCGCGCCCTCGCGTCCGGCGCTGTTGACCGACAGGAAGAAGCCGACCCCTTCCTTCTCGAGCAGCTGCAACGAGGTGTGCATGTTCTCGGTGTCGCCCAGATGGCCGATCACCTCGCGCCCGTTGAGGTTGGTCTCGAAGAAGCCCAGCTCCATGCGGTTGAGCGGCAGCAGCAGCGACCTGGGGTTGACCTTGGCGAGCGGGCTGTCGTGCATGGTCGCCGCCGTCTCCGGCCTGAGGATGCCGCGGCCTTGCTCCAGATGCGCGATCATGAACCGGGCCATGTCGCCGCCCGACGCGGCCAGCGAGCCTGCCGGACCGACCTGGATATATTCGAACGGCTTGGCGGGCGCGGACGCGCGCGGATAGCCGGTCGCCATGTAGGGCGCGAGCGCGGCGGGCAGCGGCTGGCGGAACGACGCGAACCGCATGCCGAGCGGCGCGAAGATGCGGTGCTCGACATAATCGTCGAACGACATGCCGGAGGTCCGCTCGACGATATAGCCCGCCAGAACGGTCGCCCAATTGGAGTAGGCGGGGGTGGTGCCGGGCGTGAAGATGCGCGCGGGCGTGCGATCCTTGAGGAACGCGCCGATCGGCCTCAGCTGGCCGGCGCTGCCGACGAAGTCGTTCTTGGCCGCTTCCTCGAACCCCGACGTATGCGTCATGATCTGCCGCATGGTGATCGGCTGGCCCTGATAAGCCGGGATCTTGAAGTCGAGATAGCGGTTCACGTCGGCGTCGAGGTCGATCTTGCCCGCCTCGACCTGCTGCATCACGGCCGTCCAGGTGACCAGCTTGGACACGGAGCCGGGGCGGAACAGCGTACGATACGGGTCGACCGGCGTCTTCTTCGCGATGTCCGCATAGCCATAACCCCGCGCCGCGAGCACCTGGCCGTTCTTGACCACCATCACCACCGCCCCCGCGATATCGCCGCTGCGCAACGCGAACGGCATATACCCGTCGAGCCAGGTGCCGACATCATCGGCGGTGAGCGCGTGCGCGCCGGCGGGCAGCGGGATCGGCGTCGCCGTCACCCCGCCCCTGGTCGCCATCGGCGTGGGGAGCAGCGGATCGGGCTGCTGCGCGGGAGCCGTCGTCGCCACCACCGCCAAAAGCCCCATCGCGAGTCGGCGCCAGAGTCGCATCGCTCAATCCCCCTTCTGCTCGCGGGCGTATTGCCCGTTCCCCGCTACTCGCCTACCGTGTGAACCAGTATCGGATTAGGTTGGTGTGGGCCTAATATGAAACGTCGTCAACGCCGGGAGTGCGATGCAGTGAAGACCACCGCGCCCACGTTGGGCTCACTGCTCCGGGCACTGCGCGCGCGCGAAGGCTGGACATTGCGACAGATGAGCGAGCGCAGCGGGATACCCGTATCGACGCTGTCCAAGGTCGAGCACGACCGCCTGACGCTGACCTACGACAAGCTGCAGCAGCTCGCCCGGCGGATGGGGCTGCGGATGAGCGAGCTGTTCGCCGAAGAGCCGGAAGCCGGCGCGCAGCCCGTCACCGCCCGCCGCAGCATCGCCGACCGCGCGCACGCGGTCCGGGTGGAGACGCCCAATTACGATTATAGCTATCTCCACACCGAACTGCGCCGCAAGCGGATGATCCCGGTCAGCGCGGTGGTCCGGGCCAAGTCCGTCGCGGAGTTCGGCGAGATGGTCCGCCACGCCGGGGAGGAATTCTTCTATGTCGCGCGCGGCCGGGTCGCGGTTCATACCGAGTTCTACGATCCCGTGGTGCTCGACGTCGGGCAATCGATGTACATCGATTCGACGATGGGCCATGCCTATCTGGTCGCCGACGGGTGCGAGGAGGCCGAGATCATCGGCGTGATGGCGAGCGGCGACGAGGAATTGATGCAGTCGCTGCTCGACATCCACGAGGAACAGCGCGCGCGAGCGGCTTAGGGCAGGTTCGGCCTTTCCGGCACCGTATGGGGCGGCTCCTTCGCCAGGCTCGCCGCGACGCGCTCCGCCGTCGCCATCGCGCGTAAGGTGTTGCCGCCGGCGAGCTTGGCGATGTCCGCGTCGCTCCAGCCGCGCCGCATCAGCTCCTCCAGCAGCGCGGGGTACGCGTCGACCCCGCCCAGCCCCTCGGGCAGCGCGTTGCCGACCCCGTCGAAATCGCTGCCCAGCCCGACATGGTCGACCCCCGCCACCTTGGCGATGTGCTGGATATGGTCGGCGACTTCCCCCAGCCTCACGCGCGGGGCCGGGTGCGCGCGCTCCCACTCGGCCATCGCCGCGGTGGCCTTGTCCGGCTGACCCACGAACAGCCCGCCATAAGGCGGCGCGTTGAGCCGCGCCCGCTCCGCCCCCTCCTCCGCCGACCATAGCCGATAGGCGTCGGAGATGTAGATACGCGCGAAATTGACCATCACCACGCCGCCATTCGCCGCCACCAGCCGCAACACATCGTCCGAGACGTTGCGCGGATGATCGTCGATCGCGCGGGCACTCGAGTGCGAGAAGATGACGGGCGCTTTCGACACCCGCAGCGCGTCGCGCATCGTCGCCTCGCTGACATGGCTGAGGTCGGCCAGCATTCCCAGCCGGTTGAGCTCGCGCACCACCTCCTCGCCAAACGGGGTCAGCCCGTCATGCTGAGGATTGTCCGTCGCCGAATCGGCCCAGGACGAGGTCAGCACATGCGTCAGCGTCAGATAGCCCGCGCCCAGCTCGTGATATTGCCGGAGCACCGACAGGCTGCCGTCGATCTGCCCGCCGCCTTCCACCCCGATCATGGAGGCAATGCGCCCCTGGGCGTGCGCGCGCCGCGCCTCGGCGGCGGTGCGCGCCAGTGCGAAGGTGGCCGGGTAGCGGGCGACGGTCGCCTTTACGAGGTCGATCTGTTCCAGCGTCTGCTTGACCTGTTCGGGGCCGGGCAGCGTCGTGTCGACGAACACCGACCAGAATTGGCCACCGACATGTCCCGCGCGCAACCGGGCGATGTCGGTGTTGTAGGGAATAGGCCGGGTGGCGAGTCCTTGCGTCAAATCGATCGTCCAGCGGCCGTCGCGCTCGCGCTCGCGCAGCGCCTCGGCCCAATCGTTGTGCCCGTCGATCAATGGCGTCCGCTGCAGAACGCGGGCGACGCGGGCGCCTTCGTCCCGCGCCATCGCGCCGCCGCTCGTGGCCAGCAACATCGCGGCTATCATCCGTGCTCGTGCTCTCTTCATCCCACGCCCCCCCTTGCCCATTTTGCGCCAGTCTGACGCCGCGCGGGCCGATGGGCAATCAGCGTCCAGCCAATTTCTGCACGAACGGCGGGATAACGGTCGCCGACGATCGCGCCCGGGCCGAACGCCCGGTCGAGCACGGCGAGCTCGTCCGCCAGGAAGCGGAAGTCGAGGGTCGCGAGGTTCCCGGTCAACCGCACGCGCCGCCGCATGCCGATCAGCGGCACCACCTCGTCCCCACGCGTGAGCAGCCACGCGACCGCGAGCTGCGCGTGAACCGCCGCGACTTCGGTCGGCGACGGACCGTCCTCCACCACCAGCGTATCGACCAGCCTACGCCTTGCCGCGAGCGCGAACGGGACGATGGCAAGCCCGACCAGCAACGCCAATCGTCGCCAGCTCGGCCGAAGGCAGCGTCTCCGAGAGCACGACGCCGTAAAGGCCGGCGACATGACGGCATCATCCGAGCCCGTCGCCTGAAGCGATCCCGGCGGCGACGTTTTCGGCACTCGATCGTACGACCACGTTGGAGTTCGAAAAGCCATCGTGGCCGGACCCGGACATTGCAGACCGGCTCGGCGGCACCAGCATCCTTCATGTGTCACAAGCTCAGCTTTACCGGTTCGTAACTATGGACCGCGCCTAGTCGCGCGGTCCATCGCGGACCGGGAGAACGTGTTTGCCGGGCGAGCCATCCCTGTCGAGAGGGGCGATCCAGCGGGTCGTGCTTGACCTGCTCGCCGCCGAACTGGCGCGTTCGCGCGGACGGTCGGCGGCGGCACTCGGGCGGCGCGGGTGGAGTGAGGCGACGCGGGTCGACGACGCGGATCTCGATCTCGACAGCCTCGAACGGCTCGACGCCGCCGCCGCGCTGACCGAGTTCTTTCACCTGCACGAATACGGCGCGGAGGATTACCTGCTCGCGCTGCCCAGCATCGGCGAATGGTGCGACCTGGTCGCGCAGTCGCTCGCGGCGACGGGCACGCATCTGACGTTCCGCACGTCGGGTTCGACCGGCGAGCCCAAACGCTGCACGCACGCGCTGGCCGATCTGCGCGCGGAGGCGAGCGCGTGGGCGGTTCGCTTCGCCGACGCGCCCGCGATCGTCGCGCTGGTGCCGAGCCAGCATATCTATGGCGCGATCTTCACCGCGCTGTTGCCCGACGAACTCGGATGCGCGGTGGTGGAAACGGTGCGCGATGCCGCGCCGGGCACATTGGTGATCGGCACCCCGACGCAATGGGCCTATCTCGCTCGCGCGCTGCTCGCGTTTCCCGACGGCGTGATCGGCGTCACTTCCACCGCGCCGATGCCGTCGCAGCTGGCGCATCGGCTGCGCGGACAGCGTTTGACGCGGCTGCTCGAGGTATACGGATCCAGCGAGACCGGCGGCATCGCCAGCCGCGAGCATGAAGCCGCCGCCTTTGACCTGCTGCCCGGCTGGCGCGCGGGCGGCGAAGGATTGGAGCGCACGCTGGCCAGCGGGGACCGGCTGGTGGTCACCCCGCCCGACCACCTCGACTGGCTCGACGAGCGCCGGTTCGCGATCCGGGGCCGCCGTGATGGCGCGGTACAGGTCGGCGGTGTCAACGTCTTTCCCGCCCGCGTTCGCGACACGCTGCTGGCGCATGCGGGGGTGGCGGACGCGGCGGTGCGGCTGGAGGCGGACACCGGGCGGCTGAAAGCGTTCGTGGTGCCCGTGCGAGCAGGCGACGACCGGCTGCTGGACGAACTCGACCGCTGGTGCGGCGACCGCCTTGCCGCCGCCGAACGCCCGCGCCGCTTCGCGTTGGGCGGCGCGCTGCCGGTCAATGCGATGGGGAAGCCGGCGGATTGGTGAGGCGCGCTTTGGAGTGTAGCTGAAACTCCTCCCCTCCCTTCTAGGGAGGGGCCCGGGGGTGGGTAGCGCGCAAAGCGCGCGTTCTGCCCTCTCCTCACGCGCGGAACCCGGCGCTTGCGCGCCGGTACCCACCCCTAGCCCCTCCCTAGAAGGGAGGGGAACCCTGCCTCACCCCTTCGTCGACAGCGCGTGCAGCAACTCGCCCGCCTGCGTGCGAAAATGCTGGGTGATTCCGTCAACCTGCATCTGCAGCCGCGCGGTCCACAGCGCCAGTTCCGCGATCGAACCCGCGCGGGTCATCTCGCGCGGCGGGGTCACGTCGCCGGTGGGATCGTAGCGCTCGAAATGGGCGGTCACCTCCTCGACGTCGTCATGCTCGGCGACCCAGAACAGGTCGGCCAGGTCGGGCGTCTTGTGGAACAGCCGGATGTCCGAGACATAGGTGTCGATCACCGTCCGATGGACGTTCAGCTCGTACCAGAACGGCAGGGCGGGGGTGATGCCGCACACGGTCACCAGCGTTTCGCCGTTGAATGTATAGGGCCTGCGCCCGGTGCGCCTGAGCGTCCGCATCGGCATCACCGTCGTGCCGAGGTCGGCGAGCCGGTCCTGCGCGTGCTGGTCGAGGTGGCGCAGCTCGCGCTGCGGCGCACCGGCGGGAAGGACTTTGGCGGTCTGCATGGCGAAAGTCTCCTCGCTCAGATCACGTTGCGGACGCGGGTCAGCGCCACGGTGCGGACGGCTTCCAGGCATTGCTGCAGGTGAAGCTCGCGCTCGCTGCTCGCCAGCACCAGCCGGGCGAGATTCTGCGTCTGCTCGTGATAGGAGCGCTGCTGGTCGTTCGCCTTGGCCAGGATCGTCAGGTCGTTGATCAGCGCGCGCAACTGCCGCTCGCGCTCGCCGCCTTCCGCGACCAACCGCGCCAGCGCGGCGTATTGCCGCTGCAGTTCGGCCGCGTCGTGTTGCACATCGACGCCCTCGTCGTCGCCCTCCGCTCCGCGCATCATCTCCAACTCCTCGGGCGAGAACAGGTCGGGGTCGTAATCGCCCGCCCTCTCGATAGGTGCCTCTTTCATGGCTTCGATCTCCACAGATGCCGGGGTCAGACGCGCTTGATGAAGATCCAGATGCCGCGGGACGCGTCCGCGGATTTCATGTGGATTCGCACGTTGGTGGCCTGCATCTTGTAGTCGAATTGATAGTCGAACATGGTATTGACCTGACCCTCGGCCACCGCCCGGAAGAAGTGGTTATAGAAGGCCTGCCCCTTCGCGCAGGGGGCGACGTCGTTGAAGAAGTTCTTGCCCACCACATCGTCGGCGTTGCGGCCGCTGATGCCCGACTCGACATGATTGTACCGCATCACGTCGCCCTGCTGGTTCACCAGCACCGCCCCGAACGGGAGCAGTTCGACGCGCGACGGGTCGGTCGCCAACCTGTTTTCCAGATCGTCCGAACCGAATTTGATCATTTCCATGGGTCAGGTCCTCAGGTCGCGCCGCAAAGGGCGATCTATCCTCTTGCTTGGCCGAAAGAGCCGCACCCGATTGGAGTCGCGCACTGCCCGTCCGCCGGTGGGTAGTGACTAACCGTCAAGCCATTGAGAAACTGTAACCGGGTTCTTTCCTCCCGATAGTGAGCGCGCCGTTAACCATTGTCGGACAAACAGGGCGACATGCGGACGATAGCGACGGACCATGTAGTAACGATCGGCGACCCCGCGCGCGCGCCGACGCTGGCGGATGTGGAAGCAGTCGCCGAGGGCCGCGCCAGCGTGGCGCTGCACCAAAGTGCCTACACGCGGGCGCGCGCATCTGAAGCGATGCTCGATCGGTTGGTCGCCGACCGCCGCGCGATCTATGGCGTCACCACGGGCTATGGCCCGCTCGCCGATCGCCAGATCGACCCCGCACAGGGGGAGCAGTTGCAGCGCAAGCTCGTCTATCACCTCGCCAGCGGGGTCGGCGCGCCGTTGCCAGCCGCCGCCGCCCGCGCGGTGGTGGTCGCGCGACTGATGACGCTCGCGCGCGGGCTGTCGGCGGTGCGGCCCGAGCTGCTCGACTGGCTATGTGCGGCGCTCAATGCCGGACTCGCGCCGATCATCCCGGAGAAGGGCACGGTCGGCGCGAGCGGCGACCTGACCCCGCTCGCGCATATGGCGCTCGCCTTCATGGGCGAGGGCGCGTTCTGGCGCGACGGTCACGCCGCTCCCGCCGCGCAGATGCTGGCCTCCGTGGCGCTCGCGCCGATCACGCTGGGGCACAAGGAAGGGCTCGCGCTCGTCAACGGCACGTCGGCGATGGCGGGGCTGGCGGCGCTCAACGGCGTGCGCGCGCGGCGGCTGTTGCGCGCGAGCGCGCTGCTGACGGTGGCCTATGCCGAGGTGCTGGGTGGGCACCGCGCGGCTTGGCATCCGCTCGCCGCCGAGGCGCGCCCGCATCCCGGACAGCGGCGCGCGACCGCTTTGCTGTGGGCGCTGACCGCCGACTCGCCCCGCCTCCAGCCATTCGATGCAAAGCCGCCGCGCATCGGCGAGACCGGCGCGGACGGCACGGCGCGCGCGCGGCTGCCGCAGGATGCGTACAGCATCCGTTGCGCGCCGCAGCTGCTCGGCGCGGTCGACGAGGCGCTGCTCCACCACGACGCGACGGTCGAACGCGAGCTGACCGCCGTCACCGACAACCCGCTGGTCTTCCCCGACGAGGAGGTATTGCTCCACGCGGGCAATTTCTTTGGCCAGCACGTCTCGTTCGTGTCCGACGCGTTGTTCAACGCGGTCGCGATGCTGGGGGTATGGGCGGAGCGGCAGGTCGCGCGCGTCACCGACGTGGCTCTCAACGGCGGGCTGCCACCGTTTCTTCAGGGTCGCGCGACCGGGCTCAACAGCGGCTTCATGGGGGCGCAGGTGACCGCCTCGGCGCTGGTGGCCGAGCTGCGCGCCAAGTCCGCGCCCGCGTCGATCCAATCGGTGCCCACCAACGCCAACAATCAGGATGTGGTGACGATGGGGACGATCGCGGCGCGGCGCGCGGGCGAGGCGATCACCGACGTCGCGCGCATCCTCGCGATCGAGACCTTGTGCCTGGCGCAGGCGGTGGAGCTGCGCCGCCGCGAGTCCGACCCGCCGTTCGGACCCGCACCGCGCGCGATCGTCGACTTGGCACGGGGGCGTTCGGCCTTCCTCGATGAGGACCGGCCATTGTCGGGCGAGATCGAGGCGGTCGCCGTCGATCTGCTCGCCGGTCGCGCGGAAGCGATCGCGGCGGCGCTGGATATCGGCGATTTGGTGGGAGCGTTCTGATGCTGAGCCTCCGATGGCCTTTCGCCGCTGGCCGTCGCCGCCGCGAGCGGATCGACGCAGCGGTCGCGGCGCTGGAAGACGGCGCGACGGCGGCGTGGGCGGAGGCGCGGCGGCTCGGCGAGGCGGTCGCGGTCTCGCACGCGGCGCTGGCGCTGATCCACGACCGCCTGCTCCAGCTCGCCGAGCATCCCGGACGGATCGCGGCGGCGGAGGCACGCGCGCGCGAGCTGGTCGACCATGCCCAGGCGTCGCTCACCGCCGCGTCGGCGGACATCGGCACCCGCATCGCCGATCGCCTCGCCGAGGAGATCGCGCCCGCGCGCGCGGCGGCGGAGCTGCACGCGACCGTGCTGCGCGCGTCGATCGAGCGGCTGCGCGGGGAGACGACGGCGCTGGATGGGGCGGAGCAGGCCGCGCAGGTGCTGGTGGCGCTGTCGGGGAGCGTGCAGACCGGGCTGAGCGACACGCTGGCGGCGCTGACCCGCCGCTCCGACCAAGCCGCAAGCGCGGCGGAGCGGGCGGTCGCGCGGATCGAAGCGGTCGCCGCCCGGCTCGACACGCCCGCGCCGGCGCGGGCGCGGCGTCGCGCGTCCGAAGCAATGTAAGGCAATCGGTTCTTCACCAGCCTTAAACGTCCTCGCGCCTAACCTGAGTGATGTTGGAGCAAGCGAGACGGCCGTGCTGAACGAGCAACCGCATCTGTGGACCTTTCAGCCGACCCCGGCCCCGACCGATATACCGGCCGAAGAATTGGGAGACATGCGGCTCGACGCGGTCGCGCAAACTGTAGCCCGCGCGCTCGCCTGCGACCATGCGGCGGTGCTGCAGGCGCGCGGGGATCACTATTATCTCGTCGCCGGTCAGGGTGCGGACGATGTTGCTGGCGCGGCCGTGGATGCCGCCTTCGCGGACGACGATTTCGTTCAGGGTCCCGTCGGGCCGGGCGCACCACTGTTTCCGTTGTTGATCGAGGATGCGCGGTTCGCCGCCGCCGTCCGCGTCGACGGCGGCGCGGTACTGATCGTGTGGACCTATGCCCCGCGCGCGCCGCTCAACGCCGCCGAAAGCTATGTGCTGCGCGCCTATGCCGGTCAAGCGGCGACCACGTTCGAGCTGGAGCTGGCGGAACGCTTGGCGTCCCGGCGCGGGGGACGCGCGGAAGTGCAACGGTTGCGGTTGCTAGAGTCGGTCGCGCTCCACGCGCGCGATTCGATCGTCATCACCGAGGCGGAGCCGGTCGACGAACCCGGCCCGCGCATCCTGTTCGTCAACCGCGCCTTTACCGAGACCACCGGCTATGACGCCGAGGAGGTGCTCGGCAAGACGCCGCGCATCCTGCAGGGGCCGGACACCAGCGCCGAGGCGCGCGCGAAGCTGCGCGCCGCGTTCGCGCAATGGCTGCCGATCACAGTCGAGGTGCAGAACTACCGCAAGGACGGCACGCCCTTCTGGGTGGAGCTGTCGATCGTGCCGGTGGCGGACGAGCGCGGATGGTACACGCATTGGGTGTCCGTCCAGCGCGACGTCACCGAGCGCCGCGCGGCGGAGGACCTGTCCCGACGCATCCGGGTCGCCGAGGTCGAAAAGGAAGCACTTGCGACCGAGATCCGCGAACGCATGCGCGTCGAGGAAGAGCTGCGCTATACCGCGTTCCACGACAATCTGACCCGGCTCAAGAACCGCGCCTTTTTCATGGACCAGCTGCGCGACGCGCTGACGCATGCAGAGGGTGCCCCGTTCCGGTCGTGCGCGGTGCTGTTCGTCGATCTCGACCGGTTCAAGGTCGTCAACGATAGCCTGGGGCATGAGGCGGGCGACCATCTGCTGAAGGAGGTCGCCGACCGGCTGCGCGGCTGCGCGCGGGCGGGGGATACGCTGGCGCGGCTCGGCGGCGACGAGTTCGCGATGCTGGTGCGCGACGCGGACGAGATCGGTGTGGCGACCGCGATCGCGCGTCGTATGCTCGACGCGCTGCGCCCGCCCGTCCGCATCGGCCGACAGGAGGTGTTTCCATCGTGCAGCGTCGGTATCGCGCGCTCCACCGAACGCACCGCCTCGCCCGAAACGCTGATCCGCAACGCCGACATCGCGATGTATGTCGCCAAGCGGGCGGGGAATGGCGATTATTCGGTCTATGACGCGTCGATGCACGAGCAAGCGGCATCCGCGCTGCGGTTGCAGACGGACCTCCAGAACGCGGTCGAGCGCGAGGAGTTCGAGGTCGCCTATCAGGCGATCGTCGACCCACAGCATGGCCGCATCAAGGGGTTTGAGGCGCTGGTCCGGTGGCGTCACCCAACTCGCGGCGTCGTCTCCCCGGTGGAGTTCGTGCCCGTGGCCGAGGAGATCGGCTTGATCCGCCAGATCGACCGATGGGTGATGCGCGAGGCCTGCGCGCAGATCGCCCGGTGGCGCGCGCGCTTCCCCGACGCGGGGCTGCACGTCGCGGTCAACACCTCCGCGCGTGAACTCGACGATCCGGCCTTTCTGTCCGAGCTTCGCGAGGTGCTTGCGCTCAATCGACTGCCGCCGAGCGCGATCGAGCTGGAGATCACCGAGTCGATCTTCCTCAATCCCGATCCCCGCATCGCGGGGGTGATCGCCGCCGTGCGCGCGGAAGGCGTCCGCGTCGCGTTGGACGATTTCGGCACCGGCTATTCGTCGTTGAGCTATCTCAACCGTTACCCTACCGACACGATCAAGATCGACAAGTCGTTCATTGAAAGTCTGTGCACCGACGACCGGACGCTGGCGATCGTGCTGCTCATCATCCAGCTGGCGGGAACGCTCGGCGTCGACGTCGTCGCGGAAGGGGTGGAGACGGAGGAGCAGGCGGAACTGCTCGCCTCCATGTCGTGCAGCCACGCGCAGGGCTATTATTTCGCTCGGCCCAAGCCGGCGGCGGAGGTGACGGAGATGCTCGCCCGCTCGATGTTCCTCGGCGCGCCGGGCGCACTCGTAGCCTGAGCGACACGCCTTTGTTTTCCTGCCAAAGTCGCACGAGCGCGACGGACGGGGAACGAAACATGGCGGTGTACGGCGCTCTCAAGGTCAATGCGCGTCTCGCGTGCGGGGACGATTACGCGATCGGGCCGGGCAAGGCGTCCGTGCTCGACGCGGTCGCGGCGCACGGGTCGATCTCCGCCGCGGGCCGCGCGCTGGGGATGAGCTATCGCCGCGTGTGGATGCTGGTCGACAGCATGAACCGGTGCTGGGACACGGTGCTGGTCGAGACCAGCGCGGGCGGGCGCGGCGGATCGCGCTTGTCCGAACGCGGGCGCGAGGTGCTCGGACGCTACCGCGCGATGGAGGCGCGGATGCTCGCGGCGGCAACGGCGGGGGATTATGCGCTGTTGGTCGGCCACATTCGCGAAATACCCCTCGCATCGGAAAAGGCGGGACCGGACTAGCGTTAGCGATATTCGGCCATATACAGGCCTTGCGTGAAAATTGTGGGTTCGTCGCACATGGCTGGAAGCATTCTCACCGCGTGGCTGATCGCGATGACAGCGGCCGCGCCCATCGCGGCCGGCGCGCGGGCGACCGAGCCGGCGCAAGACTCGCTCCCAGACGTCACCGTCACCGCTCGCCGCCGTGTGGAGGACGCGCAGCGCGTTCCCGCCTCGCTGTCGGTAGTCGATGGCGTGCTGCTCGACCGGTCGTACACGGTCAACACCAACCAGCTGCAGCAGCTCGTCCCCTCGCTGACCTATAGCTCGGCGAACCCGCGCAACACCGCCTTCACCATCCGCGGGCTCGGCTCCAGCGTGGTGGCGGTCAGCCAGTCGAACGACGGGCTGGAGCCGGGCGTCGGCTTCTACGTCGACCAGGTCTATCACGCCCGCCCCGCCACTGCCGCGTTCGATTTCACGGACATCGACCGGATCGAGGTACTGCGCGGGCCGCAAGGGACCTTGTTCGGCAAGAACACCACCGCAGGCGCGATCAACGTCACAACGCGGGCACCATCCTTCACGCCCGAAGCCAGCGCAGAAATATCCGTCGGCAGCTTTCGCTTCCTCCAGGCCAAGGCGTCCGCCTCCGGCCCGCTGATCGGCGACACGCTCGCCTATCGCCTTTCGGGACTGGTCACCCGCCGCGACGGCCTGATCACCAACGCGCGTACCGGCGAGCGGTACAACGGCATCGGCAACCAGGCCGTCCGCGGCCAGCTGCTGTTCCGGCCGAGCGATGCGTTCCAGACCCGCGTGATCGCCGACTACACCAGCTTCTCCAACCCCTGTTGCGCGCAAGTCTATTATCGCGTCGGCCAATCGCAGCGCCCCGCCACGCGGCAATACCCCTATCTCGCCGCGCAGTTCGGCTACGCGCCGCCGAGCACCAACCCGTACGACCGCGTCAACGACATCGACGTACCCGTCGACGTCGCCACGTCGGAGGGCGGGGTGAGCGCGATCACCGATTGGAACCTCGGCCCGGTGACGCTGACCAACGTCGCCGCGTGGCGGTTCTGGCAATGGGACGCGGCCAACGACCGCGATTATACCGGGATCCCGATCCAGCTGGTCCAGCATATCCCCTCGCGCCAGGACCAGTATAGCGAAGAGCTGCGCGTCGCTTCCAGCGGCGACCACCGGCTCAGCTATGTCGCCGGCGTGTATTTCTTTCGCCAGCGCATCACGGGCGAGCCGATCAGCATCTATGGCCCCGCCGCCGCGCCGTGGTTGATCGGCGCGACCACCGGCACCGCCAACACGCCCGTCCCCGCCAATCTGCTCGATGGCTATGGCACGGACGGGCACACCGATTTCCGCTCGGACAGCTACGCCGCCTTCGCCGAAGCCAATCTGAAGCTGCTGCCCCGCCTCACCGCCACCGCCGGACTGCGCTATACGCGCGAGGTCAAGGACGGCAGCTATGCGACGGTCGTGTTCGGCGGGCTGGCGACGACCAGCACTGCGCTTCTCAACGCCAAGCTCTCCATCCTGCGCCCGCAAAGCTATGCCGCGCACAACGTTGAAGGCAATGTCAGCGGCCGCGCCAACCTGTCCTATCAATTCACCAACGGTGTGTTCGGTTATGCGAGCTATGCGCGGGGGTACAAGTCGGGCGGGATCAACATGTCCGGCCTGCCGCTCGACGCCGCCAACCAGCCGTCGCTGGCGTTCGCGGTCGTGCGACCCGAACTCCACAGCAATTACGAGGTGGGGCTGAAGACCAAGCTGTTCGACCACCGGCTCGTGTTCAACATCGACGGGTTCTACACCCGGGTACGCGATTTTCAGGCGACGCTGGTCGACACCGGGCCGACGCAGACGGCGGCACTGCGCGGTTACCTATCGAACATCCCGCGCGTGACGGTGAAGGGCGTGGAGGCGGACGCGACCGCGCTGGTCGCGCGCGGCCTGACCCTGCGCGCCAGCCTCGCCTATGCGGACGGGCGTTACGCCGACTATCCCGCCGGCCCCTGCCCGCTCGAGGCGCAGACCGCCGCGACCACCGCGTGCGACCTGACCGGGCGCGCGCTGGCGTCGTTGCCGCGCTGGTCGGAGGTAGCGGGGGTGGATTACGCCCGAGCGGTCGGTGGCGCGACGGTGATCGTTCACGCTGACAGCAACTGGCGCAGCCGGTTTAACGCCGACTCCGCGCTGTCGCGGTACACGGTCGTGCCCGCGTACAACGTGACGAACGCCAGCGTCGCGCTACGCCTCTCCGACGGGATCGAAGTGGCGGTGTTCGCGCGCAATCTGTTCGATGCGAACTACCTCCAGAACGTGACGGTGCAGGCGGGCAATAGCGGGCTGATCCTGGCGACGCCCAGCGATCCGCGCACGATCGGCGTCACTTTCCGCGCGCGCCGATAGCCCTTTCCGCCGCCCGCCCCGTGCCCCACATGGTGATGACACGGAGAACATCACATGGCGCATTATCACAAGGACCCGGACGTGATCGCCCGGCTGACCCCGGAGCAATTCTACGTCACGCAAAAGGCGGGCACCGAACGTCCGGGCAGCGGCGAATTGCTCGGCAACAAGGCCCCTGGCATCTATGTGGATGTCGTCTCGGGCGAGCCGCTGTTTGCCTCGTCCGACAAGTACGAGACCGGCTGCGGCTGGCCGAGCTTCACCAAGCCGATCGAGCCCGCCAACGTCGCCGAACTCACCGACAGTTCGCATTTCATGACCCGGACCGAAGTCCGCTCCGCGCATGGCGACAGCCATCTGGGTCACGTCTTCCCCGACGGCCCGCGCGATCGCGGGGGCCTGCGGTACTGCATCAACTCCGCCTCGCTCCGCTTCGTGCCGCGCGCCGAGATGGAGGCGCGGGGTTACGGCGCGTACCTGGATCAGGTCGAGGAGGTCGCTTGATCCCCGTTCCCGCGATTGCGGCGTTAGCGCGTCTCCTGTAGGCGCGCCGCCGATGCGATCGGCGTCTTACCAGCACCCGGCGTATCGGGGGCGCTCGTCGCCCCGCCGCCGGGTTGTGTCGCTGCTGCTCGCACTGGCGCTGGTGGCGCTGGTGATCGCGTTGCTGATCCGGCTGGGCGTGCTGCCCGCACACCTGACCGAGATGCAGCCGACGCTCAGCACCTTCGACGTGCGACCGGGCAGGCAGGTCGCGGCCAGCCGCCCGCAAGCGACCGCCAAGGCGCAGGTCGCGCACGCCGCTCCGCCGCCGCCACGGCCCGCGCCGGTCGTGCCGCCGACCCCCCGCGCACGCGCCACCCCCGCGCCCAAGCTGTTGGCGCTGAGCAAGGACGAGTTCGCCGCCACCGACATCGGCAAGATCAAGGGGTCCGCGGATGCGAAGGCGGAGGGCGATGACAGTGGCGCGGACAGCGCCGCCGCCTACGGCCCCGGCGAGGGCCCGGGCGGCGCGCGGCTGTACAACGCGCAATGGTATAGCGAGCCGACGCACGCGGAACTGGCGTTTTATCTGCCGCACGGCGCGCCGAGCGGTGTCGCGATGATCGCCTGCCGGACGATCGCGAACTACCATGTCGAGGACTGCCGCGAGCTCGGCGAGACGCCGCCGGGCGGCGGTCTCGCGCGCGCGATGCGTCAGGCGGCGTGGCAGTTCCGCGTGCGCCCGCCCCGGCTCGGCGGCAAGCCGCTGATCGGCGCGTGGGTGCGGATCCGGTTCGATTTCACCCGATTGGGGCCGGAATAACGCCGATCGTGCCGTCCGCGACGCGCGCCAGCATCAGCGCGGAGAGTTGCGCGCGTTCGACGAAGCTGTCGGGCCACGCGAACTCGCGCTCCGAATGGATGTCGCCACCGCGCACGCCCAGCGTGTCGATGCTGGCCAGGCCGGCGGCGTGAAGGTTGTTGCCCTCGCACACTCCGCCCGACGGTTTCCAGGCGAGCGACTGACCCAGCGCCGCGCCGACGTCCCGCACCGCCTCGAACAGCGCCTGCTGCGACGGGGTGAACGGCTTGGGCGGGCGGGTCATGCCGCCGTGGAGCGTGGCGGAGAGGCAGTCGCCAAGCGACCCGGCGACGAGCCGCGCGATTGCATCCTCGATCCAGCGCGCGGCGTCGGGCGTTTCGACACGGACGTTGAAGCGCAGCACCGCCATGTCCGGCACGATGTTGAGCGCGCCGCCCCCGTCGACCCGCGCGACGTTGACCCGCACCCCCTCGCGCGCGTCGTTAAGCGCGTCGTACCGCAACGCGAGCCGCGCAACGGCGACGACCGCGTTGCGCCCGCTCGCGAAGTCGCGCCCGACATGCACCGCGCGCCCGCGCACGACGACGGCATAATTGCCGCTGCCCATCCGCGCGGACACCAGCGTCCCGTCGGCCAGCGCGGGCTCGTAGGTCATGCCCAGCACCGCTCCCCTCGCCAGCCGCGCGAGGTGCGGGGCGGAACCAGGGCTGCCGATTTCCTCGTCCGGGGACAGCAGCACGTCCCAGCCGATCGTCGCGGCGTCGGGGCGCCTCTCCCACACCTCCAGCGCGGCGAGCATCACGCTCAGCCCACCCTTCATGTCGGCGATGCCCGGGCCGTTGAGCGCGCCATCGTCGCGGACACGTACCTCGCGGAATCGTGAATCTACCGGATAGACGGTGTCGAAATGCCCCGTCAGCAGTACGCGGCGCGGAGCGTCGGGACGCATCGAGAGGTGCAGCGCCTCGCCACCCGCGACCCGGCGCTCCCGCCCGGCGGCGTCGACCTCGACACGCTCCGCGAGCGCGACCCGCTCCGACCGCGCACCGAGCGGTGCGAACGCGGCCTCAAGCACGTCGGCCATCCGCGCTAGCTCGTTCGCATCGAAGCTGCCGCTCGGGACGCTGCACCATTCGATCGCGCGCGCGACGATGCGCTCGCCGTTCGCCGCCACCGCATCCAGCATCGCGCGGTCGGCGGTGTTCACGCTAGCAGCCCGCGTATCTCGCCTGCCGTGTCGCGCACCGCGTCCGCCTCGAAGCTCGCCATCGGCCAGGCGCAGTAATCGGCGGCGTAATACGCGCTCGGCCGGTGGTTGCCCGACGCGCCCGGCCCGCCGAACGGCATCGTCGCCGCCGCGCCGACCGTCGGCCGATTGCGGTTGACCACGCCCGCGCGCACCTCGGCGGCGAACCGATCCCACAGCGCCGCGTCGTCGCTGATCAGCCCGGCGGCAAGGCCATAACGCGTGTCGTTCGCGGCCGCGATCGCGGCATCGAAGGTCGCGACGCGGCGGACCTGCAGCACCGGCGCGAAAATCTCCTCGTCCGCCACGTCCACCCCGGTCACGTCGAGCAGCGCGGGGGTACGCGCCGCCGCCAGCCCCGGCACCGGCGCGAACGGGGCGAGCACCCGCGCGCCGCGTTCGATCAGCGCCGCCACCGCCGCATCTGCGCGCCGGGCCGCGTCCGCGGAGATCAGCGGCCCCATGAACGGCTCGGGGTCCGCGTCCCACGCGCCCACCCGCAGCCGCGCGGCGAGCGCCAGCGTCGCCGCCACGATCGCCTCGCCCCCCGCGCCCTCGGGCACGATCAGCCGCCGCGCGCACGAGCAACGCTGCCCGGCGGTGGCATAGGCGGACTGCACGATTAGCGCCGCAACCGCCTCGGCGTCACCGTCCCACGCCACCAGCGGGTTGTTGCCCCCCAGCTCGAGCGCTAGGATCAATCCCGGTCGGTCCGCCGTCGCGCGCCGGAGCGCCGACCCCACCGACGCCGATCCGGTGAACAACAGTCCGTCGATGTCCGCCGCCGCCAATGCCGCGCCGGTATCACGCCCGCCCTGCACCAGGTTGAGCACACCCGCAGGCAGCCCCGCCCGCTGCCATAGCGCCGCCATTCGCTCGCCGACGCCGGGGGTCAGCTCCGACGGCTTGAACACGACGGTGTTGCCCGCCAGCAGCGCGGGCATGATGTGGCCGTTGGGCAGATGGCCGGGAAAGTTATACGGCCCCAACACCGCCATCGCCCCGTGCGGGCGATGCCGCAGCACCGCCTCCCCGAACGCGGCGGGCTTGTGCGTTTCCCCTGCCCGCTCGGCCTGCGCGGCGACGGAAGCGGCCACCTTGGCGATCATCGAACCCACCTCCGCGTCCGCCTCCCACAGCGGCTTGCCCGTCTCCTCCGCCAGCGCGCGCGCGAACGCCGCGCGGTCGGCGGCCAGCGCGGCGGCGAACGCCTCGACATGCGCCCGGCGCTCGGCGAGCGGCGTCCGCGCCCAAGCCGGAAACGCCGCCCGCGCCGCCGCCACCGCGTCCGCGACATCGCGCGCGTCCGCCGCCGCGCCGGCCCAGACCTCGCGTCCATAAGCGGGGTCGGTCGAGGCGAACCGCTCGCCGCCGCCCGCGCGCCACGCGCCGCCGATCAACTGTCCCGTCATGCGTTCGGGCATAGCGCCCCCGCCCGCTTGCCGCCACCGCCCTGCGCCGGTACGCTTCGCCGATGTCCGCCGCCGCGCACCGCGTCCGCGCCGCCCGCGCGTCCGATCTCCCCGCCTTGTACGAGATGGCCAAGCTCGCGGGCAGCGGTTTCACCAATCTGCCCCCCGACCGCGACGCGCTCCGCGCCAAGCTCGACCGCAGCGCGGCGGCGTTCGCGCGCGACGACGACACGCTCGGCGACGATTTGTTCGTGCTGGTGCTCGAAACCGTCGCGGGCGAGGTGCGTGGCACTTGCCAGATTTTCTCGGCGGTGGGCCGCGCCGCGCCGTTCTATTCCTATCGCTTGGGCACGTTGACGCAGCATAGCCGCGAGCTGGGGCGCACGTTCAGCGCCGACATGCTGTCGCTCACCACCGACCTCGAAGGGTCGGCGGAGGTTGGTGGGTTGTTCCTCCACCCCGCAGAGCGCGCGGGCGGGCTGGGGCTGCTGCTCGCCCGCGCGCGCTATCTGTTCATCCGCGCGCACCGCGCGCGCTTCGCCGACCGCATCCTCGCGGAGCTGCGCGGCGTGATCAACGAGGCGGGCGAGTCGCCGTTCTGGGATGGACTGGCGGGGCGGTTCTTCGGGCTGAACTTTCAGGAGGCGGACCGGTTCAACGCGGTCAACGGGCACCAGTTCATCGCCGACCTGATGCCCAAACACCCGATCTACATCGCGATGCTGACCGAGGCGGCGCGCCACGCGATCGGCCTGCCGCACCCGTCCGGCCGCGCCGCGATGCGAATGCTGGAAAACGAGGGCTTCGCGTTCGAACGCTATGTCGACATTTTTGACGGCGGGCCGACGATGAGCGCGCGCACCGACGCGGTGCGCTCGATCCGCGACGCGCGTGAGCACGACGTTGCGCGCGTCGGCGAGGGTAGCGAGCAGGCGCTGGTCGCGACCGGCCGGCTCGCCGGGTTCCGCGCGACATTGGCGTGCGTGGCGGCGGCGGCGGACTTCGCGATCGACGCGACCGGGGCGGCGATGCTGGGTGTCGTGCCGGGCGACCGGGTATGGAGCGTGCCCCGGCTGTGACGCTCGTCGAGATCAACTTCGACGGCATCGTCGGGCCGACGCACAATTATGCCGGCCTCAGCCTCGGCAATCTCGCCGCGACCCGGAGCGCGGGCGCGCCCTCCTTTCCGCGCGCGGCCGCGCTGGAGGGGGTGGCGAAGATGCGCGCCTGCGCGCGGCTCGGGCTGGCGCAGGGCGTGTTGCTCCCCCACGCGCGGCCCAACCGGCGCTGGTTAGCGGAACTTGGGACGGACCCGCGCCATGCCGGGCGGCTATGGGCATCGGCGGCATCCGCTTCGGCGATGTGGGCCGCCAACGCCGCGACGGTCTCGCCCGCGCCGGACACGCGGGACGGGCGGTGCCACCTGAGCGTCGCCAACCTCGTCACCATGCCGCACCGCGCACATGAGTGGCCCGAGACGCTGCGCCAGCTTCGCCTCGCGTTCGCGGACGAGCGGCACTTCGCGGTCCACGGTCCCGTGCCGCCGCCGTTCGGCGACGAGGGCGCGGCCAACCACATGCGGCTGTGCGCGTCGCACGACGCGCCGGGCGTGGAGGTGTTCGTCTTTGGCGAGACCGGCGAGCTCTATCCGGCTCGCCAACGCTACGAAGCGTCCGCCGCCGTCGCGCGACGGCACGGCCTCGAGGCGCTGTTCGTGCGACAGTCGGCGGAGGCGATCGCGGCCGGGGCGTTTCACAACGACGTGGTCGCGGTAGCAAATGAAACGGTTCTGCTCGCGCACGAACAGGCGTTCGCTGACAAGGAGCGGTTTTTCGGAGCGCTTCGCGAGCGGCTGCCCGACGTTCAGGTCATCGAGGTGCCACCCGCCGAGGTCAGCCTCACCGACGCGGTCGCGAGCTACCTTTTCAACGCTCAGCTGGTCACCACGCCGGAAGGCATGGCGCTGATCCTGCCACTCGAAGCGATGAACACGCCGAGCGTCCGCGCCTGGGCGGAGCGGCAAGTGGCGGGCAACGGGCCGATCCGCCGCTTGGTCCCCGTCGACGTGCGCGGGTCAATGGCGAACGGCGGCGGGCCGGCATGCCTCAGGCTGCGCGTGGTGTGCGACCCGGCGACGGTTGACCCGCGCTTCGTGGTCGAAGAGGCCAAGCTCGACCGCATCGCGGCGGTGATCGAGGCGCATTGGCCCGAGCGGGTGGGCGCGGAGGACCATGACACGCTGCGCGACTGGCCCGCGGCGGAGGCTGCGCGGCGGGCGTTGCTGGAGGTGCTGGATCTGAGCGACGTCGCAGACTGATCCGCACCTGCCACTTCCGAAAATCGCAACCGCAATCCCCCCGTCATGCCGGACTTGTTCCGGCATCCACCGTTGTGCGAACGTCGCGACCGGACTGGTCCCGACAACGGTGGACCCCGGGACAAGCCCGGGGTGACGGGAGATGCGGTTCACAGCACCAACGGCGCGTGGTCGATCCTCGGCAGCACATGCCGCGCGAACAGGTCCGCTTCCGCCGCGTGCGGATAGCCCGACAGGATGAACGCCTCCACCCCCATCGCGCGGTACGCCTCCAGCTTGGCGAGCACCTGGTCCGGGTCGCCGACGATCGCCGCGCCCGCGCCCGAGCGCGCGCGGCCGATGCCGGTCCACAGATTCGCCTCGGCATAGCCGTCGTCCGAAGCCGTCTCGCGCAGCGCCGCCTGCGCGGCGACCCCCGCCGACGCGGAATCGAGCGACTTCGCGCGGATCGCCGCGCCCTCGGCGGCGTCGAGCTTGGACAACAACCGGTCGGCGGCGGCGCGCGCCTCCGCCTCGGTGTCGCGCACGATCACATGCGCGCGATAGCCGAACCGGAGAGTGCGGCCGTGGCTCGCGGCCCGCGCGCGCATATCGGACATGATCGCCGCGACCGCCTCCTGCCGGTCGGGCCACATCAGGAACACGTCGCACCCCTTCGCGGCCGCCTCGCGCGCGTCCGGGGAAAGCCCGCCGAAATACAGCAAAGGCGCGCGGCCGGACACGGTTCGCGCGCCGGAAGGATCAACCTCGAAGCGCCAGAACTCGCCATCGTGCGACAGATGCTCGCCGTTCAGTAGCGTCTTCAGGATCGCCATCGCCTCGACGGTGCGGCGATAGCGCGGCCCGCTCGGCATCGTCTCGCCGGGCAGGTCGGAGGAGATGATGTTGACCGTCAGGCGTCCTTGTCCGAATTCATTGGCGCCCAGCAGCCGGTCGATCGTCGCGATCTGGCGCGCGAGCTGCGGCGGCCAGCTTTCGCCGACGCGCACCGCCATCAGCAATGCCATCCGCCGCAACATCGGCGCGATCGCGGCGGCAAAGGCGGTGGTGTCGATGCCCAGGCTGTAGCCCGACGGCAGCAGGATGTTGTCGAACCCGCCCGCCTCCGCCTGCAGCACGATGTCGCGGCAATGCTCCCAGCTCGATTTGAGCTTGGGGTCGGGGACGCCCAGGAACTCGTAATCATCATCGCACAGCGCGGAGAACCAGCTGATCTCGCAAGGAGCGGTCACGGCAGCTTCTCCCCCCGCGCGGCGGTCAACACCGCGTACCAGTCCGTGCGGCTCCACGTCACCTTGAACACCTCCGCCAGCTCGGCCAACCGGCCTGCGTTCTGCGTGCCGACGATCGGGATCGGGCGCACCGGATGCGCGGCGATCCAGCTATACGCCGCCGCCGTGCGCCCGACGCCGAACTGGCCCGCCACCGCGTCGAGCGCCGCCGCGACCGCGCGCTCGCGCTCGGTCGTCGGCTGGGCGATCCGCCCGCCGCCGAGCGGCGACCAGGCGAGCACCGCGACATCGTGCTTCATCGCCTGATCGAACAGGCCGTTCACCATCGGCTCCAGATTCAGCGGCGAGAACTCCGGCTGCTGCGTCACCAGCGGCACCGACAGGAACGCCGCCAGTGCTCGGGACTGGTCGACGGTGTAGTTCGACACGCCCACCGCGCGCACCTTGCCCGAGGAGACCATCGCCTCCAGCGCGCGCGCGACCTCCTGCGGGTGGGCGAGGATGTCGGGGCGGTGGATCTGGTACAGGTCGACCTGCTCCACCCCGAGCCGCCGCAGCGAGGCGTCGAGCGCCGCCGCCAAGTATCCCGCGCTCGAATCGTACGGCACCGGCGGGGTGATCCCACCCTTGGTCGCCAGCACCATCGCCTCGCGCAGCCCCGGCACGTCGGCGAACACCCGGCCGAGCAGCGCCTCCGCGTCGCCGAACCCGCCGCTGCCGTCGAAACCATAGATATCGGCGGTGTCGAACAGCGTCACCCCGGCCGCCAGCGCCGCCTCGATCAGCGCGCGCGCTTCCGCGACCTTCCCTGAGAACCGCCACATTCCCCAGGCGAGCGGGCCGACGGTCAATCCGCTCTTGCCGAGCGGGCGTGGGGCGGGCGATAGCGCGAAATCGGACATGGCATCGGCATAGTGAGTATGGGCGTGAGTAAGCAAGTCCGGTACGGTCTCGTCGGCACGGGGATGATGGGGGTCGAGCACCTCCAGAACCTCGCGATCACGCCCGGTGCGGTCGTCACCGCGATCTCGGACCCGGAGCAACGCTCGCTCGGATGGGCGCGCACCGCCTTAGGAGAGACGCGGTCGGACGGCGTGACCGCCTTCGCCGACAGCGCCGAACTGGCGGCGAGCGGCCTAGTCGACGCGGTGATCGTCGCCAGCCCCAACCATACGCATCGCGACGTGCTGGAGCCGTTGTTCGACGCTGGGCTGGCGATCCTGTGCGAGAAACCGCTGGCGACGACGATCGACGACGCGCGCTGGGTCGTCGAACGCGCTGATGCGAGCGCCGCGCCGTTCTGGACCGCGATGGAATACCGCTACATGCCGCCCGCCGCCGAGTTCATCCGCCAGATCCATGCCGGCCGCATCGGTCGGTTGCGGATGCTCTCGATTCGCGAGCACCGTTTCCCGTTCCTGGCCAAGGTCGGCGACTGGAACCGGTTCGCCGCCAACACTGGCGGGACGATGGTAGAGAAATGCTGCCACTTCTTTGACCTGATGCGCGTGATCACCGGGTCGGAGGCGCTGCGGGTCTATTGCTCCGGAGCGATGGACGTGAACCACCTCGACGAGGATTACGCGGGCAAGCGGCCCGACATGATCGACAACGGTTTCACCACGGTGGACTTCGCCGACGGCACCCGCGCGATGCTCGACTTGTCGATGTTCGCGGATGGCGCCCACAACCAAGAGGAGATCACCGCGGTCGGCGACCAGGCGCGGCTCGACGTGGTGATCCCCGAGGGCGCGCTGGTGTTCTCGCCGCGTGTCGGTTTCCGCAACCCCAAGCAGGTGGAGCGACAAATGGTCGCGACCGACCAAGCGGCGCTGGACGCGGGGAGCCATCACGGCTCCACCTTCTACGAGCACCAACGCTTCATCGCGGCGGTGCGCGGCGAAGGGCCGGTCGAGGTGACGGCACGCGACGGGCTGATGGCGGTGGCGATCGGCGCGGCGGCGGAACTCAGCGCGCGCGAACACCGGGTGGTGACGATGGCGGAGCTTGGCTTTTGAGCAAAGCCGCGCTTTAGGGGATGGAAGACGAGCGCCGGTGACACCGCGTGGCAACAACGATAGCGGCCGGGCGAGCCGTGCAGGGGAGGCGAGAGCATGAAGACCTGGTTGGTGGGCGGCGTAGCGATGGCCGCGCTGATGGCGGCGCAGGCGGGCGCGCAGACCGCGCCGCCGGTGCAGGCGCAAGACACCACGCGCGGCGTCTCCGCGCCGTCGGTGGACGCGGGCGCGGACGCCCAAACGTCGCAGCCGACCAACACCGACGCGGCGGCTCCCGGCGACATCATCGTCACCGCGCAAAAGCGGTCGGAGCGGCTGCAGGAAGTGCCGATCGCGGTGTCGGTGGTCGGCGGCGACGCGATCGCGCTGCAGGGCCGATCGAGCATCGAGGGCGCGCAATATCTTGTCCCCTCGCTCAATTTCCTGAAATCGGGCACGACGCTCAACCAGTCGATCTTCCTGCGCGGCGTCGGCACCGCGACTTTCTCCATCGCGGGCGAGCCGTCGGTCTCGACGGTGGTCGACGGCGTCGTGTTCTCCCGCGCGGGCGAGGCGTTCAGCGACCTGGTCGACATCGACCGGATGGAGGTGCTGCGCGGCCCGCAAGGCACGTTGTTCGGCAAGAACGCCTCGGCGGGCGTCATCAACATCGTCAGCAAGCAGCCGACGCGCACGCTGGGCGGCTTTGCGGAGGCGAGCTATTTCAGCCGCGCCGATTATCGCGGGCGCGCGGTGCTCAACCTGCCGCTGAGCGACAATCTGCTGACCCGTTTCACCGGTTTCTACGAAAATTACGACGGCAATATCCTCAATACCGCGCAGAACCGCTCGCACGTCAACGGGTTCGAACATTATGGTGGCCGCGCGCAGATCGTCGCGACGCCGTCGAGCAACGTCCGGCTGACGCTGATCGCGGATTATCACAGGAACAAAGACGATTGCTGCGGGGAGGTGATCGGCACCGGGACGCCGGTGGTGACCAACGGCGCGCTCACCGGCTTCTCGACCGCCAACCCGATCTTCGCGGTGCTGCCCACCCCGCGCGGCAACCGGACGCGTGAGCTCGCGCAGAACCTCGTGACGAGCACCAAGGAGACGGGCTACGGCTTTTCCGGGCAGATCGACGTGACGCTTGGCGACCAGACCGTGACCTCGATCACCGCTTATCGCAAATACGACAATACCGAAATCCGCGACGGCGATTTCCTGCCGCAGGCTTATGCGGGCTTTAACCAGCTCCACGATGTCGGCCCGCAGACCAGCGACACGTTCAGCCAGGAGTTGCGGCTGACCTCGCCAGGGCACCAGCTGCTCGATTACGTGATCGGCGCCTATTACTCGCGCGCCTATTCGGAGCGTGTGTTCACGCGCAACGACGTGGTCTGCGGCCTCGGGTCGGGGGTGACCAACACGGCGCTGCTCCCGTGCGGCAACGGCCCCGCGCTCACCACTGCGACGACGACGCCCAGCGGCACCGCCGATTTCGGATCCGCGTTCAAGAACCTGGCGCTGTTCGGACAGGGCACCTTGAACCTGACGGGCCGGTTCCGCGTGATCGGGGGCTTGCGCTACACCGTCGACCAGCTCGACGTGTTCCATTCGCGCAACACGACGCTGGCGGGGCCGGGCATCCAGCCGAGCTTTCCCGTCACCGCGACCGGCACCGGCCAGCCCGCGACCGTGTTCCGCGGCAAGGCGACCAGCGAGAATCTGTCGGGCAAGGGCGCGGTGCAGATCGACCTGACCCGCAACGTCACCGGCTATGTCAGTTACACGCGGGGCTATAAGGGTCCCGCGTTCAACGTGTTCTACAATCTGACCGCGACCGGCACCAACGTGATCGCGCCCGAGACGTCCAGTTCCTACGAAGCCGGGCTGAAGAGCACGTTGTTCGGCGGGCGACTGGTGGTCAACCTCGACGGTTTCTACGCCAAATACCGCAATTTCCAGGCCAACAATCCCGACCTGGTGGCGGGCGTGGTGGTGACGCGGTTCACCAACGCGGGCGACGTATCGACGCGGGGCGCGGAAGCGGACGTGATCTGGAACCCCGCTCCCGACCTCAACATCAGCGGCGGCGCGGCCTATACCGACGCGCATGTCGACAATTTCTTCGTCGCTCCGGGCGCGGCAACGACGGCGGTGGTGCCGCCCGGCACGCCGCTCGGTTTCGCGCCCAAGTTCAAGGGCAATCTGGCGGTCAACTATCGCTATCGTACCGGCGGCGCGGTGGACTTCTTCGCGGGCGCGCAAGGGTCGTATCAAAGCTCCGAACTTGCGCTGTTCGCGCCCGACCCGACCCAGCGCCAGCTCGGCACGATCCACGGCTATGGGCTGGTCAACCTGTCCGCGGGCATCGCCACGCGCGACGACCGGCTGCGCATCACCGGCCAAGTCCGCAACCTGCTCGACCAGAGCTTCGCGGCGGCGATCACCAATGGTGGGCCGGCGGGATCGTACCGCTACCAGATCCCGCGCGACGCGGACCGGTATTATGGCGTGACGGCAAGGGTGGGGTTCTGACCTAGTGAACCAACCTCGGCTCCGCGGAGCTGAGGTTGGTTTCCACCGGCACGATGCGGGGCACGATCAGCTGCACGCACGCCAGCGCGACCAGGTAACTCCCCGCGCAGATCACCAGCATCGGCGCATAGCCATGCCCGTTCTTCAACGACCAGGCGGACAGCTGGATCATCCCGATCGACCCCATATTGCCGCAGAACGCGGCGATGCCGATCGTCGAACCCGCCGCGCTCGCGGGGACGATGTCGGTGGTCAGCCCGAACACGTTGGTCGAGAACCCCTGATGCGCGAATAGCCCCATCCCCAGCAACAGCGCCGCGCTCCACGGACTGTGCAGTTGCAGGACCAGCGGCACCGGCAGGATCAAAAGCGCGAAGAACAGCATCGCTCCCTTGCGCGCCGCGTTGACCGACCAGCCGCGCCGCATCAGCGTCGCGGGCAGCCACCCGCCAGTCAGCGCGCCGCATGCCGCCATCAAATACACCAGCGCGACCGGCAGCCCCAACGTCCCTTGCTTCAGCCCGAACAAGCGGTGGAACAGGTCGGGCAGCCACAGCAGCATGAAGAACCACACCTGGTCGGACAACGTCTTCGCCAGCGCGATCGCCAGTGTCTCGCGGCGGCGGATCACCTCGCCCCAGCTCAGCCGCGCCGCGCCGATCTGTGCGATCCCGGCCGGGCGCGCGCGTACCAGCAGCCAGATCGGCACCCATAGCAGCCCCAGCCCGCCCGCCAGTAGAAACGCTGCGCGCCAGCCATAAACGACCGCCAGCGGCGGGATCAGCAACGGGGTCAGGATCGCACCGACATTGGGCGCGGTGTTGCCGATGCCGAGCGCGATCTGCCGGTCGCGATGGTCGAAATAGGTCGCCGCCGACTTCACCGCGGCCGGCGTCCCCACCGACTCCGCGACGCCCAGCACGACGCGAGCCGCGACGAACCCGCCGACGGTGGCGACCAGCGCGTGCGCCATGCCCGCGAGGCTCCACACCGCCACCCCGCTCGCGAACCCGCGTCGCAACCCGACGCGGTCGATGAACCAGCCCGTGCCCAGGAACGCCACCGCCGTCGCGAACTGGAACGCGGTGCCCATGTTGGCGTAATCCTGGTCCGTCCAGCGGAACTGGGTCTCCAGCGTCGGCTTGAGCAGCGCCAGGATCTGCCGGTCGACATAGTTCAGCATGATCGCGACGAAGATCAGCGCGACAATTACCCAGCGCGCGCGGCGGTTCGTGTCTTCCATCCGCGAACGTTGTCAGATCGCCCGGCGCGGCGCTAGGGCTGCGTGCCATGACGATCCGGTCCCGCCCGCTGCCGATGGTCGCCGACCTGTACGGCGACATCGAACCCTCGCCCACCGTCGCGACGTGGCGGAGCTTCCTGCCCGGGCTGGCGGTGGTCGCGGCGGGGACGCTGGCGGCGGGGTTCCTGTCCGACCATTATGGCGTCCCGGTCACGCTGATGGCGCTGCTGATCGGGCTGGCGCTCAACTTCCTGTCCGCCGACGTGCGACTGACACCGGGGCTGGCGTTCGCATCGCGCTCGCTGCTGCGCTGGGGTATCGTGCTGGTCGGCGTGCGCGTCACGTTCGGGCAGATCGCCGCGCTGGGGCCGGTGGCGTTGCTGTCGGTGCTGGCCATCGTCGCGACCACGATCGGCGCGGGTATCCTCATCGCGCGCAGGCTCGGCTTCGACACCGCGTTCGGCGCGCTGGCGGGCGGCGCGGTGGCGATCTGCGGCGCGAGCGCGGCGATGGCGCTGGCGACCACGCTGGGCGAGCGGCGCACGACGCAGGCGCAACTGACGCTGGTGCTGGTCGGCATCTCCGCGATGAGCGCCACCGCGATGATGACCTATCCGCTGCTCGCGCACGCGCTGCGGTTCAGCGACCTGCAGGCCGGGTTCCTGACCGGGGCCGCGATCCACGACGTCGCGCAGGCGCTGGGCGCGGGCTATAGCTATTCTAAGGGAGCGGGCGAGATCGCCGCGATCGTCAAGCTCACCCGCGTCGCGTTGCTCGCGCCGGTGCTGGCGATCGTGGCGCTGTTCCTTCCCCGCGAAGAGGGCCGCGCGCGTGTGGGGGTGCCGTGGTTCGTGGGCGGGTTTTTCGTGCTGGCGGGGGTAAACTCGCTCGGCTGGGTGCCCGCGATCGCGGCGAGCGGCGCGGAGAAGATCGCGGCCGCGCTGCTGGCGGCGGCGGTGACCGCGACCGCGATCCGCTCGCCCCTGTCGCAGCTGCTGGAGGCGGGGCCGCGCCCGCTGCTGGTGATCGGCGGCGCGACGTTGGTGTCGCTGGCGCTCGCGCTGGCGGCGGCGGTGTGGCTACTCGGTTAGGGCGCGAGCAGTTCGGCCAGCGTCACCGGCCGCCAATCGCGCGCGTCGACACCGACGTCGAACTGGCGCGGCATCGACTTCAGCCGCCCGTGGCTGTGCCCGTGCAGGTTGATCGCGCCGCGCGCCTGCCCATTCCAGCTGCGAAACGGATAATGGCACAGCACCAGCACGCGGCCGTCGAGCATCAGCTCCGCATAGTCACGAACGCTCGCCCAGCCTTCGCTCGTGATGGTTTGGCGTGGATCATTGTTGCCGACGAGCAGATGCTTGGCCCCGTTCAGCCTCTCGAGCAGCGCGGGCACCTCGGCGGGGCGGCGCGCGACATTGCCCAGATGCCAGACCTCGTCGCCCTGCCCCACCATCGCGTTCCAGCCGGCAACCAGGCTCTCGTCCATCTCCGCCACCGACGCGAACGGCCGCTTGCCGATGTTGAGCGGGCGGTGATCGCCGAAATGCGTGTCGGACGTGAACAGAACCGCCATCGGCACCTCCCTTCGACCCCGCGCGCCGGACTCGGCACGAGCATCGAAACGCCGTAACCGACCGCTGGGAACCATGGTCACGCTTCCGAGCTTTTCGTTTCTCTCGCGATCCACACCCGCGTCACAGGAGCTGCAGCATGGCGCTTTCCGACCTTTTCTCCATCATCAACAACGGCCTGCGCGACGCGTTCGAGCGCCCCGCCGCCGATCCGGCCAAGGCGCGCCGCCCGCTCCTCAAGGGCGTCGAGCGCACCGCCGCGCAATTCGCCGCCGGCAAGCCGGGCCCACGCAGCTGGTGGAAGCTGCGCAACGACGTGGTCGCGCTGACGGTCAAGGTGGATGGCGACACGTTCGACATCAACGGCGTCGCCACCAACCACATGCCCGCCGAGCGCTTCGCCGAGTTCCTGGACAAGATGCGCGACGCGGTGAACGCTGGCACGTTCGACGCCGAACTCGCCAACAAGGGCAATGGCGACGCCAAGGTCCGCATCGGCAAGCGCCCGCGCACCATCTCGCCCGAGGCGGCACGCGAGCGCGGACGCAAGGCGGCGGAGACGCGGCGCACCAACCGCGCGGCGCGCGAGGCCGGCGGCGTTTGAGCATCGGCGGGACTCGACCGCGCGCCCCATTGCTGTATTAACGCACCATGACAGCGACGAGCGAGGAAGGGCCGGTCTATCTGCGCCTCCGCACCATCGTGGCGGCAGCGATCCTGCGCGGGGAGTATCGCGCGGGCGACCAGCTTCCTTCCGTCCGCGCGCTCGCCGCCGACCACGGCGCCAATCCGCTGACCGTCGCCAAGGCATATCAGAGCTTTCAGGACGAGGGCTATGTGGAGGTGCGTCGCGGGGTCGGCATGTTCGTGCTACCCGGCGCGGCGGAGCGGCTGCGGATGAGCGAGCGCGACCGCTTCGTGCGCCAGACCTGGCCGCGCATCCGCGATCAGATCGCGCTGCTCGGCCTGGACGCGGGCGCATTGCTGGAGGAACGCGCATGAAAATGATGATTGTCTTGGCCGCGCTGTTGGCGACACAGGCCGTGTCGGGGCCGATCGATCGCTCGCCCGAAGCGGCGCGCGGTCGTGCGGCGCTATTATGCGGCGATCGATCGGGGCGATTACCGGGCCGCCTATCGATTGTGGACCGGCGGCAAGGACTATTCCGCGTTTGTCAAAGGGTTTGCGCGGACCGCGCGCACCCGCGTCGTCGCAGGCGCGCCGACGGACGAGGAGGGTGCGGCGGGGTCGCTGTCGATCACCGTGCCGGTGCGCGTCGATGCGACGCTGAAAAACGGCGCGCGCCAGCACTTTGTGGGCAGCTATATCCTGCGCCGCATCAATGACGTTCCCGGTGCGACGGCGGATCAGCTCCGCTGGAGCGTCAGCGCGGCGCGGCTATACCCGGTCCACTGAACAGCCCCAGCCGCGCCACCTCTTCCGCCGTCAGGTCGATGCCAAACATCATCGCCAGCCGAATCCGATATACGCGCGGGTCGCTGATCTCGGCTTCGCTCATGTCCGCGCCCGCGAGGCGGCGATAGCGGCGGTCGGTGAGGCCGGCGAAGCCGCGCGGCAGGACCATGCTGGCGATGCGCAGCCGAGTGAAACGGCTGTCCGCCGCCCCCGACGCCCAGCGACTGCCCGCCGCCAGATCGTCGTCCGATACCGGCGCGAGCGTGAAGTTATATTGCGCGCGCCAGCCCTCGCCGCTCCCGCGCCCGTCGGTGGTGGCCGCGTCACCGTCGCGCTCGAGCAACCAGCCGCCATTGTCGGCGCGCAGCCGGAACCGCGCGCCGTCGGGCGCGCTCGCCTCCGCGCCGTCGATCAGCGGCATCGGCGGCGAATAGCTGCCGCCGAACCCCGCGTCTGCCAGCCACGGCTCGCCTTCGATCGTCACCAGCGTGACCGCGTGGTTGGGCGGCGGCGTCGTGATCGCGTCGAGCCAAACGCGCGCCAGCAGCGCGCGCGCCTCGAACCCCAGATCGGCCAGCGCGTCGCCGAACAGGCGGTTGTGCTCGAAGCAGTAACCTCCCCGTCCCGCCGTCACCAGCTTGGCGAACACGCTCTCGCTATCGATGGCGATCCCGCGCCCGAGCATCACGTCGAGGTTCTCGAACGGGATCGCGAGCCTGTGATGCCGCTGCAGCACCGCCAGTCCCGCAGCGTCGATCGTCGGCCGCGCCGGGAGGCGCAAACGCGCCGCGTACGCCGCCCAATCGAACCTCACGCGGCGAGTTCTTCCGGCTCCAGCTCGTAGAGCACGTCCGCACTGGCAGTCGCCGCCGCGCGTAGGCCGGTCGCCTCGGGCACGATCTGGTCGAGGTAGAACCGCACGACCGTCCGCTTGGCGTGCCCGAACGCGTCGTCGCTGGTCGCGCGCGCCTGGCGCTCGAGCAGCCAGCCGCACACCGCCACCGAGAGCATGGTCAGGAACGGATAGCTCGCCGCCAGTCGGTCGTCATGCTCCGCGGTGGCGAGCCGGCGACCGACCGCGTCGCACGTCTCGATCAGCGCCTTCAGCTCCGGGTGCTCGGCATCGTCACTCATGTCGCGGATCAGGCTCGCGAACACACTGCCATTGTCCAAACCCAGCTTACGCCCGACCAGATCGGCGGCCTGGATACCGTTGGTGCCCTCATAGATCGGCGTGATCCGCGCGTCGCGCAGGAACCGCGCCGCGCCCGTCTCCTCGACATAGCCCATCCCGCCATGCACCTGGATGCCGATGCTCGCCACCTCGCAGCCGATGTCGGTGCCGTGCGCCTTGGCGAGCGGGGTCAGCAGCTCCAGCCGGCCTTTCGCTGCCGCACCGCCCAGCGTCGCGCGGTCGACCTGCCCCGCCGCATGGTAGACCAGCGCGCGCGCGGCCTGCGTCTGCGCCTTCATCCGCAGCAGCATACGGCGCACGTCGGGATGCTCGACGATCCGCACCGGGTCCTTGTGCGCGCCGCCGACGCGCGCGCTTTGCACCCGGTCGAGCGCATAGGCGACCGCCGCTTGCGTCGCGGCCTCGGCGACCTGCACGCCCTGCAGGCCGACGTTGAGCCGCGCGTTGTTCATCATGGTGAACATGCCGCGCATGCCCCCGCCCTCCGCGCCGATCAGCTCGCCCACGCAATCGTCATGGTCGCCGAAGCTCAGCACGCAGGTGGGTGACGCATGCAGGCCTAGCTTATGCTCGATCGACACCGCGCGCACGTCGTTGAACGCGCCCGGCTTGCCCTCCGCGTCGAGCCGGAACTTGGGCACCAGGAACAGGCTGATCCCGCGCGTGCCGGGCGGCGCGTTCGGGGTGCGCGCCAGCACCAGGTGGACGATGTTGGGCGCGAGGTCGTGATCGCCGAAGCTGATGTAGATCTTGGTGCCCTTGATCGCCCACGTCCCGTCCCCGCGCGGCTCCGCCTTGGTGCGGAGCGCGCCGACATCGCTGCCCGCCTGCGGCTCGGTCAGGTTCATGGTGCCGGTCCACTCGCCGGTCGACAGATGCGGCAGGTATGCCGCCTGCTGCTCGGGATTGCCATGATGCACCAGCGCCTCGATCGCGCCGACGGTCAGCGTCGGGCACAGCGCGAACGCCATGTTGGCCCCGCCCAAGGTCTCCAGCACTACGGTCGACAGCGCGAACGGCAGCCCCTGCCCTCCCCACGCCTCCGGCGCGCCGATCGTGCCCCAGCCCCCTTCGACGTAATCGCGATAGGCCTGGGCATAGCCTTCGGGCAGCACCACGCCCTCTGGCGTCCACCGCGCGCCCACCGTGTCGCCCGCCTTGGCGAGCGGTTCCCATTCGCCCGCCGCGAACTGGCCGACCCCCTCCAGCACCGCGTCGACCACGTCCGCCGATGCCGCCGCGAACCGCTGCGTCGCCGCGAGCTCGCCCAGGCCCGCCGTCTGCTCCAGCACGAAACGCTGCTCGGCGATGGGAGGAGTGTAGGGCATGGCGGGTCCTCTTGTCGGCGGGTGGCGCACGATATAGCCGGGCGCGATGCCGGGACCAACCGTCTTGCCGTTCGGGGCCGAGGCGATCGCGCTGGCGGCAACCTGCATCAAGGCTGGCGGCATCATCGCAGTGCCGACCGAGACGGTGTACGGCCTCGCCGCCGATGCACGCGATGCGGCGGCGGTGGCGCGCATCTATGCCGCGAAGGGGCGACCATCGTTCAACCCGCTGATCGTGCATGTCCTCGACCTCGCGTCGGCGGAGCGCATCGCGGTGTTCGACGCCACCGCGCGCGCGCTGGCTGAGCGATTCTGGCCCGGCCCGCTGACGCTGGTGCTGCCGTTGCGCGAGGAAACCGGCGTCGCGTCGCTGGTGACCGCAGGGCTCGCCACCGTCGCGGTCCGCGTCCCCGCCCACCGCGCGATGCGCGGGCTGCTGGAGGCGACCGGCGCACCAATCGCCGCCCCGTCCGCCAACCGCAGCAACGGCGTCAGCCCGACGCGGGCGGCGCATGTCGTGGCGAGCCTGGGCGACGCCGCGCCGCTGGTGATCGACGACGGCCCCTGCGCGGCGGGGGTGGAGTCGACGATCGTCGCCGGGCGCACGATCCTGCGCCCGGGGCCGATCACGGCGGAGATGTTGGAAGAGGTGTTTCCGGAGTTCCCCGGCGAAGGCCGGGGCCCAGTCAAGATGGTGTCAAGAGTAGGAGGCCAGCCCTCGCCAATCTCGACCGTCGTGACTGGGCCCTGGCCTTCGCCGGGGAACACGGACATGGGGCGCGCGGACATCGGTGACATCATCGCTCCCGGCCAGCTGGCATCGCATTACGCGCCGACTAAGCCGCTCCGCCTTGATGCGACCGTAGCGGCGGCAGACGAGTGGTTGATCGGCTTCGGACCCGTAGCGGGTGACGCCACGCTGTCCGCCACCGGCGACCTCGCCGAGGCGGCCGCGCGACTGTTCGATGCTTTGCACACGGCCGACGCCTCACCCGCAGAGCGCATCGCGGTCGCGCCGGTGCCTTGGAACGACCTTGGCAGCGCGATCAACGACCGGCTGCGCCGTGCCGCGCGCCGCTAAGCTAAGCCGTCGCCATCGCCTTCGACCGCGCGGCGAAGCTCTTGCGCAGTTTCTGCAGCTTGGGCGGGATTACCGCCATGCAATACGGGTTCGAGCGGCCCTCCGTCTCCCAGTAATCCTGGTGATAGCCCTCCGCCGGATACCAGGTCGCGGCCACGCCGGTCGGCGTCTCGATCGTAGTGACAATCGGGCGCGATTGTCCGTCCTGCGCGCGCGCGATCGCGGCGCGGGCGGCGGCTTCCTGCTCGGGGCCGTCGGGGAAGATCGCCGAGCGATATTGCGTGCCGACGTCGTTGCCCTGCCGGTTGAGCTGCGTCGGATCGTGTGTCGCGAAGAAGATGTCGAGGATGTCGCCCTCGCTCACTTGGTCGGCGTCGTAGCCGACGCGGATCGCCTCCGCATGGCCGGTGTTGCCCGAACAGACCTGCTTATAGGTCGGGTTGGCGACGCCGCCGCCGAGATAGCCCGACTCGACCGATTCGACGCCGATCACGTCCTTGAACACCGCTTCGGTACACCAGAAACACCCGCCCGCAAGCGTCAGATATTGCGTCATGGCCGCACTCCTTTGCGCAGGAGATAGGAAGCCGCTACCGCGCTCGCAAACGGGAGGTGCCGAGTGTTCGAAGGCAAGGTGATGGTCACGGGCGGGGCGGGCTATATCGGCAGCCACGCGGTGCTGGCGCTGCTTGATGCGGGACATGAAGTCGTGGTGGTCGACAATCTCGTCACCGGTTTCGCCTGGGCGGTGGACGCTCGCGCGACGCTGGTCGAGATGGCGGTGGAGGACCCCGCGCTGGGCGATGTGCTGCGGAAGCACGGGGTACGCGCGGTGATGCATTTCGCGGGCTCCGTCGTGGTGCCGGAGTCGGTCGATAATCCGCTCAAATACTATCGCAACAACACCGCCGCCTCGCGTACGCTGGTGGAGAGCGCGGTCGCGGCGGGGGTGCCGCACTTCATTTTCTCGTCCACCGCAGCGACCTATGGCACGCCTGAGCGGGTGCCGGTCGCGGAGGGCGACCCGACGCGACCGATCAACCCTTACGGCCAGTCGAAGCTGATGACCGAACAGATGCTCCGCGACGTCGCCGCCGCGCACCCGCTCAATTACGCCTGCCTGCGCTACTTCAACGTCGCGGGCGCGGACTCGCGGGCGCGGTCGGGGCAAAGCACCGTGGGTGCCACGCACCTGATCAAGATCGCGGTGGAGGCGGCGACGGGCAAGCGCGACGCGGTGGGGGTGTACGGGACCGACTTCCCCACCCGCGACGGGACCGGGGTGCGCGATTACATCCACGTCAGCGACCTCGCCGCCGCGCACGTCGCCGCGCTGGAGCTGCTGGTCGCGGAGCCGACGCGCAGCCACACGCTCAACTGCGGCTATGGGCGCGGTTTTTCGGTGCTTGAAGTGCTCGACGCGGTCGATCGGGTCACCAACCGCCGTGTCGAACGGCGGATGGAGGCGCGCCGCGCGGGCGACCCGGCCGAGCTGGTGGCGGACAATCGCGCGATCCTGGCGGCGCTGCCGTGGCGGCCGGAACGCGACGACCTCGACCTGATCGTCCGCGACGCACTCGCCTGGGAGCGGAAGCTGGCCGAAATGGAACGATGAGGCTGCGGTCGCTGCTGTTCGTACCGGGCGACCGGCCGGAGCGGTTCGCGAAGGCGGCGGCGACGGGGGCGGACGCGATCATCTTGGACCTGGAGGACTCGGTCGCGCCCGAGCGCAAGGCCGCGGCGCGGGAAGCGGTGGCGGCGTTCCTTGATCCTCCCCGGCACGGGGAGAATCGGCCCCTCCGGTTCGTCCGCATCAACCCTCTCGGCACAGCGCAGGGCGGTGCTGATCTCGACCTGCTCGATCAAGTCCGTCCCGACGTCATCATGCTGCCCAAAGCAGAGGGCATCGCGACCGTCGAGGCGCTCTTTGACGACGTTTACGACTGCCCGCCGATCCTTCCTATCGCGACCGAAACCCCTGCGGCGCTCTTCGAGCTCGGCACTTTTCGCGCCTGTGCCTCCCGCCTCGCCGCGCTCACCTGGGGCGCGGAAGATCTGCCGGCCGCGATCGGCGCATCGACCGCGCGCGAGGCGGATGGGTCCTATACCGCCCCGTACCAGCTCGCCCGCTCGCTGACGTTGTTCGCCGCCCACGCCGCGGGCGTGCCCGCGATCGAGACGGTGTATCCCGACTTCCGCGACCCCGATGGCCTCGCCGCCTATGCTGCGCGCGGGCGGCGAGACGGGTTCACCGGCATGATGGCGATCCACCCGTCGCAAGTGCCGGTGATCAATGCCGCCTTCACGCCCTCGCTCGAAGAACTCGCGCACGCGCGCCGCGTCGTCGCGCTGTTCGCCGCCAACCCGGGCGCGGGCGCGTTGCAGCTCGACGGGCGGATGGTCGACGCGCCGCACCTACGCAGCGCCGAGCGATTGCTGGCCCTCCACCCCGACCCGCTCGCGGAGGCTCGCGCCGAGCTTCCACCAGCCCAGCGCCCATAACGTCCCGAAGCTCCACCCGGCCAGCACGTCGCTGGGCCAATGGACGCCCAGATACACGCGGCTGACCCCGATCGCGCCGACCAGCAATGCCGCCACCGCGATCAGATAGCGCCGCACCGGCTCGCCCTCCACCACCTGCGTCGCGAGCGCCGTCAGCGTCAGATACACGGCCGCGCTCCCCGCCGAATGACCGCTGGGAAAGCTGAGACCCGATGCGTCGACCAGGTGCGGCACGATCGCTGGCCGAGGGCGCCCGACCTCGTTCTTGAGCAATGTCACCACCAGCCCTGCGCTCGCGCACGCGGCGGCGGTGAGCAGCGCCGTCACCCAGCGCCGCATCGCCAGCAGCAACCCCACCACGACCAGCATCACCAATGTCAGGATCGGCACGCTGCCCAGCGCGGTGACGTCGATCATCACCGCCTTCAGCCCGCGCGGACCGACCGGCACCTCCAGATGCCCCGGCGTGCGCAGCCCCAGCATGATCGCGTGGTCGAACCCGAACGGCCGATGATCGACCGCCAGCCCGCCGATCAGCAACAACGCGATCGCCACCGCGACCAGCCCCGCCGCGCCCAGCAACGGCGGCAGGCGGCGCGCGCCCGGCGCGGCGGCTATGACTTCCCGCCCGGGCCGCCCGACACCGGATCAGTACCACCGACGCTGTCGTCGTAGTTCTCGCCCGATGAGCCTGCGCCGTCACCAGTGCCCGACCCGTGAACCTCGCCGGTCTTGACGTCGGACCAAGCGCGCTTCCCGACCTCGGGCGGGATGTCGCGCGCGCCGTGCGTCGCGCCGGGATCCGCTGGACCCGGCGTCCAGCTCGTCGCCTCGCCGCTCGGCTGCTTCGCGCCGAACGCGACCTCGTCCTCGCGGCGGTAATCCTGGCCTGAATAGCCGTCGCCGCTGTTGAACGGACGGGGCGTGCGGTCGCGCTCGCGGTCGACCTCGGGGTGGTGGGGGACGGTCTCGCTCATGCGCGGTCAAGCGCGCCGCGCGGGCGGCGGTTCCCGCTCCCAAGCAAAGCTATCGCGCGGGCAAGGCGACCCCGGATTGTAAGCCGAGCGATCCAGTGGACATTGGGAGCAGGTCGGAGATCACCCCATGTCGCACGGTTTGTTGCTCATGCTTGCCGCCGGTCAGACGGCCACCGCGCCGCCCGTCCCCGCTCAGACGGTTCCCGCGCCGGCGCAAACCGCGGAGGACGCGGGGCGGCTCGGGGCCGCGCAACAGGGCACCGGCGAGGTGGTCGTCACCGCGCGCCGCCGCGCCGAATCGGTGCAGCGCGTGCCGATCGCGATGTCGGTGATCGGCGGCACCGCGCTGGCGGAAACCGGCGCGTACAACGTCAATCGGCTCCAGCAGCTCCAGCCGAGCCTGCAATTCTATTCCACCAACCCGCGCAACTCGGCGGCCAACATCCGCGGACTCGGTGCGCCGTTCGGCCTGACCAACGACGGCATCGAGCAAGGCGTCGGTATCTATGTCGACCAAGTGTATTACAGTCGCATCGCGTCGGCGACGTTCGATTTCACCGACACCGACCGGATCGAGATCCTGCGTGGGCCGCAGGGGACGCTGTACGGTAAGAATACGACCGCGGGCGCGATCAACATTTACACGCGCGCGCCCAGCTTCACGCCCGAGGCGCGGGTCGAGCTGACCGGGGGCAATTACGACTTCTTTCAAAGCAAGGTGTCCGTGTCCGGGCCGTTGATCGACGACAAGCTCGCGCTGCGCCTGTCGGCCTCCGTCACGACGCGGCGCGGCACGATCTACAACATCCGCAACCGCCAGTTTCAGAACAGTCAGGACAACGCCAGCTTTCGCGGTCAGTTGTTGTGGAAGCCGAGCGCCACGTTCGACGCGACTTTGGCCGCCGACTACAACCGCCAGAACCCGAATTGCTGCGTGCAATATTACGCGCGGGTCGCGCCGACGCAGCGGCCGCTCAACCGCCAATATGCCGCGCTCGCCGCCGCGCAGGGCTATGCGGTGCCTTCAACCGACCCGTTCGCGCGGCTGATCGATCTCGACACGCCCGCGCGCGCGGAGCAGGAACTGGGCGGCGTATCGCTGCTGGCGAACTGGCGGCTGGGCGGCGCGACGCTGACCTCGATCAGCGCGTATCGGTTCTGGCACTGGACCCCGTCGAGCGATCGCGACTTCATAGGGCTGCCCGTCACCATCGTATCCGCCAATCGGTCGCAGCAATATCAGGAAAGCCAGGAACTGCGGCTCGCATCGGACGGCGCTCGCGCGGTCGATTACGTCGTCGGCGCGTTCTTCTTCCATCAAATCGTCGATACGCAGGGGTTGCAGACGCAGGGCGTGGCGGCGAGCGCGTACCTGCTCAACCCGACCAGCGCCGACGCGAAGAACCCGGCGGTGCTCGACGGTCTTACCGCGACGACGCCCAACCGGCTCGACAACACCAGCGCCGCCCTGTTCGGCAAGCTGACTTGGCATTTCGGCGACCGGTTCTCGATCGCGCCGGGCCTGCGGTTGAACTACGACAAAAAGCTCGGCAGCTATCGTTCGGTCGTGACCACTGGCACGGGCGCGGTGCTGAGCTGCACGATCGCGGCGCAAGCCGCGAGCGCGGTGGCGCGGGACCAGTGCGGCGTGCTCGCGCCGCAAAGCTACGCGCCGCGTTTCAGCAAATGGAACGTCTCGGGCGACATTACCGCCGCCTATGATGTCAGCGCCGACATCCACGGCTACGCCATCTATGCGCGCAGCCAGAAGTCGGGCAGCATCAACCTGTCGGGCCTGCCGCTCGACCCGCAAACCAATCTGCCGATCCTGTCGACCGCGACGGTGCGGCCGGAAAGGGTCGATCATTTCGAGCTGGGCCTGAAGACCCAGTTCGCCGGTCGCCGCGTCACCGCCAATGTCGCCGCGTTCTGGACCGACATCCGCGACTATTAGGCGACCGTCAACAATCTCCAGACCAGCGTCATCCGCGGCTATCTCGCCAACGCCGACCGGGTACGCACGAGGGGCGTCGAGATCGATACGGCGTTCCGCCCGACACATGCGCTCAACCTCTACGCCAATGCCGCCTATACCGACGCCAAATACCTGCGTTTCCGCAACGCCCCCTGCCCGCCCGAACTGACCGGCGGCACGGCGCAGCCGCTCGACGCCAGCGGCAATCCGACCGGCGCGACGGCGGCCGCCGGCACGCCCGGCGTCAGCCCGGCGTTCTGCGACATCTCGGGCCAGGTGCTGCCGGGCGTGTCGAAATGGGCGGCCTCGTTCGGGGCGGAATACGACCTGCCCGCGCGGCTGTTCGGCACCGACGGGCAGTTCTACCTAGGCTATGACGGCAGCTATCGCTCGCGTTTCTCGTCCAACCCGTCGCCGAGCGCGTACACCGGTATCGACGGGTACAGCCTCGGCAATTTCCGCCTCGGCTACAAGGTGACGGGCAGCGCCAACGTCTTCGGCTGGGTCCGCAACGCGTTCGACCGGCATTATTTCGAGGTGTTGGCGACGCAATCTGGGAGCACCGGGCTGATCGTCGGGCAACCGGGCGACCCGAAGACGTATGGATTGACGTTGTCGAAGTCGTTCTGAGGTGGTGCCTTGTCGAGGGTCACTCGCGGCACTTTGATCCTCCCCACTCGTGGGGAGGGGGACCGCTCGCGAAGCGAGTGGTGGAGGGGCGGTCGCCCCCAAGCGCACCTTCCGGGGCAGCGGCCCCTCCACCAAGCCGCTGCGCGGCTTGGTCCCCCTCCCCGTAAACGGGGAGGATCGGAGCGATCAAATCACCCAATCCGGCGCGGGGGCGTCGAGCGCGGCGGCGGTGACGCGCTCGCCGGGCCAGCGGACGCCCTCGACCGGGGGCAGCGCGAGCACCACCGCCAGCCCCGCGTCGTGGAGCAGCTGTGCGGCGGCGATCGCCCGGCGCGCCGCCTCGGCCGCGTCCGCACCGAGCGTGAGGTCCGCCAGCCGCGCCTCGTCGAGCAACACCGCCGCATGCCCCTCGGCGCGGAGCCGTTCGGCCAGCGCCGCGCCGGTCGCGGCGAGTTGATCGCCCTCCGCCTCGATCCAGCGGATCGCCGGCGCGCCGGTCGCAGCCCGACGCAGCGCGAACCGGTCGATCAGCCCGGCGGCGGCGGTGGCGTTGCTATGCGGGTCGATCAGGATAAACCCGCCCAGCGCACGCGACCGCTCGTACAGGTCGAGCGCGATCGGCTGATCGGCCACCAGCGTCGCGCGCGCGATGTCGTTGAGCCGCACCTCGCGCGGCGGCGCGGCGTCGCCCGTATCGGGGTCGAACACGCTCTCGACGCCGGTCACGCGCGCCGGGACGGTACGCGTGCCCAGCTTGAGCAGCATCCGCCGCCCGACCGACAACGGCTCGTCCGTCATCCATACGCAGGTCGCGCCGATCTCATCCGCGACGCCGACGCTCGACCTTTCGCCGACCAGCACGTCGCCGCGCGAACAGTCGACCTCGTGCGCGAAGGTCAACAGCGCCGACTCGCCCGCGTTCGCCCCCGCGCGGTCGCCTTCCGGAGCAACGACCCGCGCGACCGTCGCGCGCGTGCCCGCCGGGAGCACGCGCAGTGCCTGCCCCGGCGCGACCCGCCCCGCCGCGACCCGTCCCGCATAGCCGCGGAACGTCGCGTCGGGGCGCAGCACGCTCTGCACCGGCATCGCGAACCCTGCGTCGGGCACCTCGGCCACCTCCGCCGTGTCAAGCGCCTCGATGATCGTCGGCCCGCGATGCCACGGCATCCGCGCGCCGCGCCCGACGACCATATCGCCATCGCGCGCGACCACGGGCACGGCCGTGAACCGCGCGATGCCGACCTGCTCCGCCAGCGCCCGATAGTCGGCGACGATCGCATCGAAGCGCGCGTGGTCGAACCCGACCAGGTCC
>JAABUQ010000681.1_pt1 | contig 78911 bp, 64 predicted proteins | sample 5560001 | NCBI WGS metagenome assembly JAABUQ01 (sample SAMN10711888, study PRJNA513371) | rock metagenome | isolation source: Antarctica rocks | place: Antarctica: Victoria Land, Finger Mt nord | collected 2015-12-18 | reverse complement strand
CAGGGAGAGAGGGTGGTGGTGGTGATTGAGTGGGTTTCCAGTGGGTGCTAGATTTCGTGGCGATCACTGCGGAAGTTCTTCTCTTGCTGCTTTCGTAAGATTATCCGACTATATTACTGATGTGCTTAGACGCTTAGACGCTTTGACAATGGGCCTGCAATGGTTACTCATCCCATTGGGCTTTTCGTGAATTCGTTCTTTAGGGAAGCGCAAGGCGATTCTTCAGAGTGGCTGGCCTCTGAAGCTTAGCAACCTGCCAAGGCATGGGCATTCTATGCTCTATATGAGTGGATGCGATGCAAAGCTCTGTAGCCATCCCATATCTACAAAATGTCGTCCAGCATATGTACAAACCAGGTCATCGTGGGAGACCTATTTCCTCCGCTTCATCGTCTTCTCGCACATCTCCAGGAGACCGTCTTTGGCTTCTGAATCGGGGAAGCCGCTGATGGCTTGGGCTGCCTTGTCGGCGTATCCTTGCGCAAGAGCTCGAGTTTGCTTGAGGCCGTCACTTCGTGAAACGATGTCCCGAGCCTATATTTCGTTAGCCGCACCGGTCAAGAACGCAAGACTGAGAGACGCACCATCTGCACGTCGCCATCGCCGGCGAATTTGCGGCCTACCAGAACACCTAGCTCTTGATGCCGCTTCCAAGCAAACAGTAGAGGCGCGGTTGCGAGCCCGAGTTCTAGATCTGCGCCTGCAGGTTTCCCCAGCTCGTTTCCACTGACGGTATAGTCTAACATATCATCCACCAGCTGAAAAGCTAGACCGAGATTCCTCCCGTATGCATAAGCTGCATCCACCACATCTGGCGAGCATTGACCAAGCAACGCCGCCGCTCGACATGATTTGCTGATTAGACTCGCAGTCTTGAGGTATGTCTTCTGCAGGTAGTACGTGATTGTGTCCTCCGTCCAGACGGGGTTTGCTTCATCTTGAGCCGTGTTCTTCAGCTGCATGAATTCTCCTTCAACCAGGTTCGCAATGACGGTTGCCAAAAGCTCGATGACCTCGGCGTCTCGTAATCTCGCTAGAGCCACAGAGGCCCTCCCCAGGAGGAAGTCCCCTGCCAGGACTGCCATTTTGTTTCCAAAGGACAAATTTGCTGAAGGTGATGATCGTCGAGAATCCGAATTATCTATTACATCGTCATGAAGGAGCGACGCCGTATGTATGAGCTCTGTAATCTCCGCCAGCCGTCTTTGGGACGGAAGTATATCTGACCCTCCGAAGTAATCCGTCATGGGGGGGCCCAATGGGTTACTGATTGGAGACGAAGGATTGGTGTCTGAAAGCACGGCAGGCGGAGAAATAGGAGTATTGACAGTGGCCGCAGAAGGTGTCCCAGGCTGTCCTGCGCTTTTAGATGTCAGCGACACAGCTCGAGACATGAGCAGCACTAGAAGTGGCCGCATATGTTTCCCTTCCGCATTGGCGTAGTATTTTGCGACTGTGTCCAGAATTGGATGGCCTGACCCTAGGAGCTGCTGTATGTTTTTGTTCAGGAACTTCATCTCTTTTCCTACAATCCGGAATGGATCTATTGACACTCCAGCAAGCCTGCTGTCCGTTGTCGGTCCATTGCTGAAGACATTCTGTACCACAGACACAGCTTGGGCCATTGTTGATTGGTTACGTCGTCTGGAAGGGTGATAGAGCTTTTGTAAGGAAGATAGCGAGCGGCGTATATGATATGGAGATATAGGCCGAAGACATTCGGGACATAGGTGCTGGGGGGTGAACGCCCCATATGAGACTGCTCTGGCCCTCATGTCTGGATCTTCGACGGTCTTGGGAACGTTCTGTAGATTCGGTCATTGGGAGAGAAGAACGATGATAGTAAGTAGAGTGGCGTCCTCAATGTGTCTCAAGCATTCTGTGCCCCGCAAAGAACCAGCGCATACATGTCTTGGACACTGAGGAATTACTATCAGTGCTAGCTCGTTAGCCCAACTTTTTGTCGAAGCTCCCATTGAAGATCTGCAGCAAGGATCATCGTCGGGCCGTATATGCGCCAAGTCTCACCCTCGCTTCTACACTAAAATAGATACAGGTTGTCAGCTAAGGTACTGTCTCTACATCACTGAAACTGGTGATTACGAGATCTGTACCCTTCGATGGTTCTCCTCACCATGACGCCTGCCGTTGTGGCAGCTGTCCAAGCTTGTTATCAGCTACATGAGCTTCCAATTGAACTCGGCAATGCATGCGAACCATCCTTGAGCGACCCAGCTATTGGGAAACCCATATCCCATACACAGCTGATCGCTATCTCCAAAGTCTTGAGAGAGCACAATAAACAAGAGTCATCGGTTCCATGCCATTTGGACGAGCTTCTGCGCGGGTCAAGAATCTACCATGGGCCGCCAAAACCTAAGGCGGAGCCGGTACGGAGAACGATTGTAGCAGACAAAAGTCTCCGCTGATACTCGCAGACTACTGAATACAAAACCCTGATGGCCCGCTTGCGCCGCGAAGAAGAGGCTAGGGCGTATGAGCGTATGATCAATCCACCTCCGCCCATGGAGACTTTCGAGCAACGATTCCCCGGATCTGCCCACGTAAAGCTCTTCCAACCTACACAAGCTGACATTGGTGATGGCGATGAGATGACGTACGCGGACATCAATCGCCAGGTCGCACTGATCATCAATATACTTGTTTCCATAGTAGCCTGTAGCGTGGCCTTTTGGATGGCTGCACGACACTGGAATACCCCTGCAAGACTTGGCCTAAGTATGGGTGGTAGTGGCATGGTTGCCGTAGCTGAAGTCGTCGTATACGCAGGCTACCTTCGAAGACTCAAGGAAGCTAAAGAAAAGGGAGAGAAACATGTTGAGATCAAAGAGATTGTGAAGACTTGGGTCATCGGTGGCAACGATGAGAAACGGACTGAAGGAGAGCCTGTTGCTGTAGTGTCGAAAGCCGCGCCGGCGGAAGCTGCTCGTAGGAGGAATTTCCAATCCACATGATACGAATACCTGGCGCAAGCTTCCTACAACTTCTCGAGTCGACGGAGATCACCGACAGTGTGTGTTAGTTCTCAGCGAAGGACGCGTACTCTTGATGGGGAGTGTTAGCTGCTCTGATAATCCGGTCCAATTGGTATATTTCAGGCCCCTTAGTCGGAGACTCATCTACTGCGACATGTCACCGACCTAGCCTCTCAGTATAACATGACAGGCAAGCCTATACGAACTCCAATGGCTCAACCAGGATCGCGATCACCATAGCAAGGTCGATGCACGCATCTAAATATCCAATGACTCCTCCAGATCTAGGACCTCTTTCAGGAATGCAGCAAGCCACCCACCCGAGCCGCGATCACCGAATGTCAATAACCCAGGCCTTAAATCCGAATGTATGTTGAGTAGAGCGTTGCGGCAGTTTTCTAGGCTGAGGTCGCCGCCGTATTGTTGTGCGCTGCAAATTGGTTCTTCGGAAACATAACCGGGCGGGTCGTAGGGGTCAAACAAGCGACGTGTTCGATGTGGCGCTGACGGCTGGCCGGACGGGCGATACAAAGGCCAGTTTTGAGGCTCTGGAGAGGATGAAGAGAGCGATACCGAGATGAGGGATTATTCAGAGCATACTGGACGAATAGATCCCAGGCTGTAAGCCCCAGGTTAGATTCCGAGAGAAAGTCGTAGCTCTCAATAAGTATTCGTGTGTGCAAACGGTCGCGATTACTCTCAGTCCTTGTGCATCAGAGACCGCTGATCCAGTTCTTGGCAAGCCACTCTAGAAGCCCGCTCTAATCTCATACTTTGCTTATGTTCCGGCCAAATTTTTCTTGACGCACAACTCAGTGGATTTGGACATCTGACTTACGATCAACCACGTCGGAATGACTCAGTAATATGCACTGGTCGAGCTGACAAAATGGATATGGTCCCAACGTTGGATCGTCTTGCACTTCGTTGTTTGTTTAATTGGTTCACTCTGGATATGAAACACCGGGCATTTAGGAAAGCCGGTATATACACCACAATATTTAATGCTCAACCCTCGGAGAAGGTAAGGTAGCAGCTAGCTGATCATTGGGTTAAGTACGGACCATGAGACGTATTGGAAAAGGAGAAAATACACGCATTTGCCATCTTGTAGGAAGAGATGATCCAAATGCCAAGCGAGAGTAGAAAACAACCTAGCAGCACTCTGACCAGTTCAACCCACACGCCCATGTGAGAGACATAATAACCAAAAGAACCTGCTGAGACATGTACAAGACAGGTAGGAGAAGTGGTTTTTGAGTGTTGGCTTATTCCCATACAGGTCCGGTGTCATACAAGGAGCAGACTTTGGCTTCTGTACATCAATTGAGCGCGGTCTTCAAGGATGTGTACTCCTCATCGATGCTATTCCCGGCGATGTGATGCTTGGGCCGAAGTTGGCTGCATTCTCATCGAGTAATGCTTACTCGATAGAGTGGAAACTAGCCTTAGGTTTACCTCCGGCATGAGCGGCAGCCTTGTTTCGTTCTCCTGGTACTCATTGAGATCGGACGTGATCATGGGGCATCAAATATGTATCCATTTTGAAGGAAAGGCTCCTTTTCTATGCAGACGTGAGTCAGGTACTACCTTTTACACTCCATACAGAGTACGTACAGCTCTTGAGACTCTTGCATGTGATCGTCTCGGAAACAGCTCCTTATCTATCTAGCGCTAGAAAACGGAGCTAAGCGGTTTTCGTCCTGCTAGCAGCTCAAGCACGACCACAGAAGCACTTCGCACTGACGGTCACTGCGCAATCCATTACTCGATAACAGCTGCCGGATCCCAATGCTGATAAGGCCCGAAACCTGCTCAACCTCTCATCGAGTAATAGCAATCGCGCATGTGGTTAGTTGCAATGCCGCTACAGCGACGCAGTGCAACCTTCAACGTAGAAAACCGCGAGAGCGCACACCATACTCATCATGGATGTAATTTGGATCCGTTCGAGTTGATGTGGAGCATTTGTGGAGATCTGGGGAGGAGATAATAGTTGACACGCACCCCACAAAGGTCTGGTGTCGACCATAACGCGGAACGTCTCTTTGTTTGGTACTACCAAGCTCTCTCTCCGTAATTTTCATACTCAGAATTAGACAGCGAGCTTTTGCAACAGGGCTTCTGCTTGGTTTTCTGTCATTATTGTGCCACGTGGATATATCATCTCCCTATCTTTTGTGGTTCCGGGTAACCAAACAGCAATTATGTCCACCGTGAACGCTATCCACCCGTATCCTACACCAGCAACGACACCGCCAGGCACCGAATCACCTACAACGCACCCGCCCATCGCCGTCCTCGCTTCCTCTCGTGCTGTGATTGAAGGCAGGCTTACGGCAGCTACTATTGTCATTTCGCTTCATACGGGCAAGGTCACATCAGTCTTCCACTCCGTACTGCCAGCCTCCGATTTCCCTTCTGGGACTCCTTACGTCGACCACTCTCCCTTAATTCTCTTGCCGGGTCTCGTCGATGCTCACGTACATCTGAATGAGCCCGGAAGGACGGCATGGGAGGGATTCTGGACTGGCACACGGGCTGCAGCGTTCGGCGGAGTCACGACTGTGGTGGACATGCCATTAAATGCTATACCACCCACCACGACTCTTAGGGGGCTTGAAGAGAAGGTACAGGCAGCACAAGGGCAATGTTGGGTCGATGTTGGCTTCTATGGGGGCATCGTTCCAGGCAATGCTAGCGAGCTTAAGTCGCTGGTCAGCGCAGGCGTCAGAGGGTTCAAAGGCTTCCTGATCGACAGTGGGGTATGCATCAATGTTCTCTGATGCTAAAGGTCAAGCTGATATGATCATCAGGTGGAAGAGTTCCCAGCAGTTTCGTCCACTGATATCGCCATCGCTATGAGTGAACTAGCCGATGAGCCCACGGTTTTGATGTTCCATGCCGAGATGATACCACCAATATCGGACTCTGTCGGTGACGATGTCCAATGGTCCTTGCCGCCGTTGGCACCTGTTGGCCCTTTAAACGAGTACAACACTTTTCTTGCATCGCGCCCTGCATCCTTTGAGACCTACGCCATATCCGAGATATTGTCGCTTGCGTCGTGCGCTCCGAATTTACCACTGCACATTGTCCACTTGTCTGCCATTGAAGCTATCCCTCTACTACGTGAAGCACGTACAAGTGGCATCAAGGTTACTTCGGAAACTTGCTTTCACTATCTCTCACTAGCCGCGGAAAGTATTAGAAATGGCGATACCAGACACAAGTGCTGTCCACCAATACGGAGCCAGTCGAACCAGGACAGTCTCTGGGATGAGCTACTCCGGAAGACAGACAGTGTCATCAGTACAGTGGTGTCGGACCATTCACCGTGTACACCGAATCTAAAGTTGCTGCCTCCTAGTATAGCGAGTAATGGTACTGATGAGATTGAGAACAATGGCGACTTCTTCGCCGCCTGGGGCGGGGTCAGCTCGGTCGGTTTGGGCTTGAGCATCCTTTGGACCGAAGGTCAGAAGCGAGGTATCACAGTGGAAGATGTTGCCAAGTGGTGCTGCATGAACACTGCAAAGCAGGTGGGGTTGGAGCGCCAGAAAGGAGATCTTGGCGTCGGCTTTGATGGGGATGTGGCAGTTTTTGACGATGAGGCGACCTTTGAGGTCGGGTTGGAGGCTATGCTCTTCAGGAATAAGTGTTCACCATATCAAGGGAAAACATTGAAGGGGGTGGTGAAAGAGACATGGTTAAGAGGTGAGAAAGTATTCGACAGAGACGCAGGGTTTGGCAAAGCCATTTATCCTATAGGTAGGTTATTACTAGAGCGAAGACAGCCGAGAACACATAGAATATAGGTATGTTACCAATGATAGACCGGCTTCCCCGAACCTTTGCCCTGAACTGCACAACCTGAGTTAGAATCCGGCACAGCACAATCGAAAGAAACCTTTGATCGAGGACCGCTAATGTGTCCTTAGCGTCTCGCTTGGAAAGCACTTGCTGCAAGTCATAATTTCTCCACCATCTCAACCGCTACCCGGACGGTGCGACTCACTGCGATGCAACAAATTGACTGGACAACATAGTACTGTCCCGTCGGCAGGACCAGCGACTGCTTTGATGACAACTACAATGATGGGCCAAACATCGTCACAACCTGGCCCGCCGTCTCCACAGCAATCGGGCGCAGTTGCTGATATCATGCCTGGCGACACTGGACCCAGGAAGCCCAAGCACAGGAAAGATAGGAAAGATAGGAAAAGTTCAGAGTATGGCCAAGTCAATGCCGATGAAGAGGAAAGTGCCCGTGCTCTGCTGCAAATGCGGGACGAGGCCGTCAACCATGTCAGACGGCCGTCGACTGAGTACGATTTGGCTGCGTCAAGTCAGTTGATGAACGAAACCTACAATACCCAGCCCGCCGCATCTTCCGAAGATGACACCAGCTCCAAGAAACGCAAACGGGTTGGAAAAGGGGATCCAAAGCGGCAGAAGAAGCGGAGGCAAAACACTAGTGATTCTCGTTTACAGGAAAGAACTGTGTCCCCCATACGAGAAGACTCTCCAGCTGCCCCAGCAGCTTCTGACGGTACGGACGGGCTCGACTACCTCTTCAATGATCTCGAAGAACCTTCCCAGTCCTCCTCCGAGCCTGACAACATTCATCCTCTTCAATCCTCTCATAAGCTCGACGACATTCATAGCGACGATGGGGACGTGGCCTCCCTTCTTCAAGATTACGAACAGGACGAGATGAGCTCGTTCACTTTCAAGAAGCCGCACGATCAGTCTCATATTGAACACCACGATACACTTAATTGCACATTACCAAGGTCATCACCACCTTCCTATGACGGAGCTTTAGTGAAGTCACACAAGAATCGCAAGAAGAAACGCAAGAGGCACTCTGGGCCTTCTTCAGACCCCCATTTTGAAGAAGATCAGACGTTGCCGGGCGTCACAGGTCAGCATGAATTCGACATTGACTTTCAAGCATTCGATGATTTTTGCGCCGCCAATGGTGTGGGCTCCGCTAACCTGTTTGATGACACTCCAGGGCAAGCTTTGCCCATTGACCCAGTGTTGATGGAAGAAGGTGAGCTTGCTCATGCCAACAATGGCGTGGAAGCAAATTCTGAAGGCGATGCAGCCACGCCACGAGCGCAGCAGGCCAAGCGGCGAAGAGCTTCACTACGCTCAAAGAGGCAGGCAGAGGATTCTGCTAAAATGACGGTCCCTCTGGTTAGCAATGATCTGCTCGTTGATAGCCTTGACCTGCTAAATACAGACCAGCAAGACCAAGTTCTGCCTGGCTTTGAAGACATGCAAAGGCAATCGTCTCAAGAATACCATCCCTCAAGAGAATCTAGCATGGCATCCGGTCGCCAAAGCCCCTCGAACGAGACCGATGTACTGGAGAAGGTGCCTGCCTCTTCTAGACAGAAGGCAAGTACACCCAAGCACAAAGCTTCACAGCGCAAGCGAAAATTACATGTGTCTAGCCCTCCTGCAGAAGATGAGGCTCCGAAGGGAGGTACATATACCATTGGTGAGATCACCAAGCTCGAGAAGGTCCGGGAAAACTACTGTGACGAGCACAAAATCAGCGAGTGGCAATTCAACGAACTAATCCATAACCCCGTCAAAGGTAATTCCAAAGCTCAAACTTTGTGGCAAGAGATCTACGAGACGCTTGACTACCGCACAAAGCACTCTCTTCGTCGTTTTTGCCACCGAAGATTCCACAATTTCGGCGTTCGGGGCGCGTGGACGGCTGAGGATGACGAGCTCTTGGATCACGCTGTGGAAGAAAAGGGCAAGTCTTGGGTCGCAGTAGGTCAGATGATGGGTCGATTCGAGGAAGATGTGAGGGACCGTTGGAGAAATTACCATGTTAATGCAGAGCTTCGCAATACCGAGAAGTGGTTGGACAGCGACGTTCGAAATTTAGCCATGGCGGTAGATCAATGCATGCATTTGATGAGAGACGCCAGACTTAGGGCTCTGCAAGAAAAATATGAGGGAAGGGATATACCGGAAGCGGAATGGAGTCAGGCTCAGAACGTAGACGACACTAAGCTAATCAATTGGCAAGTAGTCAGTGATCGGATGGGTGGCTCGAAATCGAGGCTGCAGTGCAGCTTCAAATGGGGAAAGCTCAAGGATGCTGATCGACGACGCTTCATGAAGGAGGTTAAAGCGGCGCGAAAGGCTGCAATTCCGCAAAAGCCCACCAAGAACCCTTGGAGGATGACGAAGGCCATGAAAAGAGCCGAACAAATGAGGCCTGGAGACAAGCTAGAACTTCTCGAAGCGTTGTCCGGCTGTAGAGCTCTTGAAGAACTCAGCATACCTTGGCAGTCTTTGGGCAGTTCAGACTTCACGGCTCGGTGGAAGACTTCAGACAAGAAGGCTGCTTGGCAGATCATGAAGAGAAACTTTGCTGCACCTGACTGGATGGATTATCAAGACATTGTGAACAGGCTATTGACAATGCAGCTAGCTGGAGGTGAAAATCTGGACGAAAAGTATGATCCTGAGGTACACGGGTATGGCAGAGCACCCCATCCAATGGCTGCAGCTGAGAAGGTGGAGTCAAAGAAGAAGAAGATGAAGGAGAAGCTGGAGAAACAGAAGTCTAAGCGGAAGGCCAAGCATGCAAGCAAGCCAAGGAAGGCAGACCGGGCATCAAAAGTCAAGAGCGCAGTATTTGTACCTGAGAGCGATATCGAAGACGACGAAGTCCAAGAACCATCCTTGGAGACCGAAGATCGAAACTCTGGCACGCAATCGAACAGCGATTCAAGACGTTCAAGCAATGGATCTGGCACTCAAGCCCACAATGAGGACGCTGAGGCGGCCAGGACCGCTGATACTTCGGTGGACGGCAGCGAGGATGAGGAGCTTCCAAGGAGTCGGCAAGTCAGCGATGACTTAGCAGAGCTATTACGATCGGTCTGCGATGCCTGAATCGTCATTTGCAGCAGTGGTTTTCTCAGAATCACACCTATACCCACATGAAGAAGATTCACCTTGGCATGTATACACAGAATAAAATCCACCTATTCCGCTCGATGAAACACCACCCCATTCAACGCCTCGCTTCGGAATATCAAACACATCATTCCTCAGCCTACAGATGACTAGACTACGACTGCATTGCGATTCCACGGAGATCCGCTATTTCGCATAAGAGCTCCAGCGTCCTAACTAAGTACGGAACACTCAGCAGCATAAGACGAAGACTTAGTACTGCTCAAAGATACAATCAAAACAACAGAAAGATACCCGCGATTAGCACAATCTCAAGGTAGCTCTTGTAGCTAATTAAGAATAACTTTGACGGCGTCGATACGTCGTGCTATGTTGAGTGATTACCTCCAAGTGATCCCCCTCAACTGGTCCCCTCTCCCGGGCTTTCGTGCGATGGTAAGTCGCATTGTCAGATAAGGTCATGCGGCATCCCCCCCCCCAAAAACCCCCAAGGTAGTTGGGGTCACACACACACACGTTCTCGCAAAGATCGAACCACTGTAGATGTAAAAAGCCAAAACGCAGCAAGACGGCGGAGGTCTGAATGATAAGAATGGTAGGTCAGGCTTCTAAAAATCCAACGCTTGCAACTCTATCTCTGAGAAAAAGTTTGCGTTCAATTATCAGAACGATGGCCAAAAGGGGCTGCGCTGATCGATGGTAATACTACTACTATGGTGGGAGAGTTCTCCTTTGTATTCAAATGTAAAGATTAAAGCAGAGGACTACTGATACGGAGGCGGAGGATTGGAGTGTGGGAGTGGGAGGGGGGTTTAGGTGGACGCCGAGATGGGGTGGAGGTTTGGCGTTTTGTTTATTCGATACCTGGAGGTTGGGCGTGTGTGGCTGATGCTGATATGAGGTACTTGGTATGTGCGGGACGGTGGTTCGTACGGCGAGGTTTGCATGGGGTGTGGTGAGGGAGGGGGGGTTGTGGGGATTGGTGCTGGTGTTGCGGCTTCTTGGAGTCTGCGGTGGGGTTGGGGGGGGTGGTTGGGCTCTCGAATTGTGCGGGACTGCTCTTTGTTTGCTCTCTGTCGTTCGCTTGGGTGGTTTTGTTCATGCTTCCTATGTTTCAATTCGTTGCATGTTGGTGTCTATGCACGGATCGAGACTAGGAGCGAGATAGGACGAGGAATTTGCAGCGCATTGGGTTTGTACAGTTGGGTTTTCCTCTCTACTACATGTACATGAGCTTCGTCGACGTGCACAATTAGTCCCAAAGGAACCATGTCTGTGTCGGCCCTGCGAGCGCTAGAGACCTGTAACTTGTCAAGAAAGTCCCGTTCGCCTCACCCGCAATCAGGCCGCAGGGATCGTGCTCTCCTCGAACGGCACTCTCGTCCAATGCGCCGTCTTGAATCGACAGCTACCGTCGGCACAGATCCAGTCTGTGTTCGCCTTCGAGATGTTCAACGTCCCTTCTCTGACCTGCACGATCCCACTAACGATAAGCCTGTCGGATATGTTAGCAATTTTCATCTGATTCACTGATTTTAGGACCTCAAAAGAGAGCAGCGGAACGAAGCAGTAGAGAGAGGCAGCAGAGAGGACCGGCAAGGGAAGAGTTGCAGGCAGAAGGAGCAGAAAGAAAGAGTAACAAGCACCAGAGAAGAGCAGCAGACCGAAGCATCAGAACGATAGATTAGAAAGAAGTAGCATAATAACGCAGCAGAAAAGGGGAGCCTACGTATGCTTGATATCCACCACAAACTCCCCGGGTGCGCTATAACTCCTCAACGTCGCCGTCTTCGCAGCGTCGAATTCCAGTTGCTGAGTCTGGTTGATGGGCGGTAATGTGCCGTTGGAGGGGTTCCAGCTGAACTGGCAGCCGCCATTGCGACCGTTACCTTGGTCGTTGAGGTAGAATTGGACGAAGGAGCCTGGGGCGTTTTGGGGGCCGCCGGGGATGGTGTTTGATTGGATAGCTAGGGTCTGGTCGTAGGAGAAGAGGTTGATGACATTGAAGTAGCGGGATGAGGGAGGGTCATTGACGATGTTGTTGGCTGTGTCGGTGAGGAGGGTGGAGAGGGCGGGGAAAAGGAGAGAGAGAGTTGTGGTAAGAACAAGGAGTGGGTTTGCGAACATGACTGAAAAATGAACAGACGATTATACGAGGAGCTTCTTGAACAGTGAGAGGCGCTTGCCTAGATACACAATTGCAGCAATAAGTTGATGAATAATATGAATCGAGTTTTAATGGACAGAGCTGTTTGCCACCCTAACATGGCTGAAATCAAAGTATATAAGCTCGGGGCTCAACCTAAGGCAGACTATTATTGGCACTGCAAGTCCCGTCATCTCTGCACTTACAGAGGTCGACTATTTTGGCCTGTGCCGACTCCAAGAGCTCTTCGCTCATAGGCGGCATCAAGTAAAATGTGGAGATATACCCGCCTTCATCGGCTAAAACACGTAGAAGAAGCGCTCGGACCTCGACGCGCCAGGACTGCAGTTGGAGAAGCAAACGTTGTTATGGATTCGAAAACTATATAAACCAGGGAACGGGTCATTGATCTTCAGATAGAACAATGAAGACGCCATAAGACCTCAGTTTGGTCGAAGAGGAAAATTCCCTAGAACCAGAGAGTTGTCAATCGACCGCTTGTGGGGAAGGAGTACAGTCTGTGAGCTGTCAAAGGTGAAATCAAAGCGCTACTCTGGCTTCAAACCTTCTTCGTGCAGGCCGAGCAAGCGAAACCTGGCTTCTATCATGCAAAGGTAACGAAAGTCGAGAATGCGATCAGCAGGCGTTGGGAGTTGACGATTAGTAGGACTGGTCTCGAGAACAAGGAGGTAGTAAAGGGACATTATCGGGCTTTGTGTCCTTCAGTTCGTAGATTGAGTAGTCGCCTGGACAGTACTCCGGCCACCTCACTTTCAGCCTCCAATGGGCCGTAGATGCTCTTTTGGCGCATGCAACGTTCAATGGACTTTTTGCCATTTGGGTTAAGCACGGCAATATTACATGGATGAACGCTAGGCCGAAAAGATGAGGCGCTTAGTAGAGCCAATCACAGCGGGCTGACATCTACTCCAGGCTTGGCAACTCTTTCACTTGTAAAAGTTGCTTTCAGTCTTACAGAAACTTAAAGCGAGGTCTGTTAAGTAACGTACTTATCGAAAGTGAAGGCATCTTTGTAGCTAGCCTTGCGATGGCTGATACTTCCGTCTTTCCCTTCGTCGAAGGGCAAGTTTCACTATGCTGGCGTCTTTTCATCCCACTATGTGTAGTCCGCGAAGCCCTCAAGCTGAGGGCGGGTTTGAGAGACTCATCTGCGGACAAGTGGCACATGGGAGCATGTGAGCTTATATGTGCAGGACCAAGCCTATTCTAAGACTTCTACACATGCCCCCACGCCACCGAATTCTCCGAAACACTCAAAAGGACCCCGATCGGCGATCGGATCCGACCGGACGAAGTTCTACCATGAGAAATAGATCTGCCTTGAACCCGAAACATGGATCACGGCCCAAATCCCACTCTCTGCCGCGAGTATCACGTTTTACGAGGTTGACAGGGTTTCCCATATGCGCCTCTGCCGCGTCTCGAATATACATGCTTTCACATTGGCCAGGTTACAGTATAGAAATTTGGACTGCTTCGTGAGCATGTCCGGTACCTGCGTAGGCGTTCAGGCACTCTACGCAAATCAGTGCGCCGGTGGGTCTTGTCGCCAGTCAGACAAGGACCTCGAATCATCGTCGACGAGCTTCTTTCCACCCGTCTCCAATTCTTGATCCTGCAGCATTGCGGATGTGTGGGTCAGTCAGCATCTCTGGCTTTCTGCCGACATTGTTTTGGAGTTTCCTTGCATGAGAGCTAGAACTAATTCATTGTGAACCTTCCGAATGGTTTCATGTATGCTTGATTCCCCCATGGATGAGTAGCATCCGAGCTGCTCTATAAATGTTCCGTTTCTGCTCCCTGTGACGATCGTGGACCTTTGTCGGTTTTTCCTCCTTGACCAAAGATTTATCTCCTTAGAGCTCGTCACGCTACTGGCGCTTGCGCGGTATTGACTGACTCTTGTTCTCGTCATGAAAATCTTCCTATCATGTACGCTGTTTTTTGCAGTTGTTCACTCAATCCCAGCGACGAAACGGGCAACCGTAGAGCTATGGGGTACATGCAGTGAGCCGAGCATCGGAATCAACGGCCCATTACAATGTGCAGATGGAAGTCAATGTATATGTAAGGACGATAGTAAGTTCTGTGGCCAAGTCCGCCTGGGAGATTAAGCTCATGACCGAATTCCAGCCTTTGCGCAATGTCGGCAGCCGATCAACGGAGTGTGGAGTGATGATCCATCCTGGCATTGTCAGAAACCGGGCGACATGCCCGGCACCTCCAACACTGCCTCAGGTGGCAGTACTCCCAGTAGCGGCGGAACCTCTGTGCCTGCAACCTCTAACCCTGCGCCAAGCGCGACTTTAGGTCAGACAGGATCAGGTCAGACAGGATCAATGAGCACGGGGGAGGACTTGACCAGCACCTACGCAAACGCGTCGGCGACCGTTGGTGGATGCGGTAATGTGGCTGTCCCAGGTGGCTGGGAAGGAGTCGCTAGCACCTCGGTATGGTTTCGCCCTCACAGACATAGCCTAGAGGATGTTTGCAGAGCTAAGTCATAGTCTAGTATTATGGGTACATGGGAACGTCATGTATGTGTGGGAATGGCAACTTCGGGCAAGCATCCTGGCAGGCCAATACAGGCGAGTCGCTCGGTATCGGCCAAGGGATCTACTCAGGAGCTGTCAACCAAAAACTCTTTGGTGGATCTCTGAATTCAGCGGGTCAGCCAGGCTGTGGTACAAGCTGTGGAGTATGCTACGAATTGATGACAACCGGCGTGAATGCTTATAACGGTGGTACCAAGGGTGGATCGACAATACAGATGATGGTCGTGGTTAGTAAACCCTCAATCCTCCCTGTCATTGTCACTGTTTTAGATCGACTCACGAACGTCCACTCAAGACGCACACTATGACCCTCTACTAACGTAGAATCCTCTCTAGGATGCGTGCTACGGCCAAGCCGGAGCGCCCAACTGGTGCTCCAGCAACACAGCCTCTGGTTCGGATGACTTCGGATGCAGCGCTCATTTTGACGTCGACACCGACCCTACAGCTGGCAACGTCCCTGTCATAGGACAAGATGGCACGACGTGGGAACGTGAGTTAACCATCACTCTCACTCTCACAAGCTTTCCCGTTACTGACAGCTGTTCAGATGGTGGGCAAATGGTGCTGTACAGGAGAACAGCGTGCCCTTCGGCCATGACCGATGCTTTCAATCAGGACTGCAAGTCGCACTGCTGACATACGTGCCTTTTGATTGCAGCGTCGGCTCTTCTTTCTCTATTGTATATATTCATACCACCAGACCATGGGTTTTGAAATATCTACTTTTTAGTGACTAAGATGCTCTCTGATAAGCCTGTTCTGGGATGAGCGGATTATACATCACAAATACGATGGGACCGAACTGCAGGAGCAACTCGCACAGTGATCCGCACCTCCAAACCCACCATGGCGCCCACCCCTTACTAGCACCAATATACCGCTAAACCCCCCCCCCCCCCAGGTCCCGAAGACCCTTCTCTTACTTCCCCTCTCTCTTCGAACATCTTCTACTGGATTCCTCACCTGCGTGAAGATGTTCCTCAACAGTCTCTGCTTCATAAAAAATGGGCATGCTACATTAGTTCATCTAGGGACTTTCCTTTTGCGAGGCTCAGCAGCACGCTCTCAGTGGTTTTGAAGGTAAGCTTCTTAACAACTTAGTAGTCAGAAAAATTTGCTTCCTGTCTTTTGCCCGTTGCCCAGAGGAGGAATAGCTCTGTGAAGCGATCCCGAGGCGAGAATGTGGGATTTGAAAGAGGGGTGATGGCGGCGTTGTTGGTGCTGTTGGGATGGGTGTGGTATGATACCTTGCTTCTATGTGAGCTGGCTAGCGTTGGAGGGTAAGTTGGGTGGAAGCCAGTGGAGGTGGTCAGGATGTGGAGAGGGCTATGGTGGGGAGTGAAGTGATGTGGGAGAGGCTATGGATGAGATGCTAGATGTAGCTCGTGGATGACGGGAAAGGTACCGAAGATGTTGAATGTCGGGAGATGCGATCATGCAATGACGGGCTTTTGGGGGGGTGTAATTCGTAATGACGAGAGTGTTTTGCAAGTCAAAGCTGAATGGGTTCGTAGGTAGAGAATTGGTTGTGGCTTTGCTGATTCGGGAAGCCTGCGAGATTACACTCCCGGGTTTCGAGGATTCTGGCGCTGTCTTGTCACCCATGAGGAATAGCAGGGGCGATGATAGTCAGCGGTGAAAGCTTGCCTGTGAATCTATTACCGGAATCTCAGCATTGAAATGAGCGAACCTCGGCCTCGCAGAGTCGTCACCCAACTCAATTTGCCAAGAGCACTAATAACTTTTTCCGTAACCGACCCTCACCCAATCAATGACAAGTCCCCACCGGGAACGTCCCCGGCCCATAGCACTCCACAGCAAAACTCCTCAGTGTCGCCGTCCCGTTCGAATTAGCATTCAGATCCGTCACCAGATCAACCAAGTCGCCCGCGGCCACCGTGGTATTGTAATCATACTGCGCCGCCTGCGGAGAATGATTCGGATCGAACCCTTGCGCGCCGATCGTTGCGTCTGCGCCTCCATCGCCGTCAGAGAAGTAGTACAGCTCCACGAGGCCCACGGCATCGTAGTTGTAGACCAGGATCGCGTGGTAAAGCTGCGTGGGCGAGTTGGTGGAGTTGGTGGGGTTGACGTAGGGAGTGAGGATGTATTCGACGCTTAGCTGGGAGTTGGCGCCGTAGATGTCGATCTGGTAGTAGATGCCTTGTTGGGCGGTGGGGCCAGCGACGAGGTCTCTCCAGAAAACGCAGACAGTGCCAGGTGGGAGGGCGGAGGCGTAGAGAGCGGTGTTGATGGTGTCGTCGGCGATGTCGGCGAAGCCGACGGCGAAGAGCTGTGGGCAGGAAGGTGTTAGCAAGGCGTTGGGGGAGGGAGGAGAGGGAGGGGAGACGCACGCCGTTGGTTGTGACGGTGAAGTTCCGGGCTCGTTGTTCGTAGAGCTGGATGGGGAAGGTAACGGAGACGTTCGAAGCAACGTCGTCGTATTGCTTCATGAATTTCGAGTCAGCTTTTTCTCTCAAAATTGTAACATGGAACCATAGGGCATAGGGCAAGTCTTCCGGCCGGGTGCTCGATAGACATGTCTCGACGCTCTTGAAACGCTCTAAAGAGGGTAGAAGACACTTGGACAAGAGAGCTTACAATAGAGTCAACGGCGTTAGCAATTAAAGGAGTAGGATGGGATAAGCGGACGCCGGTTGTGTATGTGTATGCTGACGTTGGAGAGACAGTGGCTGCGGCTTGGCTAGTGGGTGCTGCGGTTGATGATGGGGAGGATGTCGACGGCGGGGCTGAAGTTGAGCTTGTGCTTTGACTTGTAGTGGTCGATGAAAGAAACGAGAATATAGACGTCGAAGCTGCTGCACTTGGTGTATTCGAGCTTGTAGTGCTGGAACTCGATGTGCTGGAACTTATAGTTCCAGGATTTGTTATGCTAAAATTTGATGTACTAGAGCTTGACGGGCTCGAGCTTGGTGTACTGAAGCTTGTTGTACTCGAACTCAATGTGCCGGAACTTGTTGCACTGAAGCTTGTGCTTGAGCTAGGTGTACTTGATCTGGTCGCACTTAGGTCTGAAGCTTGTGCTGCAGTTGAGTCTGTCGTTGCGATTGAAATGATTCCGATGCTAGAGGAGGGGCTTAGACTCGATAATCCTGACGCTGACGACGAAGTTAATTCAGTAAGACTATTTGAGGTCGAGTTTGTGGATGATGAACTTGGAGGACTGGCCGACAAAGCGGTAACCGTGGCTGACGATATTAATGGCCGAGTAGTCGTTGCGATTGAGATGGAGGAGGAGGGGCTGGATGTCAAACTTGAGGAGCTTTTATCTGTCGGGAACGATATTGAACCGGATACCGTGGAAGAAGTGGAGATAGTGTTGCTTGATGCGTGAAACGTATAGTGACTGCTCTTGGCTGACGGCGAACCAGATGTCGGAGATCTCGAAATCTTATTTCCTGAGGACGTTGGACTGTACATGGGGATACAAATCAGTCACATTTCAAGGTCAACCATGAAATGCCGTACCTGCTCAACAGCGGCGAGGAGGTCTCATAGGCGCTCGATGGAGAGATCGTCACTGAGCTGGCTGAATTGAATGTTGTTGGCGCATCCGGCAAAGTCGATGAAACGTCCACAGTACCAGGGTTCGTCATTGATTGTATAGAGGACGGGGATGGAGTGTCCGTGGCGTCCGCAGAGACGGGAACAAACGAGCCCAAGCTGTTCGATGTCGATGCTGTCGCAGCAGCAGCGTTGGTGTCATTGCATAGAGCGAACGCTATGCTACGTGTCAGTAGTACGTCATCTTCCCAAGGATCCTAATACGTACTGGTCTGTATTGCCAATAGCTTTACAGGCACACAGTCCGTCGGCGCAGTGCCGTTGTAGACAGCAAGAACAATTTTGTTGATCGCACAGAAATTCGCAACGCCGCCATCGAAGGCTTGATTTGACCAAGTTAGATATCCATCCACCAGTGTGAAGTTTGTGACCATCTCGCCCGTTGGTGCAGATACCGCAAAACCAGTCCAGGAGGTCTTAGGCGGGGCAGATACCCAGAGCCCATCAGTCGATAATGTATTGTCTTGCAGAGTGAAGATCTCTCCTTGTCCGCAGACCGATGTCTCTCTACCGCCCGCTGCAACATAGGCTATTTCGTTGTCGACACCGCGAGAAGGGAAAGATCTCTGTGATTTGACTTGGAACATGTAGTCGTTCGACGTAGAGCCGGACGCGGCAGCGAGCAGCGATGATCTCTGGCCATTGGCGGAGGGCGATGCTGAAGCGTCCAGCGACCTGGTGGGCAGGGCTGAGATCGGTACCACGCCGGGTGCTAGGGGGAAGCCAGCCATGGCTAAGTGTGTGGGTTGCATATGTGGTACACATGGACCTGTTGGTATTCGTATAGTGCTGACTATTCCAGCAGCGATGGCTGCTGGAAAACCCAGGGTGGCGTACAGAGCTCTGCAAGCCATGGCTGCTTCCTCTTCGATCTCAGATCCCAAAGGGTTTCCTTTTAAGGGATTGGAGAAGGCACGTGACTTTCCCGCTGCAAGGAATGGAACTCGAGATGATGGAATGCTCCTGGCGCCATGGTCATAGCTTTTTGACATCATCTCTCTGAGAAATCCGCGTTGTATGTTGAAGATCAATTATGAATTGATTGACTGAGCTTCTGCCTCGCTTTAGGCCTGTCGCTGTTCATGTCAATTACAGAAGAAGGCGACTATGCTCCTCAGCTGCAGTGAAAGTTGGTAGCGGAGCATTATCGTAATCGCATTGTGCTCTTTGGTCATCGGACAGTACCCTACCATCCAACCTAAGAGGTGAACCTAGAACCTTGTAACGCTCTGCGTACGTGGTTCGGATGCCGAGTTTGTCAAGGGCAGGCGGTTGCTTTGAGGCTACTCCCGCGAACCAATGCAGTACAGCTCATCTTGATGCATTGCGCGTTCGATGTGGCCTGCATATTCTCAGGTTGTAGTGGACTTGGCCCTCCGAGATTCTTTACGGACCTTACAGTATCTCAACCGCGCGATTAGCCACTAGAGGTTCACTTGCAATCGTGATTTGGAACATCGGATGTTGTGGGAAAGGTATGCTTTTGTAAAGAAAAACTTCATGGCAAGAAACCATTCTTGGGTTGTTGTCTTTGGAACATCCATCACTTGTCGTACACTCCAGAAAAGAGGCCTGAGTGCACCTCGAAGGACGCTATCTGATAACCTGAGATAGATGCGATGATGCTATCAGTGCCAACAGAGCGGACCTGGATAATTAGGAGGAGAGGACCTACAGCAAGCGAACGAGCTACGTGCCGAATCTACACAATGAGTACTTGGATGGTGTGAACAAAACCTTACTCAAAGTGTTTCGACCTCGCTCTTGTCATCGATGTGCGGATAAGATGACGTCGAAGCGGAAAGAAGATCAGCCTCGAGTCCCGTGATATCTGGTTTTCAGGTTTTTATGATTTCCTATTATATCAGCCAAAGTATTTACATCTACGAGAGTGAAGAAAACACAGCGATTTCTCAATTAGGACCTCGATAAAAGACATGTCACAGCAGGGTTCGAGACAACGTCAAAGCGTCAGTAAGTATAGGACATTGTCGTGTTAATGTCGTTGCTAGATTCAATGAAGGTTGGGAACAACCATGTTGCCAATCAGGTGGGTTTTGACTCGACGCTCGTGCAAGGAGGAGATGGTGTAACATGCTCCATCCACCCTCCTCGCCTCTCAATGAAAAGTCTAATTGCAATATAGCCGTATTCCAGGTGCGACGTGTGGATTCTTAGGATGATGCCGTAAGCGCATTCAACACGTACTCTTCGACCTCATGGGCGAATCATCGACGTCTGATGGATCTGCTTGCCTTCAAGCGAAGAGGGATCGTCGACGTCACATGCCGTAAGATTATAGCTTGGATATTCGTCGAGTCCGATGCCCGCCCAGTCTTCGAAAGAATTATTAGTCTTGTTCTGTCTCCTCTCAAGTGCAGCGAGCATGAAGTGGATGCGAAGTAGGGGGGATGTGACCATAGGCTTGGCACTACTTATACTCGTTTTCACCTACCTTATCAATGCAACCCACCTATTAATGCAACCGCTAGTGATTTTAGTACAAAGATCAGGGTTCTGAGTAGTAACCCTAAGGTTTATGCGCCAGAATCACTAGCGGTTGCATTAAAGGTGGGTTGCATTAATAGGTGAAAACGAGTACTAGCAGTGCCGCAGAAGCTGCCGCAGGTCTGGTTCGAGAGCGCTTGGCATTCAGGCGCACCCTCTTGTTCTCGTTTCACATGTTTGGCCTTCTCTCCCAGTCCCAGTCGTCAGCGTCAAAGTCTAAAGCCACGCCATGTCAGTGTCGGCGTGTTTGAATCTGCTTGACCCACTGTTTCTAGCTGCTCGTTCATGCGCTTCTCACGACTGCTACCTTTGGATGAGTTCTAGACAGACAAAGGTTCGTTGACATCAAAGGGCTACGCATATTTTTCACTTTTCTCCTGGATTCGACTTCTAGAATCGCTGTGCTGTCAGACAACGGTGAGAGGAAATGCTTTTGCAGGCCGGTAGCTGCATGGTAGGATGGGCTCATGATCTAGGTCGCTCTTTGCATTCAATGGCTCGCTCGGTCTTTCGCGTTCAGGGCCGAGAAAAAATCCATGCCACCTGTTGCTGGACTGCTCCACTTGTGCCTAGCTCTTCTGCATGAAACTACGGTTCCTGACTAGGACCCTTTCGCGTTCTCGCCTGCTCTGCAAGGAAGCCTTCTGCTCCGGCCTACAAAGGGCTGGTTGACCCCCTTCAGATGTTTTATTATCAATCATAAACCCATCTCTTGTCTTTTCCTCCTTATAGTATTCAATCCTCCGCTTCTCTTGGCTCAGTCTGGTACTGTTTGCAATATATTCTATATATCTCTCATCCTCTCTCTACGCGTAAACCTTCTCCCCTACCGCCGCTACTGCGCGCTGGCACAAGAGGAGCGTGATATCTTCGCAGTCACCACCAGGAAATCTATCCCTCAACGTTCACTATCGTTAGGCAAAGCCTGAAGATGTGGTGGCCAAGAGCTGTGTCAGTCTTGCTCGCGATTGCTGTTGGTCAAGCCGTTGCCGGGCCTCACGGATATGCGCCTCATCTTCATCCCAGAAAGCACGAGGAGCCAATAGCTCTCGACCAGTGCGTTGTCATTGCCCATCCCTATGTTGACCGCTCACTCACTTCAGTTCAGTATCGTCCATAACCGAGCGCTTGCAGCTCGCGAGCCAGGATATGGGTGGGGAAGGCCTAGTCCGCCTTCTACAGCCTCCACTGTGTCTGTGACCACAAACCAACCGTCCACCAGCCAAAGCAATACTGCGACCACTTTAGCAACGACTACAGCAACGACAAACACTGCGACAAACACCGCAAATACTGCAACCAACACAGCGACGGCCTCGCAGCCGAGTTCTACCGGCTCTACTGGTGGCACGTCTTCCGGCCTGACATCCGACGACGCCAAAAAACTCACCTCCCTCGGCTTCCAGGCTACCGGCACCAACGCCAAAGATTCTTCCGGCGGCGTCTGGATCGGCTCCGGAGGCGCATACACAAGCTCCTTCACCAACAGCTACACCTCCGGCATCATCCTAGTCGTTTGGGGGCCCGGCGCCTGCTGGGTAAACGCCCACACGCCACTCATCACTGTCTCCCTTCCCCCGCAAGAGAGCACAACAATCAGCTTCGCCTACCAACAATCGGGTGCCTGGTCTGCCGTCTATCCCGACACCACCCTCGTCAACGGACAAATCTCCAACACCTGGGCAGAGTACACCTTCACTTCCTCCGGCGTCGTCGACGTCTCGCGATTGGTCAATGGGAACGGACACTCTTTGGAGGTGGTCGGCCCATCATGCACCAGCAACATGAGCACCTGCGTATTTGAATGCAATTCAGGAGCCACGTGCATGACAGGCTACAAGCTCGTGAACTGCGGCTCACAGTCTGGAGCTCAGCTCGGCACTGATAGCAATAGGGCTGATAGTGGTGGCTGTGGCTGGAATGGAGCCACCAGCGGTTCATTCAAAACGACTTTTGGAGCTTAGCAAGCAGCTGGTTCTCTGCTATACTCTCTCTCTATATAGATATCTTACGTTTGTGTGCGGGATCACTTGTATAGATTTGTTTATCTCAAGAGTATTACATTATCTTTAGAGCTGCGCTCAGTCAGAGTGCCCTGGACTAAGAGCGAATTATACACAACGTGCTCGCTCCCACGTATCGCAGCCTGCCGGGTGAAAAACATCGTCTCTCCTTCACTTCTTTGCCAGGCTCCACGCCTCGCTTCTCTTTGCGGGCTTCTACATCCCAATACTTATGGGCAATATCGTCCGCTTGCATTTCCGCGGCTCTCATCCTAGACAATGAGCGTGCTGATTTACCAAAGCTTACATGTGCACCACTGGTCGTTACATGGTCTGGCTTCAATGACGGCTCAGTCTCCTTGAACTGCCAATATTCCAGTTCGTACCCCCGACTATGCCCACATTCCTTCCCTCTTGCTTCTACTTTGCCAGATACAGGCGATAGACATTTTGCAAGACGAGATGCAGCCCCGCACTATTGCGAACCTTTATCGATCTGGGTCTCGACTGGTGGAAAATAGACGCTAGGTGATTGAGTAGCATGTGATCGAAGGCTTTGGCGACGACCGTCGCTATCCAATACTTTACCGAGAAGCTTACTCACCGGAATAGTTTACTAACAATACGGCAAGTACAAACGTCTTTTCAGAGATTGGGTGCGCGAAGGCTAGTATGCACTTAGGTAATTAACGAGAATACTTAATAGCTACATGTATGCGGAAGTACAGGAGTGACTGGAAACGCCAAGACTCTGGTCGTCATTTAGCGCGATCATATGTATTGCGCCGTCTTGGCTTTATATGTAGGTCCCGCCTCTCAACCGCCCGTTTTTCTTAGTAGAGACGGCAAGATCTAGCACGAGTTTCATCATTACTGGTGTATGGTCCGTACTCAAAGATCATGCAGAGTAATCCTGAGCTCACCACGATGTCCTCCAGCCGTATGTGCGACCATGAGCCACTGATCTTGTTCGATCAAGCAAGGACAGTCGTCTTTTATAAGAGGGTCAGCCTAAATCATGGCACGCTGTTAGCTGGCAGTATGGAGGCAAGTGTGTGGTTTCACGATCCTCCCTGAGAAACATCCATGCCGTCTCCGCTTTCGCGACAGACGCAATATCAAAGCTGTCTACCAAGGACGCAAATCATACTACAGGGAATATAACTTCGGCCACGAGCATAACGGAATGAAGGACGGTAAGGGCGCACAGCCGGTGGCCTTGGGCCGTCGAAGAGCTTGGACTAGTGACATAGATAAACATAGGCCGAACTGGCCCCCCCTCTGCAAACCTGTTGTTACCTTGAAAGAGCTGCGTCCATTCTAGATCTTTCTTATGAAATTAATACAAAATCGTTACATTGTTCTCATTGCACGTCAGCGCACCTGGCCTTGACAAGCCCGCTGAACAAGGCATGGGACTCAAAGCAATGAATCGAAATCAACAACCGGCCTTGTTAAAACTCGTTCATTTACTCTGTTTGATCGCGATTGCGTCAAAGCAGGACGAAATGTGTGGGCTATCTGCGACTGGGTTGTAAGAATCTTTCCAACTCCTTTTTACTCAAGCGTTCTTTAACTTATCATTACGCTTGTGTTGCACTTTGACGAGGGCGATGAGATATGGGTAGGTGGCAATCTTGCACAAGGCCCGGAGATTCTCGTACCTGCTCATGCCCAAACCCACATCGAACCGGATGCGAACAATGGGGCTCTTCGACTACAGGTACGAGAGTATGGCGGAGACGGGACACATCCCGCACCTGGGTCGGGAAGCCTCGTAATGCAAGCGGACGCTCTGGATTTTGCAAATCCAGGTGCAACAGACCCCGGCGCTCCCAGCTTCACATGGGAGCCTGATCATTTTCGAAGACGAGTCCTTCTTGGGCAAACTGATCTCGCGAACTCTGATCTCATCGATGAAACGAAAGGCGAGGCGGGAATCGTCGCAGGAATCATCTCAGATCCCGCCAGGCCTGTCAAGGGAGGAACCTATTCAAGGCTGAATGCCGGCTGCATGGCGTTTGTGCGAGAGCTACAGAAGAAGCTATTCTCTGGACAGCCCCTCCATGCTGAATTTAGTACCTGGTGGCAGGCTAAAGTCGATTACATCCCCGGATGGGAAAGCCCGCCTAAGACGTTGAAGCTTGCGACCATGAAAGTCGGTAAGTGGGGTGACGCGAGTGAAAGTACAGTCACGAGATATTCTATCCTGGGGCACAATCAACTACAGGTGGAATTTTCAAACCAACCTCAAGGATCTGCAGAGACCTTCTGGGACGATGCCCCCAATGAAAATGGAAAATCCATACCGTCGCTTGAGCCATGGGAGGAACAGACGCGGCCTGTACTTACGACTTGGAATGGGGTGAACATGCAGGACCCGATCAAGCCTCAGGGTGATGCGTGCCACCGTCTGTGTAGGAGTCGTCTCCAGCAGCGATGCTCATCCGCCAGTACATCGCTGGAAGACACAGGTACTACTGAGTTGGCTATGATGCGTGTCAATAATGTCATGTCTACTCTGACTCTCGTCGGCAAGGAGGCTGCTTCCGCCGCTGGAGCAGCTGGTGTGGCATTAGGTGCCGCATTCGTCATTCTCGATTTCGTAGACGGGAATTGGATCGGGGGTGGTTTCGGGGCTGCGGGACTCGCACTGGGGTCCTTAGCCACTGCTGCTGTTGGAGGTCCCATAGGATGGCTGGTCGGCGGACTCGTAATTGCCCTGTTCGCGATTCTTCCGGCTTGTTCAAGTCAGCGAAAATTATGCCCGAGGTGGACAACATCACTCATATCATTCAGTACAAAATGTTTGGCGATGCTCTGCACACGGGAAACGAACAGTGTCAGCAACAAAGTCCGTCCTGTCAAGCCGTGTATGGGCCTGGAACACTTTCAGCTGTATTCGACTGGGACTATTTCGATGCCATAGCTTTCCTCATCCACTTCAACAAAGGATATCCAATGACTATTCCAAACATGGCGGCGGCTTTTCAGTTCAATGGCACCGTCGGAGCACTGGCTGCTGTCGATTGCCACAATGGTAAATGGGTTCTTGTTGGTCACAGCGCCGCTGCTGGCTGGGATGGAGATAATCCTAAATGGTGCAATCATCCTCAGTTCAGCATCAGCAGGGATTTTACTCTGCAGGGATCAACGAAACAGCATCCAGTGTTTTCGACCGGATCATCCCAGCTCCAGGCGGTGACTGCAAATTAATCGACGCAGCCAGCAACGCGCAATCGTTCCCACTTTACAACCTCACCATCACTGGTCTCCCTGTCTCCATCGCCTGCAAGTTAACAGGCTCGGCCTCCGATTCAACCCTCCCCACACTCTCCGCCACCGGCTCCGCCAACCAGAGCAACCCTTTCATCTCGCCCGCCAACGAATGAACAGTCGGCCAAGCAGGTGCCTACATGGCCCTTCCCCCCGCCAAACCCTTCGCAGTCGCCTTCGACCCCTCCAACAGCGTCTGCAGCTCCACCTTCTACCTCCCCAACGGGACCTACGATCAGCCCAGCGGCATCTTCGGCTACAGCATCACCGGCGCCTCCCTCACCCTCACAGGCTACATCCCCCAACGAGGCGCCATGCCCCCACGCCCCGACGCCACGACCTTCACAACCCCCCAAGCCACCGCCGAAACAGCCTTCAGCCGCGCCGTCAGCAAACTCAACCAGGACCGCTCAGCCGCCGGGATCTTCTCGATCTCGATCCCTGCTACGGTGGCAGAACCGCCAGCCGCCTGCTTCTTCACGAAGCCCCAGTACCGCGGCGACGTCTTCTGCATAGGTCCCGGCGGGGCAAACTTCAGCGGGGCGGAGGCCAATGTGGCGCAGAGCGTGGGCGTGTACGGCGGCGCGACGGCGTGGATCTATGCGCTGGCGTATGGGGATGCTGGAGGGCAGAAGCTGAGTGCCAGCGTGCCGGATCTGAGCACGGAGCCGTATGGCACGGGAGGGAATTTTGGGGGCAAGGTGGTTGGGGCTTGGATTTATGGGATTTAAGGGTCTGCTTGTTTCTTTGCAGCTGACTCTGAAATTTTGATCAGGAGTGCGTACATGCATTCATTATAGGAAACCAGTCTACACGGCCCCCTTTTCGGTAACCACCCCCCCCCCCCCCGGGGAAGATGCCTGGGTTTTGGTGTAAAAAAAGGGATCTTCTGGTTGTTTTCCTGACCTCTGATCTCCATATGTAACGTTGGACTGGAGCTCCAATTCGCATTCAGTAAGAGGTATAATTGCTCCTCCAGAACACACGTGATACCGTTTGGGGTATGGCCGGTTTTTGGCTCAAATGCGGGGCGGTTTCTCTTGCTTCCTTCGTCACCTATTGCATGTTTGAATCGACCTCAAATTCCACTGTCTTGTATCAAGTTGATAGACTAGGGAAATGACGAGAAGATCCCTGTAATAACACCAAGAATATAGGTATCTTTCCCGGGGCGGGGGAGGTGGTTACCGAAAAGGGAGGTGAATATTATCGAAAAAGGGGTGTGTAGATTGGTTTCCTTGGTGTAACATTTGGAAAAAATACGAAATAAATAGAGAAACCCCTTGGATACTCAAGAGAAAGTGATCAATGCTACTACTGCATCGATAACAAGACTTTTCGCTGTCTGTAAGATAGGCTCCAATCGATCGACAAGTAACAACATTAGAATGTATAATATATCACGGTGTTTGGTCGTCGGAGTGAAAAAGGAGAGCGAGCGTTGTCTCGATGTATCTCGCTTCTTGTATCGGTCTCTTTGAAGGAAATTCAAGACGATGAGGGTACGGCAGTAGATGCACGCATGCGGAGTAGCAGATACGTGTTCATATCCATGAGGTCTAAAAACGGAGCATTGCTAGTTGGTGCCAGCGATTCACTCTGACTAGTGATGGCGATGGTGATTGCGATTGTAATCATCTTGTTAGCGAAGCGTTTGGCGCAAAAGCTACCACTGCAACTGTAAATTGTTTATTACCTACTGAAAATTGGACATCGCCAACACTGAAGACACACAATGGAAAAGTCGTGAGACCTGATTTTGTGATGTCAATCTACATTCTGCGGAAGTTTCCATCTCTGTGCTCCTGATTGCGCAAGACTGAGCGCGTTCTAACGAGCGAGCTCAACAGCAACGCTTCCACATTGCGTACCTGATCTCGACGCGCCGGCACAACCTCCTCCTCTTCGTCTTCTCAATGATACCTATGCTCCTTGTACACCTTCTGCTCCTCGTCAATCATATCGATGGCGTTGACAAGATCCCCCTCAGCAGCCTGGGCATACACCATGAGTCTCTCGGGCCCTCCATCCACCACATCGCCAAACCCAAGGTCTTGCAGATGCTTCGCACAGTTCCGGGCCTTCAGGAGCGATGAATCGGTAGGGCGCTCCTCGGTATTAGTCTTGGTTGGTGGGAATGAGCCTGGCATAGAGAGGCATGGCGAGAGATCCCTCATTCTATTGGATGATGCTGTCGTAGCACGATCGCTGGCAGGTAGAGATGGCGGAGCAGGGGCAGGACGCGAGCTTAAGAAATCGGTCCAGGGCATCCTACCGTTACCGTCGTAATTGATTGAGTACGGGCGACGGCTGCTAGTGGTGTACTTGTTGTTCAGACCCGCTACTGTCGCGCTACGTCTGAGCCCGTCAGTGTTTCCCATGGATGCTTCGAATTGGGCGGCGCCAGCATCGCGGCCAGTCATTCGATTGAAGAAATTGCCGGATGACTCGCTCGGAAATGGACAAAATGTAGTCGGCGAAGTATCTCCGGGCAACAAAATATGACCAGGCATTCCTTGAGAAGGATTTTCATAACACGACACTGTGGTGGGTGGCGGACCTGTCAACGACGCCAAACCCGGGACAAGACTTGCGGATCCTCGTTGGAGGCGGTGTTTGGCGTTTGATGCAGGAATCCCGTACGAAAGAGGGGCGCTTTGCGAAGGTTGCAATGGCTCCATGCTTGGCAATGGCGGAAATCTGGGTGCGAAAGGATGATCAGTACCAGTGAGAGCTTCTGAAGACTGGTCATACGATGGAGCCACGTTTTGACCGCGGGTCTCTTTTCCGGTCGGGGCTTCGATGGGAGCATTTGCTATAGAAGCGCCAGCCGGTATTGAACTATCCCAGCCGACATAGTATGGCCCAGAGCTTGTCAAAAGATTACGTCTTAACAACCCTAAGCGATAGCCGGCTTCCAATGCACTTTCGCGTGGTTTATGTCTGAATTCTTCTTGTGGCATTGATGCGTGAGCCTTGCTAGGCAACGCGGGTGCTGCTGAGTGGTCGGATGCAGAAGTATTACCTTCAGAGGAATGAATGGGCGTAGGGCCATGATAGCGTAAGCTGCTCGTTCGTCCAGGTTCACACGTAGAGGACGCTTGCTTTCTAGGTGAGACGCTTTCTTCCTCTTGCGGCAACCTACAGTCAGCAGAGGTAGGCTGAGCTCCGGACTGCAAATGACTGCTTAGCAGTGAATCGGCAATGGTCTTAGAAGAGCCTTGAAGGTTATCCCCTGAATCTCCAATATTTTCAGTATGCGGTTGAATCTTCTTCTCTGTAGCGTGGCTCGCTTCCTGGGCCGAGCATGCGATACTCTTGAGGCATAGGTCGAACTTCGAGAGAGCGTCCTTTAGACCATTCTCGAGTGTCTGAGTAACCTGTTGCGCCAACTGGCTGTTCTCGGATGTAGATGTCTGTAGTTGAAGCTCGGTGACTACTCGAGCGACCTCATCGACAGACAGCTTGATGGATTGACTTATTTGCTTGCTTGAGGATGATTTTGGCGAAGGCCCCTCGTTCCTAGACTCAAGGTAGGTTGTGTACCCGCACGGTTCCGTTGCTTCAGAGCAATTATTTCTCCTCAAAGCCTTGGCAGATGCCCCGGCCTCCATGCCTTTATCGAACGCAGAATTGAACACTTGCAGAAGATTTGGTGCTCCAGTCTTCCAATTCTTCTCAGCGGTAGATCTGACTAAAGAAGGGGTGGTGTTTTTAAAATGAAAAGCAAGCGGCTGATCATTGGCTGAACTCCGAATCTTTTTGGTATCTTGATCGGGTAGCTCGATGCTAGATTTGGCATGTCGCACACGGTTCGTCCGTCCCCTTATCTTGTCTCCGGCCCACTGCGCCTATTGACACAATGTCAGTCAGTTTCTCATTGACGGAATTGATCGGATGTAGAGGCTCGAGTATCTTGGAAGATACCATGCGGCCACCGACAAGATGGATGCTGACAACTCCAAGTTGTTCCGATTCGAGAAAACGTTTGGTTATTGGGAAGTGACTTACCTGTCTTTGGTGGCTATTGCCGATTATAGACTGCGTTGGCCCGTGCTCCGAAGATATCGAGAGCTTCGAGTGGTTGTAGGAGGCCCACCTATTCTGGTAGTCTAAGTGGTCCAAAGTGGACGATGCCCTCCCTACTTGTGGAAAAGCCCGCATCCTTTGGCCGGCAGCTCGGGCCTAGCAATGGAGTCAGCGACAAGAAATTTGAGAAACTTGGGTGTACGACGAACCTGGCGTTTTCCCTCGTGAGTAAGGATAGAGGCTACTGCAGTATCCGGCAGGCCCATAGTTTCATGAGTCGATGTAGTAAATTTAGATTGCTTGGGATCGGAAAACAGCCTAGACGATTCATCATCGCTCTTGATGTCGTGCAGCTCAGGAGGATCGCAGGCCCAGAAGTACTGTCTTCGACGTTCCTCGACATCATCTGGCTTTGGACCATCGTTACCCTTCGAAACATCTTGCTCCGAGGGCTTCGCAACAGCCTCCGTTACATTAGGTGCATGGCTTTCTAGGCCGCTCAGATGCGCTTTGTACATTTCCAGCTTGCTTGGACGCTCTTTGCGGTCTATACCGCTGGTGCGCTGGGCAAAGGATTGCCAAATCTTAACCACGTCTTCTTTGCGATCGATGTCAAAAATGTGGTAATGTTGAGTAGGATCACTGTTTCGTGGAAGGGGATCTTCAAGGCGTTGAGAAAGCTCCAATGAAGTGCCAACCTGTTCAAGAAATTAACTCGAGCCGCGAGCATACATGACCCCACACTTACAGTCACGATCTCGCCATCGTCTTCATCCACATACTTCAGTGTAGCTTCTGGATGACCGGTAATGGTATTGTCATATTCTGGCGCCGTAAGTTTGACGAGAGGCTCCCTCGAGGAGAACCTAAGACCGCTATGTGAGGCTGGCGGAGGGCTTGAAGAGGAACGCCGCATGTCGCGAAGTTGGAATGTTGGTAACATCTTGCTATGTAAAGGTGTTTTTCACCAAAGATGTCAAGCTGGGGAGGGGGGGGGGGAAATCGATCAAAGGAATTGTTGTCCGAGAGTGTTGTTGGACGATCGATCGGTAGAGCAGGCTGCCGCGAAGCAACAAGGAACCGTGAGTGTTGATGATAGAGCCTATACTCTGCGTATTACGCAGGATAGACAATAATGAACCAAGCTAGACTCGAACGAAGGCTTGACAGTCCTCTCACACCGGTCACTCAATGCAGAAGCTGATGAGCAAACTCGGTGTTGTACTTCTGCGGATGCCTTGAAGTAGCCCTAGCGTAAAATTCATCTTCAACCCCAATGAAGTGTGGGGCTTAGCCGGCTTGGCGCTATGACGCGCTACGTTGTTGAAGTGTGGAATGTGTTTCTAAAGTAGTTTACCTTACCTGCTATCTTAACTACATTTTCCGGGAGATTGTGAAGTCGGAGAATTCAATTTCAGAGAAGCTGGTCCCAATAAAGCAGTCCAGTTTGCTCTGGAGAATTGCAGCGACACCGACCATAATTCCCCAATGAGCCCCACCTAAACCTTTCTATCGGCGGCCTTCGAACACGTTCAGAGAGCATACTACCTAGTCAGCTGGGTTAAGTGGACGCGCCAATCGTAACAATGTCGACTCCAACTCTGATTAATCTTCCCCCTCCGCCTTCTGACCCTGCCACACCCTCGGAATGGATCCCGTAAGTCACTCCTTCGTTGATGAGCTATGGTATTTGTTCAACCGAGAAGGCATTGTCTTGTGCGTGGTCTCACTTCTTGATGCAGAGGTACACCAAATTCAGGGACCACATCTCTTTCGGCTCTTTCCACGACCGCTATCAAAGATGGTCAGACTGGTCACCTACCAAGCCATGGTCATATGCATGCCCATTCATCCGCCTCGAGATCCTCTAAGAACACACTGGACGCCGAACGAGCAGATCGCATCTCTCGTCTTGCCGGTCTTGAGAGAGTGGCTACGCTTCGAGGCGCTTCAGCCCATCTCGCTCCTGGTGGAGGGGCTTACGCACCACAACAACAGCCTCCTGGGTACTTTGACAATGCCATAACACCACAAGTGAAAGAACGAAGTACGGTTGGAAGCGCATCGGCGACGGGCAGTGCGGGTGGACGGACCGCCGAGAGCGACGTCTACGATGCGGATAAAATGAGTGAGGACCAGGACGACGGCGTGAGTAGCAACGCTGGAATGAGTGATGAAGGCAACGCCAGCCTGGTCGGCTTCGGTGAGACGGCGAGCAGCACCATTAGTGGACCTATTTCCGGACGTGGAGGGGCTGGACCTCGAGCCACCAATGTTGGAGGCAGTCTCACGACGCTGAAGCAAGGGAGGCATGAGAGCGCGAGCCCAATGCAGGGGGTGCAGGAGACCAATCCAGCCATGCTTGACGGCATATCATATGGGCGGGACACGGTGGATACCACCCCGCGTGGAGATGCTAGAGATGTTAGCATGACCGGACAGGAGCAGGCGGAGATGTTCATGAGCGATCGGATCGAGAGCAGGGAGGGCGAGGGATGGCCAATGGCGAGCCATGACGATGGTAAGGGGCTGGGGAAGTTCGACTTTGAAGGAAGATAGGCTCAGCCCACAGGCGAGGCGCACCAGGATTTTCAAACTGCAATTGCAATTGTTTCAGTGAGCTTTTCCATGGTCGATGCTATCGAAAAGCAGGTCCTTCACAATGAAATCTTTCTGAGGAAATATCACCTCAATTTCTTTGAATTAGAGATACCCTTGGAATTTTATTAGTCTCAGCTAAATATTCTGGCTGTCAACCAACTCATTACCTCCATTGGCGATTGATCTCTGGCGTGCGATGTGCTGTGTGCATCATACAGTCAATTGCGGATGCGTGTAGCCGGAATGTCTAAAGTACGGAGTGCACTCCAGTGACTTGTAAAGCAAAAATTCAGAAAGTCCACACACGACGCTAGTTGCCGAAGTGACGAAAAAGTCGCTTCAAATTCCGGAGGACAAAGTCACTCACCTTCTTTTCTTTGTCTGTCGTCACCCTCCTGCTCCCGAAGCGCAGTCCCCTCGCTCCAGCACTTGTTCGCCTCGGAACCAAAACGCCAGCCTCTTGTATGCCACAGTTTCTGTGACTTTGACTAGTCATGGCACTCCCAGCTCAATTCGCATGTGAGTACCTACTAACACGCTGCCACTTTCATCCCCCAATTCTGCTGCAAATTATTTCGAAGCTTCGGAGTATGTATCAAGGGCTAACATGATCGCGACTGAAAGACCGAACGCTGAAAGGCATTGGCATTGTTGATGCCGCTCCAGTATACGAGTCTCTTCCTGGGTTTCAAAGGTACGAGCCGCCCGACCAAGGAACACAATGACTCTTGACTTGGGGAAATATCGCTGATTCGGGGGGTCAGGCCCGAAGGCAATCTAAGATGCTGCGTGTACTCCCCATGTGGTCGTTACTTTGCATGGGCGTCGCCGGAGCGGTGAGTGAAGTGTGTGCCGGCCAATTGTGGATCCAGCTAACGCAAACCAGGGTCACTGTTGTTGATGCTTCCGTGGGTCACATACTCGCAACGCTATCGGCTCAGAATGTCTACGAACTAGGCTTCTCGCCCCGTGGGACCTACATCATCACCTGGCAGCGACCATCGAAGGACGGCAATGGGGATGCAGTCAAGAACCTGAAGGTGTGGAGGGTGGTCGAAGAGGGAGGAGCCGACTCAGCGGAGGACGAGCATAACGTCGTTGGGCGCTTCGTGCAAAAGTCACAGACAGGATGGAACCTTCAGTATACCTTCGATGAGCGGTACTGTGCTCGAGTCGTCACAAACGAGGTGCAATTCTACCAGAGTGACGATTTGGGGACTGTATGGAACAAGCTGCGGGTCGAAGGTGTCACAGACTTTGCGGTATCGCCTGGCGAGAACTACTCAATTGCAGTCTTTGTACCTGAACGAAAGGTAGGTCGGATGTTCTGACTGAGGGTAATGCGTAGGGCTAAGAATGACTTTAGGGCCAACCTGCCGCGGTGAAAGTCTTCAATGTGCCGCACTTCGACAACGCCGTCTCCCAGAAGAGCTTTTTCAAGGGTGACAAGGTTCAGCTGAAGTGGAATGACGAGGGTACGAGCCTGATCGTGCTCGCGCAAACCGAGGTCGACAAGTCCGGGAAGAGCTACTATGGCGAGACTACACTCTACCTTATGAGTGCCAACGGAGGTTTCGACTCCAGGATAGATCTTGGTGAGTGGAAAGTATCTACTTAGCTTGAAGGCAAATTGACGCCGACACAGACAAGGACGGTCCAATCCATGACGTGACTTGGTCATCAAACTCCCGAGAATTCGGAGTTGTGTATGGCTATATGCCTGCGAAGACTACACTCTTCAATATTCGTGCGGACGCCACACATAGCTTTGCATTGGGCCCTCGTAATACGATATTATTCTCGCCTCATGGCCGGTTCGTGCTCGTTGCTGGCTTCGGTAATCTTGCAGGTCAGATGGACATCTACGATCTAGAGAAGGACCGGACAAAGATCTGCACCATTGAAGCCAGTAACGCTAGCGTCTGCGAATGGAGCCCGGACGGCAAGCACATTTTGACCGCTACAACGAGTCCGCGGCTAAGGGTGGACAATGGAGTAAGGATATGGCACGTAGGCGGGGGCTTGATGTACAATGAAGAACTGCAGGAACTCTACCACGTGACCTGGCGGCCACACAAGCTCGCAGGTGGCCCTGTTGAGGATCCACTTCATCCTATGCCTACGCCCCACGCGTCCGCATTGGCTTATCTCGGCACCGTCAAAACACCCTCGAAACCAGCTGGAGCTTACCGTCCACCTGGTGCTCGAGGTCAAGTCACGCCTCTGGCCTTCAAGCGTGAAGACGAAGGTGGGGCAGCATATGTCAGCAACGGTAGTCTCTCACTGGGCAGCGGCGTCAACGGATTCGGCAAGCCTAGAAGACGGGAAGTCCCCGGCGTTGAAGCCGCACCTGAAACTGATGGGGCCGCTCAAGCTGCCGACGGCGATGAAAACTTATCCAAGACAGCACTCAAAAACAAGAAGAAGCGAGAATCGAAGAAAGCCAAAGAGGCTGCCGACAAAGCTGCAGGACTCGCCCCAACAACCGACGGCGTTGCAACTGCGACAACACCGAGTCCCGGTCGAAGCCCAGCTCGAAGTCCCGAGAGGCGAGACCGGAGAGGACACGAAAGGAATCAGTCGAAAAGCAACATCGACGGTCGGCCTCGTTCTCAGCAACGGCAACGAGAGCCTCGGCAGCCTAACGCACCGAAAGTCAATCCAGCGACACCAACTGCCAGTGCAGTGCCTCCAAAGCAGACACCGCCCGAGACGCCTGATGTGACAGTGACAAGCCCAACCGGTGCCGACGGGCCTCAAGACAAGCAGGAGAAGAAGGTCAGAGCGCTGTTGAAGAAACTACGAGCGATTGACGATCTGAGAATGCGGCGAGCAGGCGGCGAAAAGCTCGAAGGCACGCAGATCAAGAAAATGGACACCGAGAACGAGGTGAGAAAGGAACTGCAAAGCCTAGGGTGGAATGACTGAGCAGACAGATCGCGGCTCTGTGGCCTGCGCGCTTGCGTGAGATCGAGCTCGGAAGGCCGTGGCCGAGCTCGGTAATAATGGCTATCTACCTTCAGCCATTCAGGCATCAACCGGCTGCTGGTCCAAAAGCATCTTAGGCATAGAGCCCCCATAGAAATAGATCACGATCGCGCATGATGCCCCAACATACCCCTAATGGAAAGGAAGTTGAGCCACCATTGCCGCATTGATATCTAATATCTATGTCCAGCGAAAGTCGGACAACAGAATTCCATCCGAACATGCCCCATCCCCTCAAAGCAGAACTAACAATCCTTCACATATGTAGCACCCGTAATCCATAAATTCCAGCAGAGTCGACCATGGAATTAACTCCTTACTCCGCTAGACTTCCCAAGCCATCCTCACAAGACCGAATTCCGTGCTCCGGCAGGGACCAGGTGCGCGCCCATTCGCCTCGGTGATCCCGATACGGTCGATGCCGTTGCGGATCAATGCGAGGACGGATGACGGTTTGATGTTGCGCGGGATATACTGAGCTGAGGGGATCGATCTTTTCCCGGCGCTCAACCTTGTACCCGCGATCGTGTTGGGGGAGGGGAGGGGAGAGAGGGAAAGGAGGGGAGGGGAGAATAGGAGGAGGAGAGGGGATAAGGAAAGGAGGGGGGAGGGAAGGAGGGGAGATGGGAGGAGGGAAAAATGGGAGGAGAAGGAAAAATATGACTTCAAGGGATGGATATGAAGATGGGGTTATCTCATGCATTGGCAGGGGGTCATCGTTGGGGCAGATGGTTCGCCCCTTTCTGCGCCGTTATTCCCGAAGTTCAACACCGGAGTGCTCTGTCCGGTCGAAAAACGCTAACGCTCTTTTGCTTTGATACACTGCTGGTCAATCAGTCCCTTTGTTATCCCGTCATAACGTCTCTTCAAGACGTGTCAAGAGCATGTCCACCACAGAAAGGGATGGAGATTCTTCCCGCTTAGTTGCTTGCTTGGATATCTAGTCGCTCACGCTGAATAAAGCAAATCAGAGAACCTTATGAACAGAGGAGCAAAATGTACACATCTTTAGAGGTCCTCATATCGACAGTAATCCGTGCTTGGGTATGCCGTTTGTCTGGTGCCCATTGGTCATGCTATCGAGCATATTGTCAATGCCGTTGACATCGAGCTCGCCCTTCGCCAGCAAGGCTTGATCTGCGACTTCTGATCGTATTCCAGGCTTTGGGGCAGCCGAGTCCTTAGGTTCGGTACGTGGTGGAGCAACTATGACGAAACGATGCTCTCCTGTGATCAGGACACTGTTGTGCCTGGAATCGCTCGTTGCAGAATTGGAAGTCTGGCGCCGGGGTATCAACGAAACGTCATTGCGTAGTTCACCACCAAGCTGAATATTATTGAGGTCTTTGGCTTGGCCTCTCGCCCCTTTGCCGAACAAATTCCCAGAACCTTGGACTTTAGTTTGCCAATGTGTGAGAAGACTTGGCAGGATCGATATCGAGTCTCCATGCCATAGTAGAAGAGTTTCATCATCTGCTCGATGGTCGAGCCCATCCGGGATTGGGAGTAAAGATATCCCGCCACGAGCGGGCCTCACGGATTTCGCCGCAGGGCCTGTGAAGAGTGTTTCCTGCCTGACTTTCCGAGTCCCGGGCGTCATTGGCGCAAGTCTCGATCTGCTTTCGGTAGTCGCGGAGCTCTTAGCCGATTCTCTTGCGGTCGACGAGCTACCAACCCGGCCACTGATTGCGAATTTGGAAAGGCTCACTCCGGTAGGGACTTGCCATGAGTCGGTGTCTTTTTTGTTCTTCGGGCCTGTACCCTCAAGGTCCCAGATACCCCATTCTCCATCAGCCAGAAGCACGGCAATGGCCTTGCCACCGAGGACCCATTGGGCCTTGAGAATATCTTTGCGCCTTGGTAGGCCGTTCTTAGTGGGCTCGTAATTGGTGTACAGAGAGATGAGCCAGGATCCTCGTTCGGCGTCCAAGTCAGGTTGGCAATCGAAGATCCGTGCGACGCCGTTGGCGTCGGTGAGAAGCAAGTGGGAATGACGCGATGCAGGGTAAAGCGAAGTATTGAGTTGTATTGACATAGCGGGAGAAGCGAGGGATTGAATACGCCAGGGCACACTGGCTTTGAAGTCCTTTAGATCAATGCCGCTGCCGTCGTCGAGCAATGGGACACGATGGATCAGGAGTAGGCCAGAGGTGTCAGTGGAGTGCGACGCAACCAGCACATCCCAAAGGTCGTCGTCACCTCGTTTTCCCTCGCGAGAACGGATTCTGTGGCGGGCATGTGAGCTTGCGCGCGATTGCGTTGACCCCTCTGGCTCTAGATCATCCATTTCTATGTCATCCTCTTCTACGTCTATATGAGGGCTTAATGAGACCGAGACCCCTTGTGGAATGCTTTGGTGCCCATTGCCGCCTGATAGAACAAGCATTTGCTCTCCGAACATACCTTTCCCGGTCACTGGCCTCAGAAGATCCTTCCTTAGCTCCGGTCTAGCTTTGCTCCTCGACGAAGGCGGCGCGAGTGGGAGGCTGAGGACTCGGACACTACAGTCAACACATGCAACTACCACCAGCATTCTTTCTAGCAGCATCTTCGGTAGAGATCCTAGATTACTTGATTGTAGATCCGGAGGTAACTGTGGGAAGGTTAGATGTAGGACATCAGTGCCCAGGGGAAGCCCGAGCGTCTGGATTATAGGTTCGTAGGGTTGAGACGGGTCGAATTCGCTCTCGCCCTCTTCGAACTCAGGTTCGTCTATGTGTTGTGGGCTAGGCTTTGTGGGAATGTCTTCATCATCAGAGTCCAGGATAATCATAGCGTCGCTTGCGCCATTGGCTTTTGGCGGGGATGACTTCTTCTCTGGCTCTGTCTTGGATGGTTTTAGGGGCCTTCCTCCCCGCCAGATGAGTAGAAGACCACCTTCGTGGCCGCAGACGACGATCGTGGAGCCATTGGGCGAAGGCACCGGATAGACTTGCGCTACATGGATGCGGTATGGTTTGTCGTAGCTGCGAACTCCGTATCAGCAAGACAATGCGGCCGACGATGATTGTTCAAGCATACGTAAGCTGAACCAGGTCGTTGATTTTACGGACTATAGGTTTCATTGTGTAAGTCGAAGTTGAAATGATTTGATGATTTGATTCGATGAGCTAATGCTCCAACCGAGACACTGGGTTTAGTCCTACGACATTGTATATGTCATTTCTTGAAAGGTCTAGTGGTCTCTCACGTTGTCGAAGGGTTCGCACGTTCTGAATGGGATCTGTGTCATTCGCGATGTCTTGAAAGCAGAGCTTGAGGTTCAACACAAGCAATGCGGATGAACGGCCCGAGGAGCCGGAGTCGCGTGCTTTTCCACGCGCGCAACGATCTAGTATCAACAAGGCTCGGGCCATCGATTATTGTGATCAATACCTGATGGCGCTAGCTCTGGCGAGGTGCTGAAGGGTGGATAATGGTGACACCATGGCCTCAGTGACCTCCTTGGGCATTCATAAGCCTTCCGCCCTCCCGTTCTTGGTTTCGGAGGGTATTTTACCTTCCGAACCGCCAGAGAACCTCTACGAATGGCGGAGCGTACCGGATCATTCAGCGCGAAAGAATCATGAAAGGCAGGAAGAGGAGCTACTCATCACCGAGTGTTGTGTGGTCTGGTCTCGAAATGGTATGGTCCAGAGAGTATTCCGCTTCGATGTCGAAGGAGAAGCCGTGACCGAAGCCGTTTTTACACATTTCCTCGTCAACGCTGAGAGAGTGTCTGCTCCTGGTGCAATTGATGAGAAGGCGCTGTGCAGTGATCGTGTAGATGATCTACAAGCACTCGGTCTGGATGCCGAACGGCACGGACCAGCAGGCCTCGAACAGAATGTCGAGACTGATTCACGGGCTCAATATCGTTCTGGAGAGGAGCCGCGGAGAGTGGACGGCTCATCTGGCCGAGACGACCCAGAAAATAGCAAGGCTGCTCGCAGTCGAGCCCTTGTAGTCATTTTCACGACGCAAGCCCATATCTTCTTCCTTTCTGGTACCAGTCACGTCGTACATCTGCCCTTTGAGGTAGATGGAGCTTTTCCACTGCCTCATGGAATTCTATTGCAACGACGTGTATCTCAATATCCAAATGTGCCTGAAAAACCTAGCCTACCGTCGGTACCGCCAAACTCTTTCGCACACTACCAGTTAGGTTCTTCTCTCCTATTACCGAGCTCACAGGGTCAGTCTAGTCTCGCAGACTTGCAGGACAACCCAGATATAAAAGATCCCTTGCTGCCTATGTTGAGTACTATCTTGCAACAAGCCCACACTAGCAACGACGACGCAGGGCTACCAAGGCTATATTGTTTGACCGATCCATTAGCTGAGATAGGCACTGTAGTGACTCATGACAGAGGCCGGGTGACGAGAACCTCGTTACTCCGGAGTGGTCTAGCAGGGACACTTCTTGATACTATTGATCCGAGAGAGACTTTGCTCTATGTCTCGGCAGATGATGAGTTAGGCGAAAGCACAGACCACAGCAAAGGGGGAGCACCACTTGTTCTGGCCGTTACTCAACATCAAGAGACACGAAGCCTCACAATCTGGTCCGTTGAACAAGTCGCTGAGGTATCTTCAATAAGATCACAACGCCGTGTTCCATCAGGCTCTAGTGGTAATGTCTCTCGGCGGCGTAGCTCGTACGGACCAGGTGCAAGCACAGGAGCCAATACCCCGATCGCGAGGACCGTAAGCATGGGAAGGGAGAGTTTCGGATCTACGAAGTCGAGACTAGCCCCAAGCAAAGACGTCCTGTCTGATGATAGCTTCAACGATAGTGATCGTGATTTGGTGTCCCATTTGGACTCTGCTCTAGAAAACCCTAAGGCGACGCTCAAAGCCTCTCGACGAGTCAGTTCGCTACTGGCCCGGGCGGACCTCTCGAGCAGTCATGATAAGACAGCCTTTTCCGACTTGGTAAGTGGTCATCCGGCTGGTAACGTGACACGACGAGGTGCTTCGTTTGGATCACACGGAATGAGACTCAGCTCAGGCTTGAACACAGGCACTGCACTTCCTCGCTCAAGGGCGTCTTTCGGGGTGCGCTCGAGCATTGAACCTCCTCTTGTGGTCGTGCCACCGCATGAGGAGATGCTTGAAGACTCGGACGACGATGATGACAAGGGTGGGAAATCTGTCAGTCCAAGCCACAACTTGAGAGGTCTGCGAAAAGAAGTGATCATGAGCACGATTCACACTGTCCTTCACGACGATTCCTACCATACACCAAACACCATATCCAAGGTCTTCGTCCTGAGGTCTCCAAACCACTGTATACGGACCAAAGCCCACCAGCGGCATTGCTTTGTATGCCTAATGAATCCAGATGCCGGTACTCTTACAACAATCGAGATTGAAATCATTGATAATGCTCCAACGGTCGGCAGCACTAAGCAAGGCAAAAGAGACCAATCTTCCGAGAACGCTGCAGGCACTCGAAATATCAGGGTCGTGGACTCCAAGCAAAACTCCGGTCTCACAGACGCATGTAAAGTCCGCAACGGCGGTTGCAGTCGGATGTTGACATTAAGAGACTATGCAGACGGTGGGTCAGGACTGGCACTTCAGGCTCCATGGGCTCCATCTGTCAGTATACATTTACCAAAAAAACTCAATGTCTATGACCCATACCGAATAGCAAGTGGGGTTTCCCTAAAGCAGAAGCGTGAAGGTGGTTTCAAGCGCGTACTAAGCCAGGGCCCATCAAGGCTGGCCAAATTCGAGCACGATGGCCAGACGGGGATGGCTGACGTGGTAGATGCCGAAGGTACTAAGCACCGTATCGAGATACAGCTGACACCGCACAATACTCTTGTTCGCAAGATGATTTTGCTGTGTGATTCGGTTTTACCAGATATTACCAAGTCTGGGGACTGTATACTTATACTCTGGTGGAGCGCGATGTCCTGGCTCCGCTCTCAGCCAGAAGACGAACTCGATATGGAGTGGACTGCCTTTGTTCTCGTCCTTTTTTCAATAGCGGTAGGCTTCATTGAGGATCGACGGTCAGAGACAACGTCCAGACAGAAACGAAAAGGCGGGCTGTTACGATCAAGCAGTGGCGTGAATACGAACTTAGAGAGCTGGGAGGCTATGTTGACGGAAGAAAGAAGTATGTCGGGCGTTTCACCCATGTGGATGGAAGGCGAAGCATGGCAGTGGACGACAAAGCAGAATAGTACCTCGGTGCAATCGCGAGAGACCTCTTCAACGAGAGCAAGATCGTCTCGGCCTACAACTACCGCTCTCCCATCGCAAAAGAAATGTCCGTATCTCATACATTGCCTATCGTTGGCTCGAGGGTTCAGACTGTCCATCCACGAATCACCTATCGCTCAAGAAGGCTTGCTCTCAACGGCAGCGACCATTGGGAACGCACGGATGATGCTCGCTACTCTACTGATAGGGCTGCATCTTCTTCGAGAGGAATTGAAGCTTGAGAACATGGCTTCTGATGCACTACATGGAATCACACCTATGCTAGCACAATTAGGCGGATGGCTGGGCTGGCCAACATGGGGCTTCAAACATACCGCGGTTTACGTGCTGGAAAGTACCAATATGGCTTCGTGGCTATTTGATGATTCCGTGATCCATGGGGATGGAACGCCAGCTGAGCCATTTCAGCCGCCATCTATTCTGCAGTCCATTGAGTCAACGACATTGGATGCCGTTAGAAGGCCGTTCATTACCCTTCTTGATCTGGTCGGGGGCTCAGAGTCGAGTGATACTCTTTTGTTCGCTGAATCGACCTCATCCAGGCAGCTGATGAATTTGACGCCGAGAACTATCATGATTACAAGTCTGCTCACTTCAAGGTCCAAAAAGGGCATGCTTGAGCGCCTTGACGAGATGTCTTCTTGGGGTCTTAACCTATCAATATTAGAAACCTTGCCAGAAAGCGTGGCTGTCCCTTTTCGAGCCGCAATGTCCTTTTGCCAAGCTCAGCCATCGCCGGCTCTGGGAAAGCATATGCTCGAAATGATAGGTAGAGACGACCTGAACTTGCTCGATGAAGAGGGTCAAGCCAGCAAAACTCAAGGAAGATCAGCTACCGCGCCTGTAAAAGAGATTATGCGAGATATCCACACAATTTGCAATTCCACGCTGGAGGTCGAAACAGTTGGCGCATACGACGGAGCGGCCGAGATAGATAGGCACTCGGTCACTCGCATGGTTTATAAAGAAGATCAACGGTTTGCCGAAGCCACGAAGCTTCTACATCCGCTGAATGCACCCATAGCCCAATGCGTCCCAGAACCGGAATGGTCAGACACAGAGCTGTTGGAGGCTCAGCAGGAATTGGCGAAGACTATAGCCGTAAGAACATTATCAGTGTCGCCAGGCCGAAGTTGTCTCTTCTACAGTGCCCGCCTGCCTTTGTTGACTGAGAAGTTCCCTATACACGGGTTTACCCTTAGCTGCGTCATGAGGCCCTCCAATACTACCGTTACCGCAGACAAACTGGTTTACACAGAAGATAAAGTCTCATGGGCATTCTTCCATGCTGGAGTCGAGGCAGGGTTGAGCATCGCCAGAAATGCAAAAGGCATCGATACTTCCTGGATCCTGTTCAACAAGCCTCAAGAGTTGAAGAATAGGCACGCTGGCTTTCTGCTCGCGCTGGGTCTCAATGGTCATTTGAAGTCTATCGCAAAATGGGTAGCCTTCAAGTATCTAACGCCGAAACACACGATGACCTCTATTGGCCTTCTCCTAGGACTTGCCGCATCATATCTTGGCACCATGGACACTCTCATCACACGCCTACTCTCCGTCCATGTAACCCGGATGCTCCCGCCTGGCGCTGCAGAGCTGAATCTTTCCCCATTAACGCAAACAAGTGGTATCATGGGCATCGGACTTCTTTACTGCAACACACAGCATCGCCGAATGAGCGAGATCATGCTTTCAGAGATGGAGAATGTCGACGAGGAAGACCCTTCAAACCCACAAGACGGCCTGCGAGACGAGGGATATAGGCTCGCTGCTGGCTTTGCACTTGGCTTCATCAACTTAGGCCGAGGTAAAGATCTGAAAGGCTTGCACGATATGCACATTGTCGAACGATTATTGGCACTAGCCGTGGGAACCAGAAAGGTCTCGCTTGTGCACATTCTAGATAAAGGTACAGCTGCCGCCGCTGTTGCTATTGCACTCATCTTCATGAAGACACAGGATGCAGTCCTTGCGCGAAAGATTGATGTACCGGATACTATCCACCAATTTGATTATGTTCGCCCTGATGTGTTTCTCTTACGAACAGTGGCTCGGCACCTTATTATGTGGGATGATATACGCGCAAGCTTTGGCTGGATGAAGAACCAACTACCTGCGGTGTTTCAGTACAAAACCAAGCTCACCAGCTTACGGTCGTTAAACAGTGAAGATATGCCCTTCTTCAACATCGTTACCGGTCTATGTTTGAGCATCGGCCTTCGCTTTGCGGGAACTGGGTCTTCCGAAGTTCGAGCCCTACTATGCCACTACCTCGACCAATTCATACGCATCTGCCGATTTCCAGTCCTGAATTATGATAGTAAGTTGGCCCGTACAACCGTCCGCAACTGTCAAGACGTCGTCGCGCTCGCTGCAGCCTGCGTCATGGCTGGAACTGGCGATCTCCACCTCTTCCGCCGGCTGCGCGCCCTGCATGGTAGAACCGAAGTGGACATACCGTACGGTAGCCATCTGGCCGCCCATCTAGCAATCGGTATACTGTTCCTAGGAGGCGGTACCCACACCTTCAGCACCTCCAACCTAGCCATCGCCTCGCTCCTCTGCGCCTTCTACCCCCTCTTCCCAACCACCGTCCTCGACAACAAGTCGCACCTCCAGGCCTTCCGCCACTTCTGGGTCCTAGCAGCCGAGCCGCGCTGTCTCGTAATCTACGAAGTCGACACCCACCGGCTCGTCCCTCTCGCTATTACCGTCACACTCAAGGACGACTCAGAGCTCCCCATGACCGCCCCCTGCCTCCTCCCCGAGCTGCCAACCATCGCCAAAATCCACACCAACGACCCGGAGTACTGGCGCGTCACCCTCGATCTCGCCGGCAACCCAGCCCACCTCCAAGCCTTCAAGTGCCACCAAAGCATCTACGTCCGTCGGCGCGCCGCCTACGACGCGCACACCTCCCTCTTCAGCGCCACGATGCAGGCCCTCAACGACACCCAGTCTGCGCACCGTCTCGGCCGGCAGATCTTCGAGTGGGTCTTCACCCTCCCAACATTTGCAAACTTCGATAGAGCGGAACGTGCGCTGGTGCTGCCTCCGGATTCTGCGAGTGCGGTTTATAAGACTACGAGGGGGACGGTGGTGGATGATCGGTTGGTGCTGGAGACGGCGTGCTTGGACAGTGGGAAGAGCGAGAGGTTGTGGAATCTGAGGCTTTTGTTTGCCTGGGCGGAGGAGGTGGGTAGGGAGGGGGGGCAGTGGGGGTGGTTGGGGAGGGAGGTGGTGGAGAAGTTGAAGGCGAGGTTGGTCATGCGGAAGAGGGGGCAGGTTTCGTGAATTGGGTGTGGTTAATTCGGCATAACGTATTTTACCAGCGTGCGATCACAATTAGCAGGGATATGTGCGTGATGAAGCTTGGCCTTTGCCTAAGCGGATGTCTGGAAGATATGGCTATTGAGATCCGAGATGTCAAAGAACTTTACTTTCGGAGCAGTGCTGAAAGGACGCTTGTCTCGCGATGGAAGCTGGGGTGATTCATGGTCTGACGACTTGAATGCTGTACGCATATCTCTGATCTACTCCTCGAGCGAGCGTACCCACCTGTTCCTTGCTGCTTCATCGTTTCTCCAGCCAAGCAATCCCTTCCATAAAGTAAACCCCAGTGAGCATAACAAACCCATCTCTGCAGACGAGCGTCACAGCGACTTCTCAATGCGTCATAAAGGCTTGGCTGAGTATAGTGAGATGTCGGTGGGCATGGTATCCTTCCTGATAGCGGTTGGGAATATATTGATGAATGACCGTCTTGTGGTTGCAGTGCCTCACCAATGTTGGTTAAGCAGGATGACGATAGAGAGATATGTTCAGGATGCTGAAGATTTGTATTCTATCGGGATGAACCGGACGAGACATTGTTGTGCTATATACAGAAAGCCGGGACATATATCGACAAAAATAGCTTGAAGCGTTGATATGTTCAGTCACTCCAGCATCGGAAAACTTATAATTACAGTTTTCCTGGCTCAAAAGCATTTGCTTTATACGCGATTAGGGCTATACATGGCATCAAGAGATGTGGAATCCGGATAATTCATGGGATCGCCTTCCGAACTGTCATGTTGGGCGAAAAGCTCCGAGAGCGAAGGCCTGAACGGCCACCTCGCCCATGCGAGCGTGAGCTTGTGCAGCAGCTCCGGCGACAGATTCCTTGCTCTGAGTTCTTCGATGTCGTATCGTCCGCCTTTGAGCGGATCTCTCAGCTCGGGGACTTTTGGCGCCAGCGCTTCGAAGGCGCCAGGCGCTAGCTGACCGAGGGTCTTCAGGCTTTGGATGCCGGAGTAGAACATGTGGGTTGAGAGATAGTCGTACAGGACGGTCTGTTCTTCGGTCATGGGCCAAGGGCTTGGGGCTAAGGGTCGGAAGTCCAGGAGTGCCAGTTTGTGGGGACCATGGAATTCTGCTTCTTGAGCGAGGAGTGGCTCTGCCTCGCGACGGTCCCACATTAACAGAGGGGGGTCCAAGGCAAGCGCCCTTCTGTCGTCCCCTATGAATGCGAATTTGGCAACGAAGCTAGGCTCCTTCCGGTCCAAAGTAGTCTTGAGCTCGTCGCGTATGCGATCTTGCTCCTTCTCCTTCTCCTCTCGCTCGGCTTGGTTCGGATTCTTGTGCAGGATCTTGGTCTGTATCGAGTCAATCTCTGCTTCTTGTTGTAAGAGGCTGTCTAGGACGGTCTGCTGCCTCTTGCCAAGCCCCGCATTGGAGCGTAGCTGTCTGTATCGCCGAAATTCTGGCGTCAAGGAGTGTCCTTTCTTGTGCTGACGGACCTCGTGAGGACCCGGTGGCCCTTCTTCATATTGGGGGAATTCGCCTGCGTCAAAAGCTCTTTGAAGCTTCAGGAGCTCCTTCTGCCATTCTCGACCTAAAATGGGTGAGACCTGTGAATGATCGTCCGTCGGATCCATTGACTGTGCAACCTCCCTCTGCATTTCATCCTGGCGATGGATGGGAATTGTTATCCCCCTGTCTCGCATACGCTTGGCGACCTCTATACCGTTTTGCACATCAAGCGCTGTCTCTCGACGTTGCTTGCCCCGGCTGCCACCGCCTACAATTTCTTCTACATGGCAATATGTCTCGAGCTGCAGCGATATCTTTTTGCGGGTAGTTACTGTCTGCGGAATCAGAGCGTTCTTCTCGTTATCATCCAGCCATAGTAGCATTCGGACTGGTCCTCGAGAGTGAAGCCCCGCACCGCTGCGTAGAGCATTCATGAAGCTTAGAATCCTGTAATGCGAGTTTAATTTTCCAGCGTTTTCTCTCCTCGAAGCTTTTCCGCGCGCCATATTCACCAGTAGGAGAATCGAGTGGTTCAGCGCATTGCTTTGAGCGGAGTCGGGCGTTTCCCCGAACTCCGGCAGTAGACCATCCTTGATATAAGTGCTGAGCTCAACGGCATCACGGTACAGCCAGTCTCTCAGATGATACCTTGAATTAGGGGCGTCGACAAGGGTCTGAAGAAACGGCTGGTGGAAGTCGTGAATCGGCTCTACCAGGATATGACTTCGAGGTTTGAGAAAGTCATGAAGCTTGGATGAGAACACCCCCGGACCAGGGTGGATGTCTATGATAGAGCATCCTCTAAGAGGCGTCAAGGAAGGGGCCAAGCGTTGAATGACATCGTCTGAATAATGTCAGGTTATGAAAGCTTGCAGGTGTCGTCAGCCATACCACACAGATCAGAACTGACAATGTTGACTTCATTGGTTGAGCCTTTTAGGCTTCTGGCTTTCTGTATTGTCTTCGCAAGCGATCTTATAGCCGGTGTGCGGACGATGCGGCCAGGCATAGGACCTCAGCTGCGCCGGGAGACAGATAGAGTTCAATGGGCGGTGACTGCCATACCAGAAATCAATATCTTAGAGTCGAGACAACGTATAGCTCTCCACCATGATGTACAATGGCTCAGAGGCTCGACATGGACGATAGAAAATAAGGTAATCTTGGTACCTGAGGCTAAGGTGATGCACCCTTGGCGTCAATGTACTGTACCCCTGCTATTACTTATCGATAAGGTTGGAAGCTTCGACGGGACATTGCTGACTTGACGGGCTTGCGAATTAGTGCGTCATTTGTACCTGACTTCAGTGACTGCAGCCTGACTGATTGTTCACGTTGAGTAGGGTATCGAACTAGTATAGGAATGATGGCTTCTCTCTCCTCCTCCTCTGCACATACAGACTTGCGAGTGCCTATCAGCGGAAAATAAATCGAGATCGAACCTGACAAGAATGGCAGACACCACAAATGGGGTCGAGGAACCCACGGCTTCGCGGCCTATGAACGTAGAGCAGATCGTTCAGAAGGCTCAAAGCTACGATTACAACCCCCTGATTCCACTCAAATACTGGCTGAGAACAGCTGGCACATTGTTAAAGGAGGTATGCTCATTTCACTGCTAACTATATAATCGGTCTACTGACTTCGGTACGTAGGCGGAAATCTACGAGCGCGAAGGCAATGACCAGCAGACCTATCTACTTCTCTTCAGACATGCACAGCTCGTCGTCAACAACTTATCAGGTCATCCCGATGTCCGGAAAAGCGAGAATCGCCAGGCTCTTGCCCAAGCCAACAAGGAGGTACAAAGCAGCCTGAAGAAGCTCGAGGTCCTCAAACCACGCATAAACAAACGCTACGAGCGGTATGAACAATTACAGCGAGACAGAGATACCAGGCGAGCGTCGCCAAATGCGACTCTTTCAAACCATCGTCAAGATGAACGGCGTGGCAGCCACACGCCCCTATCATCAGATCCTGCCGTAGCCGGTAGTATTGGTGCTATTGCGGCTGGGGAAAACAGGGATCTGGCTGTCAAGTTGGCCCATACCGAGATTAGACGGCGAGCTACAGCAAGAAAAGCAACACGACAAGCCGGAATATCAGAGGCGGAAGAGCAAGAAAGACGAGCTGCAGGCTTGTGGGGCAACTGGGAGGAGGCTTTCGCCAGGGATGATCAGGGCATCGATCAAGACACCCTGAGCCGTCAGATGCAGAATGTCCGCCTGCAGATTAACGGCTCCGTAAGCGGACGTGATGGGGAATCTCGTCGTCCATCCTTCGAAAACCACAAACCAGGATACCGCTATCCTACGGTTCCAGTTGCGCACGACTTTCAAACACCCCTAATACTATCCAGTGAACGGCCTGCGTCGCGAGACTCGGAGTATGCCCCAGAAGTACCGCCAAAGCGTAACGAGCCTGCACAACAAATGGCGCTTGTGCCAGCAAGACCGGCCAAAGAAGAGCTTAATCCAGACGATCCACCCTCCCGAGCTGGAACAGCGACGCCGCCGCAACGTGATATGAAGCCTTCGACTTTCACATTCAAGCCGTCAGCATACCTTGAGAACGGTACGCCACTGAGGACCATATTTCTACCACCAGATCTCCGTCACCGGTTTCTATCACTCGCACTGCCGAACACACGTGCTAATCGCGAAACCTGTGGCATACTGTGTGGGACCTTGATCTCCAATGCGCTTTTTGTATCAAAGCTTGTAATCCCCGACCAAAACAGCACCTCTGATACGTGTGAGATGGTCAATGAGAGCGAGCTTTTTGACTATGTCGATGGAGAGGACCTGATGGTGCTGGGTTGGATTCATACGCATCCGACACAGACTTGTTTCATGAGCTCTACAGATCTGCACACGCACTCTGGATACCAAGTGATGATGCAGGAGAGTATCGCCATAGTCTGTGCACCGAGTAAGGGAGAGTAAGCGTATTCTTTGATCTTTGTTTGCCGCAAAGCTGACAGAGCCGCAGCTGGGGCGTCTTCCGCCTCACAGATCCGCCTGGAATGAAGTCGGTACTGAACTGCACTCGGACGGGACTCTTCCACCCACACGATGTTGATAATCTTTATACACCAGCGCTGAGACCTGGGCACGTGTATGAAGCCAAAGGGTTGGAGTTCGAGGTCGTTGACCTTCGACCAAGGTAATAAATTGGGTATGCTGCGAGCGCACGGAAGTGTCGAATCCGGTACTACCAGACGAGGCACTTCATGTGATCTGGCTTTGAAAGGCTGTAGCTCCTCCAAGGCCGTCTGGCCTCCAGAACGATTTGCTGGTTGCTATGGAAGGACCTTGAAGGTCACCAAAAAGTATGTAGCAGCATGTTCCAGTATCAGCTTGTACCTGTATTGATCCACGACCGCATCAGTTGTTTCTGCTAGCACCGCTAGCCTCGTTGCGTGTCGCCCGGGCTGCTTCAGCTTGCTGCCGTTTCTCCGACTTTTTGCGATCGATGACCTCGACAACCCTTTGCATCCCTTCCCTTTCGAGCTGCCTCCTTCTTTGGCAAAACTCGTACATCACGGCTGAGCCGAGGCAGAAGGTACCGACCGCCCAAGTACATGCTCCGAACACCGGGACTGTGTCCGTTAGATCTTGTCAATACCAAAGTGGCTCCAGACGCACCACCCATAATAGCCCGTATGCCACCCACTGCAAAACTAGCACCGATACCCGGTAAGAAGGCATCGCGCACGCACGGCTTCTTGTGAATTTCTTTGAAATCATCGACCTTGACAGCCTTCAGAGCGTCTGCAATACTGGCGTCCCTTACTTTACCACCTGCTGTGTTCAAATTGCCTCCCGGTAGTTCGTTCGCATTCTCTGGCGGTGCATCGCTTCCATTTGCCGGAGACATTGATGACGATAGGGCTAACACACTCTCGTAATTGGGGCGAGGCGGTGCGGTCGAACGATGGTCTTCAAGCCTTGACCGTACCGATACTTCTGCCGTCACTTCGGGATCGATATCAAGACCAATGACAGTCAGACAATGGCGACGAGATTCGATATCTCGGCCGGATTCACCATTAGGAACTCTGGATTCCAGCGCTAAAGAACGGTTAGACTTGGCGCCAAGTTTTGTCGCGCCCTTTACGCGTCCCACTTTACGCGACCTCTTCGACGTGTTTGGACTGTGTGTCTTCCCGCAATATCGTGGAAACGACTCGAGGTTGCAATACCGGCCCGATTGGTAAATATATGCCACTGTTATTAACTTGGCCCGTCATGCCAGCCCACAAATAATGAGACATGAGCCCAATTCCATAGAAGTCAAGCGCCTTCTCGTCCGCCAGCGGGCTCCTCACCCAGAATATCCCACCTACAATGCCTTCACGGAAGCCAGACCGAAGCTATGGGCGTACCTTCCGCTCCGCCAAGTCAACTTTCAGACCTGCGCGCACGAAAACGATCGACGCCTCCACACTACGTGCCAGCGAGGCCACCTCCCAAGATGCAAAGATCCAGGCTACACGGCTGGCGCACACCATCGATGAGTCTATGGAATTCGTGCGCTATGAGTCGGGAAAGAAGAAGACGGGCTGGCTGTGCAATATGCACAGCACCACCATCGAAGATGAGAAAATCCCTGGCGGCCGTGCAGGCGTTGACTATTACTTCATCGAGGAAGATGGTGGAACCTTCAAGGCCACGGTCGAGTACGATCCTTACTTCTTGATTGCTGTCCGGAAAGGCAGAGAAGCGGAAGTAGAGGAATGGTCCAGGAGGAAGTTTGAAGGTCTGATAAAAGCGGTCAAGCGAGTCGAAAAGGAGGACCTGCAGATGCCGAACCATCTGCTGGGCTACCGGAGAACCTTTCTACGACTAGCTTTCGAAAACGTCAATGATCTGCTGGCAGTCAGGAGGGCCATACTGCCACTTGCAGAAGCAAACAAGAAGACCATGAACGCGATGGATACATACGCAGAGGTTGCCAGGCAAGTTCACGTATCAAGATTGCCTGAGCCGTATGCTGACCACAAGCAGTACAAATGCTGGCTTCGACTTCTACGACGATAGACGAGATAATGATTTACGACCCAAAAGCATCGCAGATGCAAGTGATTTTATTGTTGATATTCGAGAATATGATGTTCCCTACCACGTGCGGGTCGCAATTGACAAAGGTCTGGTGTTTGCAGACTAGCACTGGAGCACTACTGACTGCAACAGACATAAGGATTGGGAAGTGGTATACGGTAGAAGCAAAGCATGGCGTCACAAATTTGATATGCATCGAGGAGCGTTTACAAAGAGCGGACCCCGTAGTGCTTGCATACGATATCGAAACGACGAAGCTGCCTCTCAAGTTTCCTGACGCAGTCATAGATCAGATCATGATGATCTCGTACATGATTGACGGTCAAGGTTTTCTGATCACTAACAGAGAAATTGTCTCGGAAGACATAGCAGATTTCGAATATACACCTAAACCCGAGTACGACGGGCCTTTCCTGGTTTTCAATGAGCCGGATGAAAAGGCCGTTATCGAGAGATTCTTTCTACATATTAAAGAAGCAAGACCAACTGTGATCGCGACCTACAACGGCGATTTCTTTGATTGGCCTTTTGTCGAAGCTCGGGCGAGTGTCCTCGGGATTGACATGTACCACGAGATAGGGTTTCGGAAAAACAGCGAAGACATTTACCAGAGCGATTACTGTGTCCACATGGACTGTTTTGCCTGGGTCAACAGAGACAGCTACTTACCGCAAGGCAGTCGTGGTCTCAAGGCAGTAACTGTTGCGAAGCTCGGTTACGATCCTGATGAATTGGATCCCGAACTCATGACAAAATATGCCAGCGAAAGACCACAGACACTAGCCGAATACTCCGTGTCGGATGCTGTCGCAACATACTATTTATACATGAAATATGTGCACCCTTTTATTTTCTCCCTATGTACCATCATCCCGTTGAATCCAGACGATGTTCTGCGCAAGGGCACGGGAACACTGTGCGAAATGCTGCTCATGGTTCAAGCGTATCAAAAAGGTATTGCTCTACCGAACAAGCACAAAGAGCCGCCAGAGACTTTCTGGGACGGGCATCTGCTCGAGTCAGAAACCTATGTTGGGGGTCATGTCGAAAGTATCGAAGCTGGTGTTTTCCGAAGCGATATACCCGTGAACTTCGCGCTGGACACGAGTGCATTCGATGAGCTTGTCAGAGATCTGGACGCGGCTCTTCGATTTAGTATCGAGGTTGAGGAGAAGAAGAGCTTGGATGATATCACCAATTATGAGGAAGTCAAGGCTGAGATAGTCAAAAAGCTGAAGGATATAAAAGCAACGCCCAACAGGAGTGAAAGACCGTCTATCTATCATTTGGATGTCGCTTCTATGTATCCCAATATCATGACGACGAACCGATTGCAACCCGACTCCATGATACAAGAATCGGATTGCGCTGCTTGCGACTTCAACCGACCAGGCAAGACCTGTGATAGGCGGATGCCGTGGTCCTGGCGCGGAGAATTTCTACCGGCCCAGAAGAACGAGTACAACATGGTAAGGCATGCTCTAGAAAATGAACGCTTTCCGGGTCGTTTCCCCAAGAGTCCGGCCCGTACCTTTCAGGAGCTGGGTGCGGAGGAGCAAGCTAGCATGGTCAAAAAGCGTCTTCAGGATTACAGCAAGAAAATCTATCACAAGATCCACGAGACCAAGACCATTGAGCGCGAAGCTATCATCTGCCAGCGGGAGAACCCTTTCTACGTTGACACTGTGAGGAATTTCCGTGATCGGCGGTACGATTTCAAGGGGAAGCAGAAGGTATGGAAGAACAAAACTGAAGCTTTGAAAACTTCCGGAGCGTCTACAGCAGAGGTCGAGGAAGCCAAAAAGATGATTATTCTATTCGATTCGCTACAGCTTGCGCACAAAGTCATTTTGAACAGCTTCTATGGATACGTCATGCGGAAAGGCTCGCGATGGTATTCAATGGAGATGGCAGGTGTCACTTGTTTAACAGGCGCCCACATCATCCAAATGGCAAGGGAGCTCGTCGAGCGAATTGGACGGCCTCTTGAGCTTGACACGGATGGTATCTGGTGCATGTTGCCCGCTACATTCCCCGAAAATTTCGCGTTCACAATGCGCAATGGGAAGAAGCTTCCGATTTCATATCCATGTGTTATGCTCAACCATCTCGTGCACGGCAGGTTCACGAATCATCAGTATCAGGAGCTGGTCGATGCGCGAACCTTCCGATACGAAACACACAGTGATAACTCGATCTTTTTCGAAGTGGATGGACCCTACAGAGCCATGATTCTTCCAACATCCAAGGAAGAGGACAAAAATTTGAAGAAGCGATACGCGGTGTTCAATCATGACGGCAGCCTAGCGGAGTTAAAAGGTTTCGAGGTCAAGCGAAGAGGAGAATTGAAGCTTATCAAAATCTTCCAGACACAGATATTCAGGTTCTTTCTCGAAGGGACCACTCTGGGTGAAACTTACGCCGCTGTCTCTAAGGTCGCTAATCGTTGGCTCGACGTCCTGTATCAGCATGGCTCGACCTTAGCGGACGAAGAATTGATCGAGTTAATCTGTGAGAACAGAAGTATGTCAAAGTCATTAGAAGAATATGGCGCGCAGAAATCGTCATCTATTACCACGGCCAAGCGACTCGCAGACTTCCTTGGCGCACAGATGGTCAAAGACAAGGGCCTCAATTGCAAGTACATTATCGCATCGAGACCAAAAAACGCGCCTGTGACTGAGAGAGCGATACCGGTGGCCATTTTCTCCGCCGATGATCAGGTGAAACGATTTTTCCTACGAAAGTGGATGCGGGAAGATCCAAACGACATGAATCCTCGAAGTTTGATCGATTGGGATTATTACCTAGAGAGATTGAGCTCGGTGATCCAAAAACTCATTACTATTCCCGCAGCACTGCAAAAGATCAGAAATCCTGTCCCCAGGGTTGGGCATCCAGAATGGCTTCAACGCAGAATCAATGTCAAAGACGATAGGTTCAAACAGAAAAAGATGACCGAACTCTTCAATAAGACCCCATTGGCGGAAGTCCCTACCAATATACTAGATCATCGTTTGCCTACTGACCTGGAAGATTTCGGAGCATCCCAAATAGCCCTCAAATTGAGAATGAGCCAGGCCAACAATCTGCAAAAGCGGAAAGCACCAGAGCCACCGATTTCAGGGAACACGGATCCCTACGCTAGTCTACCTTCGAAGATGCTTTCAATGACAGAGGACTATGAAGGCTTTTTGCGGTATCAGAAGAAGAAATGGAAGATTCAGAAACAAGCACGGATACGCCGGCGGCAGCTTTTTGGCGAGCGAAGCAATGTTGCATCAGACTCCCTGGGTGGCTACTTCCGTAATCAGGCGGAGATGCTATTCATCAATACATGGCAAATCCTGCAACTGCGCGAGACGGAGTCCCCCGGCGAGATACGGGCATTCGTATTGATCGACCAGAAAGTTCATAGCCTGACTGTTAAAGTTCCTCGGCAGCTATATTTGAACTTGAAGGGGCTTGAACTTCCAGATGTCGACATCAAAGGATGCACAGTTGAGAAGGTTACCCATACGTTACCGAACGGCCACCCATCGGTTCACCTCTTCAAAATGACGATGTCAGAAGAAGTCTATCTCCATGAAAACGAGAAACTGGCGACACTGTTCAACCACCCTAGCGTCGAGGGGGTGTACGAGAGGGAGGTGCCGCTGACCGTTAGGGCAGTGCTGCAACTGGGTAGTCTCTGTACCTTCGATGAGAGCCAGAAAGGTGTGCTCGGCAAAGGACTGGAGCAAGGCTTCGACCTAAAAACGCTGCACCGGACTCCAGGCCAGCAACCATATCTCTTAGGGTCCGAGATGGCTTACATATACCTCTACCATCTAGTTGCAGGTGATCGACAGGTCTTCGCAGTGTTCTCAACGCTCAAAGCCGAAGCGAAAATCATTGTGCTTGACCGGTCAAGGGATACGCAAGGTCAGCCCAATGCGGAGAGAATCTATTCCGACCTTCTAGAAAGGCGGCTGCAGGATAACAACGGCGAAGCATGGCAGAATGCTTTTCAGTATCAGGACAAAGTTCGGTTTCAAACGAGTCAAGTTACGACCAAAAGAAAAGCATACCTTGAGCTTGGCGACACCGTCAAGAAGATGCGAAATGATGAGAGTAGGCCAACGGTACTCGTTGTGCAATCTCCCCAAAGACGCCTCCTACTACACGACCTTCCAACATTAAAGGATCTTCCCGTGCTTCCGCTCAAGGTCGAGATCTCGGATAGCAACCTGCCATCTTTAGGTTGGCAGGGTTTTGTAGTTAAGCGCTTGATAAGTCATTATCTTGCTCTGGGCTCCTGGATCAGTCATCTCGTCGAGCTCGCAAGATATGGAGATGTTCCGTTATGCAACATGGAAAGAGACGACGCCAGATATCTCATTGACATTGCCTATGCGCGACGTTTGCAAAGGAACAATGTTGTCCTTTGGTGGTCAGGTGGGCCCCTACCCGATCACGCGGACTACCAAAAAGATAACGTGCTGGGCGCCATGGAGACCGTTGAGATGCCAGCAGTGAATAACCCGGGAACGTACTCTTCGGTCTGCATCGAGCTTGATGTTCGCAACCTAGCAATCAACACCATTCTTACCTCTTCCTTGATCAACGAGCTTGAGGGTAGTGACTCTGTTGCTTTCAATCCGGCTGCGCCCTCAGAAGATGACGCAGACAATGCAGCTGGCGTACTGCATTCCGATAATGCCTTTGCGTCCGCTGGAGTCACAGTGCTGCGGGAAATGGTGAAGGCGTGGTGGACTGAAGCCTGCAAGGGCAGTAACATGGCCGACATCATGGTCCAACACCTCGTCCGCTGGGTTGAGAATCCGGATTCATTTCTTTACGACCGCTCTCTGCACTACTATGTGCAGATGATGTCCCGAAAAGCTTTTCAACAACTGATGACCGACTTCAAGCGAGTAGGCTCACATATTGTGTTCGCCAATGCCAACCGTCTGCTACTTCAGACCACGAAAGCAGAGGTCGGTAACGCATACGCTTACAGCCAGTACATCCTCAAGTCCATCAAAGCCAAGCCTTTGTTCCACTTCCTTGATCTAGACATCAAGGAGTATTGGGATTACCTTGTCTGGGACGATGAGTACAATTACGGTGGAAAAGCATGCCAGGAAGTCGTCGACGCCGAATCCCAAACCCTGGATACGATCATGCACTGGCAGCTCAACACCTTCCTCCCCACCCAATACCAGTCCGTCTTCCACGACTGGGTCGTGGAGTTCATCGATCTAATGCACCAGCTCAAGCGCCCCCGCCAGCTCCCAAATAGCAGCGACATCCCAATCTCAGACTCAACCATCAGGTTAACCCAATTACCCGCCCGCCAGCTCTCCTCCCAAGACGACAACGAGGACAGTTCCCTCAACAACGAAATCCTCTCCAAACCCATCTCCAAGCCCCTAAAACGCCAAATCCTAACCCTCCTCTCCCGCCACCGCCCCGAGCTCTCCCACCCCACCCTCGCCGCCGACCACGCTTTCCCCCTCCTCCCCGGCTCCCACCTCAACCTGACCAACACCCACCCCGTCCTGCAACTCGTCATCTCCATCATGCACGTCTACTCCCTCGACCGCACCACCCAACTAGAAGCCCGTCTGCTCCGCAAGGACCTCCTCGCCTTCTTCGAAATCAAGGAGTTCAGCCCGCAGGGCCGCTTCCGGAACCCCAGCGCTAGCCTTAAGCTCGAGCAGCAGATCTGCGAGAACTGCACCCTGGCACGCGATCTCGACCTCTGTCGCGACGAGGACGTGCTTCCCCCACCACAATTTCCGGATCATCCCTCTGCGGAGCAGCAGAGGGCGTGGACGTGTCAGACGTGCGGGCATGAGTACAATAGATTGGGGATTGAAGAGAAGTTGATTGCGAGGGTGCAGAAGGCGCTGGTTGAGTGGCAGACGCAGGATCTGAAGTGCAGGAAGTGCGCTAGGTTGAGGGTGAATGATTTCATGGAGCATTGTGGATGTGGCGGGGAGTGGACGGGGACGGTGGAGAGGGAGAGGGTGGTTGCGGATTTGAGGGTGTTGGAGAGGGTTGCGGGGGCGTATGGCATGAGGATGTTGGGAGGGGTTGTGGGGGGTGTTTTGGAGGGGATATAGATAGGGGGGGTGGGGTTAGTGCACATAGTTGCGGTTGGTTTTAGCGAGAGCGTTAGGAATGGGGGCTTGTACTCGTATTGCATGGAAGAATGAACGGCGTTATTTACCTTGCCCATTGGCTTCTCGGCAACATATTAATTCGCTACTACACATCATCCGAATGTCTTGAAAAGACTTCAACGTACAGTCGATGGATGCAGTAAATTGTCCTCGATTTGCAGCCAACCACATTTCTCAATAGTACATCATAATGACCCACAATATATAAAAACAATCAAACCTCACAAAACCAAGCAGTCAAAGAAGGCTTTGAGGGCAGTTGAAACGTGGCCGAAACCGCCAAGTTCAGTTTCTCGTAGGCCTAATGTTCAGGACTCATCGTTAGTACGGATTGCTTTTTATCTCGAGCTTGCAGGTCGAGAGTCAGATCCTGGACCCATTGTAATTAGTTTTTCACATTTTCTTCCCCAATGGCTCAAGCTCACCAGATCCTGCTGGGGCCACGAATTCTTGAGTTTTTGAGATATGCCGACTCAACTCCTCTCATTTTGCCCGTTGTGAATTGGATATATCAGCACGACTACATCTAACCATAGACCCTATACCGGTGGGTGGACCTCTTTGAAGATTGTTGAAGTTGAACGGGCCATGAGCCTCCATCTTCAGAAGCACCCTTTCCCCCATCAGCTCACCAAACCATCCTTTCAACGCCTCCCATCACACTTTCCAAACCAGCAGCACCCCCGTAATCCATGATCCACAAGCTCGAGGAAAGCCAAAACACCTACCCTATCTACGCTGCCTCCTCGCCTGAAACATGACTGACGGGTTGGGGGATGGACCGTTGACGCCTCAATTCTATGGCTCGCTGTCCTCGTGAAGGTATACTGCGAAGGAAACATACTCGGCCTCAATACCATCAGTTGCTATAACATGTGTCTGCGTCGCTGGTGAGGTCTATGAAGCCATGCTTGACGTTCGTTGGGTAGTCTTTCCTTTGACTTCTTAATGAGGCGTAGATGGCTTGCCACTGCTCTGGGTCTTTGCCGCGTGCTCGCACATCTCGCGTTGAACGATTCTAGATAGTGCCCAATGAGCTTGGTGAACAGGTTTGACGAGAGGTAGCTTGTGGGAGGCGCAAACGGTGGCGCCTTTCACTACAGCTGAGGGTTTCATGTGATGATGAGCTATGTAGATCACTAGGAGGTTATAGATAGAGACAGAAAGATCGTGGATAACTGGAGAGTAGATTGGTAAGAGACTAAATTTAGAGCATTCTCTATGACATAGGAACGGACACAAGATGTGACATGAACAAGCGAAACTCGGTAAACCCGGGATTAATTCGAAACTTGCATTGGCTTAGCGAGTCATTATAGGAAATTGACCAACAGCAGGATTTTTTGATTTTGGGAATAAGAGAAAGGATCGAGATAGAAATGGAACTGTGCAAGTGACTATTCCACCAACGTGCCAAAGACTTACTACTTATTCCCGATGCATATTATTCAACGCTTTCACAATTTCAAGTTGCGCGGTTTGACCAGACAAGGGAGACTGCCAAGTCGTGATATCTTCATCCCTCTGCAATGAATGGGGACTTGCTGAGAAGTCTTTCAGAATGGAATGATACCAGGCGAAGCGCAGCAAGGGTTACGGTTCAATCAGCACCTTGGTTGACTCGCTATATAATCGGACCGCACTGTTTGTCCAGCGTCCGTCTTCTGAGTCGACAGCCGGGCTTGGGTTTAGTGACAGGAAGGTGTGCCCGCGATCCAAAACCAAGACCTCTCGTTGATGAATAAAGCCGAGATGAACATATTGACATCGAGATAGAATATGGGGTCTGATCCAGCAGAAGACTGATCGCCTCGTGACTTCTGTGTCTTTGGATTTTCGGATGGAATGAGAGCCAAGTGGCATTGAATGTCGGCCAAGAAGCCCAATTTTTATCCGTGGTTAGACGATGTGCTTGGCAAGGCGCGCGGAGGATCGCTTTAACCAGGCAGATTCGTGTCCCATAATATATACAATTGATATACGCTGAAGACTTGCAGATACTCCAGCGCCGGTAGTGTTGGTGTTATCGTATAGTTGGTTCGTACAATGCGGCCTATTTCTTGAAGCCTGAGCCGCCGCGGAATTGATCCTTGAGCTCCTCCAAGTAGTGATCAAGGTATTTCTTGCCTTGTTCACCTGTTTCTGCAGACATCAAGTCGTATCAGAACAATCATGTTCAGACCCTCAATGACGTGACTGACTCTGTATATTGGTGCCACCCATGTCTTCGGGATCAGGCCCGTGCTTCATCTGACGGACCCTCTTTTGTGCCTTTTCGACGATGCGGTGGAACACAGGACTAGCGAGGAGCTTTTGCGCGATGTAAACACACAATCATCGTGTTATGGCAACAGTACCGACCCGTGTGACAAGCCATCCCTAGACAGGACTCTGTTAGACAGTTATGCTGGGAGGCTGACGGAGGGCTTTACCTCCAATATGCGCAGCCATGGGCTCATGGCAGAGGGACCGACATGAATGATTGATATTGACTCGCTAAGTATCAACCGATATTAAACAATATTCTACCTGATGGAATTGATGGTCATGGATTGTCAAGATTGCGAAGGAGAATGGAGGGAAGTTAGACCGAGGCGAACGATGGTGTGGTGGTGGCGAAACAAAGTCTATTTGCGGAAACAAGGCCTCATCAGAGGTCAACGGCAGCCTTGCGCTCGCATGGTCAGGAGGGATAAGAGCGTGATCATTGCAGTCAAAAGAACGGAATCCTCAAGTTCAGCAATCGTGCTCACTCAAAATTTGCTTCTGAATCCCCGGCCTACGATACATTATCCTTTGTATTCCCTACTTCATTGCGCTGTCTTGCCCTAGCTCCTTGCTTGCTCAGTCTATTCTTATGGAAAACCTCATTGCGTTTTGCTGTCATTGATTCATTCTATGCTGAAGTTTGCTCAGTACGCAAACGATAGGCAGCTCCGTCATTCGTGCTCTGTCACCTGTGATGAGTCTTAATCTTTGAACAAGATGATGCTATAATTCAAAACGGTGTTCACCTTGGAGATATAATTCAGGTTTGGTATTGCAATGTTGCTTAGTGCTTTAAGACCTCAAAAAACAAACATGTCTCCTCGCTCATGACCAAACTGCTACAAAGTATGCCGTCGCCTCTGGGAAGAGTAGGCAGCTCGTTTGCAGCAAAGCGTGCACGGTCGCAGGATAGCAGGCGTTCAGGAACTTCTTCTCCAGTACCGAAGGCTGCGAAGACCGAAGAGAGCCTAGAAGACGCGGATTTGCCCGCGTTTCTGCGGCAGACAAAAGCTGGTAGGCTGATGCAATCGTGCATACGCCATCTTGCATGATGCAGGTGGGCTTAGAACATCGACTAATGATATGCAGAGATCAACGCCAAGTTTCAGGAACTTGAATGGCAGCAGCAGATGCGAATCGCACAAGGACGTACTGGTCCCTCATCGCCATGGACGCAGGATACAAGCAGCCAGGTCAGACTTCGAAACCGATATTTGAATGTCCAGCCATGGGACAAGTCTCGCATACACCTTAAAGTCGCCGAGGGCAAGTTAGACTACATCAATGCCTCGCCCATATCCTTGCGAGACCATAACTCAGGCACCGAAACAAGATGTATTGCGACTCAAGTAAGTTGATCGCCGTTCCCGGCGACGTCCGGGGCTTTTGTTAATCAAAAAATTCTTAGGGTCCCAAGCAGACTGGCTTGAACCATTTTTGGCAATTGATTTGGCATGAAACATCAGACCCTGCGGTCATTGTAATGCTCACCCAAACAGCCGAGGCCGGAAGAGAAAAGTGCTCGCAATATTTCCCGCTGAGCGAAGAAGCCGCGACCTTTGAAATAGAAAGTACCGACGAAGATGGATCTTCATCAGAAGGTCAGGTGCAATTGACGGAGACTAGTTACGATGAAGCATCGCGAACAACAATCCGCAAGCTTGCCATGACCGTAGGCGAAGACAGTAAAACGGTCTGGCACTTGCTCTTCAGTGGCTGGCCTGACTTCGACGTACCTGAGAACGAAGACCGTGCTGCGCTGCTCGAACTTCTCAAGCTGTCTGTCAGCAAAAATGGAGCAGCAAGTAATCGAAGAATCATTCACTGCAGTGCAGGGGTGGGACGATCGGGTACATTCATCGCGCTCGAACATCTTCTAGCCCAGATCGAGACTGGAGCAGTAGCAGAAGCCCGCGAGGACGAAGACATGATCTTTGATGTGGTGAACCGCTTAAGGGAGCAGCGAATGACGATGGTGCAGAGCGACACGCAGTACGGCTTTCTGTACGATGTGGTCCTCGAACAGTACAGAAAATGGCAATTGAAGAAGGCTTCCGGCAACAGTACGCTTTCGCAAAGACTTCAAGACCTAGCCAAGGACGTCAAAAAGAGCGCCCTTTTCAGGTCACGAAGCGTGGACAATGTGAATGAGAAAGGCAAGGAAACACCATAATATGGTCTATCGTGTTTTAGCTGTCTGATTTTGGCATTAGACAGGCCTCCAGCTTCGATACGCAGCGGTGACCTCGCTTTTGGGGCATTAGCGGGATCTCTGGGTTTCATGACTGGCGTTGGCGGTATGTCACTCGCTCGCAGAGTGTTATAGGCATCATTCGGCGCACAGAGCGGGCTGTCTATTTGATATCTGGCGATACATGATTAAGGGGTGTGAGAAGATGAAGGTTATCATGCTGGCGTGCCATATCAACCGCGGTTACGGCTACGTAGTTTCAATATATGTAGCAGGCGGTAATCGTTCAGTGGCCTTAAGGTGTGGTGTGTTCCAGCAGCTGATTCGAATATTCTGTACTCTTGTGCCAATTCATCACCCTTTCCGCACTATCGTTCACGCAGAACCGCCTTCGGTTGATGCCCAGGTGCCAAACATCACAACAAGCAATTTCCCTAACATCTCTCAACTCGCTGCCTGCGCTGTCTTAGCCGCATTAGCCGCTTGCTGCGGGTTGATCTTCTTCCCATCCTTGTTGAACCGAACTCTAGGGGGAGGAGCTCGGTTCCGACGACCCTCACGAGAACGGACACTGCATATTTGTCAATAACGGATTTTCTGGTGTAATCCGGAGACGAGGACTAACCGGACGATCTTGCCGTGGATAGCACAGGAGACACAGTATTGTAGCTTGAGGTACATTTTCGGCACGGCGTATTCGGGAAAGACAGAGGCGTCCGAGATATCACCTGCGGAAGTTTCAAAGCCATCAGCATTGTGTTGCCTTGAGAGCCTTCAGAGCTTATTGACGTACGGATAGCGGCCGACTCAACCATGTTGCGGATGGTGAATCTCTTTATCGCCTTGTCTTTGGGTGTACATCTTGAGCAGTTGGAGCAGCGAATAGGCTTGACGTGACCGCGTCCCTTCTTGTTGCGACCGCTGTAGTCTGTGTGTCAGCTATCCAGCTTGTTCGGTATCTGATAAATTCTCGTACTTTGATGCGCGCTTCTTGACCATGGTGGATGTTCTGCATATACCAGTTAGTGTTCAATGGACGCCAGAGAGCCAAGCAATAAGCTTCATAAATTTCTGAGAGTTTAGGCGCACATACCGAGAGTCGTGATCCTTTTGTTCTTCAAGATCGATCCAATGTCGAGAGTTGTGGGGTGATGCCACAATCGGTGTGGCCCTCTCGCTTATCTTAGCGTTGATCTTATCTATCCAATCGGGTATGCGCTATGGGTTTATTGACAGGACCCCCGTCGCTATGGGGCAACACTGCACATGAAGTGTCATGCAGCCGCGGTGAAACAGTCGAATCAGAACGAAGGCTGAGACTGTGCGAGAACTGGATCCGCATGGATTGGCTTGTTGACTAAACACCGCCCAACATGTCTGCCGCTGGAGGAACCTTAAGAGGCACTCCAGGCCGAGGCCAAGGAAGAGGACAAATGCCTACTTTCGAGAACAGCCCATCAAACATCCCGATTCCCCATTCTCGGCCCAAATTGGAGTCTCATCAGAGCTCAGCCATGCAGAGTGAGGCTGGAACTTCAACATTGAGTGCCAGCCGGCAAAAGCAGTCGAAGCGAGATGAGGTAGGACACCATCATCGACTCAGAAAGACGTTGGTAGGAGCTGATGAGTTTCAGGCAGTTCGCAAGAAGATGGAGTCGGACCTCAACAAGAAGAAGACCAATGCCCCCAGAGCTCGACATACCCGCAAGGCTCCCCCGGGGACAGTGCTTGCTTTAAAGCCTAGCCAGGCCCTACAGATAAAGCCAAACACAACAGTTGCTGAGGCAGCCCAGTTGATGGCCGCAAAAAGGGAAGATTGCGTGCTGGTTACTGACGATGACGACCGAATAGCTGGCATATTCACAGCCAAGGATCTAGCTTTCCGTGTGGTGGGAGCTGGTATCAAGGCGAGAGATGTTACCATTTCCGAGATCATGACGAAGAATCCTTTGTGTGCCAGGACGGATACCAGTGCCACGGACGCCCTAGATCTGATGGTGCGCAAAGGGTTTCGACATCTCCCGGTAATGGACGAGAACCAAGACATCTCCGGGATACTAGACATTACAAAGTGCTTCTACGATGCTATGGAAAAGCTTGAGCGTGCTTATAGCTCCTCGAGGAAGCTCTACGATGCGCTCGAAGGTGTGCAATCCGAGCTTGGATCTAGTCAACCCCAGCAGATCATACAGTATGTTGAAGCCTTGAGGCAGAAAATGTCCGGACCTACGTTGGAATCGGTCTTGAACGGAACGCCGCCTACTACAGTCTCCGTACGGACATCGGTGAGAGAGGCCGCAGCGTTAATGAAGGAAAATCACACAACGGCTGTTTTGGTGCAAGACCAAGGCTCAATTACTGGGATTTTCACCAGTAAAGATGTTGTATTGAGGGTTATTGCACCAGGATTAGATCCTGCAAACTGTAGCGTTGTCCGGGTCATGACTCCACATCCTGATTTTGCGCCAATGGATATGAGCATACAAGCGGCCTTGAGAAAGATGCATGGTAGGTAACCAAAGCTCATCAGGAGACGTAGCAGCTAAACACGCCTAGATGGACATTATCTCAATCTGCCTGTCATGAACGAACCAGGAGAAATCGTCGGCATGGTCGATGTTCTGAAACTCACATACGCCACGCTTGAGCAGGTATATTTGGGTTAGCTTTTCCAGAGATCAACTGCTTATTATATAATAGATCAATACTATGTCAACAGGCGACAACGAAGGTCCAGCATGGGGCAAGTTCTGGCTGTCTCTGGACAACGAGTCTGAATCGATGGTATCAGGGGACGGTGGCAGCCACCGGCCCTACACTCCAGGCCTTCGATCAGCCATCTCTCCCGACATCGCCCGACCGTTCGTGGAACGTGTAGATAGCGTGCAGCCACACGAGTCAGCGTCACACAATGGAGATGAGTCGCCAGCAGAGGAGCCCGAAGTTCCATCTTCGACTTTGGAAGATTCACCCTTCTCCTTCAAATTCAAAGCCCCCAGTGGCCGCGTTCACCGACTGCAAGTTGTCGCATCCGCTGGCATGTCTGACCTTGTCAGTAATGTGACGGCAAAACTCGGCGGAGAGGTCGATGCGGTTGGTGGCGAAGCCGCTGCCGAAGACGGCAAATTAGGCAAATCAGGCTACGCTCTGAGCTACCTCGACAACGAAGGAGATACGGTCTCGATCACCACCGACCAAGACTTACTAGACGCTATCTCACTAGCCCGCAAAACCCATCGCGACAAGGTCGACCTGTTCGTCCACGACCCGGAGAAGCCGCCAATGTCAGCGACGGTCGATCCTCATCCAGCTTTGGCAAGGCCGCTGACACCGCCACCTTCCGATGTCAAGAGTCGACGAAAGCTCGCTGACGATGATGATGAGATGGAAACCCCAGTGAAAAAGGAGCGAAAACCTGCCGCGCCGCAAGCAAAGCAACAAGAGCAACTGCTTGCCGGTGTGCCCAATGATCTTCTCCTACCAGGAGCCATTGTCACGCTGGCAGTGGTCATCGTAGGGGTTTTTGCTTTTAGCCGTTCGAACAAATAAAAACTATTCTTGCGGTTTCTCGGAATATCGAATCACTCGGCATAGTCGCTACTTCTCCAAGTCTAACGATTCCTTCTGCACTGGACTCTTGGTTGAGGGATCATGGCCGGGAGGCGCAAATGCTTGTATTTGTAGTTTGTAGCAATCAGCTATTAGCAGTCAAATAGCAGACGTAGAATCCCTTTTCAAGAGAAGGTTCGCCTGACATCGAAGATGGTGAAGCCGGAACTTGCACCGCGCCAGAAATTACGCCTTGAGAACAATTATCACGAAGAGTGCGAGGAATCTATGGTTGACATCGATGCGCAGGGAATGTCTAATGTCTACACAACATCACGCTGAACAGGTCGATCAGACGTAAATATCACGGGCATAGGACATGCGTGTTCTTTGGCATACCTTAAGGTCTTTCGTTGTGCATTCGCGTAGGGGTGTAGGGCTTAATTAGAGGGGTGTAGGCACTCTCGTGCTACTGCAGCTTCCCGTTTGCGCGAACTCTTGCCTCGACACTTTTTTTTAGTCAACGTTCATGAATGCCCGCGCCCAAACAAAACAACAAGTCGCGCGAGGGCATTATTCATGCGTTCACCAGAGCACTGGCCTTGCTTCTGTGTTTGCCACGTCGACGACTATGCAAATGCTGTATGACTCTGCAAGAATTCAGTGCCTAACCCACCCTAGACACCACCAGTATTTCGGTGCGGTCAACTCCGCGTCCACTCGCGTGCTTTAGGAGTGAGCCCATTCTCTTACATACAGCTTCATTACCACCACAGCCAAGCTAGGCAGCTAGACAGAAGCGATGTCTCAATTACCGCCCCAGATCCACGCAGCTTTGACTCAGCTCCTTGATAGCTTGGCCTCGCCTGACAACAAGACGCGAGCGCTCGCAGAGGAACAACTCAACACCGAATGGGTCGCTCAACGCCCCGATTACTTACTAACTGGCCTGGTAGAGCAGATGCACAGTTCCCCCGAACCATCGGTATGAAGTCACTGCTTGCTGCAGCACCTCAAAAATTAGTCCATGGCTGAACCTAATTTCATGCAGACAAGATCATTTGCAGCTGTACTTTTCCGGCGTATCGCATCGAAAGCCCGGAAATCCCCTGGAAGTGATGACTCGAAGGAGTTGTTCGGGACATTACAAAATGCAGTCAAAGAGGCAATACGGGCAAAATTATTGGAATGTCTGCAGAACGAGACGCTGTTGCACGTAAGGCACAAGGTCGGCGATGCCGTTGCGGAAATCGCGCGCCAATATACCGATTCAGGTACACATTCAACACCATCCTGAGTGTAATCGATGAGGGGACGTGGCTGACCGGTCACACCTAGACGAGAACTGGCCAGGGCTTTTACAAGCTCTCTTTAACGCAAGCCAGTCGCCGGACGCCGGTCAGAGAGAGAATGCCTTCCGCATATTTACGGCTACCCCGGGTATAATAGAACAGCAACATGAGAGTACGGTCTTGGGAGCCTTCGCCAAAGGATTCAAGGATGAAGATGTCTCGGTGCGCCAATCCGGCCGTTCGTCGAGGAATTATATGTTGACAGATCAGGCAGGTCAGACTAGCGGCGATGGAAGCATTCGCGTCGTTCTTCGGTTCTTGCCCCAAGAAAACACAGAAGCAATATTACAGGTTGATACCAGAACTCCTCAACGTTCTACCACCCTTGAAGGAGGCCGGCGACTCGGAAAATCTTACCCAAGCCTTGATGGCCTTGACCGAGCTCGCCGAAGAGGCACCTATGATGTTCAAAAACCTCTTCTCCAACCTCGTTGCATTTAGTGTTTCGGTCATCCAGGATAAAGACCTCGACAATCAGACGCGGCAGAATGCGTTGGAGCTCATGGGCACTTTTGCCGATTATGCGGCCAACATGTGCAAGAAAGACCCATCATACACTTCAGATATGGTCACTCAGTGTCTAAGCCTGATGACTGATGTTGGAGCAGACGACGATGATGCGTCAGAGTGGAATGCCGCCGAAGATGTATGTGCCTACGTTAAGAGAGTGCAAACCTCGTGCTGATAGTGGCATAGCTTGATGCTGAAGAAAGTGACTTGAATCACGTCGCTGGGGAGCAGGCTATGGATCGACTCGCGAACAAGCTTGGGGGCCAGGCCATACTACCACCAACTTTCAATTGGCTTCCTCGAATGATGACTTCCCAAGCTTGGCGAGATCGACACGCAGCACTCATGGCGATCTCCGCAATCTCTGAGGGCTGTCGGGATCTAATGGTCGGCGAACTGGACAAAGTTCTAGATCTGGTGGTACCAGCTCTGCGAGACAGTCACCCACGAGTTCGATGGGCCGGTTGTAACGCACTTGGCCAGATGAGTACCGATTTTGCTGGTACCATGCAGTCAAAATACCACAACGTCGTCTTGAGGAACATCATACCGGTACTGGAATCACCTGAGCCCCGAATTCAGTCTCACGCGGCCGCCGCGCTTGTCAATTTCTGCGAAGAGGCTGAGAAGGCCATTCTCGAACCCTATCTCGACGATCTTCTAAACCATCTACTCGTCCTACTACGTAGCCCAAAACGATATGTTCAAGAACAGGCCCTCTCCACAATTGCAACCATAGCCGATTCTGCCGAAACGGCTTTCGACAAGTACTATGCGACACTCATGCCACTCTTATTCGGCGTCTTGAGAGAAGAGCAGTCGAAAGAGCTTCGGCTCCTCAGAGCGAAAGCCATGGAATGCGCTACGTTAATAGGTAGGATTACATGAGTCCCCTCGCCTACCCAGTAGACCAGGTAAAGCTAACCTTTCGAAGCACTGGCCGTCGGTAAGACCAGGATGGGTCAAGATGCGCTTGATTTGGTACAAATTTTGGGTAACATTCAAGGTATGCTTGCTTTGGCATTCCCCTCAACTCCGTGGCTACTGACACAACTCCAGCAAACATCACTGATGCAGACGATCCACAATCACAATACTTACTGCACTGCTGGGGGCGTATGTGTCGTGTCCTTGCTGAAGACTTCATTCCATATTTAAGCGGAGTCATGCCACCTCTGTTGGAGCTTGCTAGTGCGAAAGCTGACATACAACTTCTCGATGACGACGAGCAAATTTCGAACTTTGAACAGGAGGAGGGTTGGGAGCTTGTACCCCTCAAAGGCAAAGTCATCGGAATCAAGACCTCGGCTCTGGAAGAGAAGCACATGGCTATCGAGCTGATCATGATCTACGCACAGCAATTGGAGGCTGCGTTCGAACCATACGTCGTGGAAATACTCGAAAAGGTCGTTCTGCCTGGCTTAGCATTTTTCTTCCACGACCCCGTTAGAGTTGCTTCAGCCAAAAGCGTGCCAATGCTTCTGAACTCATACAAGAGAGCGCACGGCGATAGATCACCTCAGATGGCTAAGCTTTGGGCGTCAACTGTCGAGAAGATACTTGAGGTTCTAAGCGCAGAGCCGGCCATTGATACTCTCGCCGAGATGTACCAATGCTTTTACGAATCCGTCGAGGTTCTTGGCAAGAACTCCCTGACATCAGCACATATGTCAGCCTTTATTGACTCCGCGCAATCAACTTTAGAAGACTACCAAAAGAGGGTCAAAAGACGTGATGAAGAGACTCAAGAAACCGAAGAGGACGAGGAACTGTCCGAAGATGCCATGATAGCCATTGAGGACGACCAAAACCTTCTATCCGACATGAACAAAGCCTTCCATACGATATTCAAGAATCAGGAGACATCATTCCTACCTGCGTGGTCTCGCCTTCTCCCGTACTACGACGCCTTCATTACAAGCCGTGCTGATTCCACACAGCGTCAGTGGGCGCTATGTATCATGGACGATGTGCTCGAGTTCTGTGGTGATCAGAGCTGGAGCTATCAAAATCATATTCGGCAGCCACTCATTAACGGTATACAAGACGACGTCCCAGCAAATCGGCAAGCTGCTTGCTACGGTGTCGGCATAGCAGCACAGAAAGGTGGCGCTCCCTGGTCAGACTTTGTGGCAGAGAGTTTACCGGCATTATTTGCGGCTTGTCAACGACCCGATGCACGAGAAGACGATCATGTTTTCGCAACTGAGAACGCTTGTGCAAGTATTGCCAAGATCTTGCAGGCAAATCCGAGCAAGGTAATGAATGTGCAGGAAGTCCTAGCCCATTGGATCAATACTCTACCAGTAATCAATGACGAAGAAGCTGCACCTTACGCCTATATGTTCCTCGCGCAGCTTATAGATCAGTAAGTCTCACCACCGAACCATGGGCTCCTGATTTTCAATTCTCTGATGCGTGTGCGCAGACAAAATCAAGCCGTTATTGCTGCTGCTAGCCCGGTCTTCCTAGCCATTGTCCAGGCTCTTGAAGCGGAAACAATACAGGGCACTACGGCGCAGCGAGTTGTCGTAGCTTCGAAGAAGCTTGTCCAGATGGCAGGCATTGATGCCAATGGTATACTATCAACCCTGAGTCCGGAGACACAGCATAATGTTAGGGCATGGTTCGCTTCATGATATGGAGGCAGAGTTTGATCTTGGCCAACGTGTTATGACGATGGGTCTCTAATGTGGGATGAGAAATACGGCGTGATGTATGGGCGCTTTGGACAAGAGCATTCGCATGTTCAGGGGGCTCACTGTGGAGAGGGATCCTCTGCCACGTTCAGGCCCATTTTTGTGATGCAAAGAGCTAGCATTGTAATCCCAGATGTGAACGGTTTCCGAGAAGAAGTAGCTGGGGAGAATCAGATAATAATTTGACTTGTCTGTGACCAACGGTTCTACCCACTATTGCCAAAAATAGCCAGGCACCCAGTGAAAAAGCACCATCTTTATTACCCTCACTTGACCCTAGCGCCGAGTGCCAAGACATGCCTATCACTTCGCGGAACGCGTCGAAAAATTCCGAGATTCGAATTCATACTTTACTGGTAGACTACAAACCCAAGAGAACTAGATCCGGGACCAATAATCGTGGGACGAAAGAATCTGTCAATCCACTAGCTTCAAATTATCAGGCCTGGGCACAGCTGTCCGAGAAATCCAAGCTCCGATGAGCTTGCAACCTGTCCGTGGACCTGCGAGTACCAAGGCGCCATAATGAGTTTCGGGGGACAGACTCCAACAATCATTGTCCTGAAGGAAGGTACCGATGCGTCACAGGGAAAGGGCCAGATAATATCAAACATCCAGGCGTGCCTCGCAGTACAAGATACTATCAGAAGCACGCTGGGGCCATATGGCGGTGACCTGTTAATGGTCGATGCAAATGGCAAGCAGACCATCACGAACGATGGCGCAACGGTTATGAAGGTCAGAATCGTCCAGATAATCATTTTTCGTCAGCTAGCTAATCAGCACAGCTCCTCGACATTGTTCATCCTGCAGCACGAATTCTTACAGATATAGCCCGCTCACAAGATGCTGAGGTTGGCGATGGTACAACATCGGTGGTCATCCTTGCTGGGGAGATACTCAAGGAGGTCAAGGAGCACGTCGAACAAGGTGTCAGCTCGCAAACCATCATCAAAGGTCTGCGGAGAGCGTCAGCCATGGCCGTAAACAAAATTAAGGAAATCGCCGTCAGTACGAATGAAGGCAACAAGCGAGAGACGTTGAGAAGATTAGCTGCTACGGCCATGAGCAGCAAATTAATACATCGAAATGCAGACTTCTTCACTAAGCGTATGACCCGCTCCTCTGATAGATCGCGCAGGAGCCAGACCGTGCTAATGCCTCTCATAGTGGTCGTCGACGCTGTTCTCTCCCTGGATCAAGAGGATCTTAATGAGAAGCTTATTGGAATCAAGAAAATTACCGGAGGTGCCTTGCAAGACTCCCTGTTCGTTAATGGGGTAGCTTTCAAGAAGACCTTTTCATACGCTGGCTTCGAGCAACAGCCAAAAACTTTCACGAACCCAAAGATCGTCTGCCTGAACGTGGAACTCGAACTCAAGAGCGAGAAAGACAACGCAGAAGTTAGGGTGGACCAAGTCTCCGAATACCAGGCAATTGTGGATGCCGAGTGGCAGATTATCTATAACAAGATGGAGGCCTTGTATCAAACAGGCGCAAAAGTAGTCCTGAGCAAATTGCCAATTGGAGACCTAGCTACTCAGTCCGTGACATCTACGCATGCCCTCATAGTGAGCTAACATGCGAGCAGATATTTTGCCGATCGAGATGTGTTTTGCGCAGGCCGAGTTTCTTCAGATGATCTCGAGCGTGTGGTCCAAGCGACTGGCGGCACCATATCGTCGACGTGCTCAGACATTCAGCCTCAACATCTGGGAGCCTGTGAGCGTTTTGAGGAACGCCAGATAGGGAGCGAGAGATTCAATTTCTTTGAAGGCTGCCCAGCAGCCAAAACGTGTACCTTGGTGCTGCGAGGTGGGGCTGAGCAGTTCATTGCAGAGGTTGAAAGGAGTCTGCACGACGCTATCATGATCGTAAAGCGAGCGATACGCAATAACAACATCGTTGCAGGAGGTGGTGCTTGTGAGGTATGTTTCTGCGCGGGAATTGCAAGCTCGTTTCTGACGTGCAGCTGTAGATGGAGGTCTCGGCATACCTCCATAAATTTGCGGACCAGAACGTCCCGCGGAAACAGCAGGCAATCATCAAGTCCTTTGCCAAAGCTCTTGAGGTCATACCGCGACAGCTGTGCGATAATGCAGGCTTTGATGCCACGAACATCTTGACACGTTTGCGGGTCGAGCATCGGAAAGGTAATGTTTGGGCAGGCGTAGACTTCGACAATGAGGGTGTTAGGGACAACCTTAAAGCATTCATTTGGGAGCCAAGTCTCGTCAAGGTCAACGCCATCCAGGCGGCAGTTGAGGCGAGCTGTCTGATTCTCAGCGTTGATGAGACAATAAGTATGTTCTCGACTCTTTCTGCACGCAACGAAGCCAGTCTAACGAAAGTCGCAGAGAACGAGCAGTCGGAACAGCCACAGGCACCGCAACGAGGCCTACCGCCAGGCGCTGCTCAACGAGCGATACGTGGAAGAGGAAGAGGAATGCCGCGGAGATGACGACAAATGACGAGCTCCATGTGAAAATGCTCAAGCGCGGTCGAGATAAAGTGTACCATACCATGACCAAAAAAAGCTTGTGAATATCATCACGAACTTGTCAAATCAACGTATTGACATAATCGTGCCGCTTGCAGCCAGCGAGTCCATGCTCGTCCACTATCCTACTTGGCGTCAGTTGTTTGATTTTTTGGCTTCCCCCCCCTCATCTCCAACGCCACCACTACTAGGGGTTATTCTCCCTTCACCCTCCCCTTCTCCACTCTCCTCTCCACCCATGTCATCCCACGCCTCATTATCCTCATGCGCTTCGACAACGCCAACCTCCTGTCCGGCCAATTCAAGGTCCTCTTCCCCATCTTGCGGTACGACTCCGTAGCCCTTTCTCCTTCTTTTCCTCTCAAGCATTCGCTTGTGGTACAACAAGCACAGGCCTAGCGCTGCCAGCGATCCGGCGACATTGGCCGCTATGTTGATGGGGTCGAACGTGCGCCCTGTCAGGATACCCTGTGCGAGTTCCGAACCCAGGCCAAGAGAGAAAGTGACAACGAGTAGAGTAAGGTTGAGGACACGGCGGCGGGTGGTGTCGAGAATGAAGTAGAATGCGATCGTCAGGAGGAAGAAGGTGATGAAGTGGAGAATCTTCTCGTTGACTTGCGGGATCTGGAGGGCGCTGAGGCCTAGGTAGGCGGCAGCTAGTGTGAGAAATACGAAAGCACCTTCAATGGTCTTGTTAGTTGTGATATATTCGTGGGCAGAGCGTGGACTCACCAGCGAACGGGTATCGTACTCGCATGATCGCTGGATCGGCAAATTGCGGACACTCAAGTCTTTCAGTGACATAGCATGATCGATGCGCGAGTAAGGCGCTGGCAAATGATGCTCGGCAGAGCGTTGAGTCGGTAGCAGTTGAAGGGGGAGTGAGGTGGTTTGAAGAGCTGTTCGTTGCGCCGCAGTCAAATAGCTTGCTGACTCATCCGGTGGTCTGGCTGTGTCCCCGAAACAACGGGAACTGCACTCCATCCCAAGCAGATGAGCGCACCCAAATCTCGACAACTTTGCCATCAACTCACCACCCCCAGTCATCTCCAAAACCCCCCAAATCTCCCCTACCATCTCGGCGACCCAATGTCTACCTCGCAATGTGAATTTTACTAGGCCGCGATCCATCATCGACGCCGTGCGACGGTGCTCCCACCGTGGAGCGACCCCCCCCTGCTTGGGCGAGGGGCCATGAATTGAGCGATGTCTGCGCTCAGAAACAACTTCACCCACTCCCACTCCAATATCGGCTCCCAAGTGCGCGATGCGCTTCAGATAAACGGCTTCCCTGTCCATCCTGCTCGTTCCAGATCACCCAATGCCCTTCACCCCTTACACCTGACCAGTACTCTTGAGAGCGAGCTGGGGGCCGAGGATGATCCGAAATCTTCAATCTTCAAGGACTTGTTACAGAAGAGCGAGCAGCGATTCGAAGCACTGTTCGGTGGGGAAACCATATGGATCGCCGAAAAGCCCACAGAGGCTCAAGATGTTGAATCACGAGATGACCGTCTTAGGGAGGAGGCGCATCATCCCAAAGTTCTTATTCCGTCAAAGAGGCCTGCCCGAGCTATAGATGAAGATAACTATGACGACGAGGACTCGGAGGGCGAGGATGACGCCCCCGCGAACGTCTCGCCACTCAAAGCTAAGAGCACTGGCATATGCGTGCCTCCAGCTTTACCGTCGACACCTATGCGGAGGAACCTGTCCTTTGGCTCAGCAGCGAACAGCGTCAAAGGCACGCCGTCCTCGAACACTGGCAAGAGCTCCGAGGATGTTAGGAAAAGACTTGAAGATGATAAGAAAGCGACTGAGGATGCGGCTAAACGGAGCTTCTACACGCAATTCCATACCATCGAGAGCGATAGAGATGCTATGCTTGATCAGAAGAAGCTGGAAGAGCTTGACCGTCAGGTAGATGTAGACATGAACGGTTCGGGTGGTCATGGAAACAGTGCGAACCATGCTTTGGGGATTGGCCAGCAAGGAACACTAAGCCAAGCCAACCTTGGGGCCTCGAGTCTAACGCTTAAGCATTTGATTGCCCGTATCGATTCCAAGAGAAACCAAGTCAAAGCTTCAGACGCCGAGTTGAGGAGTTTGATGAGCGAAGTCAGGAAGAACCGAAGCAAGTGGAACAACGAAGAGAAAGTTGGGCAAGAAGAGCTCTACGAGGCCATTGAGAAGGTTCTGAGCGAGCTGAAAGCCATGACCGAGCACTCCACGGCCTTTTTGACAAGGGTCAACAAGCGGGAAGCTCCTGACTACTATAATGGTATTGTTGATCCATCGTCTCCCAGTGTAACCTGCTGACGATCGCTCTTTCCAGTCATCAAACATCCGATGGATCTTGGCTCTATGACCAAAAAGCTTAAAGGCATCCAGTACAAGTCCAAGCAGGAATTCGTCGATGACCTCAACCTTATCTGGGCAAATTGCCTTAAGTACAACGGTAACCCAGACCACTTCCTGCGCCGCCATGCTCTGTTCATGCGTAAAGAGACGGAGAAGCTTGTACCTCTCATTCCTGCCATAGTAATCCGGGATCGTGCGGAGGTCGAAGCCGAGGAGCGACGGCAGCAACAAGCCGATGCAGACCTTGATGGTGGTGAGGAAAGCGACGAAGAGCCGATCATCGCTTCTAGAGGCCGCAAAGCGCCCGGGAAGAAGACAAAGAAAGGCACTGCTCCACGCAAAGCTCCGACGGCAGCTCTCGAAGGCTCACCAGCTGCCGAAACTAAGCCACCGTTGCACTCTCTAGCGAATGGACTGGGCTCACATCTGAAAAACGAGGCTCGGAGAGCTAGCTCCGAGAACAGGGAGGGAAGCCACAAGGACTTCTCAACGCCGCCACCTGGAACACATACTCCAGCGGGTGTCAATGGTGTGGTCAACCACGATGCAACAAGCGTTCATTCTGACGGTATGGATATTGATAGCATAGACTCTACACTCAATGGCCATGGTCAGGCCGCGGGACCGGCTGGCGAAGCAGTCGATCATGATGATGCTGAATACAAAGCCTGGAAACAGGTGACCAAAAAAGACCGTGCGCTCGTAGCTGCCGACAGATATCGTCTATTCAAGGGCGATAAGATTAACCCGGACGAACCTGCTTTGCTCCGAAGCAAGGTGGGAATGAGATCATGGTTACGCAAGCAGAAGCAGGCATTGGCCGACGGCGTTCTTGGACGACAGAGAGCCGAAGCCGAAGTGACAGAAGCCGAAGAGGCAGTCCCTGGCGCAGAGACTCTAGCTGAAGGCATAGAAGGTGAAGAGGAGCGGATGCTCCCCGACTACTACAACACTCTAGGTGGAGTACCCGACCTTTCAACCCGAACCCGATGGAAAGAGGACAGCGAGGGAAAAGTCCAAGACCCGTCAGAAGAGTTCCTCCGCATAATGCCCCAAGGAGCTTTCGTCTCCGCCGAAAGTGCTCTGACCAAGAAGATCGCGGACAACATGCGACAGGTGCAACAGACACGGAAGGTGTGCTCAAAGATCGCCGTTGTGAAGCAGATGCAGATACAGGCCCAGGTAAGTCTAGAGTTTTGTTTGGGTGGAGACTGGATATTCTAACAAGACCTTAGATGTATCATGGCCAATTCCAGAAACATGAGCCGGCGCCTCTCATCGAACAGGATATTGAACCCCATGTCGTGTCCGACGACGGTCCAGTCGCATCGCCCTGGGTGACCCGAGCCGCTCTCCAGCGCTCGATAGGCAAGCTATGCTTCCATGCAGGCTTTGAGGAATTCCAGCCTTCCGCGCTCGATGCACTCACAGATTTAGCGGGAGACTTCTTCACCAAGCTCGCTGCATCTCTGTTGGACTACTCGCAAGCGCCAAAGACCGCTGTGCAAACGCCCGTGCCCGGCACAACAGGCGAGACGCATGTCACTTGGGAACCTCGATTCAGCATCGAAGAAATGATTCTCCACAGCCTCCAAGATAACGGCACCGATCTTGACGCTCTCGACACCTATGTCTCCGAGGACACCGACCGTGCAGGAACGAAGATCGCAATCATGCACGACAGGATGAAATCCCATCTCGCCGATCTCCTCCGACCTGCCCTCCAGGACGCCGGCCCTGACGGCGCAAACGCCTTCAACGACGGAAGCGAGCAATTCGTAGGCGGTGATTTCGCCGGGGAACTAGGCGAAGACTTCTTTGGCTTCAAGGAGCTCGGTCTCGACGTCGAGTTTGGCATGGGCTCGCTAAGCGTGCCACTGCATCTGCTGCAAAACCGCATGCACACGGCCAACCAGGCACAGAACCAAGGGTATGCTCCCTCTAATACCCATTTTAACCTTCCTCCTGTCCGAAGTATAGCACTAACACCCACCTCAGCGCCCTCTCCACATCCACCCCCTCGTTCCTTCCAACCCCACCCCTCCTCCCGCCCCTCACCCTCGAAACGCTCAAACCCCAAATCGGCCTCATCCAAAACTTCTTCCTCGCAAAGCTACACGCCCAGAACGACGCGCCCCTAGTCGAAGACGACGACCTGCCGCAGAAACAACGCCTCCCGAAACCGCGCCTGCCGCCGACCGGCAAGATCAGCAGTCCCCGCAAACGGCCCGTCAAGGAGCCGGGGCCGGGCAAGGGGCATCCGCGGAAGAAGATGAAGCTTGACACGGAGGCGGGGAAGGATCTCGCGGCGGGCAAGGAGATTGCCAAGGTGGGGGAGAAGGAGAAGGAGAAGAGCCCGGTTAAGGGGGCGAAGGGTGGGGTGGGGCTGGAGAGGGATGGGGGCGGTAATGGTGGGGGGAAGGTGGTGGAGGTGGGGAGGGAGAAGGAGAAGGATGTGCTGAAGGAGAAGGAGAAAGAGAAAGGCGAGAACAGCGGGATGATTTCGCCGGAGAGTCTTGAGGCGACGTAAGTAAGTCGGGTTTTTGAGAAATATCTCCAGGCGTCGCGACGGAAGATAGAAGGCACGGGGGTTTTTCCTTTTGGGTGGGCTGGAGGGTTTTTACGCATGCGTCGGGAAGAGGGTCAAGGTTTAATGCTGGGGATGGGCGGCACGTTTTTTCATTGCTTTTGATTTTTTCAACCTTTGCCTGCTCGATGAGATACCTAGAGGCATTGGGTTGGGGCGTTATCAAGATCTGAGATTGGGTGGGAACGATTGTGTATAGTACGCTGCTTGTTGGTCGGTGGCCCAGGGCCTGCTATTGAAACGTTTTTTCTCGAACTGCGCTTGATCATTGGTTTTGGGAATGCGCAACTTTGTGCGTTTCTGTGCCTCTTGGAATCTTGGTCTTTGGAGGGGGGTGCTGGTGGAGATGTTGCCATTGGATATTTTCCGTAGGGACTTCTGGACTGAGGAGGGTGGCTGTGACACTTCTTTCTCTGACGTCTTGCCGCTTGAGGAGGGCGATGAGTCATCACTGAGAACTCGCTCAGTCCCATCGCCAATTTCCGTCAACAACGTTCTCCAGGCATGCAAAGACAATTGCGTTCTTGTCCGAGTACAGGCAACCCCTGAAACCAGCATCCAGGTCTCTAAAAGGGGCGTGCTAATGCCAACATCTGCCAGTGCTCTACCGACGCACCGAGCAGGCTGCTTGCTGTCTTCCCACCCATGGAGAATTCAGCGAAACACGAAGATCCGACGCGCAAGCGATGGCGTCGGAGGCAGGAAGATGCTCCTCGCGTCGCAGGTGCTCGATAATCTGCTCTGATTTTACCGCGGTATGAGGCTGGTAGCGATTGATGCGGAGGAGGATAGGTTTCGGTTTCGATACCATAGGAGCGTTTGTTTTGAGCAGAGTAGGGTATGGAGAGCGAGGCTGTGGATTTGGCGTCGGTTTGCTTGTTGAAGATGGGATCCGCGATGATGGGTATTTGGATGAGTAGGTGGGTTTGCGAGGAGAGCAGCGCGAGAGATTGTGTGAGGGGGGTGGAGAGGGAGAGGGGATG
>JAABUQ010000680.1_pt1 | contig 78942 bp, 71 predicted proteins | sample 5560001 | NCBI WGS metagenome assembly JAABUQ01 (sample SAMN10711888, study PRJNA513371) | rock metagenome | isolation source: Antarctica rocks | place: Antarctica: Victoria Land, Finger Mt nord | collected 2015-12-18 | reverse complement strand
GTTTAGTTAATAATATTCCTAATTATTAAATATATATTATAATATATTATATTTACTATTTAATATTTTATATATATATATATATAATATAAATAATAAAATAAATATATTCTATTAATCGAGAAAATTAAAAGAAAATTCTAAAAATAATATTTTAATATTATAAGGTTAAGACTTAATATTTTAAAATTAAAGTAGTAATATATTATTATAAATATAATTAATAATTAGAATATCAACTAGCTTTATTATCTACTTAAGATAGTATAATTGAATAATTAGTTTAATTAATTGATTGGTAAATTAGCAAGATTAATATATATATATATATATATATATTAATTCATATTCGATTTAATACTTATTAAGGTTTATATAAGAGCTATTTAAATACTAATTATAATTTATAATTTATCCTTTTAAAAAGATTATTATATATTTAGAAAGGATTCTATTTTTTTATTAAATTATTAATTATACTTTTTATATTGTTTTTATATTTTATATTTAATAATTATTAAAACCTTTATTCGATCTATTTATTTCTATAATAAGATTATAAGCGTTACTTTTATAAGGTATTTAGAAAGTATTTTATAAATATTATTTATATATTTTATTTTTTCCTATATTAATTTCTATTATATATATTATAAATTAAGATTATAATAAAAGTATTCTTGTTCTATATTCTTTATATATATTTATTTTATTATTTTAATATTATTTTTATATTTTTATATTATTAATTGTTATATATATTATAAAATAGCTTTCGGAAAGAATATTCTTATTTTATTTATTATTATATTATTTTTATATATTTATTATAAATTTATTTATATTATATTTCCTTATAATAAATTCCGCTAATCCTTTTATCTTTTTATAATAATTTATATTATTTTATAAAAGCTTTAATTATTTTAACTTAAGGTAAAATAAAGAAAATATCTCTTATTAAACTATTGATATTAAAATTTTAGTTCTTAAGGGTAAATAAAGCCCTTTTATTACGTTTTAAATCCGGTATTTAAGTAAATAAAGATTAAATACTTATTAAATTAAGTCTTTTTATAATAAAAGTTTTGTAAATAATTCTTTTATAAGACTCTTATATTCAAAAGGCGCCCTTTAAACGTTATATATATATATTAATATATTTATCTTTTTCCTTATTGTTTCTATAATAATATTAATATAGAAATTCTTTTCTTAAGGTATAATAAAGTTCGTTTCCCTTTAAGCCCTTGATCCCGACCTCCTCGATTATTAAGATATTACCCTTTTACGTATCTGATTCAGATATTATATATATTAAATAAAAATAATACTTATAATATATAATAAAGGACCCTTTTGTAATAGAGGAATTAAATACTTATATTATATGTTATCTTAATAATTATTTCGATAATTAATAAGGGGTTATTATTATATTTATACTATTCTAAATACTTATATAATACTTATACGGTTTATTTTTGATAATTAAAAGGCTGCTTCTTATATTACTAAAAACTTTATACTCTGCTTATATAGCTTGTTCTCAACACTTATACAGCGCTTTTGCTTTGTAATTTTATATTGATAAGTCCGTTGACTCTCCAGATAGCAAGCTGTTAAAGGTTCGTAGCCAGCACCATATACAGGTGGACCGTTGCTGGCCAGGATTAGTATATTAACTGCTATAGTTCACCTTCTCCCTCGCGATATGATCGTTATCGCAGCAATCATGCTTTCCGCACGGCTCCTGCCGACGCTAGAGAAGTCGAGCGAGTAATATAGTACCTTAGGGGGTTTTAGTAGAGGCTTGGAACAGTACTGACACCATACTGACACCGTTCTGAAAGATAAAGGTATAAAAAAAATATATAGTCTGGAGCCGGTGTTATACGATAAATATATATATAAATTAACTAGAATTTTTTAAATAACGTATTATTTATAATATAATAATACTAAAAAAACGGTTCTTTTGTATATTATTACGGAAAAATTGAAATTAAAAAAAATTTTAACTTTTTTTTCAAAGTTTAAATTTTTAATTACTTTCCCTTTTTGGACATTTTTTTATTAACTTATTATTTTTAATATTTACTTTTTTACTTATAATTTATTTTTTAAATATTTCTTTTTCTAACCGTTTTTTTGTTTATTTGTTAAAATTCAATATTTACTTTTTTATTTATTTATTTATTTATTTAAATTATCGTCGCCGACCTTTCTATTTTCCAGTTAATCTGCGGCTTATAAATTAAAATTATTTAATAAATTATTTTAAATTATTTAAATATTAAGATTTTTATTAATTATTTAATTATATATATAAATAATAATAATATAACTTTTGTTTTTTAAAAATCGTATTTATACGATTCTTTTAAAGAAATAATATTAAAACCGTTATTTATAAAAATTATTTTTATATTATTATTTTATCTAAAAGAACAGTATAATTAAATAAATATATATAAGAATATATAGTATTAATTGAATAACAAGGGAAAACCCTAATTCATAGTCTATAAACGGTTCTAATCTGAAGAACGGTACCAGCACTGTACTGAGCTTTCATAGCTTTCCGCTAAGGTACCTACAGAGTGTGGATAGGTACATCTCACCTTAGCTCAGTACGGTAAGGTTCATGTGTGAGTATTTAGTGCCTTCGCCAAGGCTGTCGCATTTTACTGCCCTCGCTGCCCTGTCCAAGTTTCTACGCTTTCATCAAACCGAGCAGGTTATCTTATCGTTTCTCGCCCATTACAAAACCCCTCCGTTCCTCTCTTCCCTCATTACCTACCTTCACATCACCATAAGCTTCACCAGACCTTGAAGCTGTACTCAGTGATACGATACCCGGCACAGCTAGGTGTGGCAAGTGACGTCCTGACCCAGCCACACACACTGCCCCTCCGCAAAGGCTGGAATAAACTCCATATTTGTTTCCGTCGGGCAAAAACACCTCTATTGGGGGCTGTGCGCTGTTGAGCTTCGATAAAGAGTCCGTCACTGGACCTTCTGCTCCTGACGCCTGCTTTCCGTGGAGCTAGGAAAATCCCGCACGCGCCACACTTCGATTGACTTATCTTCACAAGCCTCATCCATAGTTCCTCCGCACTCACACCCATCTCACCGCATCGGTCTCGGCTTCGTCGGCAGAATCACAGTCATTGCTGTTATTAGCAGGCGAAAGTAAACATCACCCTCACTCCTTGGCACAAAGTCAAGAGCTTTTCCGGAAGGTTGAACAAGCCGTCGGAGCAAAGTCAATCCACACCAACCGTGTGACCTTCCCCACCAACCCCTCCCAAAACCAAATAGCTTCTACGAACCCACAAATATGTCTTCATACTACGACGATGATAGACGGACCGATGATCGGCGACGTGACAGAGATCGTGGTGATCGAGGAGACCGTAAACGAGACTCTCGCCGAAGGTCACCCGTCTACGAGGAAGAGGAAATCATCGAGGCTCGTAGAGGTCCAAAGGTCTCTGGCCGTGACCGCGATCGTGACCGTGGAGCGTTAGTCCCTCGACGCCGAGACGACTCGGATTCAGATTCCGCTGAAGAAATCCGGAGAGATTTTCCTCCGGGAGGAGGGTCTTACGATCGTCGTCGAGGAGATCAGCGTCCGAGGCGAGCCAAGTCAGCAAGAGACTCCAGGAGAGGCGGTAAGTATGATGATTACGACGATTACGACGACCGAAGATCGCGGGGCAGTGGCCGCAGCAAACGTGAGCGTGATATAACTCATATGTGATGGTGCACTGACATTTTGCAGGCGATAAACGTAGAGATTACTCTTCCTCCGAATCCGAATCCCCGAGTCCACGACGGGACCGTCGCAAGTCTATACCGGAACAAGCTCTTGCAGCCTTGGGTATCGGTGGCGCCTTGGGAGCAGCAAGTGGTAGCGGTAGGAGCAAATCTCATGACCGATCCAGGGGCAGTGACCGCCGAAGCCGTCGATATTCCGACGATTCGGATTCTCGGTCTCGGTCGCGTGGGCGTGGCCAGGTTGATCAGAAAGAAAAGATACAAGCGGCTGTCAAGGCAGCATTGATTGCTGGGGCTGGAGAAGCCATTCGCATGAGAAAAGAGCCAGGAGGATGGGGAGGCGAGAAAGGGAAACGTGTATTGACAGCCGCCATCGGTGCAGGTGGGATCAACGGTCTCATCGACAAAGACCCGAACAAGAACAGCACAATGAAAACAATCGAGTCTGTCATTGGGGGCTTGGCCGGCAACAGGTTGATCAACGGCTCCCGCAAAGAAGCAGCTTCTCGTTCACGTTCACGCTCAAGAGGACGGGGTGATGGTGGAGGCAGCGGAGGAGGTCTAGCAGGGTTGGGTGCCGCCGGTATAGCAGCAGCTGCAGGAAAAGCTTTCATGGATCGCAACAAATCCAAAGGTCGTGGAAGATCATACAGCAGCTCGAGTGATGATGGCCGGCGTGGAGGAGGTCGCAACAGGCGATCCAAAAGTGTGAGTGACTATGTGAGACAAGGGATGGGCGCCATTGGACTTGGAGGTAACAATGATAAAAGGGACACTACTGATCGTGGCTCCCGCCGCGACCTGGCCTCCAACGAGTATGCCCCGTCCCGCCCACGTGGAGGTCCTGGCGATTACGCCCCTCAACAGCAACGCCCTCGCGGAGGCGGTGGTCAAGGCGGCGACGGCATCGGGTCATCTTGCACCGGTACTGGGAGCAATTCTTCAAAGAGCAACTCTGATGACGACGTATCCTCCTCCGAAGAAGACCGTGAACGCAAGAAGCTCGGTCACAAACAGCTCATCACAGCAGGCCTCGCCTCCGTTGCTACCATACACGCGGCACATAATGTCTACCAGAGCTACCACCAGGCCCAAACCCGTCGAGAAGAAGTGGCAGACGGTGAAATGTCACCGCAAGATGCGCGCAAAAAAAAGAACAAAGCTCGATTGCAAACTGCGGCGGGAGTTGGTATTGCAGCCTTAGGTATCAAATCAGCATATGGCGAGTGGAAGGAGATGAAAGAGCAACGCGACGAAACGAAAGAATTCGATCAAAAGCGCCGCGAGCGACACGAACGAAGATTAGCTAGACTCGAGGGCCGCGACCATAGCTCCTCGACGCACAGCATTGACTCGCCGACCATGTCTGGCGCTACTACGCCAGGTTATGGCTTCGGCAATCCCCATGGGAATCCTTATGTCCCGGCCGGGTACGCTGCCGGGTCTGAGCAATATCATTCGTCAGCTCCAGATCTGTCGAGTGGTTATTATGGCGAGGCACCTGGGCCGCACTATGAAGATGGAAATCCGTATCACACGGCCGGGTTGCCGCCTCCGCCTATGGGGCCACCGCCTGAGAGGTATTAGGATTTCGATTGTTTAATGTTGGGATGGGTTCGAATAGGAGTGGTACCTAATCTTGAGGGAACGGATTGGAGAGACGGGCTTGTGTACAAGCTAAGAAAATATGATGATACGACACCTGAAGCAGTGCAAAGGGAAGAGAAGACCTACGATTTGACGAGGTGTTTAGACGAGAGGCCGTTTTGCTTTTTCTTTTCACATGGGCCGATCATAGTTGAATGGCGAAATGCAGCTACGATGTAATGAACGGATCCTCACTTCACTAGCATGAACGAAGATTAGAGTATTGAAGCCGTTCGAGAGGAGACAGAGTCTCAGGCGTTGAGGGTAGACAGGTACGTTGGCTGTGAATCGACCTCAGCCGGTAAATTACAGCTACAATCTCTGTAATTAAATTACATTTCGGGCCAACAGGTGAATGATTGCATGTAAAAAATGGACTAAAATTGCAGAGAACTAGTCCCCGTTTCTGATACGGAGTAGTTCTGTATTGTTGTAATTGTAGCGCTCACGGCATTCGATCCAAATTCATTGGCCAGAGTCTTGTACAACACCTGCACGCATTCTTGGTCCGTAAGCTCCCACCCTAGACACAAAGTATGCAACCTCTCTCTACAAACCAAGTCTTTCTCTTGAGCTTTCCTCTCTCTTCTATCCGTGAACACGAATGTGTTCATTTCCCAAGGATGCTAGAATACACTATTTCTGTCTCCGGTTTTTTACAAGCCCTGCTTGTGATACTCTTTCTTTGGCTCTCTCAAAGGACAATTTCTATCTATCTCACTCACAGGGTATGCTTCAGGAAAAGCTTCTCCACTACTGAATGACTAAGACTTTCGCAGGCAGCCAATGCGTTCGCAAAGCGTCACGGCTGTCAACCTGCGCCGCGGCTTCGCAATGCATGGCCTTTGGGTGTCGATCGTCTTCTTCAAATCTTCCAGGCCGATGCTAATCAGTACTTGATGGAGCTCTTCAAGTTTCATTTCGAGGATGTAGGGCATACGCTAGAGCAGAAGTTCCTGGGCACCCGAGCGTTTGCTACTATCGATCCCAGGAATATCGAGGCTATGTTGTCCTCGCAGTTCAATGGTAAGCTATACCCCTGGGAGGGGAAAATTCTTGTCTAAGATGCAGGTTTCGGATATGGACTTCGCCGGAACATTTTTTTCCCTCTTTTAGGAGACGGCATCTTCAATCAGGATGGACCGGCTTGGAGACACTCACGAGAGCTAGTGCGTCCCCAATTCACACGGCAGCAGTATGAAAACTTTGAGATCTTCGAGGAGCATGTGGAGAATTTGATTGCTCTTTTACCCAGCAATGGTCAGACTGTCGATATCCAGCCATTGTTGTTTGGGTTTACACTAGATACGACGACGGCATTTCTGTTCGGAGAGTCTACCTACAGCCTGAAGAGCGACTCACACGCAGAAGGCTCAAAATTTGCCAGCAGCTTTGACAGAGCCCAGGGCTATGTAGCGATACTTATGCGAGTTCCAGAGCTTTACTGGTTCATCGGAGGTCGCAAATTCTGGCGTGCCTGTCAATTTGTACATGAATTTGTCGACAGGATTATTTTACAACGACATGCAAAGATGGAGAATGCCACCAAAAATACAGGACGATACGTCTTCTTCGACGCCGTGGCTGCTGACTCCCCGAGCAATGATGCTTTGAGAGGCCAGCTACTCAACATCCTGCTCGCTGGGAGAGATACCACGGCATGCTTACTATCATGGACACTGTAAGCTGCTCCATTCATTCGCTCGAAAAATTTGATCGTTGACTAGATCAGTCGCCTCCTGACCCAGCACCCTCAAGTCCTTTCCCGATTACGCACAGAAATCCACAATGTTATTGCGGGCAAGAAAGATTTGAAGCGTGAACATCTGAAGAGGATGCCATATCTTGCCAACATCATCAAAGAAAGTAAGTCGAACGCGTTCATATGTCCGGTACAATTGGGGTGAGTCTGACAACGGCGTCCACATAGCCCTCCGACTCTTCCCACCAGTCCCAGTCAACATGCGCAGCGCGCAGCAAACCACCATCCTTCCCAAGGGTGGTGGCTCGGACGGCGAATCGCCAGTTCTGGTTCGCAAAGGCGACAGAGTAGCTTATTCCGTCTACTCCATGCAGAGGAGAAAGGACCTCTATGGCGACGATGCCGACGACTTTTGTCCAGAGAGATGGGAAAGCAAGGACTTGCCCCTGCGCCATCAAGACAACATAACCGCTGCATACGGATATCTACCCTTCAACGGGGGGCCTAGGGTCTGTCTTGGGCGTGAGTGACACTCTTTTGCTGCATAGCCTATGGGCGACACTGACTGGGAAACATTTGTTATACATTAGAGGGTTTTGCCTTGGCGGAAGCATCCTTTGCCATCGTGCGCATCCTTCAGGAATTCCCGAAAATTGAAGCAGGTTCTTTTGAACGGCCACAGACTCAGCAGTGGCAGGCTCATTCGTCGCACCATAACCGTGGGGTGGAGAGAAAGGCAATGGAGCGGCAGATGATGACGCTCGTCATGTCGGCAGCGGATGGCTGCCCTGTGAGTCTCTGGCGAGAGGGACCCACAGAGATCATCTCTTCGACTGAATAAACTGCTTTAAGCAGACTGCCGTGAGTCATTTTTTTTCTCCAAGTAAATCCCGATGCTATTTGCGTAATTATCCGCAATCTAAGTACCAAATCATAAGCGGTGTATTATTGTTTTGACTCGATATACTGCGGAAAGAAGTCTGCCGGAAATTAACTTCGCTCTTAAAGTAAGTTCTTGCGCTTCTTGCGTGATTACGCGATATCTTGAGGCAGATCGATGTGTGCGTATAAAAGCGGCGCCTATCTTTAGAATGTAGAAAAATCTTCAGATCACCCAAGGCAACACATATGAGTAGCAGGAGAACCCGAAGTTCTTCTCCACCCGAGTTGCCTTCACCACTGTACGAAGCTTCGTTTACCACTGGCCTCCTCGGGGTATGGAGAGCTTTCTCTTCTACCGTATCTTGGCAACGTCTATCCTGGTAAACAGTATCACGGCCGTGCCATTCCTAATAGACTCCCTTACGAAGTCTAACACGTCTTACAATGAGTCCGCTACCTCGGATTTCGCTGGTGGGCACTGGCTAGGTAAAGGTATTGACATGACCGCGATCATGCCTCTTGACATCATATCCGTACACAAAGACAATCTATTCTTTTGAAGAGCCCAATATTGATTGTGCAATGTCAGGTATCTAATTCCGTCAAAACCTATTCGCCCATCGTCAGGCTCTCCAATGAAACGAGGACTGAGCGGATTCCTGGAGGACAGAACTGGAAAGTTCCATTAAACGTCCTCATTGCCACGGACGCAGTAGACTATGATAGTAAGTTCTACACTTGCATGTATGGACTTCTTGTCACACACAGGAGCTTATACTTGTATAAGATGACATCCGCTCATTTGAGTCTGGGACCGAAGCCGCCAACGCGCTCCGTTTCGGTGGCGAGCTTTCAGGCAGATATGAAGTCGTTCAAGGTGATGCCTCTATAGACGTGGGCATCTCAAAAATCTTCCATGACTCTTTTCAGTACGGTTTATATTCCTATGGCCAGAGCTCGATTGAGCTCTCTTTTGGAACATGGGCCGACCAGGTTGCTGAAGACGTCCTGAAGACTTGGACAGCGAGGCTGCGTCGTTGGGATGCGACCAACCCAAACATTGTCAATGACTATAGAAGTTTTTTCGCCCTCTTTGGTACTCATATCGTTACTGGAGTAGATTATGGTAGTCGGTTAGCATTAGTAAGTCTCTGGCTGCTTCTTCTCACTCACCGCTTCTACTAACATCATCTCAAGTCTGTGTGGGCTGAAAATTCCGACTCGGATGTGAGGAAAGATTTTCAAGGCGATATCAAGGCTTCTTTCAATGGTTTAGTCTCCGCAGGCTCATTCGATGCTAACATCAAGGACACCGAACAATACAAAACTTACGAGCAGTCCGTGGGGAAAACATGCAACTGCTTAGGAGGCGATGGTGTTCTCGCCGCAAAAATCGAAGCCGACCCTACCAGCGATACGGTTTATGAAACGTATCAGGCATGGTCCAAAACGAGTACCAAATACCCGAAACTATTGAACTTCTATACAACATCCCTCTGGGCTATAATGTACGGCGCAAAGGATCCAACTGTCATGAGTTACCATACGGATGTCGAGAAAGCGTACTATCATTTAGCCGAAAACCCTCAGATACATAAGACACGTTGCCGGCTAACCATCTCAACGAATTGGGGTCAAATTGCCTTGTTGAGTCCAGCAGTCTTTATCGCACCTGATCCGGACTCTCCGGCTTCAGCCCAAAATGGTGAGACAATGTCCTTTGCCCGGACGAGACTTACTTGGGATTCAAACGGGTCTGGTCAAGACGCAAAAACGATCGAGTAAGTCACCTAGACTGTCCACGTGAATGCACTCTACTATCGCTGGAATGCTCTGCTGACCCACAATTGCTAAAGCTTCCTCATTATCAATTATGGTGCTCCTGTCGATTTCGAGACCTCACACGGCAGCTCCGGTGGAATGGTCGTATATCTCGGACAAGTGAGTTCGCAGCAAGGGAACCACTCGAAGCGAAACATCTGACGCTCGTGCAGGATGCATACGACAACCCGGAAATGATAGACAACCACTACAACACCAAACGGTTTTACCAGTGTCCAGTCGATCCGAATGTTGACCCAAGAGTACAGATACCGACAGAGCAGGACGAAACGCCTACGGCAGCAGTCGCTTCGAATCGGTCTTCGCGAGTAATCGCTCCGAGTAACTCTTCTCGAGGACTCCACTCGTATCCGTGTTCGCCAGCGATGGCTGTGATGCTCAGATAATCGCAGTCTACGCGTATACCATTCAAGAGCTTGTATCTGCATGACCCGCCATGGACCCGGTAGGTCAAAACCTGGCATCGAAAGACACAGGCGAGAATCAGGAGACCAAAGGTAAAGATGCTGCAGGAGTGGCACCAGAGCAAGGGAAAACGAACATGTAGATCAATAGGAGTTTGCAATCGGACGAAATCTATAGCTTGCTTGGGTGTCACATGCAACATAGTAATACGCATGTGAGCACACCTGCAGTCGCTGTTCATGTGAACGTATTTTTCAATCGGAGAACCTGTTTGGGGGCTGCGCCCTTATCCAGAGCGAGATTTCACTAGACAAAATCCTCAAAGTGCTTGAAACACGATATGTTCAAGATTCAGCAAGACACACAGACACGCTCCATCAATTCTCGAGGTCTACTCCGCTGCGATGCGGTGGACAAAAGGTACCTTGGCGTTCATTCACCCGGGCCGCTGGCTCGCGCAACGTCTTCTGCATCAACATGATAATATCATCTCGTCCCTCAGACCGACAAACCAGCAAGATCCCCCTGTCTCAACCCCGCCCTTTTCAAGGCATTACACGATTCAACGTATACCGTCGGGGCCAGCGCCTCGCAATGGACAGGGAAAATGACGTCTGACAGATAGGTAGCCACGCATGGTAACAATGAGGCTGAGCCTATTTTAGGTCCTTATCAAGAAAGCAAAAGTCGCAAGAGGCTTGCCCTCCAGTAGAAGTTTCACCGATCAAATTGGAATACTCGAAGGACGTACAAGACGGCCAACCTTGTTCTCCTGCGCCAGGAACGTTGGCTGCAGCATCGAGAGCGACTGCCCTGATGTGCTCACTACTCACTGGGCAGGAAGGGCGCACGATGCCAGCGATAGGGACAGTGCACGATTGAAGTTGTTGTTGGGCCAGTACGGTAAGGGGGGTTTCGCACTTGATTGGTGCTTGAGTTGGAAAGGTTACTTCAACTGCAACAGAATTTGTTTTCTCATGTTGTTTATTGTTGACCCCGTATGCATAAGAATCTCGTATATTCGTCTTTCTATAGTAACTCGTATGCATGTCGGATCAGCTGGTCGGAGTTCGCGGGGGAAGGAATAAGCTGGACTAGGCCCTCTCTAGAGATGGAGCCCGAGCTTGCAATTCTCACGCACGTTTTCTCCTACCCCTCGCTGGTTTGCTCCTTCATTATCAAGGTTTTCAGTACTTTGGGTTACTGGTGCAGAGTAAATAATGAAAACATCAATGTCTTGGTGGTGGGGATGGCAGACCTATTCCTTCCCCCACGAACCAGGACACCGGGCCACGCCTCGTCATGTGTCGGGTCGGGTCGAGTTTCGCCCTCTCAAAGTGTAGACCCGCTGTCACCACCACTGACAAGAGTAGTGTGAGTCCGCCATCACATTGGGACAGACTAAACGGGTTGATACTTGGATGCTCGGGAACCCACCTCTACTTTAAGGCACATACGGTATGCACTTCGCCAGCAAACTTGGCACACTATCTAAGATCTGGGGCGTCCGTGCCGCACACAGTCTCAAGCTAGTGGAGCTAGTATCAATATACTATCCACTAGAAGCTTCCAATGGCGATAAGAACATTCGGCATGCGGCCCGTTAGTGAAACCCGCAAGCCGTGTCCTTGGCCAGGAGCGTGTAGTTGCTACATCTATGAAACGATATCGTGGCCCCGCTCTCGCAACGTGCGAAGGTGGGGCTACGATCTGGGGCTGAGATCTGGGAACCGTATTGCTATCCCATCACCCCTCGGCTAGGTATCTTTGTTCATGGCGTACTTCGTTGAATCGACAATCCGTAGTATACCTCGCGCTTGACCAGTTGTTGTCCGTCTCCAGGATCTCACTTACACTGTCAGTATCATCGTGTATCGCCCGGTATGTCCTACCCATCAGCACCCACGCCCGCGTCCAACACAGATGCGCTCTCCCTCATCGCCATCGGCTCACCTCCTCCGGGCGAGGTGACCGACTTCTCGAATCCTCCTCTCGACAGCCGCCCCATGATCATCCTCGGCGGGCTGCTGCTCGCGCTAGCGACACTCTTCATCACCAACAGAGCGTATTTCAAATTTCGGATCTTGCGCCGACGGAGCTGGGACGATCTAACGCTTGCCCTGGGCTATGTGGGCGGCATCTTCTTCTACCGTACCTGTCTCTGGGGCACGAAGGATGGAGCATGGGGCCGGCACATGTGGGACGTCTCGATCTCGCAAGCCGCATCGACGGATTTTCTCGTGCCGGCTTTCCTTTATGTGGTGCTCTATCCGCCAACGCTTACACTCATCCGCATCAGTTTCTTCATCATGTACCTGGACATCTTCGGCGTGCTGCAGGGTTTGAAGATCGGAGCGTGGGTCGGCGGGATTGTAACCACGCTCTTCGGGGTTGTGATGACGATCTTGTCTTTTGTCTGCGCTACTCCGTATCCGCATGAGTCCTGGTTCGCGCAGAAGTTCACGGAACGTGCAGAGTTGATTGTGAGGTTCTCGCTTCCGCAGTCGGGGGTTGGGCTCGCAATTGATATTTATGTGCTCATTTTGCCGATGATGGGTGTCACAAGGCTGCAGATGCCGTTCAGGAGGAAGCTAGGTGTCATGCTGATATTCTTGAGCGCTATCTTGTAAGTTCCTGCTCTGGCCTCAGCTGTAGTAAGAGTGTGCTGACGACGTGGCACTTGTCAGCGCCGTGCTGGGCTCTCTGCTCACAATAATTTATCGCAGTCATCTTGACGATGATTCGGAATACACCTGGAACCTAATGCCTGTTCTGACAGTGACGTAAGCAACATCTTTCAGTCCACTCCTAGAAGGCCTCTCACATGTCTTCTAGTCTACTAGAACTCTTCGTTGGCATTATCGTTGCCTGCATGCCAGCAGCGAGCCACACCGTGAGGACGATGGTCCCCCACCTCGAGAGCTTGCGCTCCCGTATCCTGCAAGCACGATACTGGAATTACCTAGGCTCATTTAGGTCCTCACGACAATCATCCAGGAGCAAAAAACCCGGCCATTCTGACTCCGACGTGTCAGAAAAGCTTCGGTTTGCGAAGAAGCTTTCGAAGGGCCATGTTAACAATGCAGATGCTTGTGAGAGCTTTGCGGGGATCGATGTTGAGATACCCAGCGCCACGCTGGTGAGGTCCTATCTGAGAAGTACGGACAGGCTTGACGCGATGGATCTTGAGAGCGGCGGTGGCTTCTATCTGAGTAAAGAATGGCGGCGTTCGAGACTTCGGCGAAGTCAAAGACCGTAGATTTTAGTACCTGTGAACAGGCATTCCTGCATCCCATCTAAGTTTGGCAGCGTCCTCCGTTGAGCGGGGCCCACGACCATGGATAACGATCTTCCAATAGACAGAAGACATTTGTGAATGCTAAATTATCGTGCTGTAGGAATTCGAGAGCCAAATAAAAGGGCCGTAGTTGTAAGCAACATCTATTGTTCGCGGGCCCTTAGATCCACACCCTTGCGCCTCAATCTATGACCTGAATAGCCCGATGGCCCTTGGAGAACCCTAGCAACGTCGATATCTTCTTTCTGGACAGGTCATGGACTAGATTGCAGATGGTGCCGGTCTCTTTGAGCCGAATTTATTGGCTGATTTGATCGGGGCAGAAGCAATGATATGAGAAGATCAAGTGGAAATGCTGTCACGAAACAGAGAGAGAGCCATATCCGCCAATACCTTATTCATCTCTTCCCCTTTCGGGACCCGGAGTAATTCCGCGCGTCCCCGCTTGCACTCGGAGACTCGGTCCCTCGGGATATATGTCCATGTGGATTACCAATTGCTTAATTACCTGGCGGTAGATTAGAAATTGATACTTACATCAACATATATTGTCAAGCTCAAAGCCATTGTATAAACAGTCTATCCAGTCTTGATCTTGGAACGATCACCAGCTGAGTTCCGAGCACGTTATTCTCAGCCCCGCACTGCCATCTGATATTTTCTCCAATTGGATACAACTTCACAATGTCAGAAAAAGTAAGTCCTACTCTTAAGCCTCTCCCTGCTTGCATACTAAAGGATAGTAGGTAGACATACACAAGCACGCGGACGCCGATGGCCAGTTTCGAAGGAAGGACAGCCAATTCCGTGACTTCATATCAAAAGAACCCAACTCGAAATTCCCCGCAGAGAAGGATCGCTATGCGTTGTATCTCAACGTGGGCTGTCCATGGGCTCACCGTACCAATCTTGTCCGCTCATTGAAAGGGCTCGAGGATGTAATCCAGCTCATCATCTGCGATTTCGAACTTACCAACGAAGGCTGGCTATTTACGGGCAAACATGGTTCTATGCTCAAAGATCCTCTTTACGGATTCACCAAGCTGTGTCAGCTGTACTATAAAGCGGATCCTGACTATGTCGGGCGCTTTACCGTACCTACGTTGTGGGACAAGAAGACAGAGACGATTGTGAACAACGAGAGCAGCGAGATCATTCGCATGTTCTACTCCGAATTTGACGAGCTCCTGCCCGAACATGTTCGAGAATCTTCCCAGTCTGGGGGCGGGTTCTATCCTCAACGTTTGCGTTCGCAGATTGATGAGATGAATGAGTGGGTGTACAACACGGTAAACAATGGAGTCTACAAGACAGGCTTTGCGACTTCCCAGAAAGCCTATGAGTCGAATCTATACTCCTTATTCAAATCTCTGGACAGACTCGAAAATCTTCTTGGCGAACAGGGACATTCACCATATCTCTTCGGCGAGCACATCACGGAGGCTGATATCCGGCTTTACACGACAATGATTCGGTTCGACGTTGCGTACTACAACATCTTCATGTGCAATCTTGGAATGATCCGTTATGATTATCCAAGGCTAAGTCACTGGTTGAGGAATTTGTATTGGGATGGTGGGAAGACTTTGAATGGCAATGCTTTCAAAGATACCGTGGATTTTGATTCGGTGGGCTCCCATTATTTCCCCGCAATCTAATCAGAAAGCTGACTGGTTGATTTAGTACAAGTATGGTTACATGAAGGCAAAAGGTAAGATGACTGGCGCGTCGGACGAGAAGTTAGTCATTCCCAAGGGGCCAATTCCAAGCATTCAGCCATTGGATGATGCTGGAGTGTCGAATGGAAAGTAGTGATGGACTTGGAGGTCCACTACTGGTGTTGGACACCCAATTAACGATCTTTGTATGACGGCGCGATTTTATCGTTAATGAGACATGTAGATATGGGAGTGATTCATCACGTCTCTGAACCCTGTGGGGTCAGCCTTTATGGGCTCAAATCTCTGTCCGCCACAACCTCCACCCCTAGCGCTCTACGAAATCTTGCCATCATTCACCAAACAATGTGGGCATCTCGCTTCTGCATCAGTCTTCACCGTTCTCCCAGTCCAGAACAGAGGAACAGAGATCTTGTTGCAGGAGCAGTGCTACCTTTTGTACTATGACTCCCTTTTCTGCACGTATGAATGGTGAGCACACGTAATTCCGCATCAAACCCCGACATCTTCAACCCCCTCGCTCAAACATGCCTAAATTAGTTGCAAGATGTAGTTATCACTGCTGGACCTGTCACGGCTTTCCGAGGCATAATTTACCGTTACTATATCATCAAGTCCGTGTACCTTACAGCGTGGTCTGAAGCGAATGGGAAAGACGAATACACCCCAAAATTCCCGTGTAATACTAAGTAAGATCTTAGAAAAGAGTCGAGAACAACATCGCTGAATCTCCTGCAAGGGAGAGTGTTTACAGAACCATGTTGCAGACCAAACGGAGCACATTCAGAACTGCGGAAGGATGGTAAAAGATGCGAAACAAGGGTAGATCAATCATGATACCTATTGCATGCTCACCGTGCTGTTTGGACTGCGCATGTCAGTGACCCTGTCTCCGCTGAGCCTCATACTTCCTAAACCAAAGAATCCTGGGTGATGCAGCCAGCCCAAGGCCTTTGACAATTTCCTTAACGACTTCTGCCAAAATGTACTCAATAGCTTGGTCCCACTAGAAACGACAATCCTCAGAAGCGGCTGTAGAAACATAGATAGGTTGAGGTATTAGGAACCCCGAAAAGGCCCTTTTGTGAAGTAATAGAAGGCGCTCTTGAGGGCGAAGATACCTCGAAATCTTCCATTTTCTCCTAGCTAGATTCGGCTTGAATGGCCGCTAGCGTGTTTGCATTTTAGAGACGCGACTTCACCCACTTCGACGTGAATCAAAACAATCTATTTACTCCAACAGTGGGGCACCATTCAGCAAGCGTACCAATCAAGTCGGAATCTGAACCTAAGCCTAGGCTGCATACACCATGAAAAATCGGCAGAAGTCTTTCTTCGACCAGTGTACTTCTAAAGTGAGCTTTCCTTGCACAAGACCAAGCCTGGGCTGACAGAATGCTTAGACACATCAACCTTGGCGAAAGGACTGGAGGCCTAGCAGTGCTTCTCGCCCTGTTGAACCTCCACCAAAAATCGTCAACGCCATGCCACCTATTGCAGCATCCTCACAGTCAAAGTCAAAGCTGAAGGCATTCCAATTCAAGCAGAATATCGAAGGGCGACTTCCCAATGATCAAAGCATGGAGACGCTGAATGCGGAGAAAGAGAATACCAGTCCTGAGCCAGACCAGATGGCAGCGGCGCCCATGAATCCACCACCTCAACCAGCATCGCAACGATCTGCGTCCAAAGAGGTTCGAGAATGTCCACAAACGCCCGTTGGGAGACTTCCCTTGTCACAACTTCTTACAAAAGGTGATGATGCCCGTCAGAATATCGACCTTACGCCTGTTGAACGAGTCTTATGGGATAATTCGCCAATAGAATCCGAGGGGCCTGGATCAGTACCAACGCGGAAGAGAAGGCGAAGATATCACAGCATGTCTCCTGTCTCGTCGTCTCAGAATGAAACCTCCGTCCACTTTGGGAGCAAGCCTGCCACGGAAGCGTCGGCCTTGCCGCAGATATTCAAGACTCCCAAGGCCGATCCTGCGGACGACCTCTGGATTCGCTACTCCCTAAACACTGGCAATAAAAAGTCACCTACCGCTCTTGCCGATCTTCCTTTCGCTCACCTCATGCACTCCTCTTCGCCCCAGACACCTGCCAATCATAAGCTAGGTCGAGATAATGGCGGCCTCAGGAGAGCCCATAGCTGCATCGAATGGCCAACCTCAGGAGCAAAAAGAAGGAAACTACAGCACAGTAGCAGTCAGCGTGATATGGCTGGAGGTCTGGTTGTTACGGAGGAGCAAGATGATCCCGCGAAGGGTTCAAGATTGTCAAGGGTCAGCTTCCTTATAGAAAAAATCCATGATGATCTGGCAAAGCCTGCAAGAAAGCATCAATGTTCATCTTCTGAGCCAACAAAATCCTCACCCGTACTTCCTAGCAGTGTTTCGCCACATTTGGAGGCTTCTTCATCGCAACAAAGCAACAAGATTGTTGAAGATGTGGTGAATGTGCTAAGCCAGACAGTAGTGGATGATGTCCAGTCTCCTGAGGAACACGTGGTGCTTACCACGAAAGAGATCGCAAATCTCAACAGAAGTGGGAGCTCCTCAGAGTTTGGTGACGATGACTTCGACATTGAGATGCTTCAGGCAGCCACTTCAGAAAAAGCGGATCATCCAGAGAGTGAACCTCATGCTCTAATCAGAGAAGAAGGATCAGGTCAAGGCAAGCCTGTCGTTGCCAATGAGCAAACGGCCAAAGTCTCCATGGAAGCCACCTTTAAGAACTTGTTGCCTTCACCAGGTTCTCAAAAGCCTGTCAAGTTGAAGACTTCTTCTGGGCCATCGTCATCTACCCTCAAACAGGACATCTCTGCTGAAGACGAATTCGACGACGACGAGAGTGATGTTTTTGCTGCCGACTTAGAAGACGTATTTGCCCGTTACGATACCCAACCGACGGCGCATGTCGCGAAGGGGATTGAAACACAGAGAGAGGAAACCAAAGCTACTGCACCGCCTGTTGCTAGGACTGGCGGCAGCAAAGCTGAGACCAACATTACGGTCGAAGAGGTTCAGGTGCTATCTGATGACGATGATTTTGGCGGCGATTCGGATCTTGAGCAAATTGCTGCTGAATGTGAGGCAGCGCAGCCACGGCAAACGGCGTCAAGGCCTCAGACTTCTGTACGTACTATACATTGCAAATAGACTATATGACGAGCTGATTAATGAAAGTCTGATAGGAAATACCCTAGTATACAGCGCTATATCATCAAAGCCGTAGTTGAAGGTGAACATGAGACCAGCACTGGATTCAAGCAGGCAGAGAAGGTAACTTTGCTGTTCGCCCAAATTCATAATGCATTTGACTAATCTATCAAGGTACTATCCGTCCAATGTGAGAAGACGAAACTCAGCAAAGTCATCCTTTTACGGCAGGCTTGGATAGACGGTCCGTATGTGACTGGGGCATTTTTACATTTGATTGGAGACTTTGATCGCTTCGGCCAGTGCGTTGTCGACAATGCACAGAACTTTCTCATCCTTCATCCGGATCACCTCCTATCCTCGACTACTGTTGGGGATTCTTTTAGCTGCACAAGAAAGGCAGTACTGCAAGACCGAGTCAAAACCACTAGTGACGCTAACCAGTCAACGATTTATGGATCTATGCTCCATGAGATCTTCCAAGAGGCTTTGAGGAAAAACCGCTGGGACAACGAATTCATGGCCATCACGATAGATACGATCGCCAAACGATATCTCGAAAATCTCTTCGAAATTAACATAGAGCATAGCATGGCTGTTGACCACCTCAAAGCTAGGGTCGTCGACTTGCAGGCATGGGCTGAAATCTTCATTGCAGCAACACCGAAGGTGGATTCTTCTTTCCTCCTGGGTGTCACATTCGCTAATTTTGAGCCAGCCAAACGCTGTTGTCAGGGATCGCAACGGTGCCCAAGCACTAGTGTGCATCAACAAACTTCTAGAGGTCGAGGAGAAAGTTTGGTCGCCTCTTTACGGATTGAAGGGCAATGTTGATGCCACAGTTCAAATTCAATTACAGGACGGAGATGGCGAAAAGACTTTGACCGTCCCATTCGAATTGAAAACAGGGAAGATCTCTAATGCGTCACACAAGGCGCAGACATCACTCTATACACTGTTGCTGTCTGATCGATATGGTACGTAATTTCTCCCGAGAGCAAACGCATCTTGATCTGCTGACGCAGTCCTTTGCAGATGTTGACATCGTTTGTGGCGTCTTATATTACATGCAGACTTCCGAAATATCAAGCATTCGAACTCTGCGACATGAAGTCGTACCCATGATTTTGCAGCGTAATCGGCTCGCAAGCTTCATTCGAAACCGTGTGGAGCTTCCTCCAATGCTCAGGCAAGCCTATACTTGCAATAAATGCTATGCCAAAACTCCGTGCTTCATATACCACAAGCTAGTCGAGAACGGCAACGGCGAGACAAGCGGCCTTGGGGACAAGTTCGAAGAGGTCGTCAAGCATCTAAATCATGAGCACCGACGGTTTCTCAGCAAGTGGGATGATTTGTTGACAAAAGAGGAGAAGGACGTAGTCATCGTTCGCAGAGAGTTGTGGACTATGCAAAGCTCTGAACGTGAGAGGATCGGCAGATGCTTCGGTGGGCTTGTGATTGATGCCGGCTCTTTTCATGAGGAGACGGATGCTCCAAAAATCAATCGCTTCCAGTACACCTTCGTCAAGAAAGCCGCCATGATTGACTTTAGCTTTACTGAGTCATTAATCACGCTGGGAGAGCCTGTCGTGATCTCGGATGAGAATGGTCACTTTGCTCTTGCAAACGGCTATGTTACCCGTGTACGCAAGCAAAGCATCCAAGTCACGGTCGATCGACGTCTCCACAGCGCCCGGACCAAAATGAAGAACTTTGACTCGGAGCGCAATCAAGTCTTCACAGGTATCATGGAGGTGGTTCAAGATGGAAACACGCCGTCAACAATGACCCCTGTTCAGCCAGAGGAGCCTGTAGTATACCGCCTGGACAAGGACGAATTTGCCAATGGGATGGCTATGATTCGCAACAATCTCATCCGATTGATGGAGAAAGATATCTTCGGAGTGCAAGCTCTACGTAGGTTGATCGTTGAAGCAGTAGCTCCTACTTTCAATCCCATCGGGTCAGGGTACAGTTTGGAAGAGACAGCAAGCCAGGCTAGCTTGAATGTTGACCAGAGAGCTGCTATCGAGAAGGTCATGAGTGCCAAGGACTATGCACTTGTGCTCGGAATGCCTGGAACAGGCAAGACAACCACCATCGCCCATATTATTCGCGCCCTGGTCGCTCAAGGCAAAAGCGTCTTGCTTACATCTTATACGCACACAGCGGTGGATAACATCCTTCTCAAATTACGCCACGACAACATCAGTATCTTCCGCCTAGGTGCTGTCGCCAAGGTTCACCCTGAAGTTCAAGAATTCGCCGACCTGGCTGGCAGGCCGATCAAAACAATAGAAGAATTGAAAAGATGCTATACACGAAAGGTCGTGGCGACGACTTGCCTAGGGATAAACCATCCTATCTTTAACCAGCGTGTCTTCGACTATTGCATTGTCGATGAGGCTTCTCAGATCACCCTTCCTGTCTGTCTAGGTCCCATTCGAATGGCAAGGACTTTCATTCTTGTTGGAGACCACTATCAACTTCCTCCGTTAGTGCAAAATAAAGAGGCAATCGAAGGCGGCTTGGACATCAGCCTTTTCAAGATGCTCTCAGAAAAGCATCCAGCCTCGGTTGTCAGTCTCGAGCATCAATATCGAATGTGTGAAGACATCATGACGCTCAGCAACACCTTGATCTACGAAGGCCGTCTGAAATGTGGCACCCCTGCAATTGCAAGTCGCTCAATCAACATCCCCAACATGCCCGCCCTGAAACAGCATCACCATACTACCCTTTCCCTACTTTCCGCCAAGCCCACAACCATCTGCCAAAACCCTACCATGGGTGCCTGCTGGCTCCGTGACCTACTCTCCCCATCTGCAAAAGCCACACTTGTAGACACCGACCCACTCCTCCCATCTTCACGCGAGATCCTCGAAAACGGCAGCCGCATCACCAACCCCGTAGAAGCGACCCTGACCGGCCAACTCGTCGAGTCCCTAATCACGACTGGCGTCGCTCCCACAGACATTGGCGTAATAACCCTCTATCGCTCCCAACTAGCACTGCTCAAACACTCTCTCCGCCACCGCTCCGGCGTGGAAATGCACACCGCCGACCGATTCCAAGGCCGAGACAAGGAAGTCATCGTGCTAAGTCTGGTCCGCAGCAACGAAGGCCGAATCGTAGGCGATCTGCTCAAGGATTGGCGGAGAGTGAACGTCGCCTTCACGAGAGCGAGGTCCAAGTTGTTGATCCTGGGGAGCAAGAGCACGTTGCTCGGCAACGAGCTCCTAAGTGACTTTGTCAAGTTGATGGAGCGCAAGCAGTGGTGTTACGACCTCCCTTCCAACGCCTGCACCTGTCATGTGTTTGAGGATGTGAGCACTCAGGTCTCGGGGAGGGGGAGCGAGGAGATTCTTCTCGGACAGAGCGCTTCAGCCAAGATCGAGAAAGAGAAAGTGGGATCGGCGGAGGGAAAGGAGAATAAGAGGGGGATGAAGATGCCTGGGAAGCAGGCGAAATTGGATGTGCAGGCTTGGATGGGGAGGAGACCGGTTTTGAGGGATATTGTCAATGATGCTGGGTAGGATTTGGATTTGCGTGATTTGAGGTGGTTGGATAGAATTGTGAGAATGTGGTTTTGTTAGGCTTTCTGGAGAGGGGGGGTTGTGTTCCCTGTGAGGTTTGATGCTCACGATCTGAGGGTGTAGCGATATTACTGTTGTGTTATATAAATTCCAGTGGACAACGAGGGGTCCCACACCCAGCCCCACGAGCTTTCCGCTTCCTTGAATTCGTAGCTGTCGAGGTGTCTCAAGTACAACTCGTCTGCATGACTGGAAATCTATTCCATTTACTGAAAGCATTCATGCTGCCCTCGGAGAGAAAACCCCCTGATTGTTTGGAGCATGGAGCCCAGCACCCGAACTAATAAGATATACAGTACACGATTATGCAGCACCTGTGTTTGCTACTAGAGTCGATACCCTATCTCGTGCTAAGTGAAGAATAAGCAGGTCGAAGAAGCTTTAGCTAAATAAATTTATCCCGATGAGGGAGAATACCAAATACAGCATACACAATTCAGAACTGGGAAGATAAGGGGAATGGCAAGCCAGTGCATCCTCCATCATCTATGGACAAATTGAAGGGGAGGGAAGAGTAGATGCATAAGCCAGCTCCAGCCGGGAAGTATTGACGAAATCAGCCACGTGCCAATAGTCGGATACCGATACTCTTGTTAGGCAATCCAGCCGAACCCCTTACCCGGCAGGAAAATCCTCTCGTTCCCCACCGTTTGAGCCTCTCACCGCGATCAGGAAGGTCGAACTCACCCAGCCTACCCCAACAACCGCTCAATATTCGCCGACCGACCAGTCACCCCTCTCCCTCTCCCCGTCCTCCCTACCTCAACAAGCGCTCAATATCCCCCAACCGACTCGTCGTTCCCCTCCCCCTCCTCCCCTCCCCGCCCTCACAAAACGCCGCCCCCATCAACTTCCTCTTCTCAGCCTGAATCCCCAACACCATCTCCTCGATCGTGCCCTCAATCACCAGCCGCCACACAGTCGTATCCCGTTTCTGCCCGAGACGGTGCACGCGGTCCACGGCCTGGTCCTCGATGGCGGGGGCCCACCACGAGTCCGCGAGGATGACCTCGTTGGCTGCGACGAGGTTGAGGCCGACGGAGCAGACGGCCAGGGAGGCGAGGAGGATGGTGCAGTCTTGGGAGTTGGAGAGGGCGGTGAGGGCGGCGTCGCGTGCGGAGGGGCGCATGGAGCCGTCGATGCGGGTGTAGGTGTAGCCGTTGGTGGTGAGTTGGTGGGCGATGATGTCGAGGAAGGAGGTCCACTGGCTGAAGATGACCGTTTTGGTGGTGGGGTTTTTGGTGTGCGAGGCGGAGAGGATGGAGAGGAGGGCGGTGGTTTTGCTGCTTGAGGTTGAGTCGGTTGGGGTTTGGGTTGCGGGGATGCTCTCGCCAAGGTCGATGGCTGGGCGGACGAGGGTCTCGGGCGTGAGGGCGGCGCGGCACATGGGGCATTTTTGCTGGGTTTCTGCGACGCGTTCGATGCAGGGGAAGCCGAAGGAGTGCGCGCAAGTGGTGATGACGGGGTCGTGCAGGGTGTCGAGACAGATGGGGCAGTCTTCGCGGGATTCGATGGACAGTTGGAGCATTTGTTGGAGGGCGGTGCGGTTTTCGTCCGTCAGGTCCACGGTTTTTTGGGAGGAGAGTTGGGTTAGGAGGCTGGTGATGCGTTCGCCGCAGAGGGTCCAGTGGTTGCAGACTTGGCGCAGGCGGAGGAGGATTTCGAGGAGGTAGCGGTATTTGTCTGAGCCATTCTGGCCGCTTTGCACGGTGCGGAGGAGACCTTTGGCTTCGGCTTGGAGGGCGTCGTATTTTTCTTTTTCGTGGGGCAGGAAGTCGATTCGATGGACGTATTCGGAGAGTTCGGGGAGGCGGAGGTCGACGAATTTCATTTCTTTTTTGCGGCGGAGGCATACGGTCGCCATGAGGGCCTGGAGGAGTAGATTTGCGTTGCCATCGCCTGCTTTCAGGGGACGAATGAGGACGCTGTTGAAGATTTCTAAACGCTCGAGGCCTCCAGTCAAACCGATGAATCTGACCAGAGAGTACAGGTCTTTGAGGTTGTTGATGATGGGTGTTCCTGTGAGCACCCATTTCGATTGAGCCAAGATGTTTGTGGCTGCCAGTGCTGACTTTGTCTGAGGATTTCTGATCGTGTGGCCTTCGTCCAGTATAACACGGCGCCAATTGAGAGAGAAGATTCCTTGACAGCGTGGGACTGGTGGGGGATCCTTCTTGCCTTTGGTGTAGAATTCAGTGGCAAGCGTCCCATAGGACGTGACAACAACATCATAACCTCCAAACTCCTCCGCCTTCATGGGCTTCTTATTGTTGCCATGATAGACAAGCACCTGCAGAGCGTGATCTTCTTTGACATGCTGGGCGATCTGTCCACTCCAGTTGCTCATGACACCGACTGGTGCAACGATTAAGGTGGTCTTGCAGTCTTTAGAAGCCTTCGGATCCGCCACCATTAGCGAAATCATCTCCAGCGTCTTACCCAGGCCCATATCGTCACTCAATATACCACCACTCGCAAGAACAGGCAGCTTGTCCTTGACCGAGAAATTGGTGGCAATATTGGTGAACACCCGCTTGTCTTGTTTGTTGCGCTTCCATAGCTGCACTGCATCATCTGAGCCTTCAGCAGGAAGTTGAGGGTCTTCCTTCTCCAGAAGCCACGCTAGCGCTTGGCGTTGATAGGGAAGCATCTTCGTCGACAATTTCAATGGGCATTCAGCCATAGGCATCTTAGCCAGAACATCCTCCGCAGGACCAAACGTCTGTAGCACAGACTCAATCTCTCTCGGGTTGAAGCGCGTACTTGTCTCCATAATCTCCTCCATTGTCTGGCCTGAGGATCCATCACCCTGGGACGATAACCCGGCGAAATCCATCTGGCTGGACTGGCCATATTGCTGACCACCACCAACTGGTGGCTTCCCGCCTCTCGCCCTCTTGGCCGCAGTTGCATTCTTAAGTTCTTCAGCTTTCCGTTTCTTTGCCTCCTTTTCTTTCTTGTCAATGACTTCAGTTGGTAGGCGATCTGCTCTCATTGAGCTTCGCAAGTTGGCTCGCTCAACAGGCTCGCTTGTCCCAAAGAGCATCAATGCGATGGGACAGTCGAATTGGCTTACGCGTCCAGAGAGCGTGCCTTCGACGACGAGAGCCCCGCTGTCCATGTATTTTGCCAATTTGCTGGCCATTGTTCTTGGGATATGACCGATCTGCTCGCGCTGGACGTTGTCGACGCGCAAGGCGTTGGGATCGTACTGCCGATATCGTTTGCGAATGGACTTTTCCGGTAGTCAGGTTTACTCACGGGATTACTGGGCTCCCTCCTCACGATGACATGCTCCCCATCACTAGCATACCCGCGATAGTATTGAACGCCCACAATCTTGGTTTGGAGAATGCTGTAGAGCTGATATGTAGCCGTCACACTATCGTCGCCATCTTGCGAGGAGATGACAATGTCTTCCGCGTCATGCTCGTCCTGCTCAACCCAGGAGTCTCGCGTCAATTGCGAAGGCCCATTGCCTGGAAAATGTTGAGATGATGTTATCGAGGTTGGCATATCGTCGCCTGTGAGATCGATAGTTTCGATGTCGCGCTTCCCAGCGTGGATGGAGGGCATGGCGCCTTCTAAAATCGTGACGACGGCAAGATTATTGTTGACAGTCCCAAATGGAATCTCTCCAAAGGGAAGGTTTGCCCTAGTGCATTGTTTGGCGCTAGAGGCCACGCGGAGTCCCGTGATGTCCAAATGTGTTGTATTCAGACCCTGAGCCAAGGGCTAGTAATTTCATTTTCTTTATTCCATGAAACATTGATATATTCAGCTGGAGAAATCCTAATCAGCAAAGATACCATGCTGACTAGGATCGTCGAAGGTACCGTTAACCCGAGTATCGCGGGTCCCAGCTGCACCAAGATGCAGCAAACACCGACTGATGAGCCGATGGGCCGGCCAACGCACTCAACAACGGCGAGTATTTTTGCTCTCTGATGTCTTGTTCGTCTTTGTTTGTCTCTCTCTACTTGGTTGTAGGTCAATGATGTTTTGGCTTTTCTCGTCTATGGCGCCCGTACCTATCGTAGCGTCTTCCACATTACCTGCAATATCATCACCGTTTATTAAACACAGCATCCACAACATTACTGAAATATCAAGAGCGTAAGCCAAGTCTCTTACTTTTTGTTCAGTATTGACATCCAACCCTACTCTTCTACACCATTCTCAAATGCCCAGTTCCCCTCAGGGCAGCCGTCTGGGGCTGGGATCGCGGTGGTGCTGCCGGTGCTGTGAGAGACCAAGACTTCGAAGCTTTTTGGGCCTACATCCCGAATTGACAGTGGAGCATCTCATCCACTTCCATCTCGTCCCTCTTCGTCGCCACCTCAGCGGCCTCAGGCCTCCCCACAAAAGCCGCGTTCCACCTCACCTCCATTCTTCTCTTAAAATTGTCCCTCTGAACATCCAGCCCCATCTTCCCCTCATCCCAAGCCACTTCATCCTTCTCATCCGAAATGGTCCCATCGACCCTCGAATTTTGCCCTAATCTTTTGTCGGTACCAAGCCTAGCACTCCCCCTATGTCCGCGTTCCAAACGTGAAAGGTTCCCGAGCTGCGACATTCTATCTATCACGCTACGCAATATCTTCGGGAACGCAAGAATTAAGACCGGAAGCGAAGCCGCCGTGAGGGCGAAGAAGAGATCTACCGTGGTCCAAGATAGTTGTGTGTGGTACGCCCAGGCAAGATCTGGGTTGCTCTGGTTTTGCAACACTGGGCGCATAATAATGCCGATGCACGAGATTGAGCCGATTAAGAAGAGGTAAGCGCAGTTTCGCTTCCGTGGAAATCCTTATCTTGCTCAGGACGATGAGAGGGGCGGAGAGGAGGTCGAAGTCTGTTACGATGTGAACGACGCTCGGAGAAAGTCCCAGGGTGTTCGGGTCGAAGTAGTGGATCTTTGTGGGATTTCGGCCGTAGAGAATGAGGCTGTATTGGTCGGCAATAGGGTTGCATTGAAAAACGTTCATGCAGACGGCGATGATCCGGAAAACGATGACTGGAATGGGGCGTGAGCTGATCAGGTCTTGCAAAGGGGGGAATAATTGGAAGGAGTCGGCTTTTGCTTACGAAAAGTGAGAAAGATTTCATGCGTTATCATCCAGCGTCGAGAGGTCAGGCATGTGAGTCGGCGGTTGAAAAGGGCGATGGAGATCTTTACGAAGGCTAGCGTGGCCCAGAAGAGGACAGTGGATACTGATCGCAACTGTTGAGGTGACCAAACAATTAGTCTCGATCTCTCGGAGAATGACTTGGTGGGTTTGGTAACGTAATCTGAAAAACAAGTGTGATTCTATATATGTGATGTCATAGAGATGCTTCCCAGCGCCTCCTTTGACAGCTATCCCAATCGCAAGTCCCCACCATACTATCGCACCAATCAATGCTGGTATAATCACACAATCTTCATAGCTGAAGCTCAGGTCTCTTCGGAAGCCGCGCAGAAAAAAGCGTGTTCCTGTTCTGGTGATTACCAGAGCAATAGCCACGCCCATTGATGCATTGATGCAGGGTCCTTGGGAGGCGTAAGAAGGGTGGCCTGCTGGCGACTTGACCATCAGAGGAAATCCTTTCGCAGGATCAAGCTTCTCGTCTGGGATGCCAAGTAGACGGGCAAAGCCTCTGATGCTGGCGTAGTCATCGTCATTGTTTGGTGGATGGCCGATCAATGCGGAGCTTGACATTGTAGGAGATCTTTTTCAAGAGCAAAGGATTGGCAGAAAGACCAAACAGCATGCAGGATCTTAAGACATAAGTAATTACGCACAGAGGACCATATACTCACCAAAGACGCAAGAAGGTCAGAAGGACCCGAGGTCAATATGGGCTACTTGAGAAGAAGGGGAGTTTGTCAAGCGTAAAGTGTAAAGTGCAAAATAGTGCCATATTCTGGTTTCGTTATCTGCATTGAACTGCTTCCATTATATGGGTTTTAGCAATGGCCTCTGTTTGGAGTTTAGGCCTTGGACAAGTCCTCAGATCATCATATGCTAATGGCGGTGGCATGCAGCGCATGGCGATGGCTGTTCATCAGTGAAGCGAGAATGTTGACGACTTCTTAATCCTATTGGTCACAGCGGCCAGGTCGCAGTACATGAGCATTCTAAGCTCCACTGAAGCGTGTATAAGCACACTCTTGCAGATGCACGAGGACCATGCGTAAGTAGCTTTTGCGCACAGTCATCGTGTGATCCCCTGAGACGCCGCAATTGCGTGCTTGGTGTTATGTTAGGTCGTGCAGGAAAGATAGAGATGACGCACGCGGCAGGGTCCGCTGTCAGGTCCCAGGGGTCGATGGCATGTCACTATGTCAGCGTGCGGCGGCGTCCCGATTTTGGGCATTGATGATGCTGATCGAAACGATGGTGATTAAGTATCGTGCATGAGCCAGCACGCAACCCGGTGGCGTGATTGCAAATCGCCTACAGTTGCAATTGGCGCGCTTTGGTGTCCAAATGTCCTGGGAGACCCGTCAAATCCTTGAAAATGTGCTGTTTGACAATGCTGTGCTGGAGACCAGGTTTACCAATCCAGTGCAGAGCCAATATTGATCATGCAAAAATCTCACCCAGTGTCATCAAAGCAATGGAGGTTCTAAATTGAACCCGTTCACAGAATGACTGCAGGCCGCATCTTAACGTATAGGTGTTCATTGACAGGCTACAGGCCCTAGACCGCATAGAATGCCAGCAAAAACCAATCCACCGTCGAAGCAATGATGCAATCGACGAAGGTAAAGGCCTTTTTCCGTCCCTTTCAAACATCCCACGTCATGCATGCATTGCCTCATACATTCCCATTGTGTTCTTGCGCCCGTTGAAAACTCATGCGATACTCCACTCCGGACAGACGCCTTCGATGCAGCCCAGAAAGCCCAGCAAGTTAAAGCACCAATGCCACTTCCTAGGTAACGCCATATTCGCACAGCCCCCATCAATGCAAAGTTTGCTCCTCATACTCTCTTTTGGAGGGAGAGGCTGGCGCTTACAAAACGGGCTCGTCAGCGGAGTTGGTGAGGGATAGGTATGCTGTCCAGGCGATCCCAACTGTGGAAACGAATGGCTGCGGCAATTAGCAGGAGGGCTGGGGTAGTACTGAACGTCTACTCACAATCTGGAACTGCAACGAAATGACCCTGAAATTCAAGATCTGTACCGCAGGCCAGAGCATGAAATTGGCCTTCAGCGCGGGCAGATAGACTTCTTGGAACTTGCGGCCCACAGCTCGGCGTCCGCCGCCTTCGGTGAGGGTCATGAAGGTGAAGAAGCATGCCAGGCCTGTGATTGAAGCATTAGCCTCGGGAATAATAGGCGTGTAGTGCTTTCCGAGCCCTTACCAACAGGCGCAAATATCAACTGATCAAGGCAAACCCTCTGCAACGCTGGCAAGGTCGCACTCTGTTTCGTAATTGGAAAGGCCCTTGACAGGAACGCAAACCACTGGAACTGCAACGGACTCATGATAAAGCCGTATGACATGAAGCGGGTCAAGCGCTCGAAGTCGAAGGACGGCGGGGCGGGTTCTCGTAGGGGGATCATAAATTCGGTGGCGTAGGGGGACTTCTCATTATACTCGGGCATCTCGATGCCGTCTGAAATCTCTTTGCCCTGGCTCCTATTACGCCTAGATTTTAAATGGATAGCAGTGAGGGATTGAGCGACTGTATCGGCTATGCCTCCTAGGACCTGGTTTGGATTGACCCTTAGCGATCTCGATATTTTCATAATCTTCCCAATGGGAATGCATTGGAGGCACACATACGGCGTTTGTTATCATGATGGTAAGGACTGTCCACAACAGTCAGCTATTGTCTGCTCCTCGTTGCTGCGCCAAATAGTTCTCGTACCTGGCTTGTCGGCGTAATAGGAGTTGAACTTGGCTACCAGTCGTGACATAACGACTAGCTCTACAAAGAATATGATCGTGTGTAGGAGGGGCTAGTGTTATCGAGAGGATGTTAGCGATGCTCGAAGGGATGCTCTGACGTGATATTCCATGCTTCTGCATCCGTTGTGTCCGTAGCAGTGAAGTTGTGGCTAGGAGGGAAGGTACGCACCACCCGGCCATAGAGATATCTGGTATTGAGAGAGTCTAGGACTTTTCGTCTCGATGATTCGATCATCTTGAGTCTGTTGGGCAGGAAGGAGGTACGCTGGGCAGACTGCAGGCGGATGTTTTTGGTGGGGTTTGTTGTTCACGTGTGGTATAGAATCCAAGTCTCGATGCTTAAGAGCGTAGAGTATGGACTGAGGAGGTTGCGACTAAAGACAAGGTGGCGAGAGTATGATATGCAGTCTTCAATAGGTAAGTAGAAGGAGGTGCGGCATGGATTTAGGTAGATTGTGAACAAGTTGGTTGGTCGTTCCTGCACTAGAACGGGGTCGGCTGTTTCGCGAATCCGAACCGCATCCGAGGGATCTGACTGATTTGTGGACCAGCGATGCCATAACATCAGGGCTATGAAGTGGGTCGTTCAAACCAATTCGTCCAGAGGACACTGTGATTTCTAATGGACTTGTGGGAGACTTTCGTTGTCAAAATGTTCTCTATATACTTTCCCCGTCTACCGAATCCTTGGCCATGATGTCAGGTAAGTCTATAATGTCCACCGAGTCATTCGACATCACATCCACCACCTGCACAGCTTCGATTCGATGATGTCCTTTGACTAATGCTACGAACTTGAGCTCGACATTGACACAGGATCCCGCGTTCAAGGGTCTAGTGAAGCAGTCAGCAGGAGCACTCGACGAAAACTCCGGAAATTAGCTTACCCGATTCGGACATCTGCACTTAGACTGATGACTTGCGAGGGTTCCATTCTTGCGTTCTTCTGCAAGGCATAGAGTATGTTCTCGTCGACAACAGCCTCAGCCGTGTCCGTCTCTTCCCAACCGCCAACGGACGACGACGACGGCTTTGACGAATGCCCTCTAACGTTGCCCCTTCTCACCTTTGCAATGGGATTGATGAGCAGTCTCCGAGATCTAGTAGAGCCATTGAGAACGAGAACGTGCCAAGAGAAAGGCTGCTTGACGTAGACTACCCTTGGCGATGTGAACGTAATCGTCACTCCAAGATCGCTCAGAGACACAGCTCGTTTTCGTGTTAGATGCTCGTCTGCTCCAGGATCCTCATCCCTTGCGGTTAATGGCATGCTATTGACGTTGGTGCTGGACAAAGTGACAGGAAGGCTAGCTGGTCGTTTATTTCTTTGCATTGAGGGACCAGGAGCCCCGAATGTGGGATTCAAGGCCGTGGAAAAGTCCACTCCTGTCTTCCATCGCATTTGAATGCGAGGACGGCAATCATCGGATACAAGAACGATGGCATTAATAGTAATGTTCGCCATCCTTGCCAAACTTGGGCTTGAAGTCTCCGATACGGCACCATCTAGCATGAGCCGGTATAGGTAGACTGTGCAATCCCTCGGCCGGCAATGTAAAGGCAATTTGGGACCAAATGTCCTGGCAAGATTCTCCACGGAGCCTTCAGATAATCGCATCTCAACCATGGTGATCTCGACATCGTCTTTCGAGAAGGGTGCTGCATCAAATTCTAGAGATGCCACGATTGAAGACTTGCTGGTCCGACTGTTCGATTTGTGGTAACGAATTCGACTGGAAATTGCGGGAAGTGCAGGGAAAGGCTTTGGTGCTCTGGCCTTCAACGTGCGACTTCTTACGTCTGCTTGACTGCTGAAAGGCTGAGCCCGGTATAGCCTAGAAGCAGACAGCCGAGGTTCCATGCCATGCGATGCCGGGTCGCCTTTTAGAGGCTGCAACAGATTTATAGACTCAGGTACGCCGCTCTGTAGATACTCATCTTTCAGAGCATCATTTACGCTGTCCTGTGTAGGAAATAGGGTCGCGGTAGGTTTGAAGATAATCATTGGAGACTGAAGGCGTAACCTCGGACGACCTAGTCAGTGTCAATAGTGCCGCTATTGAATGATAGATACAGCTTTTGCCCACTCAACATTGCTTCTGTTTTCCAGACAGCGATCAAGCTGCGCTCATCCTCTTCACCTTTCCCTTCTTGTACTATGACAAATGGTTCCTCGGCCGCATCAATCATACCTGTCCAGATCACATCCTCGTTCCGTGAAGGAGAGATTCCAGAGCTCGCCTCCCGTTCGCCGGAACCCTTTGGAGCGAAACCATAAGCCCGCGCCTCTATATGTATTGCCAGTCGAGAGAAATACGATTTGAGCTGGGCTTCATCTTGGTAGGGTGTTTGAAGGACAAGGTAAATAGCTAGTAATTCATCTATCACGAACCTAAGAATGAGTAAGACAACGAGCCTCACAAGGCGATCCGAGGACATACCGAAGTACAGAAGTTGCCTCTGTTCAAGGGAGAGCAAAGAGGCAAAGTCATTGTCTCCATTTAGCCCATCTTCGCAAGCAAAAAGCTTTCCGATCTCCCCTTCTGTTGCTTGAGGAACAAGAACATGCAAGTCTGAGCCTTCACTGATGTCTCTAGCATCCATTGAAGAGCTCTCGGTTAGCAGACTACAGATGATAGACTCAAATTCGCCCCACAACCAGCTGCAACGCCAAAGTCCAATATAATAGTACTTGCGTCGAAGCTCCTCTGGAGCTTCTAGCGCTTGGAATGAGGATTGAATTCACGCGGCGCTAGTCTTAGCGCCGTTACAAAACCCTTCAGTCTTCAACTGCGAGGTGTTCTAGGATCCTTACAGTTTTGAAGTAAGTACTATCTAGAGACCTTCGATAACGACGGTCTACCGCGCTTATGGATAGACCTCTCTGGAGTGAGCAACTCCAAGCTTTAGTGTGACTGCTTGCCCTTGCTCGCGAAGATGGACGCCCTGTGGAGTACGGCCAATACCCCAGATGGCCGTACGTATTACTTCAATAAGATCACCAAAGCGACGCAATGGACGAAGCCTGTAGAGCTGATGGCTCCGGCGGAGGTAATTGTGCACCCTCACTTTAGTAAGTATGAGCTGACAATTACCAGCAAGCCTTAGCCAATCAGCCATGGCTGGAGTACACGACCAAGGAGGGCCGAAAATATTGGTATAACAAAGAATCGAAGCAGAGCTCATGGGAGATGCCAGAAGTCTACAAAATTGCTCTTGCACAGTCTGCTCCTACCCAGAAGCTTTCAATGCCGTAAGTGCTATTCACATACCTACAGGAGCCGTGCTGATAATTGATAGGGCTCCTCAATTCGTTGCCGGGGGCACATCCTCCCTCTCCTCCTTCCCTCAGCAGCGCGACAAAGACGACTATGGCGAGCGGGCAGGGACGGACCGCCAGATTGGCTACGGTGATACAAATGGAATGAAGGGGCCAGCCGTTGGTACCCAACAGACTGATCCTGAATATGCCTCATTCGAGGAAGCAGAAGCAGCTTTCATCAAACTTCTTCGGCGATCAAATGTGCAGCCCGATTGGACCTGGGAGCAGACAATGCGAGTGACTATCAAAGATCCACAGTATCGAGCCTTGAAAGATCCTAAAGATCGCAAGAGCGCGTTTGAAAAATATGCGGTCGAGGTGCGTATGCTGGAGAAAGACCGTGCGAAAGAGAGGCTCGCCAAGCTACGTGCAGACTTTGGTACAATGTTAAGGAGTCATCCGGAGATCAAGCACTACACTCGATGGAAGACGGCGCGTCCAATCATTGAGGGTGAGACAATCTTCAGGTCCACCAATGACGATACTGAGCGACGACAGCTTTTTGAGGAGTACATCATCGAACTGAAAAAGGCGAATATCGAGCGCGAGGCCGTTACTCGGAAATCTGCAATGGACGAGCTTGTTGGTATATTGAAGGCATTGAGTCTGGAACCGTATACAAGATGGTCTGAAGCACAGGAGGTCATTTCCTCTAATGAGTCGTTCCAGGCTGATGACAAGTTCAAGACACTTAGCAAGTCGGATATTCTGACGGCCTTTGAGAATCACATTAAGTCCCTTGAGCGTACCTTCAACGACGAGCGCCAGCGCGAGAAGAGTTCGAAACAGAGGAGGGAGCGTCAGAACAGGGATATATTCCTAGGTTTACTCAAAGAGTTGAAGGAAGCCGGAAAGATAAAAGCTGGGACAAAATGGATGGAGATTCTGCCTGTGATTCATGAAGACCCCAGGTATGTAGCAATGCTTGGCCAACCCGGATCCACACCTCTAGATCTCTTCTGGGACATGGTAGAAGAAGAAGAGCGGGCACTGCGCCTCGTCCGGAACGACGTCTACGACGTCCTGGAAGACAAGCGCTACGAGATCACCCCCAAAACCACCCCTGCCGACTTCCTTGACGTAATGTCCACCGACCGCCGCACTGCCTCCATCCCCCAAGACACGCTCAATCTGATCTTCAGTCGGCTCCTCGAAAAGGTTCTCCGACGAACCGAAGAAGACAAACACGCCTCCGAACGTGCCCAACGCCGCCAGATCGACGCTCTCCGCTCCCGCATCAAACATCTTGACCGCCCCCCCATCACAAGCTCCACAACCTGGGACACCCTCCGCCCGCACATCTCCCACCTCGACGAATTCAAGACCCTCGAATCTGACGACCTGCGCCGTCAAGCCTTTGACAAAGTCCTCCGCCGCGTCAAAGAAAAGGAAGACGACCTGGAAAACGAGCGTCGGAGCTCGAAACGGGAACGCGAGCCCCGCGACCGCGACCTCCGCAACGGGTACAGCTCTTCCCACCGTCATTCCGGAGGACTGAGCGAGCGCCATGACCGCCCCCGCGGCAGCCGCACCCCGGAGCTCGACGCCTACGAAGCAGATCGCCGCAAAGCAATGGCGGATCGCGAACGGCAGTACCACAAATCCGGCTCGACTGGCCTCTCCCCCCGCCCCCGCTCTCGGGAGCGCGAACGCATTTCTAGTCGTCCGCCGAAGTCGATCTATCACGACCGCGAGCGCAGGGAGAGGGATGATGAGAGTCGGTATCGGCCGAGGAGTGAGAGGGAGAGGGATAGAGAGCTGGATTATGGAGGGCGCGTGAGGCGGAGGAGGGAGAGTGAGGGGAGCGGGGGGAGTGCAAGGAAGAGGGTCAGACGGGAGAGGAAGAGGGGGAAGACGCCGGAGAGGGCGCCGCAGAAGGAGGAGCCCGCTGTGCATAGTGGGAGTGAGGAGGGGGAGATGGTTGAAGAGGAGTGATGGGGAGATGGGGCGGGGTTTTCAAGGAGTGTGAGTTTGCGGGAAGAGGAGTTTGTGAATTGATCAGGTTGGAGGGGTGGAAGTGACGAGGCCAGGGGGGAAATGAAAGGCTGGTGACGGATGGATCTTGTCGTGCACGGTGAGGTCTTGGCCATGGTTGCTGCTGTAATAGCCAGGTGCTTGGACAGTAGGAGAAAATGCACAAGATGCGGCCTCATTCAGACACGTTGGCAGTAGAGAAAAGACAAAGCGCTGGCCGTAATTACAAGGCCTTTGCTCCATGACAAGTCCTGTCATTGAAGCAACAATGGATAAATCTACCTTAGTCATGCAGCCCATTTCCGTCCACATGCGGCTTACCTCGTTATCCCACATTCCACATTCCACCCATCTCACCGCGCGCGTGACGGCAGTAACCTAGCTTGACCCATTGAACCATCCCCAACGAATAATCGCCCCACTGTGCGTTCCGATCAATATCGTCACCACAGCAGAAAGCATACTGCACAAATGGGAACATTGGGGATCCAATCAACAGGAGGTTGACCACCGTCGCCGTCGTTAGTCGTCCTCGTCGTCATCCTCATCGGCGCAGGCTTCCTCGGCTGGACGCCCTGCGCTGTGCTTACCGGCGTTTTCACCGAGGCCGGAAGGTTTTACGGCCGCTGGAGCTTGGGGCGGGGGGTTGTGGTTGAGGTTCTGGGGAGGGGGGTAAGGGATGCCCTTTAGCTCTCGTGTTCGAGGAAGAACTGTGGGGTGGAGGTTAGCTCGTGCGTGTGTATTTAATGGAGGAAATGAAGGGTGGGGGTGGCAATGGGGGTTGAGGTGGGAAGATGAGGAGGGAAGGGGAGGAGAAAGGGATGGGGGGAGAGAGAGGGAGGCGACGTACGTATTTCCCACTCAGTTTCTGCTCCTGATCCAACTGGCTTTGGTACTTGTTGATTCTGGGCCTGAAGCTGTTAGGATCCCGGCGAAAGGTAACGTCGAGATTCTTCAGGAAGCGATTACACCCCGTCAGCAGACTCTCGGGAACATTGGCTTTGGCCTCAACCGAGGGCTGGCCGTCGAAGACGATGACCCGGTCTGCGAGGTAGGTGGCCATGATGAAATCGTGCTCGACGATGAAAGCCGTCTTCTTGGCGTGCATGATGAAGCGCTTGATGACTCTCGCGGCGATGATACGCTGTTCGGAGTCCAGATAGGCGGAGGGTTCGTCGATGAGGTAGATGTCCGCCGGTAAACCCAGGGCGAGCACGATGGCTACACGTTGCAATTCTCCACCAGAGAGATTCTGGACTTCTTGGTCGATGAAGTCGTCAAGTTTAAGGGGCTTGTAGACATCGGTCTGGAATTGCGGGTTCAAGAACGAAGCCTTGATTTTCTTGAAGAAAAGCTGGCGGACGGTACCCTGGAATTTGGGGGTAATTTTCTGGGGCTTCATGCTGATGTTCATTGGGGGCACGGACCCGCGGCCATCAGGTTTCTCGGCGCCGGCGAGCATGCGGCAGAAGGTCGTCTTGCCGGTACCGTTCTCGCCCATCATGACTATGATTTCCGAGTCGGTGAACTTGCCAGGTTCGATGGAGAGGTGGAAGCCGCCCAGAGTTTTCTCCATGCGTGGGTAGCTGTAGTCCATTGCTTTGTCCGAGAGGTATTCGTCCCCTACTTCGGCAATGCGGAACGTGAGAGATTCGTCGCGAAAGCGGAGGTTCTCTGTCGGGATGTTGCCGTCTAGGAAAATATTGATGCCTTCTCTGACGGAAGCGGGGAGGGTGACGACGCCATACACGGCGGGTTTTCCGTAGAGAACGCAGATGAAGTCCGAGAGGTAGTCCAGCACCGATAAATCGTGCTCCACGACAATGACATAGTCGTCAGGTCGCAGGAGATTGCGGATTGTTCGGGCGGCGCTGAGACGTTGCTTAACATCGAGGTAGGAGGAAGGCTCGTCGAACATATAGCTGAGAACATATTAGTAACGAAAAAGAAGGCGGTATTCGCCAAAGCTTACACATCAGCTTGCTGTACGCAGACTATTGCAATTGCAAATCGTTGAAGTTCTCCTCCGGAAAGGAGGCCAATGTCTCGATCTCGAACCTGGTTCAATTCTGCTCTCGTTAGCTTGACAAGCCGTTTTTTTTGTTTTAGCACCATACCAAGAACATCCATGATCTCTTTCAGATTGTCCATTTGACAGCGGGTTTTGAGCAATGATTCCACGCTTCTGTCTGTTCCTTTGACGGCCTTTGGAATCTGATCGACGTACTGAGGCTTGACGACAGCTTTGAGATCGTCTTCTAAAACCTTTGTGAAGTAATCTAGCTAAATCAGCCGTAGGCCTCGTCACTCAGATTTTGAACACACTTTGCAGCTCAGACCCCCTAAAGTATTTCAAGATCTCTTCCCAATCAGGTGGGTCATCATATCGACCAAGATTTGGCTTCAATTTCCCACTAAGGATCTTCAGAGCCGTGCTTTTCCCGATTCCGTTTGTTCCCACCAGACCCAAGACCTGTCCTGGCCGGGGCATGGGTAATCGATGCAGTTTGAAACTATTGGCCGAGTATCGGTGGGTGACTTGCGACTCAAGGTTGGTCGGCAAGTTAATGATGTTGATGGCTGCGAATGGACATTTCTTTACGCAGATACCACATCCTATGCACAGGCGTTCCGAGATGAAGGCAATCTTGGACTCGGGGGCAACCTCGATACACAGCTTGCCAGTGCGTACGACAGGACAAGACTTCTTGCACTCTTGGCGACATTTCTGCGTTTGGATCAGCTGTTATTTCATCTTGTCATGGGTGGCTCGTCACACCTTTGGCTTGCACTGAACAATACATGGTTAGCATATGGTTCTCATTTTTCTCGAAATTCAGCATTTTCATACCTTGTCATTGTTGACAATAGCAATTCTATGGTTTATGTATTAGCAGCCTGTGGCATATCTTCCATAAACATCCTCACACCTTGTCAGCTTGTCAGACATTGTTGCTGTCTATTTGATTGATCTTTTTGACCTTCAAGGACAATGCTCGACGGCGCCTGGGCCTGCTTCACCGGACCCGGCTCTGGGTGGCTTTCACGGAGCAGGGTTAGACAACAATGGTCTATGAACAATAGTGTCAATGCCCGGTGAACGGAAACAAGCTCAACACGGCTGGAAATTACCTATTGATCGTGAAGAGAGAAGTTTCATTTGATACTATTGTCACATTGTGGGGCTATTGACGCTAACCGGCTCTCGGGTACGCTACGGAGAAACCTCACCTCCGAAACTCAGCCTTCAATGAGCCAGAAGTTCATCCACCAGTCTTCCTTCCCACAGTCCACACACACCCTCCTCCCCCATCTACACCACCCTTCATCGACGACGCTTCTCATTACTCTCACAGGCTGTCGAAGCCATGGCTTGTACGTGTTGCCCCTCCTATCTTCTGGTCAGCGGTCCACACATTACTTTCGTCAGCGTTCAACACTCACCTGCCGCCCACTGTCCCTACACCTACATCTGACCCATTTCATACCCTACCTCCTACTTCATTATACGAGCTTTCAGCTGCTTCTATGTGGCCTTGCAGTTGTACTCACAGGTAGCACGAGCACACTGCACATTCTACACGCACACAACCCACCGCCTTCACTCGCAAAGCGCTTTCCATCAATTCCATCTCCAAACGCTACAGTTCCATCAAATTCTTGCAATTGTTCCCTCAATAGCACAAGCCTCGCTGTCAAAGCCTTACTCCCTGGGTCGCCTGGTCCGGGTGTGCTTGTCATGGTTGCGCGCGGTCTTCACCGCCTCTTTCCAACACTCAATGCTAATTCATCAAATCTCACAGCGAGCAGCCTGATGTATCAAACACAAGGTTCGACGACCTCGAACATGCCTTATTCAAACGGACACCTCTCCCCTATTCCCACCAAATCCGAAGATACGACCGCCATCACCTCCGAAAGTGAGAGCGACCTTTCCGAGGCCATTGACCTCCCCGCTGTTCCCACCATTACCACAAATGGAGAAACACATCTGGATACAGAAAAAATTGAAGATCAAGGAATGGAGTCTGAGTCTTCGCATGAGGAAGATGCACTCGGCTCAGATGACCCTGACTTTGACATGGAGACACCGCCCCACCAGAATGCCGCATCCTCCCGAGATGCTCGTTCTTCCTCTCAAGATTCTCCTCGACCACGCAAACGCAAAGTGGGTATAGAGCAGGACGATTACTACCGGCAAGACCCTGAGCTTTACGGCTTACGAAGAAGCGTAAGCTATGAATCATCGGCCACTGCACTTGATGCTGACTCCAATCCAGGGCCGTCCTCGTCCAGCCCAACAATCTGTATACATACCTGTCCTCGAGTTTTAGGTCGCTATACTAAAAATGCCTATAGATGGGAGATGATACTGCGGATGATGATTCCGATTCAGACATTCGGCGTGGGCCACCACGTAAACGACGGAGGCCACCGTCATCCAACCAAGGTACGTAGTCATTAATGTTGAAACGGGGCTATATGCATGCTAACTTTGTCGACTCGAATCACAGAGATCAATGGACACACAACATCTGCCCAATCAATGTCAGACTCCTCTGATATAGATGCCTACGGAGGTTCTCGTCGAGCCTTTGCAGCTAAGAGCAAGCAACGCCGTCTTCATCGACAGGCTGGCGACACAACTCCTGCGCTCGGCGAAGTACGCTTTTCAACACGAAAGGCCGCAAAGGTCTCGAACTACAACGAAGATAATGACGAGGACTTTGGGGAGGATGAAGATCAATTGCAACCAGTGCTCAACGATGAATATCCCGAGGAATACGTGCCAGCCATTGATAGCGTTCTCTCGCATCGCTTTTGTGAGGGTACTGGTATGTTCATCCTCAAGCTTGAGACATCATATTCTAAATCATATCAGGGGAAGAAATCAGAGACCTTGGTCGAGATGACTTTGAGTACTATGTGAGCGCCTACAATGAAGCTCCTGTCATACTACTTTCCCTTGCTAATGTCCTACTCTCCAGATCAAATGGCAAGGCAAATCTCACTACCACGCCACATGGGAGACCAATGCTGCCTTAGGTTCTTATCTTGGGAAGAGGAGGGTCGAGAATTACTTCAATAAAGTCGTGGAAGAAGACATCCTAATCTTGAAAGACAAAGACGCAATCCCACTAGAGGACCGAGAGAAATGGAGCCTTGATCGTGAGCGAGAGGCCGATAAACTGAAAGATTATGTCAAAGTGGAGAGGGTCATTGGAATGCGAGAAAATGATGAGGGTGGTGTCGAGTACTTCGTGAAGTGTATGTCTCCCTCCTCCAATGGCTTCGGGTAAATGCTGACACTTGATTAGGGAGAGGGTTGGATTACGACTGTTGCACGTGGGAAGAGAGCACACTGATTAGCGAGATCTCGCAGACGGAGATTGATCGCTATCTCGACCGCACATCATCACTGCCGCAGTCCAATAAGACCGAGTCCAACCCAAACACAAGAAAGAAGTTCGAGCGTATCCTGGAACAACCCTCATACATCAAACACGGTACTCTTCGAGAATTTCAGATTAAAGGACTCAATTTCCTGGCCTACAACTGGTGCGAGTCCAAGAACGTAATCCTGGCAGATGAGATGGGCTTGGGGAAGACTGTGCAGACCATTGCCTTCATGAACTGGCTTCGACACGAGAGACAGCAACAAGGCCCTTTCCTTGTCGTAGTACCATTGTCTACCGTACACTCTTGGGCCGAAACATTCGACAATTGGACACCCGATATCAATTATGTTGTCTACCGAGGGGGCTCTCAAGCTCGCAAGGTGATTCAGGACTACGAGCTTTTGACTGATGGAAATTCACGAAAGCCTAAGTTCCACGTTCTTCTTACCACCTACGAATACATCATCGGGGATAAAGATGGCATCTTGTCCGGCATCAAGTGGCAATTTATGGCTGTCGATGAAGCACACCGATTGAAAAACCGAGAATCCCAACTTTACTCCAAGCTACTCGAATTTAAAGCACCAAGCCGGCTCCTCATCACCGGCACTCCAATGCAAAACACCCTCGGGGAACTCTCTGCGCTTATGGACTTTCTCATGCCCGGTGTCATCCAGATCGATGTAAACATGGATCTGACTTCCGACCAAGCCTCCAAGAAGCTCAATGATATGACGGAAGCCATTAAACCATATATGTTACGACGCACAAAGAACACAGTCGAGAAGGACTTGCCACCAAAGACAGAGAAACAACTTCGCGTCGAATTATCAGACGTACAGCTCGACTATTACAAAAACATACTTACCCGAAATTACGCAGCATTGAACGAAGGTGCCAAGGGTCAGAAGCAATCTTTACTCAACATCATGATGGAGTTGAAGAAGGCTAGCAATCATCCTTTCATGTTCCCCAACGCCGAAGACAAGATTCTGGCGGGCAGCGATCGACGCGAGGACCAGCTCAAAGCCCTTATCTCGAGCAGCGGTAAGATGATGTTGCTCGACCAACTTCTTACCAAAATGAAGAAAGACAATCACCGAGTCCTGATATTCAGTCAAATGGTGAAGATGCTCGACATTCTCGGCGATTACCTCCACCTTCGTAATTACCAATTCCAACGACTGGATGGCACAATAGCTGCAGGTCCTCGTCGCATGGCTATTGACCACTTCAACGCCCCTGATAGCAACGACTTCTGTTTCTTACTATCAACCCGAGCTGGAGGCTTGGGCATCAATCTCATGACCGCTGACACTATCATCTTGTTCGATTCTGATTGGAATCCTCAGGCCGATCTCCAAGCGATTGCCCGAGCTCACCGCATAGGCCAGACGAAACCCGTGAGCATTTATAGGCTCATCGCAAAGGAGACCGTTGAAGAGGAAGTCCTCGAGCGAGCGAGAAACAAGCTGATGCTGGAATTCATCACAATTCATCGTGGTGTTACTGACTTGGACGCGAAAGAGCTGACAGATAAGATGGCACGAGTAGGAAAGGGCGTTGCAGAGCCCACCTCCTCTGACGACATTTCTCGCATACTCAAACGTCGTGGCGAGAAAATGTTTCTCCAGTCTGGCAATCAGAAGAAACTTGAAGAACTCGACATTGACTCTGTGCTTGCAAATGCGGAAGAGCATGAGACAATGCAGGCCGAAGGTATCACGGCCGACGGTGGCGAGGAATTCCTGAAAACTTTCGAATACACCGACGTCAAGGTCGATCTTGAATGGGACGAAATCATTCCAAAGGATCAACTCGAGGAGATCAAGGCTGAAGAAAAGAAAAAGGCTGATGAACGCTACTTGAAGGACGTCATCGCAGAGAATGCACCAAGGAAGCGAAAAGCTGACGAGGAGCGGGAGGAGCGGGCGGCCAAAAAACGTGCACGAGATCTCGCAGCAAGAGACGCATTTGTGGAGGATTCGGATCAGCGGTCTGGTAAAGATCCAAGCCGACCATTGGACGAGAAGGAGGTGCGGAACCTTATTAAAGCCTATCTACGATTTGGTTCACTTGATGATCGTGGGGAAGAGTTGATTGAAGACGCTAAACTCCAATCGAGAGATCAGAGTGTCCTGAGGTCGACCTTGGACGAGATCATTCAAATGGCTAGGACTCTTATGAGAGAGGAGCAAGATCGGATTGACGAAAAAGAACGCATGGAGGGCAAAGCTCTAACGAAAAAGGACCTCAAAGCCGTTCTCTTCGATTTTCGAGGCGTCAAACGCAACAACGCTGAGACTATCATTGAACGTCCTGCGGAGATGCGAATGCTGAAGGAAGTCGTAGGTAAATTGGAGGACCCGAAGAACTTTCGGATACCAGAAGCCTCTAAAGGCGCTACTTACACCTGTGATTGGGGCTCCAGGGAAGATGGGATGCTCTGTGTCGGTATTGTCCGACATGGCTATGGTGCATGGGTCCAGATTAGAGACGATCCCGACTTAGGCCTTTCGGACAAATTCTTCCTCGAAGAGCACCGCGTTGACAAGAAAGAAGAGCGAAAGTTAGGGAATGAAAAGACCGTCAAATCGCCGGGCGCCGTCCACCTTGTGCGCCGCGCCGATTATCTTCTATCTGTGCTGAAGGAGAAAACCAGCAACGGTACTAATGCGGCAGCGAGACGTGCTGTGGAGAATCATCACCGTAATAACAAGAAGAACGGCATGTATGCCAAATTCGGAGACTATCGAGCAAGTGTCTCGGCTTCGCCCGGGCCATCGTCCTCTCGAAAGGGACACCGTGAGCCGGACAAACACCGTCACCGTACCAGCGTTGAGCGACGCGTCTCCCACGGAGAGCAAAACGGGCATACTCCACGCGGTGACGTTCGGCCCCGTCCGAGTAGCCAAAATCTGAAAGCGGAAGAACGACATCATCAGTCCCAGCATCACCATCGTCGAAGCAATGAGCCAAGAGATAACCATTCACAGATTGGCCTCTTGATGTGGAGGCTGTTCAAGCCTGTGCGAGGCAGCCTCCAGGCGATGCAAGGCGCGACCAAGGAGAAGATACCGGACAGGAAAGCTCGAGCCTCTAAATTGAGGACCGAATTGGTCAAGGTTGGAGAGCATGTTGCGGAACTCGCCGCTGATGGGGGCGCTGACGGAGGCGCTGATGGAGACAAGAAAGGAATAGACGAGTCCTGTTGGTAAGCTACTCAGAAATCGCTTGTTGGCCAACAGTTTGACTGATCATGCTCACAGGGATTTTGTTAAGGATTACTGGCCAAGTTCAGGAATCCCCGGCGATAAAATCAAAGACATGTACGGTCGAATTGCGAGGGAGAACGCACAGGCGGCATTGCAAGAGGCTCCTACGGAGAAAGTACAAGGCGCAACAGCAAAGAGCGAAGAACTCGGCGGCAACGGCCCTTAGCAGGCTTCGCACAAGCACAACACGAAAGACACAAAGGTTTACGGTCACGGATAAGCGTACGATTGATGGGATTTGCATGGTGTTGTGGTATCATGGTCGAGGAGTTTGCCCAAAGGAGGCTAGATGATTGTTTCGCAGGTGTTGGGAGGCAAAGAGCAGTGTATGCGACTGGATGTACCTACTCCCTGCATGCTCAATTGGCAGATGCTACATGTCTCGATTGGAGACATGTAAAGATTTTGAAGTCTTGTATGTTACTCGAGGAGGTGAAAGAGAAAAGTGTGCAGTGAGGATGTGTAAGGGCTGAGAGGCCTGTACGTTAATACTGATTGAGTCAGCTTGCTCCAATACCTACACATGCTTGGTCCCTCTGCAGAGCCATTTCACGAGAGCTGATGCATGCGACTGTCGTCGTTGCCCAATGATGATTGACCCACAGTCTACTGCAGCAGCCAATGGGCGCCAAAATGGGTAGTAGTGTTTGCTTCATAGCGTGCTGATGCGCTGATTGGCAACCAGGCAGACCAATGGCAATTTGCAATACTGATCCCAATTCTGATAGGATAGAGTCCAGTACTACATCGGCAGCCAGCTGTAGGGGTAAGGTACAATAATTTTGTTCATAGAACTTGCTCTTCTCTCACTCTTGTGCTGGGACGGCTGGTCAACAGTCACGGGCAGCTATCGATTGAGCCTCTCGTGTATCAGCCAAGAGCGATACACAAGCCACTGCGGCCAAAATAAAAGATTAACAAAGCTTGTGACCAGTAAATTCGCCGCTCCTTACCTTCGCCTTTTTGCTCTTGCATCCAATACCCATCAGAGTTTTCGTCCATTACAATCACATTTGATTCATTGGGAGGTCTTCTGCAAAGTCGCTCTCCTGCAATTGCTTCCCCACCACTCCCCAAATACCCACACAAAAATCGCTCAGAGCTTATCGCCTCCCCAGTTGCTTCAATGAGCCCGTCGTCGAGCACGCGCATTAGTATCCCCAAAGCACACAATGGCAGCAGTGTTTGCCAGATCGCCCTGCGACGGCAGTCGCGACAATGGATTTGTCGACCGAAAGATTCCGCGACCGAAGATTGGTTTGGGTGATACGCTTGACTTTATGTGCTCCAAGTGGACGAGGCGGTGTGAGAAAAGCTACCAGAAACAAGACCCAGACTTCGACATCTCCCCGCCATTTTCGAACCCTGTAAGACTTCCCCATCAGGTTTCCGTTCTCGTTGCCCCGCTCTTGGGTCGCACAAGCCATGAATCGGCCTGCAAACTTGCCGCACCACGAGGCTGGAGCACAGCATATGCAATACGACTGACATACCATGTAGGACTATTCTCACGAACAATTGGCGCCAAACAGGTGCTTGCTAGACCTCTCTTTCTCTGTTGGCGCTGAAATTGCATGCTCACCAGACACAACGTCCCCACCCTCCTATCTCGAATCTACTACTGATGCTCCTCCTCCATACGATCCGCTAGAAATTTCACCATCTTATTCAAATGTCTCTCCCCCACCAGTATACACTGCCGAGCCGATTTGTATCTTAACTACCCCCAGCTTAATGACGAAGCCTGACATCGATTTTGACGACACGTCGAATTTCCGCCAGACAGGCAATAAAAAGAAGAAACAGGCTCAGAAGGCAGCGGATCAAGAGAAATGGGCAGGGGACGGCGACGAAGGGGCCAAGGAAGGGGGTGAAGGGAGCGAGGATGGAGGCGGAGGTGGTGGGGGGGCAGGAAGTAGAAATAACGGCGGGGATGGCGGCGCTGGGGATGATGGGGCCGGTGAAGAATGGAACGATTGGGGCACAGGGAAGAAGAAGAAAGGCAAGAAGGCCAAGGAGGAGGAGAAGAAGAAGCAGGAGGAAGAGGAGGAAGAGAATAGCAAGAAAGAGAGAACCAACAACCCTTTATCTTGGGCTGACGAAGACCCGGATGACGAATGGGCAGCACTCACTACAACCACCAAACCGGATAAGAAGGATGAGAAGAAGAAGAAAGACAAGAAAGACAAGGTCAGTAGAGCGAAGAGTCGTTGCTAGGTAGAACACAAAGCTAATCTGACGAGGTCACCCCGGCCTCCGAAAAGACCAATGGCACAAGCACGTATGATGATATCAACCTTAATGATGACGCCCCGCAACTTGATCTCAGCTTTGGGGATACGGCAGCGAAGGATTCGAGCTTTGGCGGGTTTGGTGGATGGAACAGCTCTACATGGAACACTGGTAGCAAGTGGGACCTTAGTGGTGCAGACTCTACTGATATTGCAGACACCTTTGCCAACACTTCGAAAGGTTCCACAGCGGATCCAGGTGACACTGGGATTTGGTCATTGGGTGGCAACAAGATGAATAAGAAGAAGACTACGACTACTGGATTCGACTTCGGTGACTTAGGTACGCTAGATGAGACTAAGGAGGATGAGAAGAAAGAGGATACCGAAAAAAAGGACGAAGAACAGTGGGGCGCCTTCGCCACAACCGCTGGCAAAAAGGACAAGAAATCAAAAAAGAAGAGCGCGTTCGGAGATACGACTACAGACATCGATCTCAATACCATCGGTACTGCAGTCGAAGAGCCTGCCGTTGACGATGCCTTGGGCGCATGGGGGAACACAAGTGGCAAGAAAGACAAGAAGAACAAAAAAGCTGACGATGAAATGCCTCCTCCTCCCCAACCTGCAGCTGCAGAAGCTACTGCCAACGACTGGGGTGGGTTTGGCACAAAGAAGGACAAAAAGAAGGGCAAAAAGATACTCGAAGAAACAGAGCCAGGGATCACATCAGTCGCGAACCCAGAGCCTGAGGCTGATGGAGGGTGGGAAGCATTCGCCAGCGGCAAAAAAGACAAGAAGAAGGGCAAGAAAGATGCAGACAAGACCGAAGACCAGGTCGTGGCTGTAGAGCCAGAGCCCGAACCAGCGGATGATTTTGGCTGGGGTTTCTCGGGTAAGAAAGATAAGAAGAAAGCCAAGAAGGACGACAAGAAGGATGACAAGTCCGAGGAGACTACGGTCATGCCTGATCTTGACCCAGAGGTCGATACTAGCTGGAGCGCATTTGGCACGAGAAAAGAAAAGGACAAGAAGAAAAAGAAGTCGTTATGGGATGAGCCTGCGGAAGAGACTGCAGCTGAAACGACTGCTGAAGCCGATGTCGCAGATTCTGGATGGGGAGCGTTTAGCTCGAACTCGAAGAAAGACAAGGACAAGAAGAAAGGAAAGAAGGACGCTGCAGAAGAGACCAAGGTAGTTGAACCTGAGCCCATCGTAGAAGACACTGCCAGTATGTGGGGATCGGGATCAAAGAAGGATAAGAAAGGGAAGAAGAGTCTGATATCCGAGGTTAAAGATGATCCAGTGGTAGCTGCTGATAGCAAATCTGCGAAAGATGCTGCGAGTACAGTCGGAGACGACGACTGGAGTTCGAATTGGGGTGATGACAAAAAGAAGAGTAAGAAGAATAAGCGGAATTCAATGTCAAGCTCTACCAAAGATGACGCGCCAGCGCCACCGCCGCCCGTACCCGCTGTACCAGACATTGCTGATGCGCTCGATACTTGGAGTACTACCAACTCTAAGAAAGACAAAGACAAGAAAAGCAAGAAAAGCAAAGACCCCGAGCCTGAAGCAGTTGCAGATCTTGACGCCTTCGACACTTGGGATACTACCACTGCCAAGAAAGACAAGGACAAGAAAGCAAAATCGAGCAAAGCAGTAGATCCTGAACCAGTTGCAGACATTTTTGATACCAAAGAGGCTGCTGAAGACAACGAAGACTGGGCAGTCGGTCTCACGCCCAAAGAGAGGAAAAAGAAGGAGAAGGAAAGGGAGAGGGAGAAGAAACAGAAAGAGAGAGAGGAGCAAGAGAGGCAGGAGGAGGAGGAGGAGCGGAAGAGGAAAGAGGAGGAGGAAAAGGAGGAAGAGAAGGCAGCGAAAGAGAAGGAGAAAGAGGAGAAAAGGCTAAGCAAGGCTGGCAAGAAGGGCAAGACATCTTCTCTTGAGACATCCAAGCCTTCCAAGACTAAGGACTTACTGGAAAACTCAATCCCTGACCCCACGACTGCTGCAGAAGAGGACACGTGGGGAAGCTGGGGAGCTACTTCCAAAAAGGACAAGAAAAAGGGCGGCAAGAAAGACATGGCTTCCAGTTTCGTAGCGCCACCGCCAGCGCCCACTCCGCCCGCTCAAGGCTTGACTGAACCGGAGGACGAGTGGGACTCCTTTGAGGCGGCAGAATCTAAGGCTAAGAAAGGCTCCAAGAAGGACGCGAAAAACGAGGATACTAAGGCCAACAAAGGGTCTGCCAAGAACAAGGACAAGGACAAGTTGGAGGCAGCGGATGAAGAAAAGAAGTCTGCAAAAGACGATGCGAAAAAGAAGGATGCGCCGAAGGAGGACTCGGCGGGAAAGGCGGCGAAGAGCTTCTGGGGAGGCATGGGAACTACATCCAAGTCCAAGTCTGCTAGCAAAGATGATGAGAAGTCGAAAAAGGATGCCAAGGCCAGCAAAGAGGCCGAGGTTGAAGAAGGGTCGACTAATAAGGACAAGGCAGAGGCGAAGCTTACGAAGAGCAACAGTAAGGACAAAGATGAGAAGGCAGGTAAGGCTAGTGATCCGAAGAAAAAAGCGAATACGAGCGATGCTACGGAACAGGCTGCAGTCAAGGGAAAGGACAGCAAATGGAGAAACGCGGACTCGAAAGATAAAGACGAGGACAAGAGCAAAGACGACGACATATTTAGCACCTGGGGATCTTCGAAGAAGACATCTGGCAAAAAGGTCGACGAGTCCAAAAAAGAAAAAGAAAAAGAAAAAGAAGGAAGGGAAAAGGAAATTGGGGGCAAGGATTCGGCCAATCAGAAGGCCTCGCTAAAGAAGGGAGCTTCGAAGGAACCAGAACCTGCGGAGAAAGCTGACCAAGAATCGACCACCAAAACCTCAAAGGCTACCATGTCTGCGACCAAGTCAATAGGAAAGTCATCTGTGCTGCAGCGAGTCAAGGAAATCGAAAAGGAAAAGGACGAGAAGAAGGACAAAGCGTCACCACCGCCAGCGGCAGATTCTGAGCCCAAATCGAAGACTGATAAGAAGGGCAAAGAAACTTCTTCACCCAAGACCAAAGACTTGTCTTCAAGTAAAAGCGTCTCTTCTAAGACAAAAGACGCGTCGCCTGTAGACAAGAAGAAGTCTTCAAAAGACTCGGTGCCAGGCAGTTTTCCAGGTGAAGCCATGGATGACGACATGCTCGACTTGGTCGATGTGGTCGATGATGCTCCAACCACCAAAAAGTCAAGTAAAAAGGATGCCAAAACCACTAAAGACTCAAAGTCAACTCCTAAGGCCCGCGACACGCCCGCTTCAAAGCGACCACCGACTCCACCCCCTGAACCCAAGGAGGAGAAGCCAGCCAAGAAGGAGCGCCCTAGAATTGCCAAAAGTGGAGTTCTATGGGGTGCGCCGAAGAAAGAAGTGAAGAAGGAGTCTACCAGGTCCAAAGACGATGCTGACATCTCACCCCCCCCGAAGGAGAAAGTTTCTCCTCCTGGCCTCAACAGGTCCAAGTCTACCAAGACCGCCAAGGAGAAAGACAAAGAAACAGTGAAATCTGATCCCAAATCATCTGACTCTGACAAGCCCAAGAAGACTGAATCTCGTCCATCCAAGTCTAGAGGCTCAAGCTTTGGCGCCTTCTTTGGAGCTGCACCTACTCCGCCTCGGGTGAAATCTGTTCGTCGTAATAGCACGGGAGTGTCGGGTCCAAAGACAATGTCACGTGGAGATCCCATGGAAGTTGGTGACACTGGTCTTCCGTCACCACCAGCAGAAGACACTCCAAAGATGTCCTCAAAGGCGGCAAAACTGACTGGTACCTCGGGAAAGCTGAGCCGAAAGGACTCAACCAAGGGAAAGCTGAAGACATCAAGTAAGAAACTCACTACAGCGATAGAAGCAACTGAGGGCAGCGCTAACAAGATGAGTTCAGATGCTCCTGATCCTTTCCCCATCGATGATGATGACATGGTCATGGTGAATGGCTTGGAAGATCCTGTTATCAACGCTCCGATCCCCAAACGCTCAAAGTCTTCCAAGACCAAGGACAAGAAGGAAGCAGAGCCAGAACGCGCCTCATCACCGAAGAAAGACCTGCCCGACAGGACTCGCTCAAAACGAGATTCGAAAGTTGAGACTAGCAAATCGAAGAGCAAGTCCAAAGGCAACGATCTGGATGACGATATTGTCCTGGTCGAAGCTGACGGTTCCAATGAAGCTGATGGCCCAGACGACTTGGCCTTTGTTACAAAGCCTAAAGGACTTCAGCGCTCAAACACATCGGCTCCCAAAAAGCCTGAAGGCATAGTGGGCGGTCTCTTCGGTGCCTTCCGCAAGAACCGTCGCGCATCAGATACCTTCGAACGCAGCAAGACAGTCATTGAAGAAGACGAAGTCTCCCCTCGAAAACGCACCGTCGCTGGCCGCTCCTCGCCTACCAAGCGCCCTCGAATCGACTCGCGCCGCCAATCCTCCAAAACCGATCGCGCTGTCGAAGGCTATGTCTACGATATCGCAGGCGATGCTGGCGCAGCCACAGACGCCGACGACACACGTCGTGAAGAGCGCCGAGCCAAACGTGCAGAGAAAGACCGTGCCGCCAAAGCCGCCCGTGACGCCGAACTTCAAGCCGTCGAGGACCGACGCCGTGCCCGCCGTGACGCTGAGAAAGCAAAGCAGAAAGCCGAGTCCGACCGTCGGGCACGAAAGCAAGAAGAAGCCGAAGCACGCTACCAAGCAGATAAAGATGCACGCCGGGCTGCACGCGAAGCACGTCGCGCAAAAGAAGAGCAAGAAGCGAACAAAGACCTCGCAGATGAAGTCCTCCTGAAACCGCGGTCCAAACGCCGGGAAACCGATACTGCAAAGGACTCCTCGCGCCAGCGGCACTCGAAATCCGATCGCCGCCGCTCCTACCTCGATCCCACTGCTGCTCAGCCAGAAGAACCCTCGCGCCATCGCCCCAAGTCCTCGCGTCGGAAGTCGACCATGGAGCCCGTAAGCGACTACTTCGACCCGCGCAACTCCTCCAAACCTGCAAAGACTGAAGACAACGATCCATACGGCGGCAACGACCCCACCTCCTCGTGGGTGAAATCCCAGCAGTCCGATCCCCCCGAAGTGCCGCCCGTAGAGGGCACGGTGCTCGACCCCCCGGCCGCACTCGGCGGCGCCGAGAAAGGCGAGGCGGATGGTCTATTAGCAGATGAGGACGTGAGGCGCAAGACGCGCAGGAAGAGACATTCGAGGATGTACGCCGATCCCATCGCCGAAGACCAGGAGGATCGACGCGTGAAGCGAAGTCCGGAGGCGGGTGGGGGTGGGTTGAGTGGGGTGAAGCTCGGGGGTGGGGAGAAAGTGTTCGATGGACGGACGGGGCAGGGCAAGCGGAGTAGTTGGTTCCAGAAGTTCAAGGGGGGGATGGAGTTGGGTTTGTGAGGTGTGAGATGTGACGAGTCGTGCATGATGGAGTGAGGGATTGGATATAAGAGGGGTCAGACGGTGCAAGGAATGAGGGGGCGCGCCGTTCGTTCTTCTATTATCTACTTTGCCTGCGTGCGGGAGTTTTGCATACTTCTGTTTCATATACCCCCCCCTTTACCAGCATGTATCCATTTATCTCGCCTTTTATCTAGCCAGCCAGCATATATGCAATCCTATTCAATAATATCGCATCGAATCTCGCTGGACAACCAAACACCACACGGCCGACTAAAGTGGCCGTTCAACTGCCATGGAGGCTACGTCTTTTACAGTGCAACGATACTGGGTCACAAATCCCGGCAATAACCAACCGGACCTGATTTAATAAGCCTATGGCCGAAGAAGTCAGAAGCAGGCCGCATCCAATGCGGCCTCGACGTCTTCCAACCGATGTCACTTCAGGCAAGAAAACGTGAGATGCATACATAGCTCAATAAAGAAATCGTGAGTACATATAACCATAAACCGTGATAACCTAAAAACCCAGTCGGATCGTCCGTCTACAATGATCTCACCAGATCGACTGGAGCGTATCCGTAGTTGGGTCGGTAACGATCAATCAACACCAGTCCTTATATAGGATTTATATACACCCCGAGCTTAGGATTAGCGATTTCCGCTTTCGATCGGGAAAGGGAGCAGAGCCGCTCTAGAGGGAGCATCGAAGGAGCAAGGGGACGGAGCGAGTGAGCACCGGGGAGAGCAGGAACACTGAATGGGGGCAGTGCAGGGCGCAGCAGGTGGGAGCCTGAAATGGGGTCCCGCGCGATCAAGAATGATCCTGGCGAGCCTGGGTCAGCTGCTGCCTGATTCCCACGTTTCCCTTTAACGCAGGTGGCCCATTCGTCAAATACTGAACAGATCTACAGCGGTTACCCCTTCGGCTTGGGTTGCAGCCTTCCAGAGCTGGCAGCTTCATCGAGTGATGATTTGCTAATTAACAGAAGAAGTTTTGGGGGACGAGGCTTTGAATCAGAGCACGATTAACACCAGCTTGGATGTAGGTTTCTTTTGAGTGGAGACTGTCCTCGCGGCGAATTATCGCGCACCAGGTTTCCCCTTTGCTGATGAGTACGAGCTCGGTACTGACTCTCAATGTGTTTGTCACTCACAAACCTACGTCTTTTCCAACTCTAGGCTTAAACTTAGCTCTCACTCACAAAGCTGACGACATGGACGTAGACGGTACGTCCTCGATTGAGATGCCAACATCGTCTTCTTCTACCGGACCCTTCTTTGATCAGACAGAACTTTGGACGGATCTCGATGCCTCTGTACGTCCTTCTTTTGTTGCTCATATCGGAACGATACTGAAAGATCGCAACATCGCGCTGGATGCATTAAGCGACTTTGAGGCCCCACGAGGCCCTTTCGATTCGATGGGGTCTTTGACGTAATGTATTAATCCTTACGGCTCCCTCCGAGTTCACGAGAACGCTGGAGCAAGTAATATCATCATATATTAACTTATAGGATTCAATGTATTTTGAATCCTACCAAGAATCTGCACACTTTAGCATAAATATTGTAATAAACGGTATAATCTCGTCACCTGGCTAATGATCGCTGCAACATGATTCTCGCGAGGGTACCGAGGTACTGCAACGATTTGAAGAAGGAAAATCATCATATATTCCGAATTAATATACAAACCATTTTCGAAGTGAAAAAATTCAACACAGGTCACAAAACAGCTGCTTTGGATACTGTCTGGGATATAACGGAGCATCGAGAGCTTAGTTTCAGCGCTTAGACCGGAGAATTCCTTAACTACGACCAGTCCAGAGGCAGGATGTTTCCTCTCCGCTACGGTAACAGACCCACCCAGCTCAATCTGATATTCTTTATTATAGGTCTCCCACGGAGATTCGTCCTTCACCGTCAGAGGTAGCAGAATTGGCTGGACTTGAGGCCTTCTCGTAGCAAACACATCGTGAGGTCCGTTGGGGGCGTCTTTGCCTGGCAAAGCCTTTGCAGCGGCTGTGCTGGTGCCTTGAGGACGGTGCCCATTGTCGCCCTCAGCGGAGGCTTTAGACTTTGGAAATCGTAAACTTCTGATTGATGACTGACCTTGACTCGCCGCCTCCTATACTCTGTACAAGCGTTTGAGATAATATGCGAACGCTTTCTGAACCGCGTAAATATCTCCGGGCCCGCAGTCTTTGGCTTGGGAGTTGCTGTATCGTTTGCTTTACGACGTTATCTGCCGTTTCGGGAGTCTATTATATCGGTAGAAAAGAGTGTATCGACCTAAGAAGGATGGTAGGCCGATCGAAGCGTTGATAGAAACATTGATACCGGCGGGGAGTTTAGCGTTAGCCAAGCCCTTTTTCAACGGAAGTAGGTAGGAGTAAAAGTGCTTCCTGCAAACTGGGTGTGGGGATATAAATGAAGATCACGCCGGGCCACTCTGCCCTGAAGGGACAGGGGCAGACGAGAACACGTGGATGAGACTCTGGTGGACGAATCAAGATCGGAAAGGAAGGTCCAAGAAGCGTAAAGTTAATTGGACGATAACAAACCGATGAAGAGCGGGGGTCCTTCAGCTCCCAGGTCTATCCCAGAGTCAAGGTCTGCCCCTCTACTGTGTCCATTCTACAAGAGCAGTGAAAAGCGTGGAACAGGTCTTGTAGACGCGCCTCTGGCCCAAGTATGGGATATCATTGGTCTTGAATTTGCACTACGACCTTCCCCTTGGCGCGACCGGTCGCAAGTCGATCGTAAGCCTGTGAGAGAAGTAGATGTCAATAAAAGCTGACCTTCCGGGGAAATCGGGTTTTTTTGTTTACCTTCACCAAATCTTCCATTTCCCATTCACTGTCGATAACTCCGATCATGTGTCCGGCCGCCGCATACTCGCGCACCTCTTGCAGGCTCTTCTTGTCCACTCTCGCCGAATGGAAGAGACACCGCCGAGGTGTACCGCCCAGTATAACTGGTCTGATCTTCCTAATTTGTCTGCTTAGTGCCCACCAGAGCATGGTGAATATGGTGGCTTCTCCGGAGTGAACAATATGGAGATTCCCACCAAAGAGAAACAAGCCCGTTGGTGTTAGATAGGCGGGACTCTCGGTGTAGAGTTCATCGTTTGTGCCGGCGACATCGAAGATGGTGTCGAAAGGCTCGTCGAAATAGGTCTTGACAAGGAGTTCGTGGAGTTTAGGGTGCTTCGTGTAGTCGATAACCTGATTCAACGAGTCAGCTGCTTGCTATTAGAGTGGCGTAATATCACGGTCAGTAGCCTCATGTAATTTCATCGAATCCTTCGATGCCAGAAAGGACTCGATGTGGACCGATTCTAGTACTGGGTCTTGCCTCGTCTGCCCCCAGCTTGTGAACCATGTCCATATTAGGCCCCGAGCACGTAGCCACAATCCTCCCACTTGATCCGACGACACTCTTACATGATTGTACCAGCAGAGTTCCCAAGGCACCGCTCGCCGCCGTGATGAGCACCTTGTCACCATTCTTGATCTTGGAGAGCTCGATGAACTGCACAACCGTGCACCCCATGGCTGCGAGACCAGCGGCGTCTTGGAGAGAGACGTTGTCAGGCTTCGGGACCACGAAGTCGGCTGGAGACACCACGTATTCGGCCATGGTACCGCCGTGTTTGAAGTGGGCAGCAAAGTCCTGGCCGCCAAAAACTACCTCTCCCACCTTAACGTTAAAGACCTGTGAGCTTGCGGCATCGATGATGCCTGCAAAGGTCATCTCTGGAATCCAGGGATTGGAGGTCAAATGGGGGATTTTGCTGATCAACGCTCCATAGCCGACGAACGCGCTGGAGTACAAGACTTTGACTATCACCTCTGTGGGAGCGAGCGCGGTAGCGGATGGCCGAGGGATGTCACCACGGAGTCTGAGGACGTCGGATGGGCGCCCTTGAGAAGTGAAGGTCCAGGCGCGCATGGTTGAGGTCTCGATGGGGCACGAAATAGAACTGATGGAGCCTTGTCAATGTCTCATACCTAGTCGAATTAGACAGTTTGCCAGGTTGCGGTGGATCGAATGGAGAGGATGTCGGCTTCGCGGCACTGAACCTAGGGACACAATCTAAAGAGCTGACGATGTGAATCTCAGAGGGTGTTTTAGCAAGGCTGGAGCAGCGGAGATTCCCAAGTCGACCAACTCTTTACAACATCTCTTGTCTCATCAATGTCCGCCTTTAGACATGGACCTCCAGACAACTGACTCTGTATGAGGTCTGCGAGCAGCGTCGACAACTTGAAGTCCGAACCAGAACAAAGGACGACTTCTTCTGATACCTAGCGTTCTTAGTCCGGACTCCACTCTTTGTCATTGATTGATTGATTGATTGATTGATTGATTGATTTAATTCGGAACTCAGTTTTGCGGCTATGCCGATATTAGGTTTTCCTTCGTTGACGGAATAATCCAAACTTTATATTATTAAATAAAAAATAAACGAGAATAAATACTTCTGTTTTATAAAAATTCCTTAATACTTTTTGTATATTTTTGAAATATTTTATTTTTAATAAATATTTATAAAGTTTTGTTTAAAATATAAATCCGAAAAAATTTAATAAAAATTATTATTTTTATTAATTCGGGTTTAAATATATATTAAAAAAATATTAAATTATTCAGATACTATTTTATTTTCATTACTTTATTCTGATTATAAGAATTTATAATATTATTATTCTTTGAATTTGAACATAATTGAAATATAATTTTTTTTAAATTATAAAAAATCAAAAATTAAAAATTAAAAAGTATATTTAATTCGTAAATTATTAAGTAAATATTTTTTTTATTAGCAAATCCAGAAAAATTCCAAATGGATATTAGCAAGTCGATTTTCTAATCAGCCGCGTTTAGTACGATTAATACGATTGGCAGGATTTTGCCAAGAAATTTTTTTGCCAAGCTTTTTTTAGGGCCGGGAACTAAATCTTTATTTTTAAAACGGCTATATCTTTACAGTTAATCAACGTTTTAAAAAAAAAAAATTTTGAAAATTTCGCTAAAAATAGCCCTATACGAAGTTATATTACCCGTATTAATCTAGCCTTTAGGCTCTACTTAAACGGGGCCTTAAACAAAAAAAAAAAATTTTTTTTTTTGGTGGTGCTGATTGCGTTCTGATTTGGTACGTTTTATACTGAGAAATTTGGACATAAGCAGATCCGCTAATCCGGATTTTTGCTGCTAAACGCACCAAAATAAGGTTTCCGGATTTGCTGATGTTTATTAATTTGTTTTCATTTATAATTATTAAATTATACTATTTTGAATTATAAAAGTTTTTTTAAATTATTGTTAATATACTTTTTCTTTTCAAACCGAATTATATATAGTTTTTTAAATGTTTGTTAAAGAAATGAAATGTTTATTTACGTTTTTTAATACTTTTTGTTTTATTAAATATTTGTTGAGTTAATCTTTTTTAAATTATTATTTTTAATTTTAATCTTTCTGTTCTTTATACAAAATTAATTTTTTATATATTGTTATTTTTGAAAATATTAAATTTTTTGAATTAATAAAAATATTTTATTATATAAATTCTTTGTATTTAATAAAAAGTTTCTTTTCAATTATATATATTAAATATTATCGATTTCAATCGAATAATATAAAAAAATAATTAATATAAAGTTCAAAATAATTATCATATTAAAATAAATTTATTTTAAAATCAATTTGACGGTAAATTTTTGAAATTTATAATATTTAATAATTTATATTATTTTTTTATTAAAATGTAAAATTTAATTAAATATAATCGTTAAATATAATTTTTAATAAAATACGTTATATAATATTAAAAGTAATAGACTTAATGACAATAATGGAATATAAACGCGTCAAACGCTGTTTTTTGGAAATTACGAAATTTTTTGATGCGTTACTGTACTAACAGTAAGGTACCTAAGGTAGTTAATAAGGCCAGACCACGAGAAAAAGCGGCGACAACGTCAAAAATTATCTAATGATAATATAACTCCGTTCATACAGTCCTCTCTTCCTGTACTCCATAACGACTTCTTTACTCCTCTTTGTTTATCGCCTTCCGTCTTTATTCTACAACTTGTGATAAGTTAGACCCATAATAGAGTAGGGATTTGGAGCAAGCACCCGCATTGTCTATGAACTAATCTCCGAGCGTACAGAGATTTAATCTACTTGGGGGATTGGGTGCTCGAGGCGCGGTGAACCGAGACATTGATTGAAGGGGTTAGCGCGGTTGGAGGAGGCGATCCGTAGGTTGGGAGCCTGGTCGTTGAGTCGTAACCCGCTCGAGACTCAAGCTCGATTGCACCTATTCGGTGGAACATTGCCTAGATTCTGGATGAACGAGAGAGGCTCGATGGGAGATGAAATGGAGGAGAAAGGACCAATGGAAAGATTTCTCAAAAGGTTTTTTTTTGGTATGGGAGTCTTTGTATTAGTGGCACCGCTGGAGATGATGTAAGTACGATTACCTTCAAATCTCTCTCTGACGAGCAAATTCACTACTTAGCACGAGAAGAATGAGTCCTGTGAGTCATAGGGGGATTTCGAAAAGATGATGATGAATCTCGAGGCTTTCCCACTGTACACAAATTCTATTCTCAAGTCTACCAGCTCTAATGCAAAGTATCTACCCATCAAAGCACTCATGCGTAAACCGTTGGAAATGTAGCAAAACAAGCAAAACAGATACTACAATCCCTTCCGACCCTGACACTCTGCTCCTCATATACCTCAGCCCTGTCTCCCCTAGACACCGCCTTTGAAGTCCTCCCCGCCGGCCGCCTCATCAACTGTCATACACTCTCCCAACCCACAAACATCGAAGATTGTCCTGGGGTTGACCCCACTCCCCTGGATCCCCGTCACACCCTCCGTCTTCAGTTTCTGATACGTCGCCTTGATCGCCAGGAACGCAGGCGCCAGCGCCGCAAACGAGAAGATCATGATTCGGAAGCCCATCTCGCGGGCTTCGTCGACGCTGATCAGGGGCGAGTGGCCGTTCTCGACAATGTTGAGGAGAAGTGGCCAGGGTGCTAGGTCCTTCACTGCTTGTGCGGCTTCGGCTTTGGATCGGAAGCCTTCGAGCAGGCCGACGTCCGCGCCGAGGTCGCGTGCCTTATCAGTTGTCAGCCAGGATCAATGCCAATTGAAGGAGAGATGGAAGCCAGGTTGGGAAACATACCGCTTTCAAGCGCGAAATGGATTCATTGTAACCCAGCTGCTGGTTTGCATCTGTGCGAGCAATGAGCACAATATCGGACCTTAGCTTGTCTTTCGCAACTTTGGCACCGCGAATACGGCTCAGGTAGATGTCAGTGGCGACGACCTTCTTGCCGGAGAGATGGCCGCAGCGCTTGGTGAGCACTTGGTCTTCGATGTGGAAGCCAGCGACGTTGGCACGGACGTATTGTTGGACTGCCAAGGCAACGGTGTTGGGACCTGTTCACGGTGAGTGGCGGCGATTGGGGGTTTGAAAGACGATCCCAATGGCGTGAGAAAGAGGATGAAAAAGAATTTAAAGATGCGATGGGAGGGCAAGAAGGAGGGCTGAGGACGTACCGCCGTAGCCAGTGTCCATGTCCGCAATTACGGGTGGGCCATTGGTGTCGAGGTTGCAAATCATATCGGCGTGAAGGCGCATGTCACTGAGTTGGGCGAGACCGAGGTCGGGCTGGCCCAGGCGAGAGGCGGTGGTGCCGGCGCCCGTCTGTAGTGCAAGTCAGAACGAGATACTACAAGAGAATAGGAAGACATTTCGAAGTACCATGTACATTGCATCGAAGCCAACAGATATGGCAATGCGAGCCGAGAACCCGTCGTAGACACCCGGACAGACAATCAATTCATCCGTCCTCTCCAATTGACGTTTCAATCTTGTAGCAGGCGACAGGAACTCGTCCATTTCAGGGAACCCCGCCAAAGCTGGGTTTATGGCAGTGAGGTCCTGGCGGTCATCAACGCCGGGAGGGAGGACTGCTTCGGGTGTGATGTCGTCCGGAGGCGTCATTACCCCGTCCACATATTGGTGGCTACTACGCCTGCGGGCGTACTGAAGTTTGACTGCAGGCTCTGGGAGCGCGGCGAAGGTACTGTCCATGGGAGTGCCGCGGTTGGCAGAGATCTCCCTGAGCGATTCTCGTCTCTGCTTGATGGGGACTTCGGATATTTGGATGGTGGCGTTCTCCTTGATGTCATTCGGAGGCGTGACAGCTGCATTAGGGTCTTCATAGGTGCTAATGATAGAATCATGGGGGATGGTGAAGCCGCGCTCTCGTAATGTGTCGGGGTTCTCGTTGACGTTTTCGACTAAGATACTTGAAGGACCTTCCAGAGATTCTGCCGGCTGCTCGATAGCGGGGTCAGAAACATGTGCAGTACTGCAACGGCGATTGACATTTACACCGCAGGTAACATCTTCAGTTGGTACGAAAGCAGTGTCCATATTGGACTATTTGGACGTCAATGCGAGGAACGTAATCTTCTGTAGATTCTGATATAGTAGGAGACGCAAGAATAGCGACCCTATTAAGAAATGCAGAGAATACAATGTTCTTCGGGAAGGATATACTCATTGAGGAGGATTGTTATGTATGCGTCCTTGAGACATGCTCGGCCGGGCCTAGCGAGCTCTTTTTCCGATGTCGAATGCATGCGCCGTGCCAAGTGCACCAAAATGCCTGCTGACATTTCCCATGTTATGCCAACGTCACGCCAAGCTTCAGATTCCCGCGGATTGTCACTCGAGTCATGAAGAGGCGGGAACCTCCTTGGAATAGAGTTATCATCAGGACGTCTTGGCAAGAATGCGCAAGTGGACGACGCATGTTTCATGCCGCTTAGAAGTTAAGATGTCATCGGTCTTGGAAGGACATGCTCATTGCGTAGCAAGGAAGAGAAAACCCCTTTTATGGACTGTAAGCGGCAGAGTGACTGCCAAAACAAAGCGTAGTTGGGTAGTATTCTACCTTACTAGCAGCCACAACCCTATGGGTTCACTAGTGAGGGAATGGTAATGTGTGTCCGCCCGCCTGGTGAGGCGAAGGCGCCTCCTTAGCCACTGCTAAAATGTATGCGCAAATGAAAGGCTTGTGAAGAGTAGCAAGCCGCGATTACGACTGAAGACAACACGCGCGATTGTGGATCACTCCGTAGCACACAGTACCTGTAATGAGGCAATCCCACAGTGATGAATGTTGGACCGAGCCATCTCATCTGTTATGTAATCACCATGGATCAGCCTTGGTTGGCCTGGCGGCATGAAGCTTTCTGAAATGCCTCATCTGGTGCACTATATGTAGCTATTTCATGTGAGATAGATAGCTGGTAATAGCTGCATTTGACACTGCTGTTCAACAATTAACTCACAGTAAAGTGTGGTTGAAACATGCAAGAGTCGGTCTGTTGTTGTACTGTTTTTGTAGGGCCGTGAGCACATTACATGTCAGTTCTCATGGCTGTTCCACGAGATTTCACAATTATCCAAGAGAATTACCTACCTTGGCATGTGTGTGGTTGGACATTCTTCACGCTTGAGGCTAATGAGTTTCTAAAAAAGGTATTATGCCGCGTGGTGACTAACACAAAACGACTGCCGTCTTTTGAGTGTGGAGTCATTGGTAGAAGATGTCGGTCTCCGGCTAACCCGCATACTGAGATCCTTTCTCGGCGACTCAAGTTCCTTATACTTCGAATCGTTAGATGGAATGTAAACCATGGGCGGCTTTAAGACGTGGAAAGCTCCCAGCGGCCAACCACCATGGAACCGTCGTTGGCATTCCTCGTATTGGCCCCCTAAAGCCGCCCGGAGCTGTCCTGAAACTCCCCCCTGAGCCAAGAATGTTTGACTCAATAGAAGTGGAGATCAGGGCCCCTTGGCACCCGGAACATTGACTTCCGGGGCCAAATCAGGTGTGTGCCTGACCGTTAGTAGATCAGGAATCATCATGTCTGTTGGCGGGCACGGAGGGTCAATACGAGTAGGCGTGGCGTTAGGACGGGAATATCCATAGCGTTGTTTCCCGTGGAGGCTCTTATGAGAAAGATACCTTTGCTAGTCGTCATCGTACACGACGGACATCCACGTCAAAGCCGAGAGGTTTATTAATTCTCGAAACGGATACATCCCCTGAGTTGCAGGATGAAGCGCAGTGCCAAGGTCTTGATCATGCGGTCCCAGCGCAATGCAGCATACCTTATTTCGCTACAAGCGATCCATCTACATGCGTGATATGCTAGCGACTACTGGCTTGCTCTTGATACCTTGCGGCGATACCAAGAGCCAAGACTTTTACATAGCTTCGGCCGAGGGGGCGGGTCGACTCAACCCTCGAGCCGAAAGGCAGACTTGTGGGACCGCCAACAGGTCGCCTACGCAAAGGGCTCTTGGCATTACGTTCACCTAACATGGCACTCCCCTTTATGAGCCAAGATCGTGGTCTGGGGGTGAGAAAATATAGCTGCGCGGATTCTCGCTGCAGTCTTGGATTTTACCATCGGATTCAAACACCGTGTCTCCACAATTGACTCAGGAGACATGGAGGGAAGACATCACAATGGCCCCAAGTATGATGTCTTTCTTGTGGGATCCGTATATCAAATGCTGGAAGGAGAAACCTCGATAGGAAACCACAATCGAGTATATTCGAAGCCCGTCTCGCGATCAACACCCCATCTTCATCTCGCTGATGCGAGAGACCCCCTCCACCGCCATCCTGAAGCTTCCCCCGCACCGAGAAAGATATGTATCCACAGCTGTATCCATAGGGAACGCTCCTCTATCGACCTAGAAGGGGCATCCGCTCGACAGACTTGCAGCATCCCTAGAGTCCCTTCAACATGTCCTGGATTCCCAATGTCCTACCCACCCACGGCCATGGGAAAGGAGACTTCCCAAGAGCGGAATGATTCCACCTATCCACTCACAAAGCTGGCAACAAGTACTCTTGAGCAGACCAATTCCCCCTATCCCCCATCACCAACCCCATCAAGTCCCCAGCAGACCCTGCGACCATCACGTCCTCGGACCCTCCGATCATCAAGTCCCCAGACCCTAGCCCCATCGATTCACCAACCGCCCTCGCGTCCTCAAAGCCCCCGAAAACCAATTTTGATGCAAACACCTCCTCCACGCCCAGCCAACCTCACCGCCCTCATCTCCACCTACCACACCGATCTCCTAATGCTAATCTGCTGTCTCATCTCCGGCCTCGTTGACAGCACAATCTACAACGCCTATGGCACGTTCGTCTCCATGCAAACCGGCAACACCATCTTCCTCGGCCTGGGCGGCTCCACGGGGCACACGACCTCCAAGCCTTACGGCTGGGCAAAGTCGCTGGTTTCGATCTCTTGTTTCTGCTTAGGCTGCTTCTTCTTCTCTCACGTCTCTCGAATGCTAGGCGGTTTGAAACGCGGGACTCTTATCACGAGCTTCCTACTACAAACCTTCATCATCGCCATCGCCGCGGCCTCTGCGCAGGTGGGCATTGTCGAAGGCACTCTCCGCAACATCAGCACCGACATCGACTGGCGCCAACTCCTCCCCATCGCGCTCCTCTCCTTCCAGTCAGCCGGCCAGATCGTCGGCTCTCGGACGCTAGGGCTGGCGGAGATACCGACGGTGGTGCTGACGAGCATGCTGCATGATATTACTACTGACCCCGCTCTGATAGCACCGTGGGGGAAGAATGTGAAGCGAAATCGGAGGGTAGCTGCATTTTTCGCTATCTTGGCAGGTGCTGTTGCGGGAGGGTTCGTTGCAGCGAAAACGGGGAGGATGCAATTTCCGCTGTGGATCGCGGCGGGTCTGAAGCTGGGCGTTGTAGGAGCTTGGATTGTGTGGCCGGCGAAAGAGGAGAGTCCTGTGTTGCAGTCGACGCGCCAATATCGTTGATTCACCAATCAACGTACGTTGGATTGCTAATTCAACTGACGATTAGCTTTTCAACGTACCAAGGTAGGTGATTGGCCAATTACCTAGTTGACAGCCCAATACGGATACACAATTGGATAGCTACTTAACTAGAGCCGCTTTTCCCTTAGTATTTGGCCAGTCTATAACACAGCTCCAGTATAGCCTTACTGCAACGGCTCAGGGCCACTCTGCCTCAGCTCACCTTGAAGCAGCCGCTGTCCACCTTCAAGGCTAGAAGCGGAAGGAGCAGAAAAGTTTCGAGGTAATGTCTAGTTAGGTAGTTATGAATTGCGGCAAAGTGTATTGTGGTGTGTCTTGAGCACAATATTACACCTCTCTGATTTTGCACTTCTTGCTGTCGTGTATGTCTGTCTATCCTGCTTGCATCTATGCCACTAAGACGAATGTAAAGAGGTGGCATAAGTGGAGAAAAGCAATCGGCGATGCGGTATGCACTCGCCACTGAGCCATAGAGCTGCAGAAGCTCTCTCGCAGACGAGCGATCTTACGTTTTTCTCAACTATTGCCGTATGAAATACAAAGGAGGATTAAAATCGAAGGTAATAAATAACATAATTAAAAGATTTAGACCGAAAAGATTCCAATAGAAACGTTAGAAATGGCGGTGCGCCGTTTCCTTTTATACCATACAGCAGTAGCTATTTCTGAGGCGAGCTAGAATAGGTAGCGCGAGTCTGTAGCCCAGGGAGGGTGTCGCGTCACCCCTGCTCACCCACTCGACCACCAAAGCGGCAGCCCCCGGGGTGAGCCGCAACTGAGCTGGGGCGTGGGGGCAGATTTCTGCGCTCTTCACGCGTTCAAGATTTTCGCGCCATTTGGCCATATCATCGTCTTTCAATCCCTTCGAACCTTGGTCCAAGCCAGCGGCTATACAAAGGCATACCCTACCCCCTTCTTACAATCGATATAGTTTTAAAATCGAATAAGATCAAATGTCAAAAATATTAAACGTCAACCTCGAATAATAAAAAGTTAGAATGGAATACTCGGAGTTTATATCATCTACACGCTTAAATTGAATATTAATAAGGAGGTAACTTTGGAATATTCAAAAACAAATTGTTCGTAAAAGCATACGTTTAAAAGCAATATAAGCAGATTTACTGCCGAGAGAATCCAGAATTGATAGAGAAGCTCCCCTCATCCCGCTAAATTGGAGTTTGACAACTCGTACCGCCTGCCTCGTTGGCTTGGTCGCGACGTATGCCATTGGCCTACCAGTCCTGGTTTATGGAGCATATCGACTGCACGCCGCCCTCGTCGCGACGGCTGGAGACGGCAACGCAAACGCGGTCGCCAACAGCAATCCTCTCGATACCTTCAACTTCGTATCAGGCTTGCCTTTACTCAAGGAACTCGTACCATTAAGTGTCAACACGGGTGTTACCGCATTGACGGAAAGTCTCGGCCTCATCCATGCTACCTCGCTGCGATGGAGCTTACTGCGGGAAGGTCGTCTTGATTTCAACTCCAACCTTCGCCCCTGCACCAATTCTCGCCAATGCTAGGCGAATTCGTGGATTTCCAATGTATTTAATGCAATCTTTCTAATCGTTTCATACGCTTCGACGTCCTTGGTCTTCGTGCCTGGCCCGACAGCAGCAGTGTCGCTAGCTACCCAAGGAGAGTCTTATAATTCCATCAATCCCGCCACCGGAAAATATGACAATTCACACTTCGACAACGGTCTTGCAATTTCCGGCATCGCACTGATCACTCTTGGAGGAAAAAATAAAGTGATCGGGTCATCGCGTCTTTCTACATGTGTGGATTACGGCATCTTCCCTATCCATAAGATTATGGGAACTTCTTCACAGCCATGGACACTTTTCACCATTACGAACATATCCACATGCTTCAAATTAACCTCACAATGTAGTACCACAAGATCTACAAGCCTCCAAACTAATCCTCTATAGCATCATCAACAGCAGACATCTGCGAGCACTTGCCACGGCACTTGGCATGCGACGGTGTGTACTTCATCAACTGGAACTTTTAACTAAGTCCAAACTTCTGCTTCCACCACGCAAGCGGCCGCCCCGTCTGAGCAACAACGGACAGCCTCTCCCGAGCGGCGCGTCCGTGCGCGCCGTTCGAGCGCAGGGAACTGCTCTGCGCCAGAGTGGGAAGAAGCCGAGCCGTGTCGGTAACATGCCGTAGCTCCCTCGCCGGCGTAAGCCGCAAGCCGCAGCTTTTGATCTTGAAACAAAGCAGGTCTGCGGCGCTGATAGAGGGCAGCGCGTTTGGAGGGATGCTGCTGATTTGCACGGCTGCGGTGGGAAGGGATGGGGACTGTGGAGGAGCACTGGTAAGCTGGGAGACTTCTTTTATCTTTGGATGATGGCTTGCCTGTCCGTAGGACGTCAAACGATTTCACCAAAGTCAATGAGTGTCTTCCTCTTGAACTCTTTTTCGCGTGCCTGTTTTCTTTCGCCTCCGTCCATGCCGCTGAAAGATTGATCCAAAAGACTCTGCCGCCTTTGCTTGGCCTTGTCTATCTTGTTCTCCCTTTTCAATGTCCAATTGTCGTTCCGACCACATCTTGATGGTTCAGGATCAGTGCCTGTCAATCCCGCCTTCTTCCCCAGAGCCAACCTTTCGGCAGCCTCCTCATCCTCCGAGTCATCTTCATAACTATCCTTTTCGTCGTCGTCTTCCTCTTCCTCCTCGCCTCGGCCGAGGTCAGCACAAGCATCATGGATCTCCTGTAAGTCAGGATTATCCAACTTCATGGGCGTAGTAAAGGAGCACCAAAGGAACATTGAAAGAGCCCTGACGGAGCACAATCGGAGCAGGAGGAGCATTTAGGGAGCAGGAAGGAATAAGAGGGAGCAGGGCTTGTACTAGATGGGGCCCAATATGTAGGCGCCTATAAACTGGCTCTTCAAAACAAATAAGAAGTCGCCTCCTAGTTAGACTTGACCACTGCTGCCTAGCACCCACTCCCTTATAATCGTTAAATGTCTCCTATCGAGTTTTCTTCATCATAAATTGGCCCAATGACGCTCACAAAGATACCCCCATTGCAGGGTTCATAAAGCAACGAAGCTTCTGTCTCTGCGGCAAAATGCACGTACTACACCATCTAGTCGTCCATCAGCGGTCCGTCAATGCCATCCTCAATCCTCAACTCGTTTCAACCAAGGATCCTCCAGAACTTGGTCTACGGTTGCTCTTTTCTTTGGATGAAGATTCGTCATCCCCAATATCAATACCTTTTCCTTTGGGTTTGTATTTTGCGTGGAGAGGCATAAGATACTATTTTGATGAATTCAGGTCATCTGCGAAGGGCGCAGCGCTGAGCGGGAACCTATTTATTCTATGCCCTAGGGATCGTAGCAGATATCACTCACTTGCATTCCCTCATTCAATGCTCCCGCCCGTTTTCCCTTGCGACTCTTCCCATAACCCAAGCCAACCACCTAATCATCCCAACTCCTCAATCCGCCATTCAAAAAACTTCCTCGCCTCCACCCTTCCCATCCAACCACCCCTGGTAACCCCCCCGGAGATCATCAAGAGTGACCACCCTCCTCTTCTCCCCGTTCCCCGCCCGAGCTCCTTCAGTTCCACCCATAACTTCATCACCGTCCCCGCTACCACCGCTCAGGACCCACCCTGCTTCTTCACCCGCGCAAGCGAGGAGGTTGATGATCGTGAGGTAGCTTTCTTCGACTGCCTCATCGTGCCTTGCATCCTTCCCGAATCGGACCCTGAGGCTGGAATGGGATTCTTCCTGCCGTGCTTGCGCGGCTCGGAGCAAGGGCAGTAGGGCTGCTGCTGCGCCGCGGAAGTCGTTGTGCTGTAAGCGCCATGAGGCGAGGATTTTGGGGTTTTTATGTTGCCCTAGGAGGATGTTTATCGGCTCGTGTAATTGGGGGGGAAACGGGAGCGTGATTAGTTTCCCTCCGCCTCCGGGTGTCGATAGTAGAGTGGTGACGAATTGCTCGAGCAGCGTTTCAGGGGTAGGATGCCGGGTTAGTGCCGAGAACGCTGTTGATACGTCAGTGGTAGCGAGAGCCGCCGTGAAGAGAGTTTTGAGTAGTTGGGGCGTATCTTCATTTTCAGGGAGTTGGAGGGCTAGGTGGGCGAAGTGGGCGGTTTCTGTGCTGGTGTGGGGGAAGAGGTTGGTTAGGTGTGTATAGTAGGTTGAGAGGCCGTGGCCTAGGTGCATGGCTTCGAGAGGCGTAAGTAGAGAGTGGGATGCGTGGTGGTAATTGAATTTTGTGGGGCGAGCTGTAGCGATGGTCAGTGTCTTGAGACGCAAAGGAGGCTTTGGGGGGGGTCTACACAGTTTGAAGGCGGCTTTTTGAAAGTATAGTGCTGCTTCTGTGTGTGAACCTTGTAACAAACATAGGCGGCCCTTTATGTAAGTTGCCCAGGCGGTAGAGGGTTGATAGCGGAGGAAATCGGCGGCCAGATAAATGTTTTTGTGGGCGAGAAGGTTGCATTGGATATAGACTGGTACGTCGTTCAAAGGTATTGGGTCGCTTCCGCCGACTACCCACTTCAGGAGGTCTTGGATGTTTTGCGTCAGTGCTTCGCTCTGGGATTGGATTTTGTATGATTGCGGCCTCAGGTCGAGAGCGAAGACGCTCTCGAGGATTGTGAATTTTTTGTCCTGATTTCGGCCACGTTCTACCCGGAGGTTGTTGGCTAGCCATTGCATGATCTGATGTTGTTTGAGTAGCTCGAGCATTTCCTTGTAGATCTGAGGGCAATCAAAATCTTCCATTGGCTTCTCCTCGCGGTCAGTTTCTATTTCAACCACAACCATCAACAGCAACAGATCAGACAGAATCTGAACTCTTGAATTGATCATCTCTCTGGCACCCTCGATGAGTACTCTGAATCCTAATTGGGTATACAGTGAATCCGATGATACTTTAGGCATATCGTGGGAGAAGCGTTCCAGTATTGCGTAGAATAGCTGCGTGTCAAAGTTTTCGACGCCTCCCACTTTTGCAAGTGCTGCATCTAATTCATCAGATTGAGGGCCGTCGATCTCATTTGCAAAATTGCACTGCTCGTAGAAAGCATCCATGCGTATTGGTATAGAGAATGAAGGCTCCAGCCAGAGCTCGGTAGCCAAAACTTGGCTGCAAGTCTGCTGAACACGATGGCTGAATCTTTGTCTGAAAGCTGAGGCGGCTTCAAGGATCACAGCAAGCTCATCTGGAAGTTTTGGTTCATCTCCCTCTTCGGTCTCTACTGAGGGCATTTCCAGAAGATCCATCGACTTGGCCAAGACTGCAGATTTGTTCTGAGAGATGATCTCAAGACGGCTGCAAGTGCGGATGGCTGAACAGCCATCAGCAAAAATGATCCATGGCAATCCTGCATTATCGTCGTGAGCTAAAGACAGGACGTCCCATCTTGATTGGTCTAAGTCTTGAATACACTGCCACAAGATGGTCCACTCTTGATGATTTGCGCTGCGGTATAAAACAAAGTCATGTCCGTTTGCACTTAGATTGACTTGCGAAGCAACGGCGGAGCACATTCGTTCTTGGATAGAGAGCTTGGCATTCTGGTGAGAAAGGCCTCGCTCGGCGCTGTAGGTGGCAAGGGCAGATTCTAAGATGTACTCGGGATATCTGCCGGGACAGAATATATGATCCAGCCACTTCTCAGTCACATCTTCCGTATCCTGGTCGGACACCAAAGGATGCGGGCGCTCATTCGTCGATAAAAGAACAGCCACGGTCCATTGATCCCGCCAGCGTTGGGTGAGATCTTGAAAATCAGACTTCAGGTTGTATAGCTTGTGACTGCGATTTGATCTCATAAGAATCCACATTTCCACTCCGCGACCATTCTCCCCGCTCTTGATTTTGAAGTCAGCAACCTTCCATATTGCCTTGCTCCCAAGGTTTGGATCTGGATCTGGAGCTGTGAGCGATTGGTCGGGAAAGAGGTCGCGAATGCCTAGATCGCCGTGATCTGGAGCTCGAATACCCCAGAATTTAAATTGGCCCAGGTCATGCGGGGAGAAGGTCACAGCGTAATACAAATCTCCGTCTATGGCCGCTTCGGTCTTGAATAGTTGGAGGACATTCGGATTACCAGGATCCAACATGACTTTCGAGACTTCTTGCGGTTCACGATCCTGCCATAACAGATCTTTGGAATATACGCTGGCGGCATTTTCCGGATTCCAAATTCGCAGCTGGTGATTCAGACACACCGCAAAGATATGCTTGCTATCTGGCGATATTGCCATGGTAGTAGGAGTCGTCTGCTCCAGAGTAATGCCATCATATCGTATCGTATTACTTCCTTGCCAGCGTATCAACCCTCTTAGTGAAGTGCCCCATGTTCCGTCTCCGTATATCGATTCGTGCCATTGTGATCCATCTTCATCATTCCTCCTTGTGAGCTGTAGGAGCCGACCATCACTCAGTGAGATAATCAGCTGCAATGCGCTTCCGGCGACCAGGCAATGCGGACTGGCGACGCTGAATGTAGCCGGTCTAGCAACTGCAGCAACCATGGCTGGTTGAGCAACACTCTCTTTCGAAGAGGGCGAGTAGCAGAAGTAATCCTTGGGTAAATTGCAAGTGTAGAGCTCGTTGCCCTTTGTCAACACAAATACGCCCAGCAAGTTCGGGTCTTCCATGTCCACCAAAGCCACCCCACCGCTCTTGATCTGAGTTGAAAAGCATATCTGGACGGCGAACGCAGCTTCTTTTGTCTCTCGGTCACTTTTGCTCAGGTCAGCGGACCGTAGTTCCAAAGCTTTCCGATCTTGGACAACACGCCAAAGGAATCGCCGTGGGTGTCTTGCATGTTTGCTGAAATGTATAGAGCCACTACTCGCGATGTGGTACTTTGCGAACAAGTCTTGGTCCTTGAATGTGGGCGAGGGTTTGAGAGCGCGGCGCTGTTGGCGAGGGCGGGCATCAAAGGCTCTGATTGTCGGGATCGAGAGTTGAATCTCTACTCCGCTGGGGCATCCTAAGGCTGTTCGGGTCTCCTTGTGTAGGCACAATGAGCCCACTGGGGCTTCTGAATCCATGGGTGATCTGGTGATGCTCTCTCCATACTGCGTTGTGGAAGACGAAATGGAATCGCGCGAGTATAGCAGATATCGATTGAGACGCGAGATCTACGGACGCAAGCGATGATTGGTCAACACTGTTTACCAGATATGAACAGATACAATGTATGCAATGAATTTCCTCTGAAATCTCTGCTCCTAATTGCAATTCTCCTCGTGCCTCCAGCAAAAAAGAAGCTCTATAGAGTACTACCCAGACATCAGCAGTGAATACATGCCATGCTGCCAAAACCCCGCCATAGCATTCGTACAGAAACCCCTCCTTCCCTCTCACACTTTGACCTTTCCACCCTTTTCATTCCACCTCTTCAATGTGTCTTGCGCAGTAGCGATTTTCAGACCAATTCGCGCGTCCAGTTCATAAGCCTCCCACTTGGCTGCCTTCTCAATCCATCCTTCACACTCCCTAGCCCATTTCTCTTCAGTCTCTGCCTCATTCTTCCTCGCTGCATCCCGGCTTTGCATCCAGCAATTGACGCCCATCTCGTAGTGTGCTGCTGGTCCTGTCCAATCGTCCTTCAACCCCCCTTTAAGTTCCGCACGATCGATACTCAGGACACTGGTCTTGAGTGTCTTCTTCGCCTCGTCGAACCGGCCTAGATTACGCAAGGTCACAGCGCGGAGAACGGCAAGTATTGCTTTCTCCTCTACTGCTTCACTGGCCCACAAAGGATTTGAAGACGGATCCTCATTCAAAGATAGTCGCTCCATACTGACCTCAAGCTGCTTTCGATCCATACGCTTGTATCCGCTCCAGAAGAATATCATCTCCTCTATAGGGCTGACACCTACAGCATCTATGAAGGATAAGTTACAGTCGTGAGCTCGTGCATCCCATTTCTTGATTTTGCGGACGACGAAGATATCGAAGGGTAGCTGCCTCGCCATGAATTTCTTTTTTCCAGCATGCTGGGGCGCGAGTCTGAGGAGCTTGGTAGCCTCTTCAGCATGCTTAGCTGCAAGCTTGGGGTCTGAAAACTTGTATTGGCGGTAGAGCTCCACTTCAGCTGCACCAGCTATATAGTAGTACAGAGCGTGAGACCAGTTGTTGAGAGATACGCATGTGACAAAAGATCTCGAGCAGAGGGCGTAGTTGTGGCTGTGCATGGAATCAAGAGATTTCTCAAACATTTTCAGTGCAGCCACCTGTTTTAGTGTCGAGTCCGTGGAATTTTCGAGCAGATGTATGGCGTCTGAGAGGCGTTTGTTCTATCGTACAGGTCCAAGTTAGCATTGCTTTCCTAGGGCAAGAAAACGAGGAGTGAGAAATGCCCCACAAAAAACTTGCAAAGGAGTCTCGATAGGCATTCGCTTGTCCGGAGAGGGAGGAGAAGGCTCAGAAAATCACCTACCGAGGCAAGCATGCGCGATTCTTCGAGAAGCCAAATTTGCGATTTCGGATATCGTGACCTCATATCCGCGAGTAGAGCTTCACATCGCTCTTTTGGATAACCCTCGACCTGATCGTCACCCATAATTGTAGGATCAGTGTCGGGGATGATATCGGAGAATCCGATCAAGGTGTTGTAATAACCTAGTAACATGAGGCCAGCCATAGCTCCATTTATATTATGGAATTTGCTGGCTTGCCAAAGCATTCGTAATCCTCGTGTCTTGTCTCCGTGAAATCCTATTATGAATAGAAGTTTCCCAAATGCCGGTGGGATCATTGATATCATGACAAGGAGTATGCCAAAGCAAAGATTGGCGCCAGAGTGGATGAAGACGTCGATTGGGTTCGCAAATATTTCAGAATCCGGATCATGATCCAATAGCCCGTGTTTGACAGACGTGGGAGCCTGGGGTGGTGGCATTTCTTTCGCAAGAGGAGCGATGTCTTCATGCTTCAAAGACAGGCCGGCCAAGTCGCTGGTCACGCCATTTGTTTCGATATGTCCATTATACGTTGTTGTTTCGTTTTGTGCAGGCTCCTCGTCTGCGTCGTAAAATTCGTCTTCCTCATCGTCTGATTTTCCGTCTGCAGATGTCTTTGGCTGCACCTGTCCTTTTCGTACACCGTCCATATTCAAACCTGGGGCTTCCAAAGAGTGTATTGAAGTTGGCCTGGACGATCCTTGTGAAGCTGTTCCACCATCAAAGGCACCTGGTATTCTACTCATAGATTTGACGGATTCACTCGAGCCCAGCGAATCCAATGACTTCTTTGGAGTGCCAGTACCGAGTCCATCCCTACTCCTCATGTAGCTCGCTTCAGCAGCAATGATAGTATCAAGCGTAATGAAAGCCTTGCGCAGCTTGTAGAACCCCTTTATACTCTCTGTCAAACTCTCATTTAAGACTCCAAGAACTGCCGCCATTAATTGCGTCTGAGCATGGCATAGCGCAAACTCGGAGCCGGGAGGGTAGAGCGGAGATTTGTAGGCTTTTGGATTGCGCTGCGCTCGTCGATGGTCGGAAGAAGCCAACGATTCTGCGTCAGCCAGTTGGCTCGCAGCTACGGCGCATCAGCGATGCTCCACCAGAACAGACGCATTGTTCTCCCCACCTTCTCGCATGATCTCCTGCTCAAAGCCAAGCGTTGCTCTCAAAAAGGTGACCATGCCTTTCCCAAGCTAACTCGCAAGACAGTATCAGCGTAATTCCTTTCATCAGCCTCAAGCACAGGCATCTTGTAACCTCCGGCATACCCTATGGAAAGTCGAATTCCCACTCCCTAAGCCAGCTTCGGCGCCTTCAAGGTCATCGTTCATAATATAAGTAGCCGCTCGCATTGCCGCTTCCACTGATATCCCCGTCACCAAGAGCTCTAGCATTGAATGTCCTCAGGTAACTCACGGTTCTGGGGTTCGGCAAGCGAGTCCAACGAGTGTGTGGACGAATTGCCCTCTCTCTTGAGCCATCCTTTCAACATGTCGGGCCATCAATCAGAAGCCAATGCCGCAGAAGACGATTGCGTGTCTAGTCATGATAAAAATTCCAGCGGAATTGAAGCGCAGAATACATACAGAGAGGGAGAAAAGAAACGTGGAAGGGAAGTGTGAGACAGAAATGTTGGAGCACACGACAATCCCGCCGCATCCCGCCAATCGTCATCATTCAAAAGTCTAAATTCCTAACTTTCTAGTCACGCGCCCGCTAGAGTAAATTTCTATATAAAACTTGTGATACTGGACAGGAAGAGCAGGCTGTACATTGTTTCTTCATAGTTCCTCTGGAGATTTGAGTTATCTAGATGATGCAAGTACAATTATTACGATCCCTACGCCCGGAAATTCGATCCTGGATGACCGCAATGGGCCGACAAACCCTCGCTTTGATTTACTGAGCTTCCACAAGCGTCCCATCCTTCATCCTCATCGGGAATGTCGTCGCCAAAGTCCCATTGCTGAGAACCCTCCATGGCCCTCGTATGTCTTACTCGAAATCCCTCTCTCTCCTCCATAGACTCCTTGCTCATCTACTCCCCTTCCTCCATCGAAAGGGGCCAATCCTCAACTCTCTCAACAATCAAATTGAATACAGCTATCGGTAACCTCCAAGATCTTGGGCATGACGTCCTGATTTCGTGCGCCCACCATTCTTTACGCTGGCAAGGTACCATACCCGTGCTCATTGCCCGTTGATTTGGATCGATCAGATGCAGCATCAAAAGTCTCAAATGCCCACGTCTCGCGTTGTCTTCTCGCTCAAAGGGGATAATACGAGTCCCAAAGTGTTCAAGGTGGTGAGGACTTTGAGCACATCAATTAGATCAAGAGAGGTGTGGCGCTAGCAACATCTATATTGTGCTCATGAAGATAAACTGTGGTGATCTCTATCCTTCAGAGCTTCTGCATCATAAAATGCTGCCCATCCATTTGCCGGTCTCCAATAGGCCTTTTGGCAGACGATGGGTGACCGGCCGACTGAAGCTGTGCCTCACCTGAGAGCTTAGAGCGACTGTATGAGGCTGAGCTTTTTGATCCTTCAATTAGCCGCCGGCAACGTTTCTTCTCTTCTCTTTTCTTCCCTTCCTTCTCCAACATCCAATGGTGAAACTATAGTCTGATAGTGTTTTACATTGTTTGATAAAACCTTGGAAATTTGATACCTTAGGATGTTATAGTCGTAAAAATAACCTCCATGCCTCTAAGCGGACCGCTCAATTGTGTATGAAAATATGGCCGAGCTAGGCGTCATCGCCTCTGTGATTCAGATCGCAGACACCGGGCTACGTCTCAGTATCAAGCTTTATACCTTTGGGGAAGTCGTTGCCAGCGCAGATAAATCTGTTATCTCCATTTCAAAAGACGTCTCCCTCACTTCATCCGTACTAAAAGAGCTCGGAGCAATTCTGCACAAAGACGAGAGTTCCAAATTCCTTACAAATACCGCGGTCAAGACCGCAGATGATGTGGTTAAGGAGTGTCTAGAAGTCTTCCAGGAGATGGAGAATATCATTGTCAAAAAACTACCAAACCTCCGAGCCCCCGGCCTAGAGAAAGCTTCCAAAGCTACTATCCTATTGGAGAGACTTAGATGGCCTTATCTACAGCCGAAGTTGCAATATCTTCAGAGCAATTTGGATAGACTAAAGTCTACGATTTTATTGATGCTCAATGTTATTACTTATGCGCGACAAGTATCCACAAAGTCAGTCCTTTCCAGATAACACGTTTTAGAGAGAAGAACATCCTTCTAAAATAACCTTAGGACGGAACCAGATTACGTTATAGCAGATCAAAAGTCTCTTATTGAAGACCTTGCTCAGTCTAATCAGGACTACATCAAAAGATTCGAAAATCTCAAGTTGGGTATCAAAGCGCAGTCGATCCAATCAAAAACTAGCGAAAATACCTTACCTGGCCAATCTATAGCGAAATTCCAATCAAACGTCCATCTGCTCGCGCAGGAAACGAGTAACTCGAACGCGCCAGGAGTACCTAGAGAATCTAAGAATTTATTCGAAGCATATGCAGAGTCTGCAAAAGATCCACGGTTCACACAGCTCCAGCACTACCTGAGTATGCTAACGGCTATACTGAAAGAAATCGACCAAGCGAAGTACTGTGTCGAGCCTCCTAGCCGGTCCAGGGTTAGAGTCGCTATTCACGATACCTTCGACGAAGAAATGCATTTTCTGGCTCACCCTTTCGGAGACGATTGGCTCAAGCTTGTCACAGACCACTTTGCTTCGCTCGTGGCACCTTCTAGAGACAAGCTGAGCTCGTACGCCAAGCCTCACGACACACTCTCTTCAAGCTCTCCGTTCGAGGTCGTTGGCGAGTCTGCATACGCTTCGTCATCAGGAACAACTCAGCTGAATGAGAGGTCTTCCTCATCGTCGAAGACAGAGGTAGATCTCGATAATGTATTAAAATTGAGCTACCCATCATATCCTCAAGCATCCCCCAGCAATTATTCTAGGCAAAGCCTCTCCTCGAGGTCTCCTTCAAAGTATACTTATCCCGCTCGGAAAAATGAGTTTGAATCGCCATACGCCACTTCTTCGTCCCGTGGAGCCTATGAGAGTTCTGCTACAACGTCTGGATCTTCTTATACAAATGGCTACGGCGGAAGTAGCGAGTCTTCGCTGAACGCCCCTTCTTACTCCGCATATACCACGACAGCTACGACCTACGAACACAGTGGATCCCGAAGAGCTGATGAATGCGGTAAAGTGCATCCTGTCGTAGTCGAAGCACCTTCGATGCCTCGTTGCTGGGACCACGGCTGCAACGGTCGTCAATTCAGCACATTCAGTGCGCTTCTCACGCATCGGAGGGAGAAGTCAGGCCACTCTACAAAGAGCGTATGTCATCGCTGTGGAGCAGAGTTTACAATGAAAACAGCTCTCCATGGACATCTGGCGCAAGATCAATGCAAGAACAGGCCTATGGTAGCCTCTGAAGTAGTCGAAGTCCCTAAACACCATGACCTCGAGCAGGCCACGCAAGATCAAGTAGCAGCGATCCCAACAATGCAGCAACCTATGGCCGCTTCAACGATGGACGAAGAGCAGAGAGAAAGCCTGACACCGAAGCAGCTCAAGACTTCCCCGAAGAGTACACAGTCACAAGCGCGAGATCCGGACCCTGATCTTGTAGAACCAACGATACCCAAGGATCTTCCTCGCCAACGATCAGCCGGGCACAGCTCCGTGGAAAGAGCTCGGGAGAGAGCGCAGCCACAGATGTATGGATCGCCAACGCTTCAGTATTGCAATGCATATGGACAGCCACAAGATTCCTTGCTGGGTCAGGCTATGCCAGCGGGTCGCAAACGCCGCCAACCCGACTCCGCTAAATGGAGACAAAGACGTCATTTGATCCAGGAAGAGCATACTGCTAGCCAACCGGTAATAAAAAGGGCTGCTACACGGCAGAAGACCCAAGGCGGCAGCGAGCAGCCTGCAATACAGACCAAAGTCCGCGACACATCCTCCTCGGGTGCGCAACTGTTCCACAATTTTCCTCCCATGCCACCCAAAGATTACGAGCTCACAAAAGAAAACATTGAGGAACCTCCTTCGACGAGGAAGAGGAAGCGTGCGTATGCTGAGGGTGCTGATTCGGACGATGTTGATTTGATTCTGCCACCACAAGAACACTTGTCCGAGCTCGAAAGTTGCTTGGTCCTTGATCTGGGGTCGGAGAAAGTGCCAACACAGACAGAGCATAGCAAAGCAGCTAGCGGTAGTATTGTGGAAAATCTTGTGGCTCTATGGACGTTGTCGAGCATTTGAGAAGGCAATTGCCAATTCACTGTTCAAGCTCAATCCACGGTGACCGTTGACAGTAAACATAGTTATGGTTTGACTAAGATCAATGACTTTTACCAACGTATGGAAACCGGTTCATCCAGCTGGAAATTTTGGTGGGAATGAAATGTGTTTGAGCAGAAGTAGACGAGAAGAATGAGGTTCTGAACAACAAAATTTTCCGCCGTCGTAGAAATTGAGATTGAGGATATACTGACGTCGATATACTATTCGCCAATAAGGACTTACATTCGTTTTGTGTAGCCGAAGTGATGTTCAAAATTGCGCACTGCATTGTCGCCGAGATCATCGATGACCCACCCCACGACTGGTTCACACCTGCTGGTGCCAAAAGAGCGGATGTATAGGATGGACTTGCGCCATTCCAAGGGTGTGTTATTGGGTCTGGAATCAGAATTGTTCCAAGATATCGTGCAGATGGACGGGGGAAGGGCCTGAGAAAGGGTGTAGGACTGTAGCAGCTTCGCTGGTATCGTCTCTCCGATGAATGCTAAGGAGGTAAGAATCTATGGAACTGTTGGGGCCTTTGATGTACATACTACTAGTAAGATCTAGCCAGGGATACAGTCTTTTGCTTTGCCACTAGCTAATTCTCTAGCAATAAGCCATCATACCCCTGTAGCAAGCTGTGGTCATTCTATGGATAGGAGGCCTTTCGTCCACTCAAGGTTAGCCTAAAGAGCTTGTGGAAGGGATTGCCTGTGGTGCTGAACAGTATTACGCTTGTGACACGCTGTAGACCTTGTGCAGGAGGCAACCTCCACCTCACTCTTGGACTTAGAGATTCATGAGAATACAGACGACAGGAATCCTTGCATTACTAAGGATAGAGAAATGATTGAGTCAATTGTGAGAGCACACACAACCTGCGCGTTTGCGGAACACTCGATGACAAATGTCGAACTGCTGTTTCAATGTACTTAGCAAAATGTTGGCGTCGTTAATCATGGGCACTACATTCCTCGAAGAGGCGAGAATCTCAAGGAAGCGATGTCGACTCCGTGAATCTTAACAGCAATGCATGTGAAGTATTCAAAAAATGTAGGCAGCAAGATAATACCAACCAAAGACAACTGAAGCAGGAACACCTAAGCCCCTTCAAGACCGGCATACTACGGCACACGATAAGGCAAGGTGTAACAGCGCTAGCACTAGCAGCGAAATACTTTACTCTCCCACAACTCTTCGGAGTGAGCCTACAGGTTATCCGACCATTATTAAAAAACTCGGCCGACTATATTAGGGTCGGACGATTATTAATCTAGCTATATTAAAATTAGCTTTAAAAAAAATTTAAAAAAACTTTTTGATTAAATAACTTTTTATTTTTTATATAATTTTATAAATTTTAAAATTATAGAATAAACTAGGATTAATTCGAAATTAATTCTAAATTAATTATAAATAAAAATAATTCCGATATTAAATAAGTTATTATATTTAAGTTTATTATTATATTTATATATTATTATATTAATTTAAAAATATTATTTATTAAATATTTTTTTATTTTTTTTAATTATCCTTAAAACTACTTTAATAAATATATATATATTATTAATATATCCTTAAAAGATTAAAGAAAAACAAAGGAAATTTATAATTTAATAAATTATATTTAAATCAATCCAAATTTAATTTAATAATAAATTT